>Ga0115006_10001351_pt1 | contig 15151 bp, 20 predicted proteins | sample ArcOceMetagenome_3_FD_88943 | JGI IMG/M metagenome (GOLD analysis project Ga0115006, IMG submission 88943) | Marine eukaryotic phytoplankton communities from Arctic Ocean - Arctic Ocean- Svalbard ARC20M Metagenome | ecosystem: Environmental > Aquatic > Marine > Oceanic | place: Arctic Ocean...
CCCGAAAAAAAACCCCCAGAAGGGAACCAGGGACGGCCTCGCAAACCCCCATACACAATGAAAAAGAAATGCCCAAAACATGCGGGGATTCCTCCCCCTCCCCCCCCCCCCGCAAAAAAAAAAAAAAAAAAACCCGCGGAGAAGCGGGGGGGGCAAAGGGAGGGGGAAAAAGGGGGGGAAAGGGGGGGGGGGGGGGGGGGGGGGGGGGGGGGGGGACAGAGAGAAGAAGAGACAGAAGCGTCAGCTGGCCAACGCATACCCGGCAGTTTCTGAAGATCGGGGTGATGTGGTGGCAGCGAAGGAGTGGACAGAGAAAGAGCGGGTGTGGGACATAGCGCAACGTCGGGGCGGTCGATGAAGACAAGGGCCAAGCACAAGAGGTAGAAAAGGAGGAGAGGGGGAGGAGGAGACGAGACCTGTCTTGGGGGACGCGCGACCAGAAAGGGCCGTCGGGACTGCTGAACAAGAAACTCAAGACGACCAGCAACCCTAGGATTGCCCCGCCAAGCACCACCTGCATCATGACGAGCATGCCGAGCATGCCGAGCGTGGGAAGCAGCCCTCAGTGCAGGCCTCACGAGGCACACTCTGCGCACCTCCCAGCCCCCGTCTGATATCGCACGCCCCCCACCGTCTGTGCATCAAGTGCAGGCGCCGCACGCGACCCGGGACAGGGGAGGGCTGGCACGCCGCAGCGGCAAGCACCTCACTTATCATGCACGTGCGCGCACGCTCGCATTGAGCGCATGCCATGCGTGTGCGTGTGCGTGTGCGTGTGCGTGTGCGTGTGCGTGTGCGTGTGCGTGTGCGTGTGCATGCGCATGAGCGGGTGCGTGCGTGCATGACGGTGTGCGCGTATTGTACAGCATCGGGAGCTCGTGCGAGGACGGGGGGCGGAGCACGCACACTCTGATATCCAATGCCCAGACAACTTTGAGCAGATGGTTGTGAAGACGGCGTGTCTGCGGTATCGTGCACATCATCCCCCCGTTTAAGTCGCAATCGTGGTCGGGGCTCCACGAACACGACGTCTTGTCTCCGTCCCCTGCGATCCCCCGCTGGCTCCACACCACTGCCACCCAGCGACTCCGGCCCACTGCCCCCTGCGCTCAGCAGCACAGGGCTGGGCGCGCGGAGCAACGCAACAGCCCACAGTAATGAGTGTCTTGACGTGATCTGCGTCCCGGGGCGGACCCTGTCCTCGTGCTTGCTTGGAGACGCCTTGACGTGCTTAAGCGCCTCGAGCGCATCTGTGTACGAGGAATGAGAGGGCGACGCAGCACCGCCGATGTGATCGTCGGCATCCAAATGGTCATTCGCTGCAGCATCGCCACCCCATCGCACAGCCAGCAGCCCGCGACCCGCGCTGCTGCCACGATCAAGAGCATTCAGCCCGGCCGATCTGCGGTCGACACGACCTTGCGTGCCTGTCACGGCCAAGGCAACGCTCGGAGAGGCATCATCCACGAATGCTGCATCGTCTGAATCAGCAGAAGCAGCAGCACCTCCGCCCAAGCAGAGGTGATGGTCCATGCGCGTCGCTTCGTCACCCCATCTGACACACATGTTGGTGGCCCTAACGAACGCGCCCAGGAGCAAGACCTTGGCAAGCGTGCGCACGTGCCGCCGTTCAACCTGGCCGTTGAAACCGCAGAGGAGTGGGTGTCTCTTCAGTCGTCGCAGAATAGTCTTGCACCAGCACCAACAGGCACGAGCTTGCCCTGGTGCCTCGCCACTATCAGACAGCAAGCTTTCGTCCGACCACTCGCTGCAACCCCCATCGCCCGACGGCATGAACTCTGACCACAGTCTTGCCGTCGTGTTGATTGGATCCGCCTCCAGATCGACCAGCTTGCGGATCGAAAACAGGGCGCCAACACCCAGCGTGACTACACAGATGAGAAGCACACAGAGCACTACAGCTGATGCGCCGGCGGCGTCCAGGATGGCAGCCACAATGTCGCCTACGGTGAAGCAGATGAAGCAGAGGCCAATAAACTGCGCCCGTTGAACCTGCTCGTGGACTTGATCTGCCACCAGAACCGTCAGCAGCGGCCTCGTGACTGCGGAGCCGGCGGCGCACAATGCGACCCCGGTCCATGATAGCACTGCCGCCGGGGCTGACATTTCAGTCGAGGCCGGGGCCGTCCCGGGCTCCAGAATGGCTGGCAGCAGCAGCAATATACCCCCCAACCACCAGGCTAACGTGGCAGCCAGCTGCACGCTGACGCTCTTCGCTGATCGAAAGTCGACGAGGAACCCGCCCACGAGCGACAGCACCAGCAGCGACACGCCCCACACCCCTGCAATCAGCGGCGCCTCTATCGACATGCCCGTGCCTCGCTGCTGCCACTCGCGACTCGGCTCGAGCCTCAAGCTGAGCCGTCCTGTCAGCGCGACGGTGCAGCCCCACGCGAGGCCCTGCGTGAACGCGAGCACGAATAGCACGGCGACCCATGCGCGCCCTGTCCGGTCGGGCTGGCCGAGCGGCGCGTAGGCCTCCAGCGGCTTGTCGTTGATGAGCAGCGGCGCCGGGCTCGACAGAAGCGGTTCGGCTGCCCATCGCCGGCCCGCCGGCCCGTGGTGGTGGAGCTCGTTCGAGCGTCGGCTGCTGAACGAGGCGTGCGACTCCGAGCGCGGGAGCGAGTGCACTTCATACTGCTGAGGGCCGCTGTTGCCGTTCATCGGCTCCCACAGCCCCTTCACGGCGCCCTCACGGCTGCGCGCGGAGGGCGGGGGCGAAGAGAGATTCACGGAGCATGCGCCGCTGCTCCGAGCGGGCGGCCATTATTGGACCGTGTTCGTAGCGAGACCAAGGTGTGCACTCTGAGGAGGACGGCAGCAGGAGGGGGCGGTTGAGATGTTCGACCACGTGCGGCGCCTCGTCGCCCTCAGGCGCTCCATGCTGCCCGGCATCGAGGGCAGCGTCGACCCTTCGCAGGTCTGTCCGCCGCACTGTGGTGCAAACGCCTGCAGCCAGCGAGCGAGTGGGCCCCGGAGGGCCCACTCGCCCAGCATACTCCAGGAATACACACTGGCACAGACCATGGCGGTGACGGTGCATGTGGATGGCGCCGGCACGCACACTGCAGGACTATCTGGGTGTCATCGACCCCAACAACGCGATCGTCATGAAGCCAGAGGACTATCTGTCGGAGGGCGACCTCGCCGCGGTCAACCTGCACGTATTGGACTGCGGACTATGGGGCACCTCGTGCAACAACAGCTACCCGCACATGAACGGCGGAAGCTACTACGACAGCCCATAGTGTGCGCCGCGGCCACATGAACGGCGGAAGCGTCAATGGCGCCCCCGGCAGGCGCAGGTGTTTTCGGCGGGCAGGGACCGCCAATGCTGGCGGCAGTATTTAGGTAGGTTGACAATATAGATGTACATGATCGATACAAACACCCATCCCTGCCGTTCCTGCCATTCCTGCCGTTCCTGCCATTCCTGTCGTTCCTGCCACTTCCTGCCAGATGCTGCGGGCAGGAATGGCCATGTCCATGTACATGTATCTCCTGCCGAACCCGCAGTCTGCACCTGCGCCTGCCTGGGGGCGCCTCCGGCTCCATTGACGACAGCCTGTAGGGTGTCCCGCGTTCGACCACCTCCGCAGAGCTGGTATCTGGTTTGCATACCGCCGTGCTGGCCCGCGCGGGGTGTGTTTGTTGAAGGCCCCACCTCGGGCGGAGGCGCGACTTCTTGTTGCACCCATCATCCGCTGGCGCGAAACACCCGAGCCCCCCACCGGCGCGGCCGGCCGGGCCCACGGGGACACAAATGCCAGTGATAGTCACGGGTTCTGACGCTAGCTAGCTCGTGATGGCAGCGTGGCGATGGCGTATATGATGCATCATATATTCGGAACGATCCTAGGGAGCTGTTATACAATCCGAAAGAACCACGCACTTCCTGGCTCTCAGTGATTCTGCGCAATCCACGCGTTCAACGCTGCATCATCCGGCGTTACGGGCATCGCTGCCCCCTCTGCATTGAATCCGACCCACGAACCGTCTCTCTCCTTGTAGTAGCCGAGGTCGGGGAGCACTGACAAGTCGCCACCATCCCCCATGCCATCCTCGCCCATGGACCCGTCCCTATGCGACCCGTTGCTCCGCTCACGACCGCGAGAGCCGAGCGCCGGCAGTTCTCCTTGACTTGGTAGCGCCTGCAGCAGCAGCGGCGGCAGCAGCAGCAGTAACAGCAGCAGCAGCAGCAGCAGCAGCAGCAGCAGAGCAGCAGCAGCAGCCAGACAACACCCGCGCGGGAGGGCAAGGACGTGGAGTTGGTCGCGCAGGGAGCGCGGTGCAGTGATTCTCAGCAGCCTCGAGGGACGTCGCAGCGAACAAAATGTGCAAGGCAGGGTGACCAAGAAAGAACCGCGGAATGTAGCCATCAAGCAGAATGGCGCGGACCTGTGCCATGTAGTCGAGCTGCTTGTCGAGCACTGCCACGGAATCCTGCACTGCGCCGATTTTCTCTTCCGGCAGTTGCTGTGGGGGTCCAGTCGCACAGGAGCCGGGGCACGTGAGAGAGCAGGCGATCGAGCGCACGCGGGGGGACACGGGCACGAGCAAGTCTTCAAAATAGTTGATACTTGGGCACAAGAGTTGATACTGGAGTATCATCGAGTATCATCGAGTATCATCGAGTATCATGGAGTATCAACTCTGTTCCAGACTCGTCTGCGTGTGTGTGTGTGTATGTGCGCGCGCGCCCGCGCGTAATTGCGCTCACTCCCCCACGCGTGTTTTAACACAAACCTCAATATCATCGAAGTCGTCGAAGTTAAGGCCGGCGGGTTGCGGTGGTGGCTCGTACGGAAACGCCTGGCATGCCAACGCGCGGGATCAGTTTGTCGTTCGTGGGGCCGGTTGTCGACAGTCAGGCCGCCTGTGAGGGCGGGGAAAATGGCACACGCTGGCCCGGAACCGTATGCCTACGGTAACACGAGTCGACACACTGAACAGAAAGGATCGCGCAGAAAGGCAGTGAGGGCTGGGGGCCTCGTTGAGCAACCAGCAGTCCTCATGCTGGGGAAGTATGGCCGGTCCTGAGTACTCCTTGCCAGCGCTGGCAGCTTACACGTTTTATGCATAGCACTATCCAGAATTCCTGACGCACAGGGAAGAGGGGGCATACCATTTTGGCCGCCTTGAATGACAGCGCGAGCGTGGGGTCGACTCCTCCGGATGAGGTGAAGTCGGACACCGTAAGAGACGAGTCATCATGTCCCCGGATCTCCGAGAGAATCTCATCCATGAGCTCGTCGCGTTTCGTCGTGTCGCCCTCTTGCGCCGCAAAGCGGGCAGCTTCCCCTAGGTCTTCGTCCTCCTGCTCGTCTGCAACGTGCTCTTGGCCACCCTCTGTCGCATCGGCAGGGCCTCCGACTCCCGCGGTCCTTTTGCCGAAGAGTTGCGCGCGCACGTGCTCTGTGAAGTTTGAAAGCTGAGATCGCTCTTCCGCCGTCAAAACCTCCTCCATTTGGCCGGGGCCCTCTGTGTCTACCCGCGCCCGGGGAAGAACCCCGGATGCACGGGCTTCGGCAGCGCAGGCCCGCGCCCTTCCCATGGCCGTGTCGAGCAGCGCTTTGATGGCTGCAACGAACTCGGCAGACATCGGGGAGGACGCGGGAGCGCCGGACTTGGCGTCGTGTGCACATGTGCTGCCGCCCCACGTGTCCTTGCCGTGTTTGGAAGCGCTGCCAGCGGTGAGACACACCTGCAGCGGCGTGCGACCGAGCAGATCTGTCGCGAGCGCGTTGGCACCCGCCTGCAGGAGGACCTCGACGGCACCCACCTGCCAGACGGGAGTTGGGGCCCTGTTAGCAGCGGGCTGGCAGCGGGACGTGCCGGGGCGATCACGCACGCTGCGTGCCGCATAGAAGACAACGCACGGTTTGGGTTATTACCTGGTGTGCTGCGACCGCCTCGTGGAGGGGCGTCCAGCCGCGCTCGTCCGCCGCCGCCAGGTCCGCCCCCAGGTCCAGCAGGACCAGGACGGCGCCGCTGTGGCCGCGGGCCGCCGCGTGATGCAACGGCGTGCGCTCCCCGGCATCGCACGCGTCGACGTCCGCGCCCTTGGCCACGAGCAGCGCGGCAACCCCAAGCCGCCTCGCCTCCACCGCCAGGTGCAGCGCGGACAGTCCCGCGTCGTTGGGCGCGTCCACGTCCGCCCCCGCGCCAATCAGGCCCTCGATCGCGAAGACCGAGCCCGCAAGCACGGCGTCGTGCAGTCCCGTGGCGCCGCCCCGCAGGCGCAGCGTCCGGCGCGTGACGCCCGCCGAAGAGGCAGGCAGCAGGGCAGGGGGGAGCGCAGGGCGCGAGAGCAGGCCCGGCGCCTGCAGCGCCGGCGCGGCGAGCGTCATCACAGCGATCGCCTCCACCAGCGCCAGCCGGCTGCTGCATCCCGCTCCCCGCGCCATGCTGGCCGTGACCAGACTTTGCGCCAGCCAGACCGTGGTCGTGGTTTCGAGTGGTGGGGAGCGGGGGTTGCAAGGCCAGGGGGGCACAGATGGCGGCGCGCGGGGAGAGGGGGATGCGTCGCGGCAGGGCTTTTGCGGGGTGAGAGGGTGCGCAGGGCGCCGTCCGTGTCTTTCCGCGCCTTGTCGCGTGCCTCCGGTGTGCTGTCCGTTTCGATGCCTTTTTGAACACGCCGGGCTCCGCGCGGATATGCCGAAGGCCAAGCGCGCGGCGGGCAAGGGGCCGCCGGTAGAAGCATCGCCTGGGGGAAGGGCGGACACGCTCGCAGGGCGCGCGCTCCGCGGGATCGGTGGCATGCGGGCAGCCCGTTCTGCCGGTGCATGGACGCGCTCCCCGCTCAGAGGCGTGAATCCAGCGCTCGAGAACCCGAGTGAGACGTCGGCTCGCACGAGGATGCGGGGGTTGGCGAGCGGGGCAGTGGAGGCGGGCGATGAAGACGGTGAGACACGCAGTTGGTTGGTCGCCGCGGCTCCAAGGCAGCCTCCTGCGTGTGCCATCCCCTCTATCCCACATGTCCACCGGACCTGCCGGCACGCGCGCGCGCTCACACGCACATGCGCGCAGCGGTGCCCGCATACCCGCCGGACCTGCTGGTACGCGCTTGCTCACGCGCACACATACGCGCAGCGGTGCCCGAGCGGCGGTTTGTGGCGACAGAAGATGAGCAGATTCGCTCGGAAATTTCGACGCACGAGCAAGAAATCGAGCAGCTGCGGAATGAGATGGCGTTGCTGCGCGAGAGGCGAATGCGCTCTGGCATGGCGCGTGCTGCGTGGATGCCTGCCGGCCAGCAAATGGATGTCGAAGGCGCTCGGGAGCGACACGATCTTGGCACGCGCAGGGAGCATCTCCAGTCGTGGGGTGGTGAGGGCGAGTCAGAGTCCGAGCTAGAGAGCGAGTGGCAGGAGTGCCGACAGGTGACGGTGGGGCCGCACAGAGAAGCTGAGAAAGATGCCGAGCAGTTGAGGCGCGACCTCGAGGCGCTCAGGGATCGAGATCGCGAGCGCCAGGTTGAGGTGGAGGAGCAGGTCACGCGGTGGCGCAAGGAGGCAGACGAGAGTGTGAGCATCGCTGAGGAGCTCCGGTGCGGGCATGCATGCGTGGATGAGAGCGTGAGCTTCGTCCGAGCGCTCTAGCCCGTAGTTGCCGGCGCGTTCTGGAGAGGTGCGTCGGCAACGTCTGACGGCGTGCGCCCTGTGCGCCATGCCTGCAGCGCGCTCGTTGTTGAGAGGGAACGACAGGTGCGGGAGAAGGAGCAGCGGCTGCAGGACGTTCGCGCGGAGGCGCGGCAGGCAAAGCGAGAGGTTAAGCTCATCGCTGATACAAACCGAGAGCTGACTTTAGCCAACAGCGAGCTGGAGGCGTCGAGATACGCGGCACAGGTCAGAGTCACGCACGCGTATGGTGCATGTCGCCTCCCGCGGCATGTGCAGACGGCATACGCAGACATGTCGCGTGTCTACACGCGCACAGACTGCAACACGACAATCTCTCATAGCGTGTGAATATGCGGTCAGCTGCGAGCGCAAAGATTGGAGGTGGATCTCAAGGAGCTGAAGCGCGCGTCGAAACAAGTCTTGGAGAGAAACGAGGTGCTCACTAAACTCCTCAAGGATCATCGCAAACGAGACAAGGAGGCCAAGCGCCTGCGCGCTGTTCAGACAGCACCGGCCGTTTGCGAGGGACGGGCGGTTGTTGCAGGGGGGGGGCGGGAGTGGCAAGAAGGCGTAGGGAAGCGCGGAGGCGCGAGGGAGCGCGGGACACGCACAGACTCAAGGGGAGGGAGCGAGGATTTGGACTCAGCCTTGCCGGCGGTTCTGCCACTCGAAGAATCGGATGCCCTCCGACTGCTAGAAGCGCAGGTGAGAGTGTGTCGGCGTAGGGAGAGGGCGAGGGGGGGAGCGAGTGCACGTCTGTTGGCAGCGCTGGCGTGCGAAGAGCCGGCGCACAAGAGCCGCAAGGAGCAGTGCGGGCGCCCGCGCCTTTCATGTCAAGGTCGTAGGTCACGTTGCGTGCTACATCGGGGTCGCTATGACCCTGGTGCTGACAAGGGCATGGCGGGGAATGCAGTTGGACAGCATGTCGCGGCAGTGGGCCAAGGAGAGGACGGCGCTGACGAGCGAGGCGCAGGCACGTCAGGACACCCTTGTTGCCGCTCTCGAGGCCGCGGACGCCCAGGTCCGTTTTGTTGCGCTTGCGATTCTTCCTCAATTGGCGAGAAATTGATTCTGCGGACCCTACGCGCCCCTTTGCACCATGCAGGGCGAGCAAGCGCGGACGGAGGCACGCGACTTGAGAGCGCACTCCAAGGCTGCCCTTGCTGCCCTCCTCCATCAGCTCGCTGGGCTTGCCACTGACATCGAGACGTTTGCGGCGTCCTGTGTCCTTGCGCCACCGGGCCTGGCCATGACGCTCCCTGCCTCGCCTGCCGCTGACTCCACTGCGCGTCGCACTAGCAAGCCCAGGGTGTCGTTTTCTGACCTGTCTGATTCCCGCGTAGTGCGGGAGGGGCTCGAGAGCGCCGACGGGCTGGGGAGTTTGGTGGCAGTGTCACGAGAGGGGAGTCGGATGGGGGTGTCGGATTTGGCAGATCTTGGCGACCTTGCCTGGGAAAAATTGGTGGAATGTAGAAGGAGTTTGGGGTGCAGCGGTGGTCAGAGGTATGGCGGAGGTGCAGGCGGTGCTGGGAGCGTGTCGCCAGGCGAGGGAGCATTCGAGGAAATGTGTTGTATCATCGAAGATATGTGCAGCGGCATAAACCAGCTTGGGCGGGAGCGCGATGAGGTGACTCTTGCTGTTGTCCTGTTTGTTGTTGATGCCACCACATGCCTCGCGCCCCAGCCGCCTAGCGGTAGGGCATCGTCCACTCCGCTCGTGTCGTCTCCTCTGCGCTCTGAACTTCGCTGCTGCACTTGTTTTTCAACACAGGCGGAGCGGCTGGCGGACGTGTTAGGGTCTCAATTGCGTGAGCTCCGCGAGTCACGAGAGGCCCAGGGCAACACATCTAGGTATGGACAACTCTCTCAAACCGCTGCTCTGCGCCTTGGACGGTCCCTCGCCTACATTATCGCCTACTGACCCTGTGCCCCGCGCCTACTGACCCTGTGCCCCGGGGCACAGGGTCAGTAGGCGATAGTGTGGGCGAGGGCCCTCGCCGTTCAAGGCGCAGAGCAGCGGTTGATGCCTGTTTTGGGGTCCTGCACTGCGTGCATTTGTCTCGGTGTGGTGATGTGCAGGCGCGAGGAGCAGAGAAGGCATAATGTGGAAAGGCAGCTGGAGGCGGCCAAGGAGGCCCTTTCTCTGTGCCAAGCTGAGCTCGAATCCGGTTCGCTGTATCAATTTGTGCGTTGTATCCTCGTCTGCAGCAGTGCCCGTGTCTGTGTTCTGTCTGCCACCATCTGTGTCTCCATCTGCGCCAACTGATGCATGTCGCTCGTCATCGGTTTCCCGCAGTGCAAGAGGAGCTTCACACCGCTCACTGTCAGCTGCGCCTCCAGCAAATCCCTGAGGAGCTCGGGGCCCAACGGTTGGGAGAGTGGACGGGTCGGGGACCAGAGGCAAGGAAAGATGATTGTGGATCAGTGATAGATGATTGTGGATCAGTGATAGAACGGCAGATGATGGGAACAGCGGCAGAGAAGGAGGAGTTGCGACGAATACAGGAGCTGACCGAGACAAATGGCTTGCTGATGCTGCGTATTGCTGAGCTCGAGGCCACAAACCGAGAGGTGGGAGAGTTTGGGGCGTGCGATTCCTGACAGATCTACCATGTGAAAGGCGCGCAGCAGAAAGGCGTTGCACGTGATTTGCCTCCGGGCGTGTGAACCAGCCAGATGTCGCCACGTGAATCACGTCTCACAAGGCTGTGGGTGTCTGGGTGTCTGCGCAGATGAAGCAAGAGCTATTGGTAATGGCAACCCAGGCTGCTGTGCTGCGCGGCGAGCTGAATGGTGTTGCTGCAGAAAACGTCAGACTCCTCGGCTTGACGGGCTCTCCCGAGTGCCCGCCAGGGGGTGCTGCAGCGATGGAGGGCAGAAGAGCAGCTGGGCCTTCTGGGTGCGCAAAGGATGAGGAGGGTCCGGAGAGGCGAGAAGTGACCATGGGCGCTGAGGTTATGAGTCCCAAGAGAGAAGGTGGCGAGAATCCTTCGCCTCTTTGCGTGGATAAGGACACGGAGGCTGCGGCGGACGCTGCGATTTCAAGGTCCACATCTCGCCCGCAAGCCTTTGATATCTGCACCCAATTATTCGATGTCTGCGTCCATGGGCTCGTCTGCACACATACATGTGCACGGGCTGCATGTATGTGCACAGCCTGAGCTCGATGGGACCATAAGCGCCCCTCTTTGAGCACTGTGGACATGCGTGCATGTGCATGCACATGCACGTAAACACACACACACACACACACACACACACACACACACATGCGAGCGCCAAGTGACGAACGCAAGGGGGAGGCAGGATGCAGCAAGAGATTCATGTCCTGCATCAATCATGCGCACAGGCGCTTGAAGACGCACGACAAGCTCGCGAGACTGCTGCGAAAGAGCACAGCGCGCAGCTTGACGCGCATGCTGCTGTGGATGCCATGTCTCGCCGGCTCCTAAGATCAGTCCTTGAGCTCGAAGATTGCCTGCAAGCGGTGGTGGGCAGGATTCAGTTAGGAGCCACAGACGTGATGGCTGTTGACATGAGCATGGATTCGCTTGTCAATGGAGAGGGCGCTCGTAATCATGGTGCGAGGCGGGAGGTGACGCATGTAAGTGTAGTGGTGGCTGAAGAAGGGCTGGCGGTACGGGATCAGAAGCAAGCGGGGCTAGATACATCGAGGAACATTTCGGGGCCACATGATGATGTTCAGATTTTGGCGGATCAGCTTTGCCAGGTGAGTTATCGCCTGCATTTGGTAAAAGAGGCGATTGTGCGGGAATGCCGGACGTGCCGCGAGGCGCCCAGCTGCGGAGGAGGCGCAGAACTGACTCAAGGATCACGTGTCTTTGTGCAGGAGCGAGAAAGAGTGCAGGAGCTGCTCAATTGGCAACATGCCGCAGTTGCAGAGGTTGCCGGGCTCCGGGACCGCGAAGCGCAACTCACAGCAGAACATGCTGCAGTCTCGTCTGAGCTCTCTCGCGTGCAAGCACACATGACTCGAATGCTCGCCTCTCTGACCCCTGCAAAGTCGTCGCATGCAAGGAGTAGAACAGCTGGGGCGGAAAACCTGGAGGACGGTGGACGGTTCGGGCGTGAAAGTGTGGAACTGCGTGCGGTGTGGAATCTGCCACCAGATTTCAGCACAGCTGTAGGCAAGGAGCTCGCAAATTTGAGCCCAATAGATTCCAGGGCAGAGGTTTTGGGAAAGGCCGTGAACTCCCGCCCTGAGGAAATGGCAAGCGGGAACGCAGGAGAAGGAGGGGTGAGTATGCCCAGCTTGCCGAATTTTGGCAACGCTGCACTGAGCACGCTGGACCAGACTTTGGCAATCTCAAGAATGCATGAGGATAGGCCTAAATTTGAAAGCCTCCTCCACAATTTGCGGAGTGGCGTGTAATGTTTGCGATAAAGGTAAGGTGGCCAGTAAAGATTTTCGTCGCACAACAGGCGAATCTCACTTGCGGAGGACTGTCAAACATGCAATTCATTTCTTCATATCTACCTTCCACAGCCGTCTCGAAGCCCCCGAAAGGAGTGCTCCCACTGTGCCGGTATGTAAGGGCGGGGAGAGAATCGTGTATGTGCAGCACTTTATTCAAAGGTGTGGCAGGATAGACCACAAGTGGAGTGTGGTGGTTCGCATTCAGCCATATCGCAACCGAACGTAACTGATAACATGAAGCGTGTCCCAAAATACCGCATTCATCACACGTGCACACTGTCCCACCAGGACATCCCTGTCGATCTCCGCATCAACCCCAACCACTCGCATCCCTGCCCCCGCAGCTCACATGCGCACCCGGCATGGAGCCATCCATACAGCTGAAAACATCGGAGCCTTGCATTTTGTACTAGGTGGTGTTGAACCACACGGCTGCATTCTTGCGCTGCTTCATCGGCAACAGATGTACATGACATGTGGGAACTGTACGTGCGGTAACGCACTTTGATCAGCATTGCACGTGCTCGATGCTTGTGCCGGTACCTGGTGAGATGGGCAGACTGGGAGGTGATGCAGGGCCGTCCCTGTTCATGGCATTTCGCATGTGTATGCTTGGACTTCTTGGAGCTGCCAAGTGCCCGTTATGCGCAGCGGGGGTGTTCACAGCGAGGTCGCGCAACCTCTTTTCCATCGCAGCTGCAATGCCTTGAGCCTCCTGTTCGCGAGCCTCCACCTCTGCCATCGACATTGGAGCGTCGTGGCCTAATGAGATAGCCGACTTCGGCGCCGTCAACACGGGCGGCTCATCTTGGTCTGTAGCTGCTGTGGGAATAGTGCTGCTATTGCTTTGCACATCATCCATTTTCTTGTCTTCATCTTCGTCTGCATTGCCAAAGGTCGGCATTGTCATATGTCAGCTTCGTGCGAACAAATGAGGGATTTGGAGGACTGAGCTCTATGCAGATCGCCTTCTACCATGATCCGGATACTGTATCCCTAGCGAGAATCAGACACAAAAACAACGCACCATCTTCGATGGCAGGCTGGTCAGCAGCTGTCTCCGTGACAGTTTCAGGTCCAGGCAGCTCAACGCCTTTCGCAAGAAGTGGTTCAAGCTGAAACAGACGCGGAGTCAGTCATGTTTGCACATTTCTGCTCGGAAGCGTACCCCTCAGATAGAACATAAAGAACCAGATTCGACGCCAACACGTGCAACAAAACTCGCCCGCGCAAGAAACCACAACAAAATTACGTGAGAAACTTCGTTGATGGTCTTCAAGAAGAATTGAGCGCGTGCCTGCGGGTGGTCGCGAGCACACGCGAGCACAAAAATCGAGCAATTCTTGGCACAATTCGGCACTCCCCCTACTGCTGAACTCAAGAATTCGCTGATAAATCCGCCATGCGTGACAATGAGTACGCGCTTGGGCTCTCCTGGCGCGTTGATGCTCCCCGGGGTGTAGCCTACGCTGACTGGGGTGGTCCTACCAGACGAATCGTAGCTCCGATGACTCAGCGGACGTCCATGCTGGTCAGCGCTCGTGCAGTAACGATGCAGGACCTCTCGCATAAACGAGCGCGATCGTAGGGCTACGTCCTCCCACGACTCGCCTCCCGGGGGTCGGAATACGCGGTGCGCCTGCCCCGATGCACGTGTCATCTGCTCAATGTACCCGATCTTCTGGCCCTCGTACTTTCCAGCCGCCTTTTCACGCAAGCGGCTATCAGTGAAAGCAGGAGTACCAGGGCCCATCGTCCTTAGCACCGCATCTGCTGTTTGCTTCGTCCTGTTGAGATCGCTGATGTAGATGCCGGCAAACTTGACATTCTCAAGCCGCTGGCTCAGCAGCCGAGCCTGCTCACGGCCGCGCTCAGTAAGCCCCGAAGAATTCTGGCCTGCTATGGTGCGCGTATGATTCTCAATCGTCTCCCCATGCCGCACTACCCACAACTCCAGGGGCCAGTGCCGGCGGCCTCCATGGTTGCCTCCTCGCATGTGGCTTGCAACAGGGGTGGCCTGCGTCTGCTGCGTCGGCGCCAGGGCCGATGCGCTGCCTCGCTGTGGCGCGTGAGCCGGCAACGCGTGCGAACTCATGCCCTGGGCAGACGGCAGCGCGCCTTGCAGTCCCAAACTACTGGAGGGCGTCGTAAGGCTGCTGGTGGTTGCAGGGCGCTGCCCTGCACTGGCGGGGGCCTCGCCCTGGCGCTGCGCCTGCTGACCGCCCGGTTTGGCCGCGCTGGCCTGATGCGATGGGTGCTGGTCGCCCGTATTTACGGGCTTCGCCAATGGCGTGGGCGTTTTCGCACGCCCCGGGCCCTGCGACGCTGTGCCTAGCGCCTTGCTGGGCGACGCCGTAGCCGCCGTGGATGACGACTGCCGGACCACCCCGTGCATGACGGGCTGGCCGACCGGACGGCCGTGTACGCTGTGGATGAGCTGGCCGTTGCCGTAGCCCTGCTGCTGCTGCGGGAACCCTCCGTAGGACGGCATCATCCCGAAGCCGTACATCGGAGGCATACCGCCGCCCTGCATGGGTGCTGGTTGCGCGCAGCCGGCGAGCGGGGCCCGGGCGAGGGCGAGGGCGCGTCGGGAGGTGCTCAGAGCGTAGGAACGTACGGCCCGCCCGCTGCACACCAGCGCATTCGCCCGCCGCCACACGCTCCGCCCGCCGCCGGGCTTTCCCTGCTTCTCTTCTGCGTGGTAGACACGTCGTTTGAAACGAGGACAGCGGAAACAGCCGAGCGCCGCAGTACCACACGGGTACTCCGACAGATGAAATAGGCCCTACCAGTGTACCACAATTTGATTTGGACGTGGCTGATTTGGGACACTCCGTAGGGTTGTATCTCCGGAAAGTCCGAAATCCATGGGCTTTACCACGGGTAGGAGTGTGCTACCGGTAAAACCCCATCTGGAACGGTGACTGCCACGAACGCGGCCCGGGTTCCGCCCGCGCGGCTGTTCTTCAGCTGTTCTTGGAAGCCATCAGTGAGAAACATGCGCAGTGTTGGGGATGCAGCAGTATGAGGAGCAGTCGAGCCTGGCGAGGACCGCCGCATCGAGCCTCGG
>Ga0115006_10001352_pt1 | contig 15151 bp, 12 predicted proteins | sample ArcOceMetagenome_3_FD_88943 | JGI IMG/M metagenome (GOLD analysis project Ga0115006, IMG submission 88943) | Marine eukaryotic phytoplankton communities from Arctic Ocean - Arctic Ocean- Svalbard ARC20M Metagenome | ecosystem: Environmental > Aquatic > Marine > Oceanic | place: Arctic Ocean...
TATATATATATATATATATACATATTTATAAATGCGACATGGGTGCAAGCGGGATAGGACCAGAGGGTTGGTGGTATGTGGCGGCAATGTGCGTCCACGTGTCAGACTCCCAGTCCGCCGCCTCAGCATCACACCTGTATCGCCCCGTTTGTTTGTAGAATGTTGTAACATGCGTTGATAGCGTGTCAACACCCACTCACTTACCGGCATGCGCGCGTGCACAACGCAAGCACAGCAAGCAGACGGCGAACATCAAGGCAAGCACCCTGGCACAACACTCGGCAGTAGACACTCGCGCGCACACCCGCACACATGCGCACACGCACAAAAGCACAGAGAGCAGACACAAGAACTAAACAAACATACCGAAGACCACGCAAGGACGCGGAGGCATCGACACCCAGTGCCACCCGGCATGTCCAGCGCCCGTCTGGAATTTGGAGGTCGCAGTAGAGGCCGTAGCCAAAGTGCCCCATCGCCCCCGAGTTTCTTCCTGCTCCCCGCACCCATCCAAAGAAAGAGTAAATAATTTGTACGATCGTGAGACACCCACCCACACACCCACACACACATGGAGATTTGGAGGCATATGCTGTACGTGAGCAGTCATGAATCACATCATCTTGCGTCCGAGGCGTTGCGCATCAATGCCATAGACAGCATCAGACGTTTTTCCAATCACAACGCTCGCAGGGAACAGAGGAGGGGAGGAGACGCTCTGCGAGTGCACGCGCGCTGTCACACACACACACTGGCATAAACTGGCATCATCTTGCATGCTCTGGCATACTCTGGCGCAGACGCTAAGATGGGGTACCGGAGTTGTTGTTAAGATTGTTAAGATGGCGGTAGCGGAGTTGTATACATACCGGAGTTGTCAGCGGCAGAAGACAGGCCTCGCTGGACCGAGTAGAAGTTGCCCAAGAGCCCGATTCGCCGCAGCCCTTGGCCCTCGAGCACGCTCTGGGCGGAGATCTTGACCCAGGCCTCCATGGTCAGACTGGACGGCTGAAACTGAGCACGGTCCCTAGCGCGCACGTAGGGTCCCGCCATGACGTGCGGGCACTCGCGGCCATACGGGTGCTGCTCGGACCAGCAAGGTCGGTTGAGGGAGAGGAGGAAGCCTGCACGGTCGGCGCGCGTGGTGGCCAGGACGGGCCCCGCCCCTAGTGGGTCGAGGAGCCCGGTGGTGGGGCTCAAGGTGTGAACGCGGAGCTGGTAGGTGCTGCCCGGTGAGAGGCCTTTGATGGTCTCGCGCTGCCAGGTGTCGCGCGACACGCCAGAGTGGGGAATGTCGGCGGTCCAGAGCACGAGGTGCGCAGTGTCAGCGCCGCCCTGTTGCACCAGCGCGCTGGTTTCGCTCAAGATGGAGTATGAGATGCGGTAGCGCTGCGCCAGCGGGCCCTCGGCGGGCGGCAGCCACTCCACGGCTAGCTCGGAGTAGTCGGCATAGCAGACGCCGGCTTTGGTTGCCAGGGCGGTGGGGGTCACAGGCATCAGCCCAGCATACCGTGCGCCATTCGGTTCAAAGTGCATGCCCGAGAGAATGCTGGATCTTTGCGCGTCAGAAGCGATGGTGAGCTGAGGCAGGAAGGGCTCTGCAAAGCCACGCAGAGTGCTCGTGACTGCCATGGAGTAGACAAGCCCGTCTGACAGTCCGCTCACCGTGCACGCCTGCTCCAGGCCTTGATCCTCACGTGCCTGCACGTGGGCGCAGGGCAGCTGCACGACTTGGGATCCCGGGGTCTTATAGCGCACAAGCAGGGACGAGGATGCCCAGGGGAGCGAGGCGCGGAAGGACACGGTGAGCGCAGTAGCCGACAAGGCCGATACGCGCACGTTGCCTGGCCGAGGCAGCGCCATGCTCGTCACCCACGATCCCTCCTGTCCTCGCCCACCATCCCACCGTCGCTACGTCAGCCAAGCTGGTTCATGATGCTCACTGAGGCCCCACTCAAACGCATATTGCTGTTTGGCGTTGCAATACATATGACGGAGCAACCACGCACGCAGTAGGAGAGCTTGGCAGCACCACAGTCCATAGTCACTGGACTCTGTGCTTCAAGGAGCATGGCACTGAGAAAGGGTGAGGAGACAACGGGAGAGGAGAAGGAGAGGAGAGGGAGAGGAGAGGGTTGAGGAGAGTGGCAAGTGTGGGGAAAGCTTACCGGGGGGATAAGCTCGTCCCCGGTGGCCGCCCTTGCTATCAGACTGGCGTTATACGTTGTGCCCAACTCCAAGGGGCCCACTTGAGCCCACGAACTGAGGGCAGCAAACGGCCCAAACGTGGTTTGGTGCCCATCTGACAGGCGAGTCAACACGAGGGCCAGGTTGGTGGGAAGCACCGGGTCTGTGTCTGCTTGAGCGCTCTCGTGGTCGGCAGCCGAGCCCATCAGCGTCTTGAAATCCCACCCCTTGGCTGCCGGGAGCCACGAGAAAGAAACGTACTGGGCGTCCACAGCGGCTACGGACAGCCTGGTCGGCGTGGCGATGGGAGTGGTGACGGCGGGCGCTGCGTCGTAGGGGGCCTTGATCCCTGACGGCGTCTCCGCGCGCACAATGATCGAGTACTGGTACCCAGAGGAGAGGCCAGTGACATTCAGGCCCTGCATCGTGCCTGGCCCCCCCACGTGCTGCGTCCGGAACGCTCCTCGATTGGCGCCGGGCGACAAAGCCGTGTATTCAATCCAGTAGGCACGCGCTCGCACGCCTTGCATGCCTGCTCGCCACGTCAGCATGGCCGAAAACGCAGTCACGCCCCTAATCTGAAGGTCAAAGGGAGAGGCCACAGGACTGGCTTGCACTGTGTTGAGGCCCGAGGTGCCCACCCATGGAGTGTAAGATTCTGCTGGTCCTCCTCCTTGCGCCGCTAGCGGGTTGCGCGCCTCGATGGACAGGGCGTAAATTGCGTTGTTGGTCAACCCCTGGATGGTGTAGGAGCTGGGCACGGACTCGTTGGAGGAACATGGAATGTCAAAGGCAGGGGAGCTTCTGGTCACCACTGACCCTTGCATCGTGAACAGCACTCGCCCCTCCGGGCACGTGACCACGGGCTGTCCACCTTGCACACCTGACCCTCCCGCAGGCGGGACGCGAGACATTACCCATTGCACCGTGACAGAATCATGCGAGCAGGATTTGACCAGGAGATGCGTGGGGACAATGAGGGGCGCGACCCGCACGGCAGCGCTGCCAAAGGGCTCGTAAAAGCCCTCTCTGCTTTTGCTGTGAACGGTAAAGCTGTAGACTTGGCCCTGGGTTGAGACCACGACGTGCACAATGAGAGAGAGGCATGAAGGCAAGGCAAACTGGAGCCCTTGTCCCTCCATTGTCCGTCTCACCGTGGTACAGTTTCGCAGAGAGCAGTGGGCATGCATGGCAGCACGCGCTAGGACCACATGGCACACGCTCTAGCAAGCACCTCTTGCGCGTCAAGCACATGCGCCTGCACAGGGCCCTGTGCGCGCGCAGTTCTGCGCAACATATGTGCAAGGGAGAGGATACCTGGTCGAGGGGGGCAACAAGGCCAGACTGCAGCGAATGACGCGCCCCGACGTGCAGCACGTCAGCAAGGTCGAACACATCCCCTCCGCCCTGCGCCGCCGCCTCAGATCCCACTTGCGTCACAGTCACGCGGTATGCCATAGGTTGAGGTCCGTCTGTCCCCATGTTCAAGTCAGACGTCCTCACGCGCAAGTCAGAGGCCTGCTCCACCTTTTCAACACGCCGCGTTCATATGCAGCGCTTGCACGTAGGGCCACGCACCTGGGGGCGGAAGCCACTGGAGAGAGATGGCGACAGCTCCCAACGTCGGCACCTCAGAGGAGCCACGCACTTGAAGCGCGCGAGATTGTCCAATGGCCGAAACGAGCGGCAGGTCAACGAGGGTGCCCTCCACCTCAAACTCCTTGTGGCTCCCTGCGTACACCCGAAATTGCAAGGCAACGCCTGATGGATTGTCGCCCTGGCCTTGAAGGATGGAGCCAAGGCCTGTGATGGTGGTGCTGGTTAAGACGGTCTCAACGGGCCTACCATAGGTCTCGATTGCATTGCCCGCAGCATCGACGCGCGCGAATTCCACGCGGTAGCGCTGCGGATGGGGCCCCTGTGGGCTGGGCTGCCAGGCAAGACTGACTTGCGAGGACCAGCTTGCTGTTACGCGCACACTGAGGGGCTTGAACGGCAGCCCGGAAGGCGCGGCCTGCAGGATGTTGCTGCCGAGCAGGTCGAAAGGAGTGACGCCTTTCACTTTCGAGACCACCTTGAAGCGGTAATCGACGGCTGTGAGCAGTCCGGCCACCGTCAATGTCGAGAGTGCCGTCTCGGGTGCCGCGGGGCGGAAAGGAGGGGCTGTGTCGGGGTCCTCGCCTTCTTCCAGCGGACGAGCAAAAAGCACCTGAAAGGTGTCGGCGGCAGGATGAGGCTGCCAAGCAAAGGACAGCGCATACTCGGTCGAAGACGTTACCCGCAGATCACTGGCGGCGGAAGGAAGAGTGATGGTCGTTCCTTTGTCCTCCTGTCCCTGCCGGCTGCCGGCATAAATGTGCAAGATGATTCCAGAGCTGGAGGTCAAATTGGCAATGTCGAGATGCAGGTCGACAGAGTAGGCGGTGTGCGACGCAGTGACATTCACAAGCATCTGCCCGCTGCTGCTGCTCCTAGGGCCGGCAAGTTGCCGCAGGTCCAAGGACACTGGGAAATATCGCACATCGAAAAAGGTGGCCTCCTTTGCGCACTCGTCCAGACAATTCCACGCAAGGCGCGTCAGTGTTGGGGTCATCACACTGATGCGCAAACCCGTCACGGGCGCTGGGAGCGCCAAGGTTCGCACGGGGGCGCAAGGGTTGGAGAGAGGGCCGTCTCCTGCCAGATTCCCCGCTCCGACTCGCAGTTGGTACCACGTATTGTTTTTGAGACCATCGACCAACAGGGGCGACGAAGAGAAGCGCTTGACGTCCCCTATGATGACGCGTTTGCACAGATGGTGCGGGCATGCACCACCACTTGATGCTGCCGACGCGCCAGTGTGTGTAAGCAGCTGCCGTGACGGGTCGTCCATGGCGAGCTCTATAGTAGAGCATCTGCATGTGCCCACCCGTGCGCAAAGTCAGCCAGCGCATGACACCAAGCACGGAAGCAACGCATCATGGACCATGCCGTATCGCACTCGCACACGGTGTATGCGCACTGTCTACTCACACGGGCTCAGGGCCGGATCCGCAGTCCTGGTACTCGGCAAAATAGCTGGTGGGAACTCCCCCTACATCTGGCTCGGTGAATGTAAGGGAGAGCATGGAGTTTCGGTCGGGGAGCGCCGGCGCGCCGACGCCGACGCGCGGACGAGACGGGCGATCTTCAAGGAGGACGGTAACAATGTTGCTGACTATGGGATCCATTTGCATGTCCGGATAGAAGCCGTCGATGCCGTCGTTGTTTCCCACGTGTATGCGCATCGCATACCGTGAGCCCTTTGTGAGATCGGAAATCTGATACGTCAAGGGCGAGAGCGAGCTCTCAAGCACCTTGCGTCCGCGATACGCTGTTCCTGCAGCTGCCTTCCATATCACGCCGCTTACATTGTAGTCGGGAGGCGAAAGCTCTACCAGTGACGCATAGTACTTGGAGACCACTGGCCATCCGATCGGCTTGGACCATGTCAGAGTCACTTTGTAGTTGCTCCGATTTTCGCTAGACTGAATCGATGCGGCAGAGAGATCCTGTACGCCCACGGTGGGCAGCGAGATGGTGGAGCCAAACATGAGGTTGGAGCCGGTAGCCTCAAAGCCAAAGCTGTTTCCGGTGTGGACGCGGAAGACATAGATCTTTGCAGGGTCTAGCCCATAGACGGTGGCGCGGCACTCGAGAGCGTCGGGGTTGAGGTCCAGCGCCGGTATCGCGTACGGGTGCCGGATGCGATCCACTGGGTACTTGCACACGTCCACACGTTCAAACACCTTCATCTTACCCGTCTGCGGATCGAGGTAGTCGCGCAGGACCGTTTGCTGCGTCTGCGCGTAAATGATGGTCTCCACCCGGCCTGTCTGCGCCAAGAGACCCCCTGCAACCGGAGCCTCGTCCTCGCCAATCCGCACCATGAACTGGGTTTGAGTTGCGTCTCAGTGGTCAACCTCATGCCATACGAGCGCGCACAGTGCAGCCTTCATGCAGCTAGTACAGTGCAGGTTTAATGGCTTAATGGAGCAAGTGCAGGAGAGGCTTAGCTTAAATGCTGAGGGTCGAAGCGGCCGGGGGGTAAAACAGCACGGGCAACGCAACCGGGGACGGCAGGTGACCTGTGTCACGTACGGAGGCGTGTCAAAGTCGAGGGTGCCTGGAATAGTCCAGGTGAGCACCATGGAGTCGCTGCTGCCCAAGTCCGTCAAGAGCCCGACCGTCGCTTGCGTTGCGGGCGGGTTGTCCGTGAGCTTCATCAGGAAGGAGTTTGAATTTCCGCCAAAATCAATGACATGCTTGTGACGCACGCGCACGCGCACTTGAAACGAGGCCAGAGGGGCGAGGCCTGTGAAGAGCCCTAGGCCCAGATTGGGCGCAGCAAGGACAGGGACGACTAAGTGATAGTCACCCCATGTGCCCTGCACAAGAAAGTCGCCGCTGTTGTGCGTCATTTTGGCCTCGAGGTAGGCCTCTGCCACATCGCAGGGGGCAACGACGTCAGGCTTTGTGTCGCAGATGCTGGGCTGCTGCCAGTCCAAGAGCGCCGAGCCAGAAAAGGTCTGCACTGCTGACAGCCGCTGCGGCTCCATAGGCGGGCCATGCAGTTGTATGCCAGCCCCGGTCCCGTCGGCCAGGTCGGCCAAGGCGGAGCGGTATTCGAGGATTTCGTACAGGTCGCCAACAGCGGGTGCCAACTCTTGTGCAAATGGCGGGTCGAGGCGCAGGGCGTTTTCCGTTTCGAACACTGAAACGATGCGACGCACCAAGCCTCGCGCGCTGCCGGAGTCGATCCTCATGAATTTATCGATGAGTGATGCGAGCGGAGCAGCGCCTGAGCCCTGTCGAGACACGGTCACGTCGCGGTCCTGCGCATATTCACTCCATCCGGCACGCGGCTGCTGGATGCGGCCCAAGAGCAACTCGCCCAGGTCGATCAGGGCCACCACACTGGTTTCGTCAGGCACATGCGCGGTCGCTGGCATTGCCTCGCGCAAAACAAGCTCGCGCTGGCCTGCGATGCCGCTGCCTATCACTTGATAGCTCGTCATGTTGCGGCTGAAGAATCCCGCTGCCCTGCCGCTCACAACGAGTAGCGACAGCCCATCATATGCGCCTGCTTGGCTGCTGGCTTCGAAGGGTGAAAGACAGACTTTGAGCCTGCTGGGTGTCGTGCATCTGGCCGCAAAAAGTAGCGCGACAATGTTGGGCGGTCGTACCAGCTGGAGATTGTACGAGCGAATGCGAAAGGTGTACTTGGCAGAGTCCTGGAGCGACGTAAAGTTGGCTTGCTGCGAGAGCCCTTTGCTGTGTGCGTTGGGCGCGCCCGCACACGAGGGGATCGGGCGCTTGTTGTCCTTGATCTGCGACACGTCAAGGCAGTCGGAGGCCTGGACCGGGGGCGTGACTTGCGTGAAGCTGCCGGTGTCTTGCTTGAGGTACCAGACAAACGAGATGCGTGAGTGGTTGGTGGGGTCCTGCAGCCCGCCCCCGGCCGCGTTGCTACTGCTGAATTCCCCGTATCCGTCATCGACTCGCGAACCTGCGCGGGGATAATAAGACCTGGCAAGGCTCCTCTGTCAGTGATGAGTCTGTAAGGCAGTGATGAGTCTGTAAGGAGGCCATGTGTCAGTGATCAGTCTGCAAGGAGGCCATGGCATGCGTCATGCTATGCGACATGTGGTGCGGAATGTCGTCGCGACCTGACGCTCTGCTGTGCGCCCTTCTTCTCTCTGAGGCTACCAGCAGCGCAGACACACATGCAGATACTCGTGCAGACGCACGAAGCAAGGCAGAGACTAACCAGCCCACATACGCAGACACTCTTGTCTTGTAGATGAGACTCGATTGCAGGTAAGGCACGGCAGCTTCAACCCAGTACTCGGCCGTGGGCTCTGACTGAGAGGGAAAGGAGCCCTCACCCCCGCCATGCGCGCTGCCACCCAAAATCTTGAAGCGCCTCCCGCACGTGGGTGATACTGCCCAAAGAAACCAGCGCACGTGAAACGAGCGCACAAGAAACGAGCGCATGTGCGCATCATGAGCGCGTGCCCGTTGCACAACACCTTGCACCATATCAACATCAAGACATGCACACATGCAAGTCTGAAGCAAGAGCAGAAGACCTGCCCAACCAGCCGCGGGTGCGAAGAGGAGAGCTTGAGGAGCGGCGAAGACAGCGTCTTGCAGAGCCTCCCCCTCGCCCGCACCCTTGCCTGGGTAGTCGCGAAGGGGAAACTGATACGCCTTCCACGCGCTCCACGTGGCGTTGGGCGACGCGCTACAAGCTTTGGTGGCATTCTCTGTCTCCCGGTGCGAGACCAGCACTTTGTATCGATCGGCGTGCGGCACCGGGCGCCACGTAAGGCGAATGCTGTGCTCGCCCATGCCCACTATTCGCACATCCGCCACCGACTCCTTGGGACGTGGCCGGCTTTCCACCTGCGTCATTGTTGTATTGTTGTCATCGGTGCGGCATGTGGCCAGACAGGCACAGGGTGAGAAGCGCCTCATAGAGCCCGAACGAGGAAGCGGCTCATAGAGCCCGAACGAGGGGTGAGAAGCGGCTCATAGAGCCTCGTTCGGGCTCTATGCGCTCTATGGGGCTGAGCAAGAAAAGAGAGAAACGAGGCTCGATGGGGCAGAGAGAACACGCAGGTGGTAGGGCGGGCGAGAGACCTCAAGGATGTTTCCGAGAGGGCACCAGGAGTCGATGGTGCCGTCTTCAGCCTGCTGACGGCGACCCAAGCTCGAGTCTTGGATGAAGGGCAGGGTGTGGGAAGCGGGAGCCAAGGCCACAAGATGAGCCTGGCAGTAGCTGCACACGACAAATCTTGCTTTGCTGCTTGTGGCGGCCGCCTGGGCAGCAGCAACGGCAGCGGCTATCGTGCCGTTTGCGTACTCTGCCGTCAGGTTGGTATTCCAATACGAGAGGTTGGCAAGAATGCCTCCAGCAGCAGGGGCACTGTGCAAGAAGCTGTCGTGCGTAGCCGCCCAGCGTCCGGAGAAGGAGCCAAAGTACGGCTCCCAGGGTTGCCGATAGAGACGGTACACCACATCGCCACAGAAGGTGCCGCCCTGCGACTCCTCCCACACCAGCTGCACAGCATTATCGCCGGACATGTACAGCACGTCGAGGCTTGTCACTCTCTGCGGGCGGCCGACGGTGAGCAAAGACGCCACGTTGCTGCCCAGAACCTCAAAACCCCCTTGGTTCAGATTTGCCGACCGCACACGCACCAGGTACTCGGAGTCAGGAAGCAAGAGCCCTATGTCGGCCGTGATGGTATCATTCGTAAGCGGCGCAAACGGAGTCCCCAGGACGGATTGCTCGCGCGAAAGCAGGAGATACACAGTGTCGCCCGTCTGTGCTGGATAGACTGTCGGCCCATATTCGAGACCTCCTCCGCTCAATTCGGCGGTAGACATCGAGCAGCGGTAGAAGGTGCTGTTGTCGGCGTCGCATTGGCGCAAAACGCCGTGGAAAGAGCGGCCGCGTGCGGCGGAGGCGTAAACCTCGCAGCAGCCTTGCGTCCTGCTCAACGTTGAAAGCTCCGCAGCAGACTGCAGCAGCCAGGAGCCATTTGTGCCGTTGCTGCCATTCAACCACGCCACTACTGTCGCCGTGCCGGCAACCAGCTGAGCCTGTGTCCATGCGCCGCTGCTCCCGCCGTCCGCCGCAGACGTTGCGGAGGCAAGCACCGCCGGCAGCGAGGGGTGTCGGATAATCTGGTGCTCGATCTTGTACATGATTGCGAGGGCTGCTCACAAGATTATCGGTCAGTGCTCTTGCCAACATGTGGTGCCACCAAACGAGCGAGCACGCGCCAACGAGATCGCGTAGAGACGCCGAGAGACAACAGCATCCAAACACACGCGCATGCACACGCGCGGTGGAGTTGATGTGAATCATTTGATGTGAATCATTTGATGTGAATCATTTGAGCCTGCGTAGACATTTCAAGTGACTTACTTCCTTTGACGCCTCCTCGAAGCCACCGGAGGCGAGCAGTGTTGGCATCTACCGAGACGCTCCGCAGCTCACGTGCGGCATCCGCGCGGTCGCCCAAGAAGAAGCCCCCTCCACCAGCTCCTCCGGACGCAAAATCGGCCGAGAGCACGCTTCCAGCAGTGCTGAAGCCCTCTGACCTGGTGAGCGTGCCATCGTCGTCGTTGTCGAAGAAGTTGCCAGGATAAACGCGAACCCAATACTCGACGCCCTCCTGCAGCGGCGCCCCGCCAGCAGCGAAGACTGTGGCAGAGCCTACCCGCGCGTCGGGGGTCACTGCAAGACCATGGTACACAAACGGCGAGTAGCGGCCGGCAAAAGACGCGCCCTGATCCATGACAGCAAACTTGGCGGCCGAAACCAGGCCCTCCAGCCCTTGCGATGCCGGTCTGCACCCGCAGCCGCAGTCCTTGTTCCACGGTGAAATGGTGGAGGAAACCCCCGCGCCTGTGCACGAGCAGTTGACGGCGCTGCATGTTACTGTCAAGTTGCCTCCGGACGGCAGGTGCACCAGGTACGACTTTGAGCTGTTGAAGACCGTGTTCCATGATGTCACGGCGGAAGAGCCATTGGGGAAGAATCCTCCTCCACCTGCAGCTCCCATGAGACACGACGACACGGTGCACACTTGAATGGCCACAAACGCCGGGTAGGACGCGTTGGAAGGCAGGGCCGCCGTTGGAGAAAACAGCCATTGGAGTGTGAAAGAGGAGCGCGTGATGCCAATCAGCTTGAGCTGCCAAATGCTGTCAGCATGGGGTGGAGCGCCAGCTGTGGACACGCCGATCTCAGCGCCGATGCCTTCATACGGGCCCTCGGGCCTGGCCGCAGCAACGATTCGGAACCGCAGATGCATGTTCTCGCGCAGCCAGGGCAGCTTGGCACCATCCAGATCGAGCTGCATAGGGGTCAAAATGTAGCTGTTTGTGGGTGCTCCACTTGAGTATGGCGGATCTAAGGTGACGAACACGGGCGGGAGAAGTCCGTCGCCAACGGCGTGCGCGCCTGCGCCCCAGCGCCCTCCGGTGTAGAGGTCCGGGAGAGAGGCGTTGGCGAGAAGGACGCGGACGGCCTTAGCGCTGCCCGGCATGGTCCAGCGCAAGCTGATAGCCGAGCTCCGCACGCGCACCACCTTCAGGTCCTGCACCGTTGGGGGAATCACAGCACAAGCAGGAGGGTGTGCGGCACCGGCGCTGTTGACTGCATACACCTTGACTGCATACCCTGCCCCGCGAGTAAGTCCCGTGATGCGATATCCGCGCACCACTGAATACTTCTGTCCCGCTTTGAGAACTTGAGTGAAGCATGCATCGACGTTGACTACGCCACCATGCCCTGGGGCAGCCGGCGGCACAGGTCCAGCAGTTGCGTTCACTGACACCGCCACAATCCGCCTGACCTCATGCCCAATGAACAGAGCGGCATTTGCATACGAGAGAGGCTCTGCATCTTGGGACAGCTGCAACCCTGACAGCTGCAGCACCGCGCAGGTGTCAACACGCTCGATCATGCCTTCTTCCAGCGTCTGCTCTACGCCATACTGTTGCCACTCGGAGTTGGGGACATCCAGGTGTGGGCCCAGCGGGCGAGCCTCCCAGGCCACGTCGCCGAGGCGCCGTATTTCAACGCGATAGCCGGTAGTCTTGCCGGCACTCTGACCCTGCGGGGGAAGCCAGTGGAGAGTGAGACTAGTGCTGTCTTGCTGCACCACCGCGATGCTCGTCCAAGGCGGCGACGTGGGCGGCTTTGGTGTGGGTGTATAGAAGAAGGATTTGCTGGGAGGGCTTGCGTCAACATTATTGTTCTTGGCTACGACTTGGAACTCGTACAGGGAGCCACGAACTAAGCCTGTCACCTCAAAACACACCAGATCTGCTCCAACGCGCACGCCTGCTGACCCGCCCTCTGCACCCTCTCCTCCGACATTGAGCTTGTTCGCCACGCGCTTGGTGTAAGAATCAACGGGCATCAGATGCGACACAGACTCGCGTGGCTTGAGGCCCTTGCACGCGCGCTCGGCAGACCCGGCGCTTCCCACCGTTGCCACGGCGTAAAAGGGCTTGAGGTCCAGATCCGCTCCACCCACTCCGCTCGACGAGTGGCGAGCTTGAATCGTATACTCCTTGACGTCGCGCACTGCTTCCCACCCGAGCACCACGGAATCCTGGGACGCAGCCTCACGTTGGAGGCGGACATACGAGGTATTCTCGAGGGCACTGGGGCTGCCGGCTAGATCCTGCTCCTCCACTTGCACCCTGTCTTGGCTGCTCAGCGGCACTGCCAAGGAGAGGGTCGAGTTGGAGCGAGTGAACGTCGTGATCTGCCTAAGCACGTCGCGGTAAGGGCCATCCATTATCTCCAGCGTCGCGCCTTGTACCGCCTGCTCCTCAAGCTGCCACCACCACACCACACCACACCACACCACACCACCCATATCGTTAGCCGGACGAGGCAACCACGCTCCAGCGCCGTCTCACTTGCGACTCTACTCTCACTTGTTTTACAAGCACGGGGAAAACCTGTGCGCCCTGGAGCTGGGCGGCATCGAGGAGCCGCAAGGAGGACGACGAGGTGAGGACTGCAAGCCCGCGATACAGAAGACGCGCGGCCCGCGGATGGATTGCCAGCAGTGCGGGGGCGGCAGGCGCGGCGATTGGACGAGCCACAACGGCCGCTGAGGGACCCACGAAACCAGGATAGTCGCCGGATGGGAGGTGGGTGTTGAAGGCGGTGATGCGCAGGTTGTACACTTGCCCACTGGTGGCCTTGTCGATGGGCAACGTTACTGCCGTGCCCATAATCTGCGCTGGCGGACTGCCGTACGTGTGCCACACGCCCATGGGCTCGTATGCGACCGACGCGAGCTGATACTGGAGCTGATAGTAGGTGGCTCCCGCATGCGCATCCCACGCGAGGGAGATCTCGAACGCGCGGACGGCTGTCACTCGCAAGCCCGTCGGAATGCCTGTGAGAGGCTGCACGGGGATTGCCGTCACCAGATTCGACGTCTTCTGATCTCCGGCCGAGTCGCCAGCCCTGGCAACGCCTGAAAACAGCAGCTGTCCGTTGGCGTCGCGGAACTCACTGGCCGACACCACGCGCAGCTGGTACTGCACACCTTGGTCCAAGTTTTCCACCACGGCGGCCGTGCCCTGCGTCATGGCCGTGGCCGAATACAGCCACGCTCCAGATCCGATCTGTGTCGGTCGGTACTCTACTCTATACCAGGTGGCGCCGGGCAGCGGCGTCCACTGGAGCGACACCTGGGTGCTGGTCACTCCTAGCACGCGCAACGTGATAGTGGCCGCCAGCAGAGGGCCACGCGGTTGTATGCGCAGCAAGTCTATCTGCCGCCCGCCGTAACCAGCGATGTTCAGGTTGCGCGCCAACACTGCCACGTCGTACACATAGTACTTTTGGAGCCCTATGAGCTTGAGCTGCTGCTGCGCAGTCTCGAGGTCTGCGCTTGCCCCAGGGGGCCGGTAAATCATAAAGGGGTCGCACACTTCTTGTGTGTCTCGTATTCTGCACTGTCTGATGCTGACCTGTGCATGGATTATTTGGAGTGGTTGAGATATTTTGAGTGGTTGAGCCAATGTTACTAGAGGCGGCAGGTTGATTGGGGCACGGGCGCGCGGGCGCACTGGCGCATGCTGGTGCTGCTTGCTCATAGGCATCACATGCCAGCAACTGCACCTTGTAATGTGCAGCGGGCGGCGACGAGGCAGGCATAGACCAGGCTATTGTTGCTGAGGTCTCGTTGTAGCTGACTTGGCGCACCATGATCGGCACTTGCGGCGGGTCCACGGGAGCGATGCCTGCGATTTGGGCAGAGCACGTCAGGTTTGTGCGTTTCATTGACTCATGTCTCGTCCATTTGGGTGGCGCGAGGGTCGTGAGGCACGTGCACAGCACCAGTGCAATTTATGTTCAGAAATCTCGTTCTACAGCGCCCATTTTGCGCATTAGATACCTGGGCTGAGGAGAGCCGCGTCGGACCAACCGTCGTCATTGCCAGCATAAATTTTGAATTCGTAGACCTCCTGCAAGTCAAAATCGAGCTCAGGGGGCGGCGTTGCTGTGAAAGGCATGCACACGTGAGCAAGCAAATGCATGTGCAAAAGGATTGCATGCATGCGCACAAGATGTTCAACTTGGGATCATTCTGTTGACGGAAGATCAGATTGGAGATTCAAACAAGTAAGGGCGACTCACGTTCACCAGCAGCATCCCAACCATCAATTTGGGCAGCGTGAAGGTAGCACCGGGCCCATAGCTTTCATAGGCACCCGAGCCGGCTCTGCGGTAGTCGGCTTTGTAGCGACGTGCGCCAACGGGAGCAGTCCATGAGAGTGAGATCTCGTTGCGAGTCACGAAGTTCACTGCCACATCATCCGGCGCCGCTGGCACTGCTGCATATGCAAGCAGAGGTGCAAAGATTGCACAGGTGGCGATGCAACAGCGCGCGAATGACGCTGCTTGCCGTGCACGCATAACTAAGACCCTCACGTCCACGACTGCATCATCCAAACTGTCCTTCCTTCCTACAATCAACAACGGTTTTTCTTTTCTTTTTCTTTTTTCCATGCCGGTCACGGGGTGTCGTATAGTCACTGGGCGGCGGCCCGTTCTTCTTATCAATGATTCGCGGATACAGTACGACTCCGCCGCGGCGGAATGGGCGGCCCGGGCCGGGGAACCGGCATTTCTGAGGCCGCGGCAAGCAAGAGAGTTCCTATTTTTTCCTTTGCTACCCAGGGAGGCAAGCAAGTGAGTTTCCATTTTCGACAGAGGAACTCAGGCTGGGTACAAGCTCGAGAGGCTCAGGTCCGGCTTCCTGCAGGCTGGCTTGAGTTTGATAGTATAGAATGATCCTCCTGCGCGCGTCAGCGCGCATGCTCCACGATGTTTCGTTATCTATGACTCACAATTCCCACTCGCCAGCTCGAGATTCGGCCGAGACTCTATACA
>Ga0115006_10001353_pt1 | contig 15151 bp, 27 predicted proteins | sample ArcOceMetagenome_3_FD_88943 | JGI IMG/M metagenome (GOLD analysis project Ga0115006, IMG submission 88943) | Marine eukaryotic phytoplankton communities from Arctic Ocean - Arctic Ocean- Svalbard ARC20M Metagenome | ecosystem: Environmental > Aquatic > Marine > Oceanic | place: Arctic Ocean...
CGACGAGGAGGAGGCGGACGACGGGGGGGACGGGGCCGAGGGGGGGGACGGGGCCGAGGGGGGGGACGCGGACAAGGCCAAGGGCGGCACGATCACCCACGTGCCGCTGCAGGAGGTGGAGTTCACGCCGCCAGAGGGCCTGGATTACAAGGTGCTGGTCGAGGTGTACATGGAGTCCCAGGGGCAGGCCAGCAAGCTCTTCACCGAGTGGGTGCTGGTGCAGGTGGTAGGGGCGCCGGGGATGACATCAATCATTCACCTGATGATGTTTCCGTGGGGGCAGTGTTCGATCGTCAACAAGGACATCAAGCGGCCGGTGAATGTGGATGTGGAGTACATCAACAACTACTCGGCCACCAACGTGACGCTGCGCTCGGGGTGGCCCGCCTTCCTCTGCGAGCACGGGCCCTCGGAGTGCGAGGGCAACGCCATCATGAGCTGCGTGCAGGCCCTGTACCCGGACCTGCAGCAGTGGTTCAGGGTGGACGCGTGCATAGTGGCGAGGGCGTGCGCGGATGGGGAGGCGCCGCTGGTGGACTCGGTTGCGCACACGGGCGCCGCGCAGCGCAGCGTTTGCCAGGGCCAGCCCGTTGATGTCGCGCCTCAGTGCATCCAAGACTTTGGGGAGGATATGGACATGAAGAACATCGCCAAGTGCGTCAAGGGCAAGCAGGGGACGGAGCTGCTGCTGGAAAACATGGTGCAGACGCAGACGCTGATGCCGCCAATCCAGACGCTGCCATGGATCTTGGTGGACCAGAATGTCCTCAACTGGCCCAACCGCTCGCACATCTTCCTGCTCGGCAAGAGCATCTGTGATGCCTATGTCCGTAAGGTGCAGCCCTTCGTCAACGGCTCGGTGCCGCGTCCGCTCGGGTGCTACTACTTCCCCACAGAGCCGCCGTACATGCCGCCCATCACGCTTTGGGACGAACAAGGCATCCTCTTTCTGTGGGTTGGCGGCGGCGTGTGCTTTCTCCTGGGCGTGTGCATGCTAGTAGGCTGGAAGTACTACGCGTTGACGCACGAGGCGAAGTACAGGGAGCTCGACGCGGAGGAGCAGGACATCGACGCCGAGGCGCCTTGAACAGTTCCCTGGGGAACTTTATTCTTAATTGCGATTCTTTCTTCCGCGCGAGTGAGGTGTCGTCGCGAGTTCAAGTCAAGCACTAAAGCACGTCTTCGTGGCCGGGGGGCCAGGGTGACAGCGCGGCGTGCTCGTTCTAACCCTTTTACATCAAAGTAAATCTCTTCAAGTGACGCTTGTTTCAGCAGACCCTTGTCTTGGAGCAGGTTCTGGCACCTGGTGCCACAGCTCAACTGAGCCACGAACGGACTGCCAGAACGGTGAGGAGTGTTGAGTGAGCCAAGTGATTCAGAGGCGCGACAATCCCCTGGCGCGCGCTCGGGCCAAGAGCGCACGCAGCCTAAGTGTCACTTGGCAGCGTGCCAATTGCGCACTCAGGTCACTCGCTCTTGAAAATGAGCTTTCCCTCACGTGCGTGCTGCGAGGAGTGGTGCGTGTGACGCGAGAGCGTTCTGAGGGCGGGACGTGCCCCAGCGCGATGGACAGGGATGCAGCACCTGCAGCTTCGGGGGTAAGTGCCTGCGGGCACGCAGCGAGCAGTCGGGTGCAGGCACCATTGGCGACAATGATGGTATTCACAACAAGAATAATGGATTAGACGCGCGATGTTCCGTTGACGGCGCTCGGTGTCACTCGGCTGCCTTGAAGGCAGCCGAGGCTGAAGGCAGCCGAGGAAAACGTGGGCGTGCGCTCGTCTCTGGACAACCCTCACACATTGTCACCCGGGAGGGAGCCGCCAAAAGGGATGCCGAAGCCGTCAACGCCCGGCGACTGGCCAGGCACCGCCGAGGGCGTGGACGGCATCTGGGCCAGCATTCCCCCGTGCGCCAACCTGATGCGATTGGCGTCCGGGATACGCTGCGCAGCCTCGAACACCCGGAAAAGCCCCTTGTCAGCCGCGTCCTGATCCTGCTCGAAGGCCTTCAGGTGGCTGTCGTGCAGGTGGAGTTCTGTCTGGCAGTTGTCCTGGGCGTCGTCCCGACAGTCGTCGAGCGCCTCTGCCAGCTCACGCGCCTGCTGGTGCATTCTCATCTGCCTCTTGTTGAGAAGCTTGGGTGCCGCCCGTGCCGACACCGCCGGCGCTGCGCCGCGCAGGTGGCTCTTGAAAGACCCCTGCACCACCACCCCTCGCGTCACATTTAACCATTTTGCAACCCAATCGCGCGTTGGCAGCACCGCCGTCCCTGGATAGAAACACACTCTCGCGCAGGCAGAAGTTACCTTGGCAACACGGTTGCGACCGTGGTGAGTCGTCAGAATGTCCTCTGTCAGGTGTCCGTACATCCCCTTGTTCTGCAAGTTGTGGTTCTTGATAGGGAACGCCTTGGCCACCTGCATTGACACCGATTGCTGTGAGTGTCAGCGCGCGCGCGCACACATTCCCTGAGCCGCGCACGGCACGCGAGCGACAGCGGCGTGGCCATACACGCGACAGCGTTGTACGCGCACCTTGAGACCCTTGTGAGGGGCATCATGATGGAGCTTCGCATAGTGGTGCGGTGCGACGTGGTGCAGCTTGGAGTAGGCAAAGCGCGGCTTGTGTCCGCCCACCACGGTCTTGTGCGCGCGGCGCAACGGGGCCGGGAGCCCAGGCGCGTTGTGGTACACTGCGTGCTTGAGCTTCTGCTGCTGCTTCGGCGCCGCGATGCTGGACAGCCGCGCAGTGCGTCAGGCGCGTTGCGCGCGGCACGGGAAGGGGCCACAGACCAACACGGACACGGTGGACTTACTGGAGCGCCTGCGGGTTAACGACGACGGCTCCCTTGGGAAGCGGCTGGCCGGCACGAGCCTCAAAGATGCGGCGGGGCACGTACTTGACGCCTGCACGCATCGCGCGCGCATACCGCGCATAGGTCACTCCCTGTTCTCCCCGCCACGGCAGTCCTTTCCGCTGGCGGGGTCAGGGGCGGCGAACTCACCATTCTTGACGAACGGATGCGGCTTGGCTAGGAGCTCGGTCGGCGCGGCCGTGTGGTAGATGATGACGCCGATCGCCGCGACCAGGGCCACGGCAATCACGGCCAGCGCCGGGCCAACCTGCCGAATCGGTGGAGCCATCTCCCGACCGATTTTGCCCCTTGGTACACGGAACAGCAAACCAGCATTTTAGATTTTTTTTCTACGGCTTTGCCGATTCGCGTCGTCGAGCCAGCGCAGGCCGTGGGCGTCGTGGCGTGGCAGGCGCACATGAGGTGGGCGGCGTAGGTAGTGTGCGACAGACAGTGCCGTGGCGACAGCTCGGCTGTCGCGGCATGGGGTGCGCGACGGAGACTGTCTGGGCTCTGTCCTGGCGAGTCGTGGCTGCTGACGCGCGTGTGAGTGCAGGCACCGGCGGTCGGCGGTGCTCGTTGCCGTGGCCTCGGCGGCCTGCCTGGCCTTCTGCATTGCCCTCGCCAGCAGGCGGTACGCAGCGTCCCGCAAACTGAACTTTGTGCCTCTTTCTTGTCCTGTCCCGTGCTGTCCGCCGTCTCTCGCCCTCGTCCACCCGTGGCGCGGGCCCTGTGCTCTGTCTGCGGCGTGCCCCGCATGCCGGCCGCACCGGCACCGAGAGCTGGACCAGCCGCGGTTCACTCGTTTGCTGTGTACGTTGCGCTCACTTCCTTGCCGTCATTGCTGGTGTTTCCTCCGCTCGATCACCAGGTGGTATGGCGTTCGAGGCGATGTGGAGCTCAGCAGCCGGTCAGCGCAGGTGGTCGAAGTGCCCAAGAAAATGCTAGCAGAAATCCGCTCGGAGCTCTCTTCGGATGCCAGCAATATGGCTGCTCTCCAGGTCCGTGCGGCCCTTTCCTGTTGCCCGCTGCCGTCTGGTTTGCTCCCTGCCGTCCTGAAGGCTGCTGCCGAGTAGCCCCAGGTCTGCTGTGCTCGCGGTGGGCGCGCATGCTCGGCGTACGTGGCTGACATGCGGAATGCACCATTGGCCATTCGTTTGCGGGCCACAGAGCAAAGTTGGGAGGTTGAACCGGGTGATATCGGAGCTGCGCCTGCATCGTGCGGCGCAGGGGCGAGGTCGCCGAGGGCGGGTGGCGCGCAGGCAGCTTGCTGGCGGTGCTGAAGACGCCGAGGGAGAGGGAGAGGCGGCAGGTCAATCAGGACGGAGCGTGGCAGAGGGAGGTGAGCACGCGGCCATGGCGTCTGCGCACATGGTGGGCGTACCCGCCAAGGTAGACTCGGACACCAAACAGGTGGCGGTGGAGAACACCAAGCGCATCTTGGTGGAGAAGCAGATGGACCTGGTGCGCGACTTCCCGTACTGGGCCATGAACTCGGGCTTGGCCGATGCGGCCAAGGGGCACGGCCAGAACGGTCTGTGGCGCGCCAACCGCGGCCCGCCGTACGTGCAGGCCACCACCATGTTTGCTGGAGAAGGCGTGGACAAGCAGGGGTCAGGCAACTTGGTGCGGCGTATCGTGGGGCTCAAGACGTCCTTTCGCTTCCACAAATGGGAGGGCAACAATTTTCTGACGTCGTTCGACGGCCCGCAGTTTCGCTTCCTCTACCGCAATGTGCACTCTTCACTGATCATCCCGCCGCTCGAAATGTCGGGCGGGTGCGTTGCGCGACATGCCTTGATGCCTGTTGTGTGCTCTCAACCCTAAACGCTAGAAACTAGCCCCTAGACCTTGCACCGGGTGCGTCGCGCGACCTGTGTGTTGCACGCTTGTGTGTTGCGCGCTGCTGTCTGGAAAGCGGCATGTGCTGTACAGTCACAGTGCCATGCGGCTCTTGCGCACATAGGCTATGTCTTGATGCACACTCTACAGTCACCGCCCATAAACTGAGGTCATAGTAGTCACAGCGTTTCAACACACGACTGCAGTCGCAGGCGCTCACAACCATAACAGTCATGCAGTCATGACTACAAGAAGCGACACAGTCCGATTGTTTGGGTACATTTAGGGAGAGTTTAGGAAGTAGCCTCTCCAGAGCATTCGCCGGGCGCGTTGGACACCACAAAATTTCCACGGAAACCCGCATTCATGTGCCTTCATACTCGCAGGCCGCTGCTGGGGTGGAACGCCATTCACCGCCTCTACTTGTACGTCAACGAGGGCCACAACTCGCTCATCGTGGTTGGAGGGCCGGCGTCGGCGCTCTTCATCAACAACAACGTCATCAACAAGGATGGGGGCTATGACCTCGAGCCCAAGTGGGCGCCCGGCCCTTACGAACGGCAGTCGACCGTGGATGCCACGCCCTTTGCCGCCTGCGCCACCACCCTTCCGGGGCCGGGCACACAGGTGGCTGGACCCTTGCTCCCTACTGCTCTTGCTCTCCGGCGCTCGTGCTGTTTGTCGTACCCTCCTGCCTTGCGGTGCTGCCAGCTTTGGCCTGCCGTGCTGCTGCCCGCATCCGTCCACTTCTGTCCTCCACGCATATTGCTGACGCACTCTGGCGTGAGTCGCAGGTGCATGGCGTGACCATCGCATCGCTCCCCGCCAATGCAGTGTCGTACTACGAATCTGGGGACGTGTCGGTGGTCTTTTCGATCCCCTCGGTGAGTGTGTTGGCGACCAGCACGCAAAGTGGAGAGCGCGGGTGCATCCGAGCTGGGCGCGTGCGGAACCATTGCGCGCGCGCAGATGCATTGTGCGCGTTCAGGAGCGCCTAGGTTGGCGCAGGACCCAACGTTCCATTCGAGCACCATCTTTTTCGCAAACAGCTAACTTGACACGGAAACGCAGGGCTCGGGAAGCGTGCTGTATCTGGGTTTCGACTTTACTGAGCCCATCACGCCGTGGGTGCATGCGCTGATAGCTGCCACTCAATTTCAAGAGTTCGACGTCAAGTCCAAAGGAGAGAACGAGTGCTGCGATTGATAGCAAGCGATCAATCGAAATTGCTGGGGCTGCCCTGCTTTTTGGGTTCGAGGGTTTGCAAGTTGCTCCGTCAAAAAAAAAAACATCGCAAGAATCCTTCAAAACATTTCGTCATGAGGGGAAAATTTGGGGGCGCAGCCAGCGTGTGATGGCCCTAGTACCTATATAGGTGCCTAATGATAGGTACCGGATAGCGGCGCGCAGGTCAGCGAAAGAACTGTGACACGGTATAACCTAACAGTCCAAGAACATGACCTCTTAAGGCTCGTCTGAGTGCTGTGTGCTTGACAAGGACACTGCACTTAGTGATTTGCTTTCTCTTGACTTCTCAGTCACAAAGCGCGGATTGATTTCAATGACCAAGAGTGGTCCGAGTCTGCATCAAACCGTAGATGAGGTGATTGACATGACAGCCTCAAGTGAGATTCACATGCAAGCTCGAGTCGGGACATTGCTCTCTACGAGAACCACCGGTACCGGTACAATCACAGGCCGAATCTGGCGAGGTTGCCACGCGGTCCGCGTGACAACCGCGTGGCAACCCTCCCTAGGGGGCGGGGTTGCCACGCACTCCGCGTAGCCGCCCTCCCTGAGGGAGTTGCTGCGCAACGCAGCAACCGGTGCGTGGCCATACATTCTGTATTAAACCCGCAAGAGAGTAGATTTTTCTACCCACAATCCGAGTTTCCGACCGCTGCCCAAGCTTCTGACGTGTTTCCTCTCTTGTGTCTACAGACACGATACGTTTCTGAACTTTAAAAACATTTAGCAAAGCTTGAAATGGCAGCCACGCGCGTCCCGCCCTGGACGCGCGCTGCCAGCCGTGCCATCACCAGGGCCTGACGGACGCATGAGGCCTCGTGTGGATGGAAGAAGCCCCATCCACTGGCAAATCTGGCTGTCCATCCTTCCTTTGTGGCAAAAATAAGAATATAAACTGCAAGCGCAGCGATTTTAACAGCGACGTCGGCTTGCGCGCCTTCCTCGCCATCCCCCATTTTAAGCACCAGTAGCTCGTCGAATCACATGCAGCCCCCGTTGCTGCAGCTTTTTCAACGTGGCCAGGCGCAAAGTAGCCCATAGCGCCATCTTCTCCCCCCCGCACTGCGGTACCACCCGGGATGAGCGTAGGGGCAGACCCGCCCGCTCCGCACCCGCGGCTAACCACCAGCGTGGTTACTAGGCAAGCAGACAAGGGCCCGGTCCAGCGGCAACACCCCCCCCGCCAGCTGGGGACCGACCTCATCATCGGCCGGGAGCAGCATTGTGCATTACATCGAGGCCTCGCGAGGCTGGCGGAGCTGTGCCTGTTGAGACGGGCCAGGCCGAGGTCAGACGAGAGCACTGTCTGTCGGTCTGGCGCGCCACGAGCGAATGGGCAGCTACTACCTGGAGCGGCTGGCTGAAGCCCCACCCGTTGCCGCTCATCGCATTCTTCAGCCCTTTGTTGGTCTGCTTCAGCGCCACCTGCATGCAGAACGGGACGCCCGTCACGCGCGGAGCAGCGGACCAGCTGGAGCAGCGGAGCGCGCCAAAGAGGCGCCGCGGAGCGCTGGTGCACCTGCGGCACGGTCTTCGGCTGGCCGATACTGTACTGCTGCGTGCTGGTGTTGCACGTTCCCCAGGCCTGAAGGGCGTGGCGCTCCCCGAACGTGTCAGGCATGCAGAACAGCTCGCCCCCGTAGAGCGTCTGGAAGGTCATCGTCGTGCTTGCGCCGCCGAATGCCTGCCCCGGCGATTGTATCGAGTGTGCGTCAGCGTCAGGCACGGTGGGAGCAGCAGACGCGGCGACGAGTGTGCGCGGGTCACCTACCTGCCCTCTCGTCTCTCCTAGCCTGGCTAATTTGGGGCAGCAGCAACGAACCAACCGGAGGCACGTCCAAGCACGGCCCCAGCCTACACGAATCTCCTCCGGAGCCTAGTGAGAATCACTTTGTCGGTTTTTTGTACTAAATATTGTCAAACAGGACAAAACAATTGAATGAAAACGAAATTTGTACCAATTTATCATTGAATTTGAGCGTCGGAGTACGGAGCTGGATTCGAGGATACTCCCCTTGCGTTTTCAGCGTAGTTGAACAAGCTGCCAGGCCCATGCCGGCCTGACGGGGGTCCGGGGCGATGCGGCTCGGTGAGCGCCATGTTCCGCGCAATCTGCGTGCGCGCGCGTGCGCGCGTGATGCCGTTGGTTCACGGCGCGCGGCGCGCCGTGTGACGAGGGCGCGCTGCGGCGCACACAGGTCCGGCGCGGCGTAGCCGGGGAGTCACGGTGCTAGTCGTCCTCTGGTGCTGCGCGTGTGCCCAGTCCGCCGCGGAGAGCGCCAACCCGCACGCGACCTTCACCGTGGCCACGTGGGTGAACACGCGGGCCCCACTGCTGCTCATGCACGCCGACGCATCCGCACGCAATCACGCGGGCGCGTGTGTGCGCTCGCGCGCACCCGCCCGCGTATCCTTGCGCCCGCGCGATGTACCTTCGAATTCCTCCGCCATCGCCCACGCCATCGCCCACGCCATCGCCCACGCCATCGTCGCGCGCGCACGCCGTGCGCGTCGAAGCTCGTGTGCGCATTCCGACCGCAGCCACTTTGTTTCCGCGTCTCCATCGCAGATGCGAGTCAGGCAATTTGCCTTTTGTGGAGCCGTATCCCAGAGCATTCCATGGGCTTCAGGTGGACCTGGCTAAACGCATTGCGACGAAGATGGGCGCTCCGAGCAAGAATATCTTGGTGTCACCCGTAAAGGCCGATACCGCCCGCTTGCTGTCAGGTGGGAGCGTGCGGGCCTGCAGACACACAACCATGTGAAAGGCGTCCTCACACGTGCGTTGTCCACCGGGCCTGCAGGCTCGGTGGACAATGCATGTGAGGACAGGTGTTGTTGTCCTGATTTGCGTTCTCATCTCCAGACATGCGCAACGGCATTTACCATGTATACGCATGTGGAGAAACCATTGACTACAGCAACAGCTCCGACGATTTGAGCTTTTCGACGCCGTTTTTGGTGGACAGCATCCGCGTGATAATTCGCGAGGAGTCATCGCAGCAGCGGGACTCAATCATGGATATAATTCGCTTGCTGTTGCCTGCATCTGCCTTTGGCGTCTTGTGCTACACCAGTATCGTCGCCGTCAGGTGCGGATGCACACGAACACGAATAAGCAGGCAGGCACGTGTAGCCTGCCTATATCTCTATTTGACCCTATCCTCCCCATGTTTGTGCCATTCGGCAGCTCCTTCTGGACATTCCTCATCATCACGCCTCACAGCTCACGACTTCACCGGCGGTTCGACCTCTTGTCGGCAGTCCCAAGCCCAAATACGGAGGTGTGCATGCACATGACCCATCACACTCCATCTTTGCTTTTAAGCTTGCATATTGTGGCACCTATGCCTGCAGCGATAGCCTAAGTTTCATGACCGGGCGACAGAGTCCGATCGGTGTAAGCACGATTCCGGTGGTTGTGTTCTGGCTGCTTGCTACGTGTCTAGCGGCCTTTGTCATGGCCAGTTACTCGGCGCATATGGTAGATCTCTTCTGGCACAGCCGCCTTGCACTACTGGAAGATTTCATCGACGGACGTGTGGGCGTTCTCAGCGGTTCGGTGGCTTCGCACATGCTTCACAACCTTGTGCCAGGAGCACGTGGGCAAAATTTCGCCACTGTCTCAGATATGATTGCTGCTTTGCAAAGCCGTCAAGTCGACGCAATATTGCACTACGAATGGGACGTACGGTTTGCGCTTGGAACCAAGCAGTCTCGCGATCTGAAGCCTCACGGCTTGCATGTGCTGAACTACGCGTTTCTAGAGCGATACTACGCCTTTCGAGTGTGGACGCATTGGACGAACAGGAGTCACTTCAATCAAGCCTTGATGCATGTGCTGGATGGCACCGGCGAATACGGCAACTGGCTCGGTTCCTTGGGAGTGTTCAGGGCCAATTGGACGGCTCAGATACGGGATACATATGAGCTCGAAGAGGCCAGACAAGCGAGGGATCTTGCTGAGGATTACAACCACTGGTAGATGCATTCCTACAGCTGGAGAGCTAATGTTGCATACTTGTGCGCACGTGTAGAGCAGGATCGTGCTTCTTGAATTTTCGTGCGGCTGTTTGCATTGATGTGTATGCATCCGTGCGTGTGCGCATTCCTGCTCGCACACGATTGAACTCTGTTCGAATCTACAGGTCATACATGTTTTTCGTCGTATGCGAAGTGATGGTCGCTTGTGTTCTAATGGTACTGGGTTGTGCTTTGCTGCTCGGCATGGACGTGCACAGTGCAGAAGTGTCTGGTTTGCTCTATGTCCTTGACTCAGGTCTGTGTCTGTCTGCCGGCTTGGTCTGGTTTCCGGTTCCACGCCAATTCGGCGGAGGGCACGCACTCGTGTACGGAACTGCAAGGGAAATGCTGATATCTCTTGATGATGCAGGAGTGGATCCAAATGAGGCAAGGAAACAAAATTGGAAGGAACATCTTTTCATGCTGCATCATGACGATCTCCTCACCTCCTTTTTGTGGCCAACTGAAGAAGATATTCCCCGGACAGACCTGCACACCCCTAGAATAAGATCCAATGGCCCCAAATCAAACGAAAAAGAGGACGAAAAAGTGGGATCTAATGGACAAACAGAAGTATCTGAAAGAACGCTTATACACTCAAAGGATTTGCAAAGACAAGAGCTTGACACAAGGGAGCTTCGGACGCGAAAGAGGACAGCCGCAGATTCAAAGAAGGCAGACGCAGAAGGCCATCAGGAGGAGACCGATGCAGGACCAAGAGAGGCCAACAAAGATGGCGAAGAAAAGAAGGGGGACATCGAAAAAGATGATGTTCTGGAGGAAGATCTGAAGAGGATAGAGAAGAAGGTCAGTGATGTCGCTTTTCGATGTATCTATGTTGAGACAGCCAAGATGCTACTACGTGTTGAGTTTCATTCGCCCATACGCGAAACAGGTGGGACGGATCAAGTATTGCCGGTTTTGCGAACGGAGACGGTTTGCAGATTTTGCTGATGGCCTTTTCATGGGTTTCATTGACCCCCACGACCCTCTTCGACTAACTACCATTTGTCTTGCTGCACAAAGTTCTCATGCGATTGAACGGTCTCTTTTGTTTGCCACCGACCCTTGCTCATTGTCTATTCTATTTCGTCTCTTCTGAGCCTTCGTACTGGTGGCTTCAGCATCCTCCTCACCTGCTCCACACGTGCTGGCAGGTGGCTGACAATATTATCGCAGAGGCGCAAGCGATACAAGGCTGAAAGCCAGGTCGATATAGGCTCGCTCAGCTGGGTTGAACAGGTTGCATCACACTCGCACAAACACGCTTGCGCCGCTCTTTTGCCTTGCCTGCATGACTTCCCTTTTCCATCCAATTTACATGGAAAATTTTGCCATCAGACCTCTGTCCTTTGATGCTTACTTACGAAAACACAGGAGTCCGCCAGACGGCCCGCGGAAGGATCAAGATTTTTCAGGATGCCAAGCTGGATGAGCGTGAAGAAAAAGAAGATGGAAGACACAACCGCTGACCAGCACGCCGCCCGCCTAGACCAGATGCGCCAACAGCTACAGGAGGTATTGAGCAAAGATAGTCAAATGTGCGCAGCGCGCCCGACTCCCCACCGAGAAAAGAAGTCCCATTCAACGGAAAAGTCTTATCCGATGAGGGAGTCCCCGGCGACCGGTGTCATGCTTCGAGCAGGCGCATCGCCTGGTCGTGGCGTGACACCGGTCGCCTATGGCGACAGGGGAGCTACGTCGTAGCTGCAGTAAGCTGCCAACTTTTATAGGGTATGAGAGTTGGCCATGGTGAAATGTCTAGTCTTGGTGTGCATAGCTTAATACGTTTGCGCGGAATGGCGAATGGCGAAATACAGATGCGGCAAATGTTCCTGGAGGAATTACACGAACACGCCGCCCCACGCTTTTTTAAGCCTGACCAAGCGACTCGAGGAGGAGGACGTGTCACCATGGGGTAACAGCGCAAGACTACTTGTGTACTTTTCAATCTTTTGTTTCTATTTCAGTTGCATGGTTCTGATGACGATCATGATCAAATCAATCAGGCCCGTGCCCACGCCGCGCTCTCCGGCGGTGCTCGACATGACTGAGACCAACCGGAAACAGATGCTCTCAAAGATCCTCAGCGAGAAGGTGAGCAGGAGCACCAAAAATCTTGTACATGCACGCGCGTGTGAATACACGGGCGGAGCTGCCTCGACGCACCATCTTTTCATTAACATCGAGATGATGGTTCGTCGTGTTGGCATCGTCATCTTCAGCAGGATATTTCGCCCACGAACAGAATTATTACAAATGCTCCCCATTGAAGACTGACGTACGTGCCAAATGCTCCAGGACACCTTCACTTCACGGGAAATCGATGGAGGAGAGGATGAGGATGAGGGTGATTGGGGTAGAGCGGACGGCGCCACAAGGGCGACGTCTAGGGCAAGAAAGGATATGAACCAAGATGCGAAGACACAACATTTCTTCCAAAAGAGAAATCCAGGCCGAAAGATAGGCGTCGAAGTGACAGGGTAAATTGCTTTGCCGCTTTCTCCTGCAATGATCGCAATCATATGTTCATTTGCGTTGACTAACATGCCACTCCCGTATGCGGGCGCTTACAGATCCACAGAGGATGGAGTAAGGGCGCTGCAAAATGACTCAATTGGGTTTTACCTCGACGTTGGCGACTCCGACAATGCAGATGAGCCTTTGAGCGGGATATCTCAGGAGCAAGCGATCCTGCATGTGTCGAAGTTGATGCAGGTGAGTGATGAGGCGCAGCGTTAGATTGGCGCGTGTCGCGGCTGCAATGACTCATGTGCATACATGCGTGCAGATTCAGCTAGCCAAGCGTGATGAGCTGATACAGAATCTCCGAGAGGAGCTTGCCGCGTATCGAATCGCAGATCAGGCCGTTGATACAAGGACACGCAACGAAAACAAGATCAAAATCTATGATTCTGAGAGGAGCATCCTTCCATTGTCCCCACCAGGCCTGCTTTTGTCCGTGTAGCGTGGATGCGAGCGCGTTGTGCGATGCGCGTGTGCGTTTGCGCATGCACAGGGAAGCTGCGACTACACTTCTACGTCAAGCGTGCTGAAGCGATTGCTGAATCCATCAGGTGCACGTCCAGCCTGCTCGCTGCCCCCCAAGCAATCCGCCACATCCACTGACAACCCTCCCAAAGTAGAGATGGTGGAAAAAGAGACTCAGGTCAACAATGACATTTTGGAAGAAGTCTCCGCCTTTCTGTACAAGGAGGTGAGCGTTAAATGCGGTCATCCGTCACCCATGCTTTCCTCTGCTACCCCGCCTTCTTCCGTTTCCGAACATCGCCCCCGTGTCTTTCGGCGGTTGACTGGCAAACGCCATTTGGCTGATGGAACATGTGGCATATTGCTGAACGACAGGGACACATGGACCAGGAGTTGCACACGCGGAGCGTCATCTTTGCCACACAAGGCGGGACCACTATCTTCTGATGCGTGCGGTCCCGCAATCTCCCATTCATTCACCTTGCGCCATAAATATTGCTTTACAATCAAGTGAGATGATCTCCCTTTCGCCTCATCGTCATTCGCCTCATTGTCAAGATCGCACGCCTCTAGCAGCTGCATGTACTTTGCACTTGCTTTAGATTAGCCTGCTTCAGATTAGCCTGCATCGACAGGGCATCCTCTCCGTCTCCGTAGTAAGCGCGCTGCGTAGAGTTCGGGAGACACACACCGGCATCAGCCACAATGTATGTATGTGTGTGGGCTAGGAGGGCCGCACGGCAGCACCAATCACAACAGCGTGCACCAAGGCGCGCAGAGCAGAGCGGTAGCAGGGCAGAGCCGTAGCAGGTCCTGCACCGTGTCTTAGCGTCGCCACGCCATCTCCAGCCAAATGACAAAGACAAGACAAGAGGCGTGTGGGCAAGCCCCCATTGAATACACATAAACTCTCCCCTTCCCCCCCTTTCTCCTTCTCCTCCCCTCCTAGGCACATCACCTCCGTCTTGGCGATGTGAAATGCGAGAGTATCACGATACAGGCGCAGGGCAGCCCTGTTGCCGATGCGGACATGCAAACCGCATGCGCTTGCGCCGTAGTCCGACTCCATGTGCTCCAGCGCACTCTGCATCAGTCTGCGGGGCGGACATGGAGGAAAAGAGCGTCAACATTTAGGGCGCTCCACGCCGTTACGTGTCCATGCCACCCAATGCTTGAGGCACGTTTCAGGTGTCACGATATCTCAAACACCTGCATGTGCGTGCTTGGGATTGTGTTCGTGTGCGCAGGGATGCATGCCAGCAGGGAAGGATGCGGGCAGAAAGACACGACACCTCTTGGCGATGCCGAGCCTGCGATGGGAAGGCAAGACAGCCAGCGACGTGATGTGCCCTTTCACGCTTTGATCCCCCTGAGCACAGCCATCACGCGGTAGCTGCATGCTAAAGCCGCCGCTCTCAGCCTGCTCTTGCGCGGCGGCGGCGTCGTCATCAATTTTGGCGAGCACATAGGCGACGACAGCCCATTCTGTATCTTGATCTTCGTCGGATGCAGCTCCCGAGTCGCTCCGATAGCAGCTTCTTGGCACGCGCGCCTCGGCAACGCGGACGATGGAGGGCCAGCGCAGGATGTGGGCCCAGAAGCAATGTTTCTGATAGTTCTCAGGAAGGCAGAGCAGATTGATGCGTTGAATGTGTGCAACGTCGCTCTGCACATGTCCACGGTCGCGGCACGTTCAGCCACCTTGGACTCGAATCGTGCATGCGCAGATGCGCATCAGCACAGGAAGGAATGCACGCCAGCAAACTAACAAAGCTATCGCGGCCGGGTCGGCACCCGCGCATCACTGTCGGCATACAATCTACCAGCTTGGCCTGCCGAATCCTGATTCCGTGCGGGCCCACCTCACCCTCCATATCCACCTCGAGCCCCCGCCGTGGCTGCTCGGCTCGCTGCGGCTGTTCATCGCCAGTCATGGTCGTCCCATTCATCACGAGGGCGGGCGGTACATGTACTGCAGCTGAACTCCCGCGGTCGTCGCCGGACTCTCCAGCGGTCCCGCCGCGAAGCCGCATCGCGGGGGCGCCGCGGCGGTGATAGCGCGGCGCAGGAGGCAGGTTTGCGGCGCTCGGGGCGGGGAGCGGCAGCCGAGTTGGGGCGGTGGACGCCGGAGCGGAGCATGGTAGCAAAGTCAGCAGCGCCATCACCCGCAGGATACACCCGCATCCCGCAG
>Ga0115006_10001354_pt1 | contig 15149 bp, 3 predicted proteins | sample ArcOceMetagenome_3_FD_88943 | JGI IMG/M metagenome (GOLD analysis project Ga0115006, IMG submission 88943) | Marine eukaryotic phytoplankton communities from Arctic Ocean - Arctic Ocean- Svalbard ARC20M Metagenome | ecosystem: Environmental > Aquatic > Marine > Oceanic | place: Arctic Ocean...
CTCTCTCTCCCTCTCTCTCTCTCTCTCTCTCTCCCTCCCTCTCTCTCTCTCTCTTTCTCTCTCTCTCTCTCTCTCTCTGTCAGACTTCCAACCGCACCCATGACCTTGAATCCTGCACGCAAAGCTTGTGGGCTGTCAAACTAGGTGTCTTGCCTAGCGATTATTTTCTCATTGATTGTTTCTTTTGTTGCAAGCTGGGTGTCCTCCAGCCGTCAGCGTCAAGTTTATAATGCTGTGTGCTTTGCTGACAAGAGGGCTGACCACGGGAGCACCCGCACGTGCGCACAATGTACTCGCACAGTACGACTGAGGCGCCAGATGCTGGACGCCGAGAAACTCCAAGGCCAAGCTGGCCGCGCGGCTGCAGAGCCGAATGTTGCGAACTTGGAGGATATTGTTCGGTTTCTGCAGGTATGTCCATCCGCTGCCCCCCCTCCTGCTCGCGTTCTTCCATTCTCTTGGGCTCTCGTGTTGGGAGGACGTGCCAGGTGATAGTGCTTGGGTTTTGGTTGGCTCTGCAGGTTGAGATGAATGCTAAAGGCAGCACTCTCGCTGCGGATTTTGAGCCTTTCACTCTCGAGATGGGGGATGGGGATTGGACCGGTGGTAAGGGCGCCAGTGATTGGGGCCAGGAAACGCCTGATCAGTCGACTGCGTTTAAGGGGTGGGAGAAGAGACACTTGCGCGATGAAAAGAGCGCAGGGATCGGAGTGCAGGGCGGTAAAGGCGGTCTGGATGCTATGCTACAGCAGGCGTTGGATGTGGCAGGTGTAGGCCGTAAGGCGCTTGGCATGGGAGGAGCAGTGTCAAATTATCAGCGCCAAGGGGAGGATGAGTATGAAGAGATGCAAAGGTTGCATACGCGTGCAGAAGCAGCCATGAACAATATTTTCAAAGAGGGATATTGACGGGTTTTCTGTATCAGGAACCTTTGTTCCCCGCGCGAGGTTCGGGGTTTTCTCAACTTGGATTGTGTGAACATTGTTAATCAAATTTAATAATCGATAAATGGGCTAGGAGCGCTTAATCATTGGACATACACACCATGGCCGTTGCCATGAGAACCCAGTGCCTCGGGTTTTCATCCGTGGGGACACTGACGTCGAGGACGTAGTTCGTACTCTGCCCCGTCGTATTGAGTATTCCGGCGCGCAGATTAGTCTTATACAGCGGCGCCTGGTAGTCAGCTGGGTTGGGCACGTAGTCCATGACCGGAAAGAAATGGACGAGCGGCATCAGAGACATCATTTCGCCAGGAAGCGATGGCTTGAGCTTTTTCTGTCGCCGGTCCCAGCGTCCGGCCTCAAGGTAGAGGCCAGTAATGTAAACACCATCTGCTGGGGCATCAGCAACGTCTTCGGGACCCTCCATCGCCTTGATGATGAAGCTGAAGTTTAGCTGGTCAATAGGCAACTGGTATCGGCGTGCGTGCGTCTGCAAAGCACCCGTCATAAATCCTTGCGGATAGTAAAAGCCAGGCAGCCAGAAAGAAGTCGGTTGCCCCTTTTCGCACCAATTTCTGAAGAATGTGACCCTGCGGACGTAGTCTTTGAACCACGACGCCAATGGCTTCAGACAGGGATACGCCACCCTTGTCCAGAGACCAGGCGTCACGTTATTTTGAAAGGCTGTGAACATTTCTTCAAGGTCCGCCGACATGACGACAATACCCTTAATCGCCTTCTGCAGCTCTTTCAACGTAGAAGAAATAGTTCTGATCAGACTGTTGAAGCGGTCCATTTCTTGTATCAGCACTGTGTCAAGGGACCTGAACGCACCCGAAGGCAGCAATTCAAACATGCCCTTCGCTGCCTTCTCTCTGTCCAACACGTCCGGATTTTGCTCTTCCAACTCCGCTGCAAATTCCGCCACGATGTCTTCAGGACTCTTTTCACCTTCGGCTGTTCCGCCCCCCACCCGCGGCTGCAAGCTGAGCACTGTGTCGTAAATGCTGCTCGTTTCTTGCAGTTGGAATGCAATGTTGGCGTTGTCGTGCATGCCAAACACTTCTGGGTTGTCTACCATGGGCAGATTCTCTAAGTACGACATCAGTTGCTTGAACCCACCTATTTTCGGCGAGTAGTAAGTTCCTGAGTCTGAAAATTTGTACGAATCGTCCTGCACAACACTCTCACCGGGATAGTACGTCGACAAGATCGACATTAAACACCTTCTATCCTGATCGTCAGTCACCCTCCCTCCATAATTGACATGCCCTGTGATGTACGTGATGGCATCCCATGGCAGCTCGTCAAAATTGCGCACGAACATCTTAAGCACATCCTTGGCACATAACACGTCCGAAGTATTAAATTCGTATCGAATGTTCCATCCCAGGGGCCCGTACTTTCTACGTTCCTGCGTGATTGCATGGAAAAATGCGAGAGCTACCAACATCTTTTTCCAGTACTTTTCATCTCTTGGGTTCTCCATGCACTCCCATTCGTCTTCCCCTAAAGTGGTAAAAGTGCCAATGAGGTTTGCACGCATGCCTTTGGGAGGCTCGTTTGTGAGCTTGATCCCGTTTTGCAACACAGCAACAGGGAAAGCCGCGGAAGGTTGCGACGTGAGCCACAGGCGGAAGTCAGGGTGTTCGGGTGCGCTTGTGGTGAGGAAGCCGTCGACGATTTTCTCCAGCATTGGCATCCAAGATGTCGCAAGATGGCAATTCATGAGACAGACCCAATTTCCCTTCTTAGTTGATGCCGAAATGAGCTTTTCTGCAACAGGTCCCTGGCCTTGACCCAACGAGATGCTCTGGAATGTTTTCAGCACGCCTCTGTCCTGAGCAAATTGAATGAGTGCGCCAGTGGGGTCTGATCCAACAGATAGCACGAAGATGATGGGAGTCGTAGGACTCGTGTCTCCAAAGATTTCGGACAGCACAATCGGCGGCGACTCAATGAACGCCCGACCTATCTGCTCCGCAACATAGTTTTCAGTCGCAAACACAAGTTTTTCGCGTCGGAAGATCTTCAAAATACACATCTTGTGAAACGAATTGACGCGTTCGTTGTATGGAGCCGGCAATGGAGCCTGCTGAGGAGCCTCTGAGGTAGCCCAAGTTTTCCACTCTTTCATTTTGGTCGTGACGCTGTCGCACAACCCTTCAAAAAGTTCGGGAAGAGACTCCTGCAACCCGGCTATTGTGTCCCATTGGATCGCCGACAAAAAGCTGGGGTCTGGATTTCTACTCGTCGGCTTGCCAAACGCTCCCCGCAGCAGAAAATTCCATTCTGGGCTGCTGATTGAACCTCGATTCCGGAGAATAGATGTACAGATGAGGAAGCTGTATATCAGTTTGTGACGGGAAAAAAGGCCTCTGCAGACATTTGAGTACATGAACTTGGTCACAAAAGCCATTATCAGCTCGAGACGAGCATTGAGGTCCTCATCCTTCTCGCTTTCCTCGATGCAGTAATTGTACAGCCTCTTAAAATATTCGAGCGAATACTGGTACATAGGGTCCATATTTGGAAGATCTGCGATGACAAAGTACAAAAGCGCACCGCGAGTAGCGGCCGTCCTGTAGCCCTCACGAGCCTCGGCAATACTTTTGTTTGCCTCTTCAGCTTCAGCAACGCGTTTGTTGATCATGCCAGAAGTAACTTTGGATTGCTGCAGAGTGTTGATCAGAGGCTCGTTATCAAGAATCATGCCCTCGGCCTCCTTCAGCAGCTTGAGAACCTTCTCTTGCAGATCTCCGAGCTGCTTCTTATCATTTGCCATACTCACGACCAGCTTGTCTTTCTTCTCCTCAAGATCCGGGCGTTCTTTACGCACCACATCTCCCAGCAACTGATCCTCCAGACCATCCATCGTGATCATGAAATTGATGATTGTAGATTTGATGCAAACGTCGGGGAGATAATGTGGATTTGGAAGCTTTGTAGTGATGTAAAACCTGAAGTTTTCATCATAATCAATATCTTGCTCTCCGAGGCGAATCAGAAGGCGACCGCCTTGCTTGAAAAGTTGTTTCATGAGAATAGGCTCAAGCGCGGGATCCACTTCTTCGCCAATATCCTCCAACAGCAGTGGGTTCCCGTTGCGAACACAAGCCTCTAGAGTCTGCAGGTACCTGCCGTCGGACAATTTAATCAGACGTAGCCCGTTTGAATCTTCCATTTGCTTAATCCACTTGTTAGCTTGCATCTCAGGATCAATCATAAGTGGCCATCGCATTGTATTCTTGACAAGCACGCCGTTTGCGATAGAAACCTCATCGCCGGGAAGCCCTTGGATGTTCCATTGACGCACTTCGACTGGCTTGGCAAGCGTGTCGGATAAGCTGAAGATATCCTGTATCGGCAGTTCTAATTCATGTGCCTTTTCCATCCACTCCTGGATGATCTGTTTCCGGTATATCCCAGTGAAAGGTCCCACGTAAGCGACACATGCAGCACTCAAGAAAACGTCTCCTACGAGTTTTTCCAGCTGGCCTGTAAGAGACACTGACAAGTCGGTCCAGTTCACTTGTTCATCGCCGAGAGCAGACGTCAACTTGCCGGCTCTTGCCAATCGCGCCTGGCAAAGGTCTGCCTGGTCGGATAGACTTTTCTTTTCCTCAAGTGCAGCGTTTAGCTGAGACTCCAGCTCAGCAACCTTATCTTGCACATTTTGGAGGTTGGCCTGCTTTTCGTTGAGCGTTGACATAGCCGCATCAAGCTGAGCGTTTGCTTCTGCGAGCTTCGCTTTCTTAGGAGCGACCTCCTTCGCTACTCTGGCATACACATCCATGGCTCTCGCCCACATACACAATCCTTTTGCAGCAACTGAAACCTTCCCGACATCCTCGGCCGTGAAATTTTCCATTGTGACGTACTTTTGCAGTCCTTTAATGCGTTTGGGATCAATGTTGTCCTTGTCATAATTCAACAATTGCTCCATGAAATTCGATTCTCCTAGTAACTTCTTGGACGTATCCCAGTCGGCCTTCCTACCCAAAAGTACGCAGACAGCCTCCATTGTGGTCTGCACCAAAGGAGGTGGTTTCGCAAAACTCTTCACCTCTGTGATGTCGCCTTTAGTGAGCGAATTCAGTGCTGAGACAGCAGCGTTCAGAGCAGGCAATGCCTCATCAAGGTCCTTCTGAGCATCCTCTTGGATCACGCGGACACCTTGAGCAAATTCTTCCACTTCTGCAGCTTCCTTCGAAACGACCGCCTCGACCTTAGAAGCTTCCTCCTTGTCAACTGCAACTTGTTTAAGAAGGATTTCTGTTGCCTCGCTCTTCTCCTTCAATACAGGTTCGAGGACGGCAAGGTCCTTCTTGGCGGATTCGATGACTACTCCGACCTCCTCCATCTTGTTCAATCCATTGATGAAGCGATCTTTTGCATCACTCAGCTCTTGTCTACGATCCTTCAGCAATTTGGTGTAAAGTGAAATCATGTCCAGATAGCTCTTCGGAGAAATGTAAAACTTTCGGCGAAGCTCCTCATAGAATTTATCCGAATACCTCTCAACAGATCCATGAATTATGGGGCACATCTTCGCCAAAATTTCCTTGTGCTCATCGGAAACGTTTTCAACCTGATTCATGAAGCGGTTGGCCACATCCGCCAATGCCTCTTGAGGCCACGGAAGGTACCAGTCGATAGTGCAACAGTTGATAAGCGACGGGAACATGCGGCAGCGCCGCCGAAAAGCTTCTCCGACTGGGCTCATGCAAAGAACGCAGTGCAAGTTTGCTTGCACACAAGAAATGAAAGTGGCATAAACGGAATCCTTGGTCAATGGCTTTCCGATGCTTGCGGTATAATCCCTGCAGTCACTCACGACACGGTCCTTTTCGTCTGGGGCAAACAAGTTGGGCACATCTCCAGCATTCAAGATGCAGTTGATATCTTCGACGAATCCTTCGTTGACAATTTGACCATCGGTAAAAAGGAACACCACTGTTTGTCGCTCGATGCCGGCTAAAATAAAAATCTTCTTCAAGTCCTCTCGGAATTCGTTGTTGGAATAACCCTTGGCGAGTTCAATTTGAACACATTTGAACTCGGCCATGAAGGCAGCCATGCGGGTAAGACTTTGCTTTCCCGACCCTCCGAGGCCGACCAGCATGGCATTGCCGCGGGGAGATCGTATGATACGCGCCAGACGTGAGATGTGCTCAATTGCATCCATGAAGAAGACCAAGTGCATTGCCTTCGGCGAGACCGCATTATAGTCCTCAAGATACGAATCCATCAACCTCGGCAGCTTGCTATTGTCTGATATCGGCTCATAGTGGCGGTCTTCACCCGTCACTCCCATTTTGAGATAATCGCCAAACAGAATCGGTTTTTCAATAAAGATCTCCTCAAAATTCCAGTCCATCATGAATTTTCTCTTAGTGAACTCGAAGAGCCATTCATTGAATGTGTTTTTGTCTTGATGATCAATAAGTCGGTCTGCAAAGACGCGTTGACATTCGTGGACCCAGAGACGACTGTAGGTTCGGGCATCGGGGCAGTGCTGCACCTTGAGCGACAGTATCCCCTGGAAAACCTTTGAAAGATCGCGCAGGTTAAAAGTATAATGCGACTTAGACGGAGTCGGCAGCATCTCCGCTGAACATTTGTAGTAGATTTCAATGGATGCATCTACCGTCTGCTTGGACAGTAGTTTGCAGTCGTTCGGGAAGTCGGTTAAGTGTCCATCCAGTATGGATCCAAATATGACCTTCAGGACGGCATTCGAAGGTGCTGAGACATTGAACATTGAAAAAAACCGAAAGTAGCGATTGGTCACGACGTTGCGCCCACCTCCAGGAGGACCGCAAGCTGTGCAAAGGACCGTATCCACCACATCATTCCACGTCAGCTTTTTTCGATCCCATACTCCTCCATATGGTCGATAGTGTTCAACCTTATCCTGGAGAAGTCTGAGAACTTCAATCGGAGGCTGCGCACCGTAGGTCTCGCGGGCAGGCATGTTGACATCGTCGACAAAGCATACTAGAATCTTGCCCACTGCTGATCCAAGAACACCTTTCCTTCTTTTTTCGAACTTGAGCTCCAGCATCTCCTGCGTGCGATTTGCTTGCGTTTGAGCAGAGAAGTTAATCGTGAAGGGCACTAGCGAAAGTTTTTCCATGTATTGACTCATTCCCTCCACGACGATGACAGACTTTCCCGTACCAGTTTCGCCAATGAGCGCAAATCCGCGCTGTACTTCGACGCATGTGCCAAGCAAGTAGGAATAACGAGTGGTATCCTTAGTCGGTACGAGGATGTCTGAGAAGTTGACATTTTTCTTGAAAACAAATTTCTCCGTAATTTCTTCCCAGGGTTGCCACTCCCTAGTTTCCGGGTCAAGAACATAGTCAAAAACCGTACCACTGTTTGGGAATCGCACAATCTGGAAAGTTTCTCTAATGAATTCACTGAACTTCTCCTTGCCCTCTATACCATCAACATTTCCGCCGATAGCCCAGACCAACGACCACATGAATATTTTTCTCAGAATTTCTCCGATGTCCTCAGCCTCTAACTTGGCTCCTTTTGATTCGACAAAAGTCGACTGGAATAGGCGACAGCATGACATGACGAGGTTATTGTCCATGGACGGAATCACCTCACGACAATTTCTGCGCATCCATTTGATAGTCTTGTCGATTGTGTCATCGAACATTTGATTCAGGGCATTCTTCAAGTCTTCCGACATTGCTTCTGGAAGGTACTTGGCCATCCAAGATTCAATTGGTGGCTTGAGGCCAAGCGATTCTGGCGGCAACCAAACAACACCGAGGCGGCTGACAGTCGCAGGAGAGGCTTGGGCACAATCTTCAACCTCAAATAGCATGCGCATCGTCCTGCCATTCAGTTTGATACGTTCGCCGTTAGGCAAACACAAAGTGCGATTGTCATCCAGGACCGTATTCATATTTTCGATCCATATAGCGTCAATAGGACCATCGAAAACGACGAATTTTTTGTCGTCAGTTGTGTCAGAATTTGCATTGCGGATGATGGTAGATCCAAGACCATCAGTCCATTCATTTGTCATCAAATTGTAGTTTCCATACAGCTCACCCATCGAGATGCTCTTCGGATTCAAGCAATATGTGTGGGTGGTCTGGTGTTCTAGATCTGCACTTCCTTCTGCTCGCAGCCGACCCATTGCGTCTGCAATACATCGTGCCATGCACGTCTTGCCTCCCCCGGAAGGTCCTACTTGCATGACGCCGAAGCGGATGCCGAGCACCTCGTAAAGCTGGACTGCCTTGTTGCACCATGCGTCTGTCAACTTCAAGTCCACAGCTTCCAGACAGGCCCTCATAGCAACTACAAGTGCTCCGGTGTCTTGCTTGGGGACCTCCACCCCTGGAAAGAGGTCAAGCACAATTGCATTGAAGAGTGCCACATCATCGTCCAGAAATTTGGGTATGTTGCTGTCGCACATTGCACGAATCATCGTAATCTGCTCCGGCAAATCTGGATTTGCGCGTTTTCCAGAGCCCGCCATTACCAGCACCGATTTAATTGCCCGCATACCGAAATCATAGTGCGGCTGCGCTGACACTTGTTCGCTGGCTAATTTGTAGAGTTTGGCCATCTTCCTCGACAAGATTTTCGCCGTCTCAAATCCTTCTGCAAACAAGCTGATCTCTGCAATCAAAGCATAGTCGGGAACCATCATCGACATCGGCCGGAAAAGCGCCTTCAGGTTGTCTGGTAATTCTGTCCTGCCTGCATATCCTGGGTTCATGGTGATGAAGACACCAAAGGTTGGAATGAGCTTAATGGTTTGCCCTTCAAATTCTAGTTCGGGAGCTTTGGCTCTTAATGCAATTTGAATTGTTATAATTTGCTGCGCAACCACCGACAACACCTCAATGTTGATTCTGTTGAATTCATCAAAGCACGCCCAGGCTCCGCATTGCGCTAATCCCTTGAAGAATTTGCCCATGAATTTGTAATCAAGATTGTCCCCGCAATTGAAAACAACACAGCAATTGCCGAGCGCTTTTGCCAAATCCTTGGTGGTTTCGGTTTTTCCAGTTCCCGCCGGACCAGCAGGAGCACCACCAAGCTGAAGTTGTAAAGCACCAGTAAGAGTCATGTAGCAACGATCCGACAGTGGCGTGATAACCAGCCGGAAACTTGCACCCAAATATTCATGAGCAAAGATGAACTCAGCAGTCACCTGCTGGATTCTACAGTCACCAATATTTCCAATAGAATCGTCCCAATAGTAGCGTATGCGCATTTGCCAATTGAAATCGCCTTTGCTATCAGTTCCATCGTTGATCAGATACTCGATAATGTCACGATTGTGCACATCAATAGTAATCAGGGCAACCAGGGACCCTCGCATAAGTTTGGTCAATTCACCTCGAACATGACTTATCAACCCGCCCAGGTACTCAACAGTTTGATCATACCATTTCTTGATACCTCCAATCGGATCTCCCGGGACCAGTTCCCCATCCAATGCCTGCTCAGCACCCTTTGCCCAATAGATCTGCGAAGTGAGAATCAGAATCTGTCCAGCATGATGCAAGACCCATTCGTCACGAGGCCTCTGCGTGTAATCAACGACGGAGTCTTTTGAGAGCTGGCGAAGACTTTCTACCATCCGCTTCTCCGTTGCCATGAGCCAATTTTCGACCTCTCCGCGGGCTTTCAGATTCTTGCCCATGGTGACGTATTCAGACTCGGGCGAAATGATGCCATAAATGTCCACACTGGCTTCATCTGGTACTTTCACGGGAGATAATTTATGCTGACCTCCGAAGTCGAGGCTCTTAATACCATCAAAACATTTGTTCATGTGCGGTTGCACAGCCTGAACATTTCGTGTTTGTGCAAGAATTTCGAGGAGCTCGTCGTTCGATAAGAAGTAAAATCTCGGAAACGCCATGCACTTGAATTCGAGATACGCCTCCAGCTGCTTCTGGGTCTTCTCAAGCACATCATTCCATGCACAGAATATCTCTGTTTGTCCAGGCAGCGTGCCAATTCTGATACAATTCGGATTCTCCGATACTTTTTTCATGAAATTTTTCAGCCCCTTGTCAACATCGGAAAACATTTTTGCCTCAGCGGGCAGCTGACGTTGAATATCTGGCGCGGAAAAGATTGGCTCCAGGTACATCCAGTTTTTCTGCACTGCCAGCCACTCATCTAGCACACTTTGAACACTCTTAAGTTGACCTTCCATCTTTTCAACATCGTTGCGAATGCCTGCGACAAACTTCGATGCCAAAATTGTACCGATGGTCATCATGCTCTCATCCAATAGTGCCTGCACATCATCCACACCAGCCACGATGTACACGTCTTTCTTATCTTTGAAGTTGTTGAGAACGAACTCGGCGGTCGACCAGGAGGTCCTGACCTTTGCAAGCATCTCTTCCAGCACCGCTTCTTGAGTTGCCTCTGTAGAGACGCGTTGGATCTCTTCCCTGTAGTCCATGATATTCTTGGCCATTAGGGTTCCTAGCGTGAAGGGTTGCGACCATGTTTCTGGGTCTCTCTCAAATTTGAATCCGACTAAACCCTCCAGCTTTTCCCAGTGACGCTCAAGCAGGGCAGGATTTTGTAGCTCACCGCACGCAGGAACCAGGTCTTTCCAAATTTTGGCCTGCTCTTTTAGCTTTGGCACAACGGAATTGGCAGGCAATTCCCGTTCAGCCCTGGCTGCGATCTTATACCACTTCTGGGTCTCAGCATCCCATTCCTTGACAGGCATTTCCATGACCAAGCACTCCCGCCAGCTGTCGGTAACGGAGCTAATATCTCTCTTCGCCTCCCACATGCCCTTTTTGAGGTTGACATCCGCGGTCACCTCGTCGAGCTCAGGGTAACGTTCGAGCTGCTGTCCGAAGATGCTCTGGTATTTTTGGTTGTCCTTCGCGAGTGCTTGCATTTTGGCTGCTTGCTCAGCCAGCGCTTCAACAACAGCAAGAATGGGTCCCATTTCGTCAACATCCTCGAGTAAGCGTTCGTCCAGCGCAGCGCTTTTCAAGCCTGTGACCCCTTCATGGAAAAGTTTGATGTCATCTTCCAGTCTCTGGCTCCATTTACCTCTGTCCTCGTCCTTGGTACTGTCCAAAAGGTCCAGCATGTTTTTCATTTGGTTGTACTCGGGAACCAGCATTTTGTATGCAGCACGGTCCATCTCATTGACTGTGATGTTGTGTGAGTCCATGAGCGCATAGTGATTTTGAAGCTCCTGATACTCCAATTCAAGGTCCTCGCTTCGTTCGTTGCACTCCACGAGAAAGTCAAGAAGATTCACGAAATCCGCAACAGTTTCAGGCGTACTATTGAGTCGAGAGTTGGCATGGTTCACCTCGTCCAAAAGCTTCTTCTGTTTGATGATCGCAAGCTGCGGCAGCAGCACCTCGAGCTTCTCAAGACACTGTGCTGGCGAAGGTGCTATCATTTCCTTGAATCTGGAGACGTTCACCATCATGATACCACAGTCCTTGACATCCGGCACACTTAAGATATCCTCAGTCTGCCCATTGTATGTTTGCAACTTCTCCTTGAAGTCATCCAATTGAATCTCATTATTGGTTGCTCCGCTGAACAACTCTTGTGAATCTAACTTATCATTTTCTGCAACCATATCCCTGAATGGCTCAAACGTCTGCATGTACTCTTCACACCTCTGAAAGCCAACAGCGATAACATCGTGAATTTCCGATACCAATCTCATGTAATCCTCATCATTCGTAATGATATCTGCAACTGTGGCTGCCTCGTCAGGATCTGTCTCCGAGTCGTAGAGCTCAGTGTATTGTTCAAGTTCTTCATTGTTCAGCAGCCGGGTGCTGTCATCTCCAGATACGGTTTGAACAAATCCGGCCACAACATGTTCTATCTCATTTTCAAAATCTGTGACTGTGGGCACAAAGGCCAAATCATTGGTTTCGTGGTCAAGCACGATCTCTGTCCTGAAAACAGAAGTGCAGACAGGTTGTTTGTCCTTCTTCTTGTCAGCCTTTTCTTCGAGCACAGTCCCGCGGGGCTCGATACTGGCGGTGGATTCGTCTGCATGCTTGTCTGCACTGTCTTTTGCCAATTTGAGGTTGTCCAGCAGGTTGGTCACTGAATCTACCACCATGGTTTGCAGCGTGTTAAAGATGACGTAGTCGCACAACCGCAAGAAATAAAAAATGCGCTGCTGCACAACTCGTTTGCTGGCCATGACAGTATAACGGAAATTTTCTGCGCGCGGTGAACTCTTTTTTCTTCCCGAGTCTGCCGTGACAGCTTCAGTACCGCCACCGAATAGCTTCTCCTCCAAAGACTCGAGCGTTTCTGCACATGCATCTTGCACAACTTGAAGAGCATCGCCCCAAAACTCCTGGAGATGGTCCGCCACTATCTCACCTTGCGCCTGCTGGTTCGCCAAAAAGTCGTCGAGCGTGTATAGAACGCCAGGCTCGAAACTCAGAAGCTTGAATCCTGCGAGGTCTATACACATGGAGCGAATCTCGTTGAGTGCTTTTTGGAAGGTCGGGTTCATCCAGAATAGCTTCTTCTCCAACGCCTTGGCAGCTTTCTTCATCTTGCCATAGCGGACTGAGTCACGCCAAACTTTGTACGACTTCCACGTGCGAAACTGTTGGAAGACCGGTATTTTTATGATCGCGTTGAAGAGATAGTGCTCGCGCTTCCACTGCTCCAGCTCAGTGAATTCCGGCCTGCCATTCACCAAGTGCGTCACCCCAAATGAGCTCAGTGTGAAGAAGTTCGACTCGTCAATGTCCGTGTGCGGTACAATTTCGAGATGATACGGATTCTTGGGCGTGTGCTCGTCGACGTGGAACGCTCGCATGTACACAAACTCAGTGGAATCAGGATTCTGTCGCAGCCGCTGCAGCGCTTTGAGCGGGTTCCGTGCGTCTGGGAGCAGCGAAACATATTCTGCCTCGAGCAATGATTTCTGCGTGCTGTCCTTGGCGTCTTCGGGCGGCTCCGCGGTGCGCCGGGCACCCGGACCGCCTGTCCCGCGGGGCTGCGGCGACTGCAAGGGCGATTCAGGCTCGAACGACACTGCCGCGTGACTGGCAGCTGCCGCAGTTGTCGTGTCCGTCCGCACGGTTGCGGTTGTTGGCCGCAGACTCGCCGGCAGCAGCGAGGCCTGACCTGTGTTTACCCTGCCATTGTCCCGGTCCTGCACCACGTATCGCTTCACAAATTTCTTCCGGACAGATACCGCGCTCGTCGGCCGTTCCCTCGCCAGTCCCTTTCTGCAGGCCCACGACAATGCGTGAGGTGCTGCGGCAGCTCATTGCGCTCACACGCCAGGTGCAGGTGGGGAGCAGCAGGGCGGCGGGAAAGAGGGAGCGACAGCGGAGAGAAAGGGGCGAGAGAGCACTAACCCGGCCGTCAGGAAAAGGTTGTTCGAGAGCATCGTGCTGGTGCCCGCGTTCTCGAGCTCGCTCAGGCTGAGCTTTTTGGGCAGATTCCGGGCAGCCGCCGCGGCGTCGCCGCCGCGCGTGGCCGGACGAGTAGGCGGCTTCCGGGCAGCGGCGGCGTCATCGCCGCCGCTGCGGGTGGCAGGGCGATGCATGGTGTGGGGCGGGCGCGGCGAGCAGCTGCGCTGCTGAATCAGACGATCATCTGCGCCCCCTGTGCCGCCTGCCGCTGCTGTGCGTGCACTTGCAGGCCCACGTGCTGCCCTCTCACCAAGCACCCAGCACACGCCAGCGCTTAGCGGTTGTGCGTTCGAAACGCAAGTTCGTGGGCTTTCGTGCAAAGGGTTCGGAGGTCCGAGGATTGGGGGCACGAGAGACAGTCCTGCGGGGGAGGGGAGGGCAAGTAGGCAAGCAGGGAAGGCGCCTCAGCCGTCTCTCAGCGCGGCGGGGTCGAGAGGGGGGCAGGACGGTGGGGAGCCGGCCGTGGGCCCCCGCGTCCGCGTCGTCGGGCTGCGCGCGGCCCCCGGGCCCGGCCCGATGGACATTCGCTGGCAGGAGGACAGGGTGCGGCGCGACTGCGCGGTGCACGCGCGCGAGCGCGCGGCGAGTCAGGAGCAGGGTTGGACGGTGTGGCGGGGCGGCTTCGCGAGCACGCACCGCCACGTGATCGACAGCAGGGGGCGCTGGCTCAAAGACGGCTCAAAGCTCGGCCGCGCCCCCGAGGACCGCCAGCGCCGCCTCGTCGGCCAGGGCCCGCTCTGGACCGGGCAGGAGGGCGCGCTCGGCGCTGAGGCGCGGCGGCGGCCGCAGCCGCTCGTCTTCTTCAACGCGTTCCCCAAGCGCTGGGGGGAAGGGGAGGGGCTCGATGCTGCAAGCGAGTGCATCTGCCACACGATCATCCCCCGCGGCACGCTCGAGGAGTTCCGCGGCGGCTCCCGCAGCCGCAGCCGCGCGCGCACTGCAGCCGCCGCCGCCGCCGCCGCCGCGGGCGGCCACGGGGTTCCAACATGCGGGGCCGCTCGAGGAGGCGGGGTCGGGGGCGGCCACAGCGAGAAAATTGCGCACCTCCGTCAGTCGCACTTGGACACGCTGGAGGCCGCGCAGAGGATCGGCGAGAGAGGCGACGTGGCTCTGCAACAGCGCGCCCTGGCCGCCCACCTGCGCGAGATCGAGTCGGCACTGGCAGCGCTGGCAGCGCTCCGTGCCAAGGCGCGGGTTGAAGGCTCAGGCTTCGGTCGTGATGCTCGAGACCCTGACGCTACTTGTTAGTGGAGCCGCGTGGCGATGCTCGCGGGATAGGGTTTTAGGGTGTCCGGGCGCGCGACTCGCGATAAGTGTGTACAAAGGAGAGGACCGTGGCTGGCACAAATCCCACTCCTCACCGTGGCAATCCCGCAATCCATGGGTGTGGTAAAAAACCCAACACGCAGCGTTTGGTCGTCAGCTAAAAATTTAGTTTCAACTCCAACTTGATAGTGTCGTAAAAAGCTCCCGTGGTCCGTGATAAAAATCCCAACCCGCAGCGTTTGGTCGTCAACTAAAAAGTGAGACGTCAACTAAACTTGATGAGGAGTGGGATTTGTGCCAGCCACGGCGGACTGATTCCGTCAAGGGCGGGCCGGGTGCGAGTCCCGGGGTTTTTCGTTTTTCCGGAGGTAGTACTGTCCCCGCCCGTGTTTCTCTCTATATACCCATGTGCAGCGGGGTGAGACCGGACCAGATTATCGTTCCACTTTACAAAGGGGCCTGGTCAGATCGCACCACGCTGCTATCTCGATGATGCCAA
>Ga0115006_10001355_pt1 | contig 15147 bp, 8 predicted proteins | sample ArcOceMetagenome_3_FD_88943 | JGI IMG/M metagenome (GOLD analysis project Ga0115006, IMG submission 88943) | Marine eukaryotic phytoplankton communities from Arctic Ocean - Arctic Ocean- Svalbard ARC20M Metagenome | ecosystem: Environmental > Aquatic > Marine > Oceanic | place: Arctic Ocean...
GGCCGCGCGGCCGGCCGTGCGGCCGGCGGCGCGGCCCCGCTTTGCCGGCGAGCCTGCCCAGCTGCGCCGCCGGCGAGCCTGCCCCTCGTGCCCTGCTGCGCCGCCGGGGAGCCGGACCGCGCGCCCGCGGCCGCGCGGCTGCTTACCCGGCTAGCCTGCCCCGCCGCGCCAAATACTGATGCGCGCCAATTACGGACCGACGCTTCCTAGTGCTTTCTACGTTTTCCCAAGAGCGGTAACATGCTGGCTTTACTGACGCGCGCTCATAATCTCTTGTATTGTCGTAGATGTTTTTTAACGGCGTGTACGTTCTTTCTACACGCCCTTAGTTTTATCAAGAGGCTCCTTAGTATGCTGGCTTTACTCACGCGCGCTCATAAACTTCACAACGCCGTCCGATTCCCTACGGCTAGCCCCGCGAGCGCTCGCCACGACTGCCCGGCGGGCATCGGCTGCTTCAGTGGGCGCACGCGCGGCCGATCGACCAACGGGCCCAGCTGTACGCGAGCGGCCTGCAAGACGGTTTGTGAGACGCCCTCGCGTCCTTCCGCACTCAAGAGGATGGCGTGCAGCCGAGATGGGTGGGCGCCCGCCGCGAGCGCGGCCTTTAGCTTCTCGACGACGGCCTCTGCGCGCACCGGGAAGAGCCAGCCGGGCGTGAGCGAGCCCTTGACGGCCTCGACTGCGAGGTCGGCGTCCATCGCCATCTTGCCATCGAGCCCGCTCTTGCATGCCACGTCGGGTGCATCCTCCCAGCCGACCTCCCTCGTGTAAGACCGCCACGAGCCCGGCGCGATGTGCTCCGGCAGCACCGCGCCGTCGTACCCCGACAGCACGGTCGTCGTGGCACCGTTCTCCTCGGCGGTGACGCGCCAGTCGCCCGTACGCGGGTGGTATTGCAGCATCTTGGCCGGATCGCCCTGGCGTCGGTACGTGTGGCGCTTGTCCGGGCGCATCGCCGTCCTGTCGAGCTCGTACGGGCCCATCCATTTCTGCGGGAACGACGCGGGCGTGGCGCCAACCAGGTAGACGAGCGGCGCGGCGCTGTTGAGCTCGCGCGCCCGCGTGCGGCGCAGCGCCTCGCCGTCGGAGCCGTCGGCGGCGACGGCGCGCACCGTCGATGCCGCGATCCACGCCTCGTCCTCCGCCTCGGAGCGCAGCATCCAAGCCGCCGAGATGCGCTCGGGCGCGAGCGCGGCGTCGACGACGGAGAAGACGGCTTTGTTGGGGTGGAACTGCGCCTCGTACGCCTCGTGCGGGCCGACGCACCAGCGGCCAGTGCGCGCGTCGAACCAGAGCGCCTTGCCGTCGTCGGCCTCGTGCGTGAACGTGTAGCGCCGCGCCACCACGCTGCCGCTGCGCTGCGTGTACGCGCCCAGCCACTCGTGACCAAAGCCATTGGGAGTCGAGCCGTCGAGCAGGATGGTCATCGCCGAGCGCGAGAGCTCGCGCACCTCGTCGTCCTTCTGCTGGCGCATCGCTGCCTCACCCTCGGCCCCCGCCAGACACCGCACCGCAAGCTTCGTCCAGCCACCGTCCTTCCATAGGCGCCAGCCGCCGTGGATCTGGTCGGGCACCTGCGCGCCGTCGTAGACCGAGAGGAGCGACTTCGTCACCTTGCCAGTACGCTTGCCCTTGCGGCTCACCTGCCACGTTCCCTCGCGTGGATTGTACCACAGCATCCATGCCGCGCGCGAGCCGAGCACGCCAGCGGTGGGGGCATCGGCGGGCTTGGCATAGCTGCGCCGGCCATTGGCGGTGGCCTCGACCGTGTAGGCGCCCTGCCATGGCGGCGCAACGCCCGATGCGCGCCTCTCGTCGCCGAACAGGTAGACGGTGCGCGGCGCAGCCGCGAGGGCTCGTTCCTCGGCATTGAGCGCCGACTCCGCCTCGGTGCCGTGCAGCCACTTGAGCGTCGGTGCTGCGAGCCAACCTTTGCCCTCGCCCTGGCCGACGACCCAGATGCCCGGCTTTATCTGCTCCGGAGCGATGGCCGTGTCGTGCGCCTTGAGCACGCCCTTGCGCTGCCCAAGCATCGCCTTGCCCCCCATGTACCACGTGCCCGCGCCCTGGTGGTGCCACAGCATCTTGGTCGGGTCGTCACGCTTGACGTAGACGCGCCGGCCGCCCACCAGCTCGCCCTCTCGCTGCTCGTACGCGCCGAGAAACTCGTGCCGCAGCCCAGACGGCGTCGAGCCCAGCAGATGGACTGTCTTGTCGGAGCCCTCGAGCGCCTTGTGCTGCTGCGCGAGGATGTCGCGCCCCTTGGCACCGCCAACACTGCGCAGCTCGGGCGCGTCGATCCAGTCCTTCTTTGGGCCCCACCACGCCCTCCACATTGCGCCAGAGATCTTCTCGGGCATTGGCGCGCGACTCTTCACGTGCAACACGCCCGCTGCCTTGCCCGCTGCACGCGCGCGGCCAACGTACCAATGGCCGCTTTTCTTGTGGTACCACCTGCACGTGGCAAGCGGTGGCGTCAATGCAGGCTCAGTGGACCTGCGAGCTGTGGTGTGGAAGCCCGTGCCAACTGGCGGCAGCCCAATTGGGCCGGGAGCCTGATCGTGAGGCAAGACGCAAACGCAAATGGGACCAGCTCAATGACACGCGTGGTCACATCAGCTTCGTCTTGTCCTGCTGGTTGACGTAGATGTACCGCCCATCGCACAGCCCACTCCGCCATCGCTTGGTCTTTCCAAGCTTCTCGTAGGCTCCGAGCCACTCGGTACGCAGGCCCTGCGGCATGTTGCCGAGGAGGTAGACGACATCGGACGCCTTGGCCAGCTCTTCCGGCACGGCCGCCGCAGCTGCCAGCCAGAGCAGCGCGGCCAGTGACCGGCTGGCGCGCATGGAATGCGTGCTACGAGCTGCAAACCTGGCCGCCCGTCGCGCGCGGAACTCTCGACTCGGATGGAGGGTTGGTTACCTAAATGTAGTAAGATTTGACAGAGCCTCTAACTTTGCGAGTCACGGAGCAGTCGCTCGAGCGCCTCGCGTGGCCTCCGCACCGTCTCCGCATCGACACGCAGCGTGCTGATCGCGGGTGCGCCGTCTCTGCCGTCGGACGGCAGCTCGAAATTGAACGGGCGGAGCGCCGCCTCGAGGATGGTCATCAGTCCGCGCGCGCCGGTGCCCTGCTGCGCCGCCTGCGCCGCCACCTCGCGCAGCGCACACTCGGTGAAGCTGAGGGCGATGCCGTAGCTCGCAAAGTCGCCCACCAGCTGCGCCGTCACGCCGCCGCGCGCGTCGGTCAGCACGCGGAGCAGGTCGTCCTCGCGGAGCGGCGCGAGCGCCACACGCACCGGGATCCGCCCCACAAACTCGGGCTCGAGACCAAAGCGCACCAGATCCGCCGTGCACGCGAGGCCGAGAGCGCCGCCCTCGGCCGCCTCGGCTGTCTCTGTCTCCGCCACCTCGGCGGTCGCCACGGTCTCCGCTGCACCCACCTCCGCCGCTGCACCCGCGCGCGCGCCAAGCTCGCGCTCCATCGCAGCGAAGGCGCCGCTGAAGACAAAGAGCACGTGCTTCGTGCTCAGTGTCGACGGCTGCTGCTGCGACGACCCAAAGCCAGCCGCCGCCGCCGCTGCCGCGCCGCCGGGCAGCCTCGGTGGCGCACCGTTGCCGCCGCCAAGCCCACCACCACCGCCCCCGGCCCCGATGGGCACCTCCGCATCCTCCATCAGCCTCAGCAACGCAGCCTGCACGTCGCGCGTGTTGACGCCCTGCGCGCCTCCGCCGCCGCCACCGCTGGCGCCGCCGCCGGCAGCGCTCGGCGCGGCCAGCTTGTCCACCTCGTCGACGTACACGATGCCGCACTCGGCGAGGGCCACGTCGCCCTCCGCCTGCTGCAGCAGCGCTCGCACCATCTCATCCACGTCAGCGCCCACGTAGCCCGTCGCACTGAAGCGCGTCGCATCGGCACGCACAAACGGTACGCCGAGCAGCTGCGCCGCCGCGCGCATCAGGTGCGTCTTGCCGACGCCCGACGGGCCGAGCAGCAGCACGTTGGGCTTCAGGCGGAAGCCTCGCTCGGCAGCCGCGGGCGGCTGCGTGAGGCAGCGGCGCACAAAGTTGTAGTGGTTGCACAGCGCGACCGCCAACGCGCGCTTCGCCTCGTCCTGCGCGATCACAGTCAGGTCGAGGTGCTCCTTGACCTGCCGCGGCGTGAGGCTGAAGGCCTCGACACGCCGTCGCCGCTCCGCCTGCCGCTCGGACCGCCTGGCAGCGCCCTTGGGCAGCTCGGCGTACCGTGGAGCGAACGGGTCGACGGACTCCGGGCCACGCCGCTGCTGAATGAAGCTGACTGCGTCGCCGGCCGCAGCGGCCGGCGCACGATGCAGCGGCGACTCTCCAGGCGACAGCTTGCGGCCCAGCCTCTTCTCGAGCTCTGCGGCTTGCTTGAGCTCGGCCTTGAGCTCGGCCTTGAGCTCGGCCCAGTCGAGGCGGTGGCGTGCGAAGCGTCGGGTGACGAGCGCAGGAGCGCGGCGTGCGCGCAACATGACATTCATAGTACTTACATGCGCAACGCGTGTAAGTCGCCAATACGACGCGTGTCGTGAACGAGGCCTGTACGAAGCAAAACCGAGCAACTCCCCACAAGAACAACCCATGAGCTCCTACCCCCTCAACCCCAACGCGAACCCGGCGCTCGTGGCGCCGGCCCTCGAGGCCACGGCCCCGATCGGCGTGGCGGTCGGCACCGCGCTGGTGGCGGTCAGCACCGCGCTGGTGCCCTTCGGGCGCACGTGGACAGACCCCATTGCCAAGGAGCTGGCCGACGAGGCCACGCGGATCCACACGGAGGTCGAGAAGACCGACGTGGTAGCCACCGCCAAGAAGGTGAGCGAGGGCAAGACGCGGGGGGCAGCCGGCGACGAGGAGTTTGCCGACGCGCTCAAGCTGTACGACCAGAGGCTCGGCAAGGCGCGTGCCCAGCAGGTCAAGCGGGACGCGCCCGAGCTACTCGACGCGGACGACAGTGTCGACAAGACCGACCGTCCCTCGCCAGCGGTCAGGGCGGCGGAGAACGCAGCAAACGTGCGGCACGTCAGCCCGACGGAGATCAACCAGCACCGGCGCCTGGTGATCCAGCTGTGCAAGGCGGAGATCCGCGCCGTGGATTCGCGGCAGCGCCTCGCGTCCGAGCGCGCGGACGCGGCCGCGTCGATCCGGCACGTGAACGAGCTCGAGAGCGAGCTGAAGAAGGCCGAAGACCGGTGCGAGCAGCACAAGAAGGCGGTGGCGGACGCGGGTGCGGACGAGGGGGCTCTTGAGCGGAAGAGCACCGAGCTGGCGACCCACCGCGCGCGGGCTCTCGAGGAGCTCGACGTGTGCAAGCGCCGCATGCAGGAGGCGGGCGGCGTGTTCCTGTCACTCGCTGACGGCGAGCCGACCGGCGAGGACGAGGAGGTCGCCAAGGACCGGATGACGAGCGCCTGGGAGCATGTGCGCGCGGCGAAGGCGCACCTGTCGCAGTGCGACCGCTCTCAGGCCGAGCTCGACCAGGCGCGCGACACCCTGTCGCGTCGCCTCGAGGAGCTGCAGCAGCAGGTGACCGACGCGAACCACGAGGCGAACCTCAAGCGTCGCCAGGTGGAGGAGGCGACTCCGGCGCGGCAGGGGGCCGAGGAGGTGGTGGCGGCGGGCGAGCTGTTCGACGCCGCGGTCGATAAGCGCCGGCGCGTCGCGCAGTCGGTCGTGGCCTCGGTTCTCTTCGACATGAAGTCGACGCGTGAGGGTCCCCTGCGGCGGGCGTGGGACCTGACTGCCAACCCGGGTGCGTCCCACTTCACCGTGGACCACGCGTTCGACAAGCTGCTAGGTGCCGCTGAGGAGCGGCGCAAGTGCGTGGCGATCATCCTGGAGGTCCAGGTCAAGCGTGCGCCTGACGAGCTGGTGTTCAGAGTCATCAGCGACCGGTTGACCAAGCGCGCCCTGGACGTCGGGTCTGTCAGCTCGCTCAGCAAGCGGCAGCGAAAGGAGCTGATCGAGCTTCTGGAGCACGAGGACGGCAGCGACAGCAACGAGGAGGAGGAGGAGGAGGAGCAGGTGATGGAGGTGGACGACTCCGAGGGAGTCGACGCCTGAGTCGGCAGAGGGAGGGGAACCGAGGCCGGCCTGGGGAGAAGGGGAGGCGGCGTATGGAAGCTGTTGACCACTGCGCACTGGCAGTGAGTCGTAAACTGTACCGAGGTCGGGGCTGAGCGCCGAGCGCGGGCGTGTGCCAGCGGGCAAAAACGTCGTGGGGCGTGCGCGGTGTCTAAAGGACTTTATACCATTGGGCATCGTGGTGGAGTAGTCAACCTTTGGAATGGAATAAGCGGGTAACGCCAAGGCAGCACCATCCCCCCGCGAGCGCCACCGGAGGGGAATTTACCAGTCTACCAGTCTATTGAGGCTATTGAGGCGACGCGTTTGCCAGCGATTACCCCAGGGCCCTGCATTAGGGCGCCCGCGGGTCGGCGCCCGCTCGTAGCGGTCGTGCGGTTGCTTGAGGTCGGAGAAGTCGGTCTGCTGTCATTCACGTGTGTTGGCGCGAACGAGCAAAATTTCAAAAACAACTCTGCATACTGCGTGCTTGATGGAGTTATCTGTTCAGCTGTTCCATGATCTGCCCTCGCCCGGCGCGAGTCGTTCGGCGTATCGCGTCCAGAAGAAGTCGCACGCTTCGCAGACGAGGCTGGCGGCCGGCGAGAGCCAGCGGCCCGTCTCCATCTCCGCCGCCGACTACTACGCGCAACTCGAGAAGTACGCGCGGCGGCGGCAGGACGACCACGAGCCTCCTCCTCCGCCGCTTGTCACTTGGGAGCGATTTCTCACGGGCAAGGAGCCGCCACGTGCCCGTGGCCAGGCGGTCGTGGCGCCCATGAGCGCTCGGGGCCATGGCACGACCACCCTGCCGCCATGGTCGCCGAACGAGGGCGGGTCGCGGCTATCGAGCCAGCTCCCCACCTTGCTGGGTGACGACGAGCTTGCTCTGGCGGCGCCGCACCGGCCCGAGCTCGATCGCTTCGCGAAGCGACAGGCGCAGCTCGTGGCCGCCTCGGGCCTCCTCGGCATCTCTCCACGCGGCGGCAACTCGCCTCCGCACAGGAGAGTCCACCGGCTCGCTCGCATGCACGCCTCCGCCGCGGCCACCGACGCAATCGAGATCTCGCTGCCCTCCGTCTCGCCGCCCCTCTCGCCCTCTGGGCCGCGTGCGATGCGTGGCGGTGCCGTCGACGCGCAGCCGCACAGCGGAGGCGTTGCCAAGCCGTCTGCGTCCGCCTTCAACGGGCGCGCGCCTGGAGTGCGTCCGCCCGACGGATTCGCCCTCTCGGACACGTGGCCTTCGCATGGGCCTGCGGACGAGGCGAGGACGCGGACCGCCGCTCAGTCCGCCACCCAGCCCGGCGCTCCTGGCAGCTACGGCGGCGGCGCGGCCACCGCGCGTCTGCCCTTGCGGCCCGTGCCGCCGCCCCCACTCGCATCGGGCGGCGCCGCCACCGCCCGCGAGGCAGGACGGGGCAGAGCTGCACAGCATCGCTTCCGGCCAAACGCCCCGCGCCCAGGAGACAGATAGTGTATAAAGTAGGCGACCAGTTACACCATTCACATGAACACACGCAGAACCAACAACATCGTGCGTGGCAAGGGGGCTAGAGCCGGTAGCACGAGGGCTCCGATCAGATGCGGTCCATGGTGCGCCCCTCGATGCTGACGGTCTCGGCCTGCCGCGCGGCGGTCACCTTCTTGGCGGTGCCGATGATCTTGTCCATCAGCTTGCCCTTGGTCGAGTCCTTCGAGTACTTTGCGCTCGCGCGCGCCTGCGCCTGCCCCATCGGCTGCACGTGGAAGTCCATGCCGAGCGGGCGCGGCACCGACGTGCCGCGCCCCGTGGACACCATGCCCGAGCGCCTCTCCTTCTCCCCCTGGGCGTCGGCGGGCGCCTCCTTGACCTGCTTCTCGGCCCGCGCGGCGAGGTCGGCCGCCGAGTAGCGCGGCATCACCGCCGCCACCTCCTGCGAGCGGAACGCGACCGACGAGCCGAAGATCGGCCGACTCCATTTCTCCACTAGCGAGACCGCCATGCGGCGGTTCTCGTCCGTCTCCTTGCGGTGCATCGTGAGCAGCTTGACGTACACGCCGATCTTGCTCGAGCGGAGCGCGTTGATCAGCGTCTCGTCGGCCTCGACGTACTGCAGCGCCTTGAGCAGGCCCGACCGCACCGTCAGGCTCACCAGCGCGCCCTCGCTCGTCGGCTTGAGCCATCGCGCCAGCGTCTGCAGAATCCCGTTGTCGACCATCACCTCGTGGTAGTGGCGCTTGCGCATGAAGTCCATCACCTCGGGCGTCATCTTCGCCTTGTAGAAGGCCGGCTGCGGCGGCTCCTTGCCCAGCGCGTCGTCGTCCAATTCGGCGGCCTTCTCCATCCGCTCAATCATCGCCTCGACGTCCTCCTTCTTCTGCTGCATGCTGAGCTCGATCTTGCCGCCGCGGCTCTTGAAGTACTTGTTCATGTCCTTCTTGCTCCCCTCCTCGATGGCCTCGTCGCCGCCCACCGAGTCCGAGTCGGGGTCGTCGTCGTCGTCGCCAGCGCCGCCCGCCGCGCCCGAGGCGCCGCCCTCGCCACCCTCGCCACCCTCGCCGCCCTCGCCGCCCTCGCCGCTCGCGGCGCGCTTCGCCTCCTCCTTCTTCCGCTTCTTCTCCAGCCTCCTCGCCTCCGACGCCGCCCCAGCCGCCGCCATCTCGTCGGCGTCGGGCGCCGAGCGCCGCTTCTTGCCGCCGCCCCCGGACGACGGCGCGCCCTTCTGCAGCCGCTTCTTGCCGGCGCTCGGCTGCAGCGGCGGCGCCACCTCGATGTCGTCCTCGTCGTCGCTGCCGAAGATGCGCGCGTGCAGGCTCGCCGCGTCCTCCGCCTCTGCCATCGTCGCGACGCAGACGACACGCGCAGGCTGACAGCGAAGCTCCGGCGGCCGGCTGGCCGAGCCCAAGCCAGGGTCCCCCGCCGCGTTCCCCACCACTCCCCATCGCTCCCCAGCGCTCCACATCACTCCCCAGCTCCCCAACAGCTCCCCAACAGCTCCCTGGGGAGCGCTGGAGCGCCAGGGAGCTCAGGGGGAGCCAACTCCCGGCTCCCGGCCAGCGCGGCCGACAGCGAGGGCTCCCAGAGCGAAGCACGCCCGCAGGGCCGAGCTGCTGTCGCTGCAACGCGTTTGTCGGCGACTATGGAGCTGCAAACGAGGGGCCGCGCGTCGTCGTCGGCGCTCACCGCCTCGGAGGCGTGCGCGCAGCTCAACGTCGACCCGTCCGCCGGTCTCTCGTCTGCGGAGGCAGCCCAGCGGCTGGCGATCCACGGCCCCAATTGTGAGGCTCGCCTCTGAGCCCGGCCCTGGCCCTGGCACCCCCCTAGCAGCGTCGGCCGCTCTGGTGATGCACCGCCCTGCTGCGACGCGCCTGCCCGGCTGACCCACCGCCCTGATCGCTCTGGCGCCGCGCAGCCATCCCGGAGCCGCCCTCGACGCCCGTCTGGAAGCTGCTGCTGGCGCAGTTCGACGACCTGCTCGTCAAGGTGCTGCTGGGCGCCGCGGCCATCTCATTCATGCTGGCGCTCTCCGAGTCGGACAGCTCGGCGCGCGGCCACGCGATGGTCGAGCCGCTCGTCATCGTCGTCATCCTGGTGCTGAACGCCGTGGTGGGCGTGTGGCAGGAGAGCAACGCGGAGCAGGCGATCGAGGCGCTCAAGCAGTACGAGCCCGACGACGCCGACGTGCGCCGGGACGGCACCGCCTTCCGCACCATCCGCGCCGCCGAGCTCGTGCCCGGCGACGTCGTCCGCCTCGCCGCCGGCTGCCGCGTGCCGGCCGACCTGCGGCTGATCGCGCTCGAGTCGACGACGCTGCGGCTCGACCAGGCGATCCTGACGGGCGAGAGCGAGGCGGTGATGAAGGAGGCGGACCTGGTGGTCGACCAGGACGCCGAGATCCAGTCGCGCCTCAACATGTGCTTCTCGGGCACCACCGTCTCCTATGGCGCCGCCGTCGCCGTCGTGAGCGCCACCGGCGGCGCGACCGAGATCGGCAAGATCGGCGCACAGGTGGCGGAGACGGAGGCGTCGGCGTCGCCGCTCAAGGTGAAGCTCGACGAGTTCGGCGCGCTGCTCACCAAGGTGATCGCGGCGATCTGCATCATCCTCTGGCTCATCAACATTGGCCACTTCACCGACCCAGTCCACGGCTCGATGGTCAAGGGCGCAATCTACTACTTCAAGATCGCCATCGCGCTGGCGGTCGCGGCGATCCCCGAGGGCCTGCCCGCGGTGGTCACGACGTGCCTCGCGCTGGGGACGCGGCGGATGGCCGCCAAGAAGGCGATCGTGCGCTACCTGCCGTCGGTGGAGACGCTCGGCACGACGGGCGTCATCTGCTCGGACAAGACGGGCACGCTCACCACCGGCTCGATGGCGGCAGTCAAGGTGCTGCACCTGGGCGCCGACGCGGCGCCGCGGCTGCTCTGCACCGAGGCGACGTCGTACGACCCGACGGTCGCGCCGCTCCTCGAGACGGGCGGCGGCGGCGGCGGCGGCGGCGGCAGGGACGAGGGCGGCGCGGCCGTGCTCGACGAGGCGCTGCACGCCGAGCCGCTGCACTCGCTCGGCGCCGTGTGCGCGCTGTGCAACGCGGCGCACCTGACCTGGTCCGACGGCCCCCCGGCGAGCTTCGAGCGGACGGGCGAGCCGACCGAGGCGGCGCTGCGCACTCTCGCCGAGAAGATTGGCGCGCCGGGCGTGCCGCGCGCCGACCGCAACGCGCCCGAGCGCGCCTCGGACTGGTGGGCGGCGCGCTACCCGCGCCTCGCGACGCTCGAGTTCTCGCGGCAGCGCAAGTCGATGGGCGTGCTCTGCGCGTCGTCGGCCAAGTCGCACGCGCAGCCGGGCGGCGCCACGTCGACGTCGCTCTTCGTCAAGGGCGCGCCCGAGATGCTGCTCGAGCGGTGCACGTCGGTGGCGCTGGGCGACGGCCGCGTGGTGCCGCTCTCGGCGGCGATGCGCGTGCAGGTGGCCGAGGCGACGCACTCGCTCTCCGGCGGCAAGGAGGCGCTGCGCTGCCTCGCGTGCGCCGTCCGCCACGGCCTCGGCCCGGCCGCGTCGCTGCCGCTCTCCGACCCGTCGAGGTTCGCCGAGATCGAGAGCGACCTGACGCTGCTCGGCGTGGTGGGGCTGCGCGACCCGCCGCGGCCCGAGGTGCGCGCCGCCGTCGAGACGTGCCTGCTCGCGGGCATCCGCGTCGTCGTCGTCACCGGCGACAACCGCGCGACGGCCGAGGCCGTCTGCCGGCGCATCGGCGTCTTCGAGGAGTTCGAGGACGTCGCCTCGGGCGGCAAGGCCATCTCGGGGCGCGAGTTTGCGGCGATGGACGAGGCGGCGCAGCTCGAGTGCGTCGCGACGGCGTCGCTCTTCGCGCGGACGGAGCCGTCGCACAAGCTGCGCCTCGTCGAGCTGCTGCAGCAGCAGGGGCACGTCGTCGCGATGACGGGCGACGGCGTCAACGACGCGCCCGCCCTCAAGCGCGCCAACATCGGCGTCGCGATGGGCTCGGGCACCGCCGTCGCCAAGACGGCGAGCGACATGGTGCTCGCCGACGACAACTTCTCGACGATCGTCGCCGCCGTCGAGGAGGGGCGCGCCATCTTCAACAACACCAAGGCCTTCATCCGCTACCTGATCTCGTCCAACATCGGCGAGGTGGCGTGCATCTTCCTCACGGCGGCGCTCGGCATGCCCGAGGCCCTCGTGCCCGTGCAGCTGCTGTGGGTCAACCTCGTCACCGACGGCCTCCCCGCGACGGCGCTCTCGTTCAACCCTCCCGACCTCGACGTGATGAAGCAGCCGCCGCGGCCGCTCTCGCAGTCGTTCATCGACGCGTGGCTCTTCACGCGGTACATGCTCGTCGGCCTCTACGTCGGCGTCGCCACCGTCGCCGGCTTCGCGCACTGGTTTGTCGGCTTCGGCGGCGGGCCGCTCCTCGAGTGGCGGCAGCTCGTCCACTTCCACGAGTGCGCCGACTGGGGCAAGCCCGCGTCGGACGCCGTCTCGGCGTACGTCTCGGCGACGCCGCCCATCGCCGACTGCGCCGTCTTCGTCGACCTGCGGCCGCGCACCGTCGCCCTCTCGGTGCTCGTGACGATTGAGATGTTCAACGCGCTCAACGCGCTGAGCGAGAACGAGTCGCTGCTGCGCTTCGGGCCGCACAAGAACCCGTGGCTGCTCCTCGCCATCGCCCTCTCGTTTGTGCAGCACTTTGCCATCCTGTACATCCCGTGGTTCAACGGCGTCTTCGGCGTGTCGCCGCTCACGTGGGCGGAGTGGCAGCTCGTCCTCTCCGTCTCCTTCCCCGTCATCGTCCTCGACGAGGTGCTCAAGCTCGTGACGCGCCTCCGCGGCCCCGGCGGCGGCCTGCCACATGGCGCCGTCGAGCGCTTCGCGTCGCCCGCAAAGGCGCTCTACACGTCGGTGCCGCAGGAGGACAAGGCCGTCTGACGGTGAGCGCGCGCCAGCTTCGAGACCTTCTCCACAGCCCGAGGCGACAGCCTCGCCGCCGCCGCCGCCCCCACCTGGCAAGGCTGGCGCGTGCGCTCTTGCCCGTCGCCCGCCCGCCCCCGCGGCGTCCTGCGCCGCGGGGGCGGAGGGGTGCATGCCCGGTGATCCAAGCACGTATCGAGGTGTTTGGAGGGTGTTTGGATATTTTGCTCCATGGAGCCTATCGATCGGTGCCGCAAAGGAATACAACCCGCCACAGGCACACAGCTGAGTTTTGACTTATTTGTGTTTATTCAGGCGGCCTCCGACCTCTGACTGCTGCGTGCCCGTGGTGTAAAGAGATGAGTGTAGGGATGAATTACGGGATGAATGCACATTTACTTGAGAATGAGGATGCTCCTTGAAATGTATACTTTAACGTGCAGATAAATCAGAACGTCTTCCAAACAGATAGATCATCGTCATCATGCGTCTTTGACCGGAGCAAAAGAGGGGGCCGCCGGCGCGTCTTTGACCGGAGCAACCGAGGGGGCCGGCGCGGCGGCGGGACTGTTCTCTCGTGGCGTGAGGGGGCTGTCGACGTGCTCCTCGCTGCTCATCCACTCCGCACGGATGTTGCGCCGCCGCGCTGCCTCGCGCGTGGCGGCGCGCAGCTTGGTGGCGACGGCGTCGTCGTCGGCGCCGTCGATGGCGGGCGGCCCGATGTACATGGAGAGCACGAAGGCGACCGAGTGCACCGAGAGCCCCGCCTCGACGAGCTTCGTCGCCGCCTTCTTGCGCGAGACGAGTCCCTGGTCGTCGAAGAGGTAGAGCTCGTTGAGCTCGTGCTCGGTGAGCGTCAGCCGCTCCGACGCCCAGAGCTGCTCGGCCTGGTCGCGCCGCGCATGCAGCTGCGACCCCACGTCCGTGAGGCAGTGGTCGAGGGCGTGCTTGACGTGGCACACGATGCAGCCCGCCTCGATCGAGTAGCCCGTGACCAGGAAGAGCAGCCAGCTGCCGATGTTGCGCGCCGCGCCGTTGGAGACCTGCTCGTGCACCTCGGTGCTGAGGTTGCCCATCGAGGTGGCGGCGTGGCGCATGCCCATCGCAGCTTGCACGGCGAAGGCCCGCGTGGCGGCGGCGGCCTCGGCGGGGTTGTAAGTAGTTGAGCGCGTGACTGTCTTGCGGCCTTCTGACGCGACGCGGGCGGCGGCGGTGGCGTTAGCTCTCGCGGCGGCGACGGCGGCGACGCGCATGTCGTGCGGCGTGCGGCTGAAGCCGGGCGGCATGTACGCGTCCTCCTTGACCTTCTCCTTGAGGTGGGTCGCGTCGTCCCAAGCCGAGACGAGGATGGCGATGAAGAACTGCGAGAGCACGAGGAAGAGCACGAGCTGCCCGAAGAGGTAGAGGAAGAGGTATCCGTACGGCGAGTTCTGGTACTCGCCCTCGGTGGAGAACTCGCCGCCCATCGAGAAGAAGTTGAACTGGTGGAGCATCGCCTCGCCGTACGTCTCGTACGCCGACGAGTAGACGCCGAAGATGGTCACGTGCATCTCGGTCGCTATGAAGAGGATGACCACCATGATCACCGAGAAGTGCCACAGCTCGTCGGCCGCCTGGAACGTCGTCATCACGAGGAGGCGGAAGGCGGGGATGACCTGCCCCTCTTGGAAGAAGCGCGCCATCATCACCGAGAGCGTCACCGACACGAGCAGGTTGAAGTCGATGACGGTGAGGGCGCCGGTGTGCTTGATGATCTCGAGCAGCATCGGCAGCACGAGCGACGGCAGCTCCACACAGAGCAAAAAGGGAAGGCCCCCCTTGAGCAGAAAGTTGGAGGCGACCGCGCCGAACTTGGCGAGGCGCGAGTGCTGCGCGTATCCCGCGTGGAGGGCCGTCTGCAGGTAGAGCATCTTGAAGTCGAAGTAGATGTCCTGCAGCTCGTGAACGGCGTCGATGATGGAGCAGATGACGAACATGAGGAAGAGGGTCGTGTAGGTCTGGTCGTACCGCTGCGACCAGATCTCCTGCCAGCAGCGCACGATGCCCGGGAACCACTCGTCGTCGATGTACGAGGCCTTGAAGCCGACGCCCGCCATGCGCCGGTCGCGCGAGATGATGATCTGGATGATGTGGTCGGCCAGGTGCGAGCCGCCGCGCACCTGGTCGTCGCTCAGCTGAAGGTCGAGCCACTGGGAGAAGAGGACATCCTGCCTCGCGATGTCCGCGCTGAGCGCGGCGAGCTCCTCGGCGCTCTGCTCCTCGATGCCGTCGACGGCGTACTGCGCCATCAGCAGCATCGACAGGTAGGCGAGCGAGTTGTTGGCGCAGCACGGCGCCGACACGACCGATGGCGCCAGCGCCCTGGCGGGGGCGGGTGGAGGTGGGCGGGGTGTGGGTTGTGTGGACAGGGGCGTGTGCGGTGGGTGTCTACAGTCTAGTGGGTGTCTTGTGGGTGTCTAGTGGCAGGGTGTGAGTGCGCGTGTGTGCGGTGTGTCGTCTGCGCCGGGTCGGTGGATGGGGGTGTGTGTGTTGGGGGGGGGGGGGGGGGGGGGGGGGGGGGGGGGGGGGGCGCGGGGGGCACTGGCCGTGGGGTTGTGGCTTGGCCGTCGCGGCGGGGGGGGCGCGAGCCCCCCCCTCGAGGAGGGCAC
>Ga0115006_10001356_pt1 | contig 15144 bp, 16 predicted proteins | sample ArcOceMetagenome_3_FD_88943 | JGI IMG/M metagenome (GOLD analysis project Ga0115006, IMG submission 88943) | Marine eukaryotic phytoplankton communities from Arctic Ocean - Arctic Ocean- Svalbard ARC20M Metagenome | ecosystem: Environmental > Aquatic > Marine > Oceanic | place: Arctic Ocean...
TATCAAAACTAAGTAGCGACATAGATATTGGCTTAAACTACCGCCCTGGAGATAATATTACCAGTGATGAAATTGCAGTAGCACTTTCTACTGAATTACTGAACGACAGACTTGTAATCAGTTCAAATTTTGGAGTTTCTCAAGGAAATGAAATCAACCAAAATGAAAATGCATTAATTGGAGATGTAAACGTAGAATACAAACTAAACGAAGATGGAACTTTTAGAGTCCGTGTATTTTCTCGTACCAACGAGTATGACATTACAAACGCAACTCAATCGCAAACAACAAGTGGTGTTGGATTATATTACAAAAAGGAATTCAATAATTGGAAAGAGTTCATCACACCAAAAAAGAAATTGAAACAGAGAAATCTAAAATAAAAAATTATCCATTATCAATTATTCATTGTTAATTAATCTACCCTTTCCTCATAGCTTCATACATCATAATACCAGAAGCTACCGACACATTCATAGAAGCAATACCTCCAGACATAGGAATTTTTCCTACATATTGAGAACGGTTTATCAAGTCATTTGAAATTCCTGTTTCTTCGTCTCCCATCAAGATTGCTAAAGGTCCTTTGTACTCAAAATCATAAATAGAATCCTCTGTTTTTTCTGTACAAGCATAAATTGTAACGCCTGAGTTTGCCAAAAAATCCAAAGTCTGTTTTAAGCTATCTACCTTACACACTGGCAAAGTGAGTAAAGCTCCTGCAGAAGTTTTTATTGCATCAGAGGTAACAGAAGCCCCTCCTTTTGCAGGAATAATCATTCCATTAAAACCAAGGCATTCAGCAGTTCTTGCAATAGACCCAAAGTTTCTTACATCCGTTACTCCATCCAAAATCACAAATTTTGGCTCTTTTCCTTGCTCGTATAATAAAGGAACTAAATTTTCTATGTCGTGGTAAGTCACTGGAGAAATAAATGCTATTACTCCTTGGTGATTTTTTCTAGTTATCGAATCCAATTTTTGGATAGGAACTAATTGAATATTAACCAAAGAATGCCTTAACATTGCTCTCAATTCATGAAAAAGATTTCCTTGCAATCCTTTCTGAATCATGATTTTGTTAATCTCTTTCCCACTTTTTATTGCCTCCATTACTGGGTGCAATCCAAATACTACGTCTTCGTTTTTTTTGTTATCTCTCACTGTCTTAGTTATAATTGTAAATTCTACCCTGCCTCCAACTTTCGCAGGCTCTGTACCAATAATCACGGTAAGTTCTATACCTCACCAATTGGTAATCGTTATTATTTTTATCTGTATTCTCTTTATTAAAATTAAAAGTAAGAGACATCATCATGTTGTTTGGAGTTCCATAAATCCAGGTTTCTCCGTTATTCGTTTTGTAAATCGTTTTTGGTAATCCCATTACTATCGATAACATTCCTCTGTCTGTTTTCCATCCTTCTTTGTAAGAAGTGAAAAACTTATTTGCCAACTCCACTCTTCTGTAATATTCTTCTATAACTACCCTTGCTCTTTCCTTGGAGCCTCCTACTCTAAGCCAAAATCTCTCGACTGCTTCACGCTTATTTTCTGCGGTAGACAAAGCTGTATACTCACCCGAAGTGCAAATATACTTCAAAGGTCCTATCATTCCCATGTAATTGTAGAACGAATTAAAATTTGAATCCAACTTTTGCAAAGTAAGGCAATAATTACTTGAATCTATTGATCTAATAAAATAACTTCCTTGCTTGTCTAGAGTTATGCCTCCCAGTTTATTCTCTATCGAAAGTAAAAAAAGTGAATCTCTATTTTGTGGAATCTCTACTACTCTGTTTCTAGAAAATGGAGGAATAGAAGCAGGATAATTCGTGTTGAAAAAATCTACCATGAAATCTTCATCCCTGTTATAGTCGGATTCTACTGTCAAACTATCTACAGAAGAAATGTAAGAATTAAAACATACATTTCCTGTCAGTTTCTGTTTCAATAAGAAAAATTGTTCCGAATAATTATCCGATTTATTAATTTCAAGAACAGATTCTGATTGTATCTTTTTGTTTACATCATAAGCTATTATTTTTATAATTGCATTACTTCCGTAATTTATTGCCAGAGGAATTCTCGCCAAAATTCTTTTATTCCTTACCTCTGTTTTATAATCATAAAAAACTTTAGAATCACTATCTATCAACACTTTCCCTTTGTAATCTTCGTAAATCTCATAGCTAAATTTTACCTCAGACTCAAAAGGCATTTTACTACTTTCTCTCACATACAACAATTCTTTGGTAGCAATCTCTAGGTACAAATAAGACAAAGAATCATTGGTGTGATACACCAAATACTTTGGGTTTAAATCATTAATCTTATTGTCGTACTGATAATTAGTTTCTTGAGGAATAATTTTATTGGTATTACAACCCACAAAAATAACTAGCATTGTAAAAACCAATGCAACTCTAAAAATTGATATGGAAGTCAGTTTATTCATTATCCTCCAAGAATTTTTCTGGGATTTGTTTCTGTCCCTTTGCCCCTAATTTTTTCAATTTCTCTGCTCTTCGTATCAAGTTCCCAGAACCTGTTTTCAGTTTATTAATGGCATTTTTATAAGCTCCATCTATTTGAGAAATTCCTCTCTCAATTTTTTCCATGTCATCCAAGAACCCCACAAATTTATCCATCAAAGAGCCGGCTTGCTTAGCAATTTCAATCGAATTTCTATTTTGCTTTTCTTGTTTCCAAATAGAAGCAATTGTCCTTATGGTTGCCAACAAAGTAGTTGGACTCACAATCACAATATTTCTAGACCAAGCGTATTGGTATATCTCTTTGTCTTTTTGCATAGCCAAGCTAAAAGCTGGCTCTATCGGCATAAACAACAACACAAAATCTGGCGAATTTATAGTCAATCCAGTTTGGTAGTTCTTCTCACTCAGTAATTTTATATGACTTCTTAACGATAAAATATGAGCTTTTAAAAATCCCTCTTTCTCTGCTTTATCTTCCGAATTTACAAACTGCTCATAAGCAACTAACGACACTTTAGAATCAATTATTATATGCTTGTTGTCTGGTAATTTTATCAAGAAATCAGGTTGAATTCTTTTCCCTTCTTCGTTATTCGTACTGTGTTGTTTGCTGTATTCTTCTCCTTCTGTTAATCCCGATTCTTTCAATATTTTTTCAAGAATCAATTCCCCCCAGTTACCTTGTGTTTTGTTATCGTGGGTAAGCGCACGAGTCAAGTTTTGTGCATCTTTACTCAAAGTTTGGTTCAAGTTACTGAGTTGAATCACTTGCTCTTTCAGTTCCGATCTTTCTTTCAATCCTTTCTCGTAAGTATCCTGTACTTTCGTTTCAAAACTCTTTAGTTTTTCGCTCAATGGAGCCAATACACTATCAATGTTTTCTTTGTTTTGAGCCGTAAATTTTACCGATTTCTCTTCCAGAATTTTGTTTGCAATGTTCTCAAATTCTGTCGAGAATTTCTTTTGCATGTCTTCAATCTCTAGCTTTTGGCTAGCCAGTTTTTCATGAATGTTTTTCAAATTGGTTTGTGCCTCAGTAAGTTCTTGCGATTGATGCTTATTTATTATTTCCTGCTCGTCTATTTTTTCTTTTTGTTCAGAAAAATATTTCTCGGCATTATTCAGTCTTTCTTGCAATACCTCTTTGCTTTTATCAAGCTCCATGTTATCCAAAGAAAGTTGAGAGTTAGAAACTTCTAATTCCTCTAGCCTTGCTTTTACTTCATTTGGCAACTCCTTTTTACGAACAAGAAAAAAAAGGAATGCTATGATTCCTCCAATTACTAATCCTATGATTAACCAAATTACCTCCATTTTTTATATCCTCTTTTTAATACCAATCTTTAGCTGTATACACGTCTTTTTCTCCCTTGTCTTTCCCTGTCAAGTCTTTCCAAAAAGTAATGAGTTTTCCTCTAAAAATAAAGATAGCAAAGGATGCCAACAAAATATACGGAAAAATCATAATGTATTCAATTCCTGCATTAAGTCCGCCCCCCACATCTGGATTACTCTCGGCAGTAGCTTTACACATGGCACACTGCGCATTGGCAGAAACCTGAATCATTAAGAAAAAGAATACGGTAATTAATTTATTAATTTGTTTCACTTTTTTTGGGTTTACTGTTTTGATACCACAAAGATACGAAAGGAAACATTAATTTACCTCAAATTTCTTTTCGGCTTTCCCATTTAGACCTTCCTCTTTTTCAAAAACACACCCTCCCCTGTTAAGCCATAGTTTTACAACACACCTACTAGAAGATAGCGTAAACCTAAGAACCACATAAGTATTGCAAGGACACTTCAGTTCAAAACACAGATTTTTATACTCGCTTAGCAATTAACTAGTTAATTGCTGTAAATAATCCTTTAGATTCATTACATTTGGAAAACAACAAACAAAATACACAGTGGATATATAGTTAACTGTTAACTATATTACATTGTTGTAGGTTATTTCTTTCTATAGCTATCTATCGGTCGATTTGAATTTAATTGACCACAACGTTTGCAACCAAAACTTTGGTTTTCTCCCATTTGCTTTATTTCCCTCAAATATTTACCATTTTTTGGAAAAACATGAGGTTCATGACGTTTGTTGCTACATTTAAATTGATATTTACTCATAGTGGTACTTGTAAACTCTTTTTCTGTAGTTAATATTTCAGCCGTAAGCTCAAATCGTTTTATATAGTTTTTTACATCTTTTAACGTCAATTTTGTAATGCCGAATGCACCACAATCAGGATGGAATGTCTTACCTGGCTTCAACCTCATTTCAGTTATGGGTTTTTCAAAACGATTATTACGCAAATTATAGTCAATAATATTAAACTCTGAATGTATTAGTTGAATTAGTTTAGCATTCTTTTCACAAGTTTTACATTTAAATTTCAACTCTTTTTGACCATTTTTATTCTTTTTAATTGATAAAAATTCTGCGTTGTGTTTTTTTGCAACATCTGTGTACCATTTTTTCATTACCTCATCGTCTGAAACATCTATGCCCAAACCTTTGCCCTGACACGTACATCCCTCTTCTTTCTTTAAAAGGACATAAATTGATCTCGATGTTGTTTTTGAACAGTCATCGCATGTTAGTCTTATTACCGTTTTTATTTTTTCAGGATCTTCAACTTTAAAGCCCAGTTTTATAGCAAGCTTTATTACTTGTGGCCATTCTTTTTTTAATTGGTTCGTATGTAAGTTTTTAATGATTGGTATTATTTGATCAAAATTTGGAGGTAAACGATATTTTTTCAGGGCAGTGTCATCATTAAACCCACCAAAATATTTAGTCTTAATTCCATTGCATTGATCTTTTATTTCTTGCTTTAAATCATCCTCTGGTGTAAATGTCTTTAACTCTTTGATAACAATTAATTTGATTCCATTCTCATTGCATAATTTTTCCTTACGTTTATCTCGCTATTTAGTTTCTTTAAGTGCTTTTTTATTGATAGTCCGATTCTTGACTAATCGATAATGCTGGCTACCATGATGTTCAAATGCCAATTTCAATTTTTCACAATAACCGTCTAATTGCATGTTATCAAGGTTTTTAGGATACGTATTATACAACCACTCCCCTTCAAATAGTTGTTCCATATATTGCAAAACAGTGAGCTCATATTGGTAGCCTTTACAATATTTACATAAACTTCGAGCTTTAATTTGATTTGGTCTTTTTAGAGTAGTTCCTTTACATATATTGCGTAATATTTTTATTTTTCCATTGTACCCTTTATATACCTCACCTTCACATATACTTATTTCTGGTTCATAAGTTTTTAACCACTTTTCTATTTTGGTTATTGAGTTAAATTTATTCTGATCCATGCAATCAGGACATCCACCTCTATTTGGATGATTAGATATTTTGAATGAATTAATATCCCCCTCTTTACATTTCCATTTGTATGTATGGCTCATAGAAATGAATGACTTATCCTGAAGTATTAATTGATGTTTGTGTTTCAGCCCCCTATTTTTGATTTCGATAAAATCAAGTTGATCTGAACATTTTTTACATACCCGAATATTATCTTTTTGATAATTAAAGACTCTTTTCACTTCATAAAAGCGTTCCGCAAACTTATGACCATTTCTACATTTCCAATCCAAGTTTTCATGCACATTAGTCATTGAACTAGAAAGAAGAGTTAGCGACATCTTTTCAGCAAGTTTTTTTACCTCGGCAAGAGGCGTGGTTATTTTAAGTATCCTAACTTTATTCATAACTTAAATATAAGTAATTAACAACCTACAACAATACCTAAACCAAATTATTTAACTTGGTTTAGCTAAAACGTTAACATTAATTCAGAGAAAAAATGAAACAATATCACATATTACTAATAATATTAATGATCTGTTCTTGTGTAGATAATCAATCTTCAAAAAGGTTTTCTAAAATCAATTCGAATCAGACATTAAGTCAAAAAAGTACATCCTTAATTGTCCTTGGAACTATTCAAGATGCTGGTTCTCCTCATATCGGTTGTAAAAAAGAGTGTTGTAAAGACTTATTTAGCAATCCTGACAAGAATAGACAAGTTGTTGCATTGGGTTTAGTTGATAATAACTACAGTAAAAAATATTTATTTGAAGCAACTCCTGATATATCAAGACAAATGAAGACTCTGCTAAAGGATGATATTCAAAACAAAAATGAAATGGTTGATGCAATTTTCTTAACACACGCACACATAGGTCATTATACAGGATTAATGTATTTAGGAAAAGAAGCAACAAATGCGAAAAATGTTAATGTATTTGTTATGCCAAAAATGAAAAGGTATTTAGAAACTAATGGTCCATGGAGTCAGCTTGTTTCAAACAATAATATTTCACTTACTCAAACTGAAAATGAACAACCTATTTCTCTTACACCAAATGTAATAGTTACACCTCTTATAGTGCCTCATAGAGATGAATTTTCTGAAACGGTTGGTTATAAAATTAAAGGACCTAATAAAACTGTATTATTCATTCCAGATATTGATAAATGGAGTAAGTGGGATAAAAGTATTATAGAAGAAATTAAAAAAGTTGATTATGCCTTTTTAGATGCTACATTTTATAGCGGAAAAGAAATAAATAATCGTGATATTTCTCAAATCCCACATCCTTTTATTATTGAAAGCCTTGACATGTTTAAAGTGCTAAATTCAGAAGAAAGAAAAAAAGTAATATTTATTCATTTCAATCACACTAATCCTGTAATTAACCTAAACAGTAAAGAAGCAAAAAATGTTTTAAGTCAAGGATTTAACATTGGGAAAATTAATGATGTATATGAATTATAACTAATGCTAACAATGTATAAAAAAATTGCTAGTTTTAGCCTACTTACGAAAATCCTCGCGGATTTTCTTGGTTCATGGGTTGTTTACTAACTTTATTGCTTAAAACACACAACTTATCTTATACAAACATGTTCCAACCAATAACTGACATTAGCATGAATCAATTAAAATATGTTTTTTTCCTATTAGTAAGTATAGTCGGAAATCCTTTCTACCAAATGATATCTTATATTATCTGTAGCGAGTTAGGTTTTGGAGCGTCTAAAGGCACCAATGTTTATCAAGCAAATCTATTTGCTTTTATTCTAATTTTAGTATTCATCTTCTTGGCTCGGTTACTTATTTACGCCCTTGTTTTTTCCTCTAAGGAATATCCTTTTAGTGTAGAAGGAAATAATAGTTTCTTGTACATTTTTTCAGAAAGACATTTATTTCAGGCGATAGGCCTATTGTCATTTTTTATATGGCTTTCTCCATTGGAAGGAAACATCATTGGATTTATTCTTTTCCCATTAACGGTAATTCTAGGCTTAATAGTCTCCATAATTACTTTCTATAGACTGCTAAAGACAAAAAAAATATGGATAACAAAAAATAAACAGCATTAAAAAACGGCTGCTTATAAAAACTGTTAATAATTTGTAAAAGATTCTTAGAAAATAAATAATAAGGTAACTTTAAACGTTCACTAGAAAAAACAAAAATGAAATTTACACACATTGCTCTTACCCTATTATTTATTTTCTTAGGCACCTATTCTTTAGCACAAATTGAAAAATCTAGGTGGAGTCCTATGGAATATCAAATTCAAAACAGACTCTTTCATAAAGGAATGGGATACCAATCATTTAATACACAAATTGATATTGGATTAGGCGCCAACAAAAAACTAAGACTACTGAATAAGCTACATCTAGATTTTGGATTAAATCTCAATTATGGAAGTTTCAAAAGTAAAGCCGAAGGAACATTGTTCATTAGCTCTTTCAAAAGAACAAATATTCACTATTTCAGTCATAAATCAGTAAGTCAACTTAGTCTGGAAATCCCTCTTGGTTTTCAATTGAATTTACTGAAACTGAATAAAAATAACATCCATTTTACCGCGAAGGTTACACCGCAGATTAGATTATTCACAAAGCACACTGGAACAAAATGGGATGAAAATTTAACTGTAAGAGAAACACTACTCAGCTCAGACGAACGTTATTTTGAAACCTCTTTGTTGTCTGATATCTATTTAAGATCCGGCCTGTCATATTCATTCTACAAGAAAAAGCTTAGTCTTGGATCTGGAGTCGAGTACTCAATGTTTGGTAAATCTATTGGATTATATACTAAAGTAGGTTTTAGTTTTTAATAAAAAAAATTGAATTCAAACAACAAAACACTTCGCACACCAATGAATAAAACGCATTAAAATACTGTATCCACTTCACGTTAAAACAATCAAATATGAAGAATTTAGACAAACAAGAGATTCAAGAAAGAATGAAAGGTATTGACGCTTCTTGGGTTCTCAAAGGTAAATTCATTCATAGAGAACTTATTTTTAAAGATTTTGTAGAAGCATTTTCTTTTATGACTTCAGTTTCAGTAATTGCTGAAAAATTAAAACATCATCCAAACTGGAAAAATGTATATAAAAAAGTTAATATTGCTCTTAACACTCATGATGCTGATGGACTCACAGATAAAGATTTTCAATTAGCAAAAGAGATAGATCAACAGACAAGAAAATATTTTTTATATTTATAATATAAATTAGAATATGATTGATCTTAAACTAACAAAACGTTCGCTTCTTCTGTTGCTTCTTGTTGCATTAAATAATAATCTAAACACACAAGTGTGGAACAGATCATTTACTGCAGGAAATTATGATTCCAACAGCAAACTACTGGGAGGTTCTGAAGTATTGCAGCTGATAGGTCACAAAAAAATGTTATTTGCGTCTATTGGTTACTGGGAAGATGGCAATAATATCTGGTATGGAGGAAGTAACAATAGCATAGGCTGGGGTCAAATTAATCGATTGGACAATCCCAATGCAAATTGGCAAGAAGATTTGTTTCTTGGAACAAATTATCTGCGCCCAGAAATATTAAAACAAGTAATATTCACTAAAGATAAACTAGGCAATCTTTTGCCTAAACCAGATACAGTATTGATATCAGCAGGTTACTCTCCTAATTATTTTACGAGAAAAGTAAACGTAACGAGTTTTGTGAGGAATGATTTGAACGGTACATGGGGAGAAAGTCTGATAATAAATGGCGGATTTCCTGCTGGAGGCGACAACTACTCGATTAGAGACCTCCAAATTCACAATGACAAGCAAACTGGTTTAGAATATATTTTTGCAACCATAGGGACTAAAGGCATATTTAAAGGACAATACAACCCTTTAGTTACAGGAAAAATTGATTGGTTACCCTTACCTGAATATGGTCCAATAACGGTAAGATCACTGGGTATTGAAATTGCTAATGACACCTTATATTTTTCTTCAGGAGACAAGCTTTATAAGCGAGTAGATGGATTAATACCTAACTATACAGTCGCTCATAACTTTGGTGACCTTGGCGCTAGTATTAATTCTGCTGTTGGTGGTATTAGAGGATTAACAACTATAAAAAACCCAAACGGCAGCAATGAGGCACTGTTGCTTATGTGGTGTCCAAATGGTCAATCTAGTGGAATTATTTATAGACTTGAACCAAATGGACTTGGAGGATTTAATCGCATATATGAAACTACAATATCAGTATTAGTAGAAAATTATTTGCCTGGATCAACCGCTAAATATATTCTTGGCGCTTACAATGAATTCTATCAATATATTGATCCGTTAACATCTGACACCCTTCATTTAGTAGGTTTTGAAGCTAATGTCATAGGAGGAGGTCACGTAACTTGGAACGGCTATTACAAAGGAGGTTTGTTTGCAACAAGAAATGGAACTATGCAATACTCTATAGGAGAAATAAATGGCAGCATTGGTGTGAATGATTCTGCTTTAGTTGCTAACAGGTGTTATGTAACATCTCCTTTTCCCAATGAAAACGCACTGTATTATGGAGGTTTTGATCCTAATAGCAATAGTTCAACAAACAAAGCTTGGATATTTAAAAATGATTTTCAGTTAACTGCTATTAGTGAATTATCGAAACAGGAAAATAAGTATGCCGTATACCCAAACCCAACTCAAAACAATCTTTTTATTGAAAATACAAAAAGTGAATGCTATCACTATGAAATAATCTCTCTGACAGGAAAAGTGATATCGACAGATGAGAGTTGTATGGATAAACAAATTATTGATGTTTCTAATTTACCCCCAAACTTGTACATCATTAGAATAGGAGAAGAATTATTCAAATTCATTAAGATGTAATAATAGGAGTGATAAAATAATAAATTAAAAAGAGTCAAACTTTAGGGTGAATACTATCTCATTTCAAAAATTTACAGCTTAGCTTTTTTTTATTAGACTTTTTAAAATTGAATTGGAATACTAAAAAACCTCTAATTTTTTTCATAATAAGATACAATAAATAATTATTTATGAAATAGCTAGCGTTAATTTTCACAAAACTTAGACCGATGTATAGCCCTAATTTTTTAGCTTATTTTAGATAGCTATTCAAAGGAAATTCTCCCAATTAAAAAATATACGAAACGACAAAAAAAATAGAACACTGTATCAAACATTGTAAAAAAATAATGTTTAATTTAGTACTGTATTAGATAGAAGTAAACTTTTTTTTATAAACAACCAATAGGAGAAACTAGAAAAAAAATGAATAGAATAAAGCATATACAAAATGAAATTTCTGAATTAAGAAATCAATTACAGAACCACAAAATCTATAAAAATTTAAGCAACATAGACGACATAAAAAAATTCATGGAAAATCATGTATTTGCAGTTTGGGATTTTATGTCACTTCTAAAAAATCTTCAAATAAATTTGACCAAAGTTGAAACGCCTTGGACTCCCCCAAAAAATCCAACATTATCAAGATTTATAAATGAAATCGTTCACGGAGAAGAAAGTGATATTAATGAAATAGGCGAACCAAAAAGTCACTTTGAAATGTACTTGGATGCAATGTCTCAAATAAATGCAAATACAAATGAAATCAATAAATTTATAAAACTTATTGAAGCAGGAAATTCAATCGCCTTTTCATTAAATGAAATTAATCTGGATAAAAGAGTAGCCGATTTTGTTGAATTTTCGTTTTCAATTATTGAAACGAATAAGCCACATCTTGTTGCTTCTGCATTTACTTTTGGACGAGAAGATGTTATTCCAGATATGTTTATAGAAATTCTAAAAAACTCAAACTCTGAAAACAACTCTTACAACAAACTAACCTACTATCTAGAGCGCCATATCGAATTGGATGGAGATGAGCATGGACCACTCTCACTCAAAATGATTTCAGAGCTCTGTAAAGATGATGACCTAAAATGGAACGAAGTATTGACTGTTGCTAAGCAATCTTTAGAAAAAAGAGTTGCACTTTGGGATGCTATTAGTGATTTAATTCAAAATAAAAATACGGCTCACAAAACAGTTTACAGTTCATAAACCGATTAATTACACCTAAAAACAAGTACAAATAAAAATAAAAAAACACTAATTCTAAAATTAATTAAGTACTTTAATAAAAAATAACATGTTTAAAAAATTTACACTCACAGACAAACTACTCTTTCTTGCCGCTATATTATCTTTGATTTTTTCAGAAATACTCTATTTTCAAGGAGAAAAAGCAGATGGAACTTTTCTTGGAATATGGGTGCCCTCAATATTAGCATTTGGAATTTATCTAAAACTAATTAATAACACAAAAAATGACTGATTTAATACCCTACTTCGCAGGTTTAATAACTATCCTTTTTGGCTGCGGTTTTTTCTTGGCAATTAGAGAATCAAACAAGTAAACCAAATAGTAATCTAACGCAAAAAATCTTTAATTAAACAAAGGCCAAAATTCGAAAAAAAGCCACATAAATATTAATAAAATGGAAGAACTTACACTACTAATACAGTTTATTATAGCTATTTCTGTTGCTTACGTATGGATTTTTAGGTTTCACAATGTTCTTAGAGAGTTTGAAGAATTCGGATTAAGTAACATAACTAGAAATTTTGTAGGAGCAACTAAAATCTCTTTAGCAACATTGCTTGTTGTAGGTGTCTGGGTGTCTTCCCTAGTTTTTATACCAGCTGTTCTTATGGGTCTATTTATGGTAGCTGCTCAATACTTTCACTTCAAACAAAAGAATCCTTTTATTAAACACCTTCCTTCTCTCATTCTTTTAATTCTATCTGCTTTTGTTGCATTCGTATCTTTACCATAATTTAATATGGACATAGATAAAATATTAATCCTACTCTCCAGTTTGTCCTTTTTCGGTTATACCCTATCCTACCTTATTTCATCTAATATGAAAAAGGAATTCAAACGGTTTGGCTTAGAAAAATTTGCACCAATAATAATGGTGTCACAATTTGTGGGAGCTTCAGGCTTAATTATAGGGCTTAAGTTTAATCTAATTTTAACGATTTCGTCTTTTGGCCTAGCATTTCTTATGCTAGCAGGATTTACAGTAAGAATGAAAATAAAAGATAGCTTTTGGATTTCCTTACCCGCATTGTTTTATATGGGATTAAACACTTACATCTTTTTGTCGTCAATAAATTAATCAACTATTATTGAGAAAAAAAAGAATTCGAAAACAGATATGATTTATTAAAATGGATTTATTTAACCCCAATCCAACCTCAAGTATTCTACCCTTTGATGGAGAGGTAAATTATTATGGAAAAATACTGAGTCAGGAAAAAGCTCAATATTATTTCAACCAATTATTAAACACTATTGATTGGACTAATGACAAAGCTATCCTTTTTGGAAAATTAATTATTACCAAGCGAAAAGTAGCTTGGTATGGCGACAAACCATTTGACTATACTTATTCCAAAACAACTAAATCAGCTTTACCCTGGACCAAAGAACTGCTAGAGGTAAAAGAAATCATAGAAAATAAGACAGGAGAAACTTTTAACTCTTGTTTACTTAATCTTTACCATACTGGAGAAGAAGGAATGGGCTGGCACAGTGATGGAGAAAAAGATTTAAAAAAGAATGGAGCGATAGCATCATTAAGTTTGGGAGCTGAACGTAAATTTGCTTTTAAACACAAAGCTACACAACAAACAATATCTGTTTTACTAGAAAAAGGAAGCTTATTAGAAATGAAAGGAATAACACAAGAAAATTGGCTACACAGGTTACCTCCTACTAAAAAAATAAAAATTCCAAGAATAAATCTGACTTTTAGAACAATTGAAGACTAAGCAAGGATAAAAACTCTAATTATGATACTCAACTATAGTTTATTGCAACAGACTGTTGAGTTAGGTAAAAAAATTAGACGTTAGGAAAAAATTAAAAATGCAGTTTGATTTGAAATGTATTTTCATAAAAAAAGCAACCATTTCTGGTTGCTTTTTATTACCTATATATTATTATTAATTAAGCACTCACTGCACTCTTTTTAACTGCTAATGCATAAATAACTAACCCAAATCCAATTTTATTAATTGCATCAGCTATGTTATATAATACATCCATGTTTAATCCAAGGTCTCCCATGAAAGAATACCATTGTCCATCTGCTGTACCTACTAAATATCCTAAAGGATAAATAATCCATCCAACTAATACGAACCAGCAAAGAACTTTATGCGCAGCTAATACATCACCTCCTGCTTCTTTTGCTAATTTAGCAGCTCCACCTAGCCATATTTCGTAAACGATTGCAAAATATGCTGCTGCAGAAAAGAATCCCCAAAGTGCTGCACTACCAGTATAAACAGCTTCTCCTAAATAACCTGTCACTAACATAATAACTGAAAGTACAATCATTTTAGTCAGTAACGACTTTTTAGCTCCTGCTACTTTTAAAATCAAATAAAATTCAACACACATTAATGGAACTGTTAGGATCCAATCTACATAACGAAAGAAAACGGGCGAATCGCCTGTAACTTTTCCTGCTTCGTCAAGCACAACACTTGCCGACCAGTAATCTCTCATGTACATATAATGTACTGCTGCGATAAATGTAATTAAACCTGAAACTAAGACAGAAGTTCTCCATTTCTTGTCAAATTGGTTTAAAGATAAAAAGAAGAAGGCAGCTGCTGCCATCATTGCCATACACCCAATAAAGAATGTAAATCCTACGTAATCATTAGCATACATAGTGTTTGAACTCAATAAGCTCATTGTTAAATTTTCCATAATTTTTATAGTTTAATTGGTTTTTTGTTCAACTAATGTACTAAAAAATTGAACAACAACTACTTTTTTTGATTATTTTTATTTTAATGCACATTTAAAAAAATCATGAAAATATAAATATTAACAAATAATAAGATTATTAATTAGAAGAAAAAAGAGGCTAAATAAACTTCCTTATCTTAAATCAGAAAGAAAAAGTTTTAAATAGACACAGCAAAAAAAAATCACTCCTTCCTCAAAGCTTCCCAAACCAAATTAGACTCAAATCCTTTTTGAATTAAAAAAGCAGCAATTTTACCCTTCTTTTTAAATTCATTTTCTTCTTCGACCTCTCTCTCTTTACGATCTAGCCAGTAGTGTAAAGTTTCAAAATATTCGGTTTCATCTATTTCTTGCATTCCTTTTTTAATGCAATAATCAGAAATGTGTTTTTGTTTCAAATGAGATTTTATCTTCACTCTCCCCCATCTTTTTATTCTAAATTTTCCTGAGACAAAAGCTTGAGCAAAA
>Ga0115006_10001357_pt1 | contig 15140 bp, 11 predicted proteins | sample ArcOceMetagenome_3_FD_88943 | JGI IMG/M metagenome (GOLD analysis project Ga0115006, IMG submission 88943) | Marine eukaryotic phytoplankton communities from Arctic Ocean - Arctic Ocean- Svalbard ARC20M Metagenome | ecosystem: Environmental > Aquatic > Marine > Oceanic | place: Arctic Ocean...
GAGAGAGAGAGAGAGAGAGGGGGAGAGAGAAAGAGAGAGAGAGAGAGAGAGAGAGAGAGAGAGAGAGAGAGAGAGAGAGAGAGAGAGAGAGAGAGATGCCCACAGAAACACCCGCGAAACACGGAGTACATGATACTCATGGTATCAACTATTTTGAAGACACGAAGCGCACGCGCTCGGCTACGCTATGCCCTGGCCCTCCTCTCGCCCCGCCCCGTGTCGCTCTCCTCGGGGTATGGGGTGGCGCAATGCTCACATTTTTCCAACGCTGAGGGCGTCATCATCCATATCCTGGACGTAGCTGTAGATCTCGCACTCGCGCAGAGCCATCTCCGACGTCAGCCCCGCCCACAGCTTGGTACAGAAATCCGAGCTGTATCAAGAGGCATCCAAGTCTGTCACCCTCACCACACCTCGGCCTGCAACTCTAGGCGCCACGCTGCGTCCGCCTGCGCTGATATTCCCCCCTCACTCTGTCCCTATAATTGGCTATGCGACGCAGTCAGCGCTCTGGCCGTTTCACCCGCGCGCATCGCCCGTAAAGGCACCGTGATAGCTGCTGCTGAAAATGCCTGCGCGTGCGCGTGCGTGCAAACACGCGTGTGTGCTTTCGGCGAAGGATGCCCGCAGTTGAGCAAGCACACCTGGTAGCCTCGTCGACGCGCGACAGGCGGTTGTTGACCGACGCCATTATCAAATCTAACGAGGCCTCTCTCACGAAATCCTCCGGCTTCAAATCTCTGTCATGCCAGCCCACCCGCGTGATCCGGGGTCAGGATGCAGCTGCACAGTGGCCAGCCTTGGCCTGCGCCCTCCACTCTCGAGCAAACGATCCACTGCGCGCCTCGTACTCGGGCGCCACCGAATGCGCGCAGCGCCAATACTGCCAGTTCCTCCTTACCCAGGCATCACGCATCGCAGCGGCGCGTGCAGACACTGTGTATACACATCCCGCCGCTCAGTGCACCAACCTGAAGTCATAGTCGGCAAAGGTGTTGTTGAGCGTGAGAATGAGATTAATGAGGAGCTTGCGCGTGCTCGACTCATTGACGCTTCCGAGCGGAGACGCGGAAGCCGGAGATATTGAGGCTACACCCTGTTGCCGCATGTACACATGCGCGAGTTCGAACTGCCTCAGAATGTGCGTGATGGATTCACAGTGGCGCTGCTTCCTGCTGAGCGGGGTCTGCTCGCAGCAGAGTGCTCCTGCGCGTGCACAACGTGTGGAATGCGAGGACAAGGTGAAGGGGCGGAGCAGTTGGCGCATCAGCTGCATTGGATCACAGCAACTGTGTGGGCGGACTAGCCGTACATCAAGGTGGTCGGTCGTGATGTCCCTCCAGGCGCTGTCCAAGGAGTTTGCAAGCTTCTTCTCGCTTGGCGCGAGCTTGCCTGCTCAAGTAGATCCGGTCGAGCACGCTGGCGCGTAAGTCTTCATTCCCAGCCGCACTGCCCTCGACAGGCAGGCAGCCACCGACCGCGCAAAGCGCGGCGTGCTGAGAGCCGCGTATAGGCAGCTCTGCGCGGAGCAAACCGTGAGCGCTGCGGGCGGGGCGGGACAGCGTTGAGTGCTCACATGAGTAGATTTCAACGCGACCTTGCACCAGCGAGTCACCGATGTCGATTCCCGATTGCAACGCTACGTCCAGCTCCGTTATCTGCTCACTGCAGGGGCCCCCTGGTGTCAGCGGCGCACGGCATCGGTCTTTGGCGTCTCGTCTTGCTGACGCGCGACGCGCGGAAACCATTGCCCGGCGGCACTCCCCCGCGGACACAGCCACATGGCTGTAGACGCCGCAGTCACACGGCGGCCAGCGCTCCCAGCCGTGCGCTCTGCGCGGCAGCCTGGGGCTGGGCGCATCAGGGACAAACTTGCGGCCCCCAGACCCCAGCGGCGCGCACAGGAGCCCGCGGGCCGCGGGCCGCGGGGAGCCGCAGGCGCCGGTGGGCGGGCGCAGGCCGGCGCTCACCACTCGAGGTACTTCATATTCGCTCACTGTGCATTGGTCCCCGACTCGCCTCGACCCGCTGCACCTCCCCTCCACAACTACTGTGCCCCCCTCCTAATTTCTAATTTCAGTCAACCCATAATTTCAGTCAACCCATTCAAGTGGGGGGATCTGGTGCGCGCCCAGCTAGCGGAGGAAGAGAGACAATGCCGCCCCGCAACATCAAAATGGCGAGCGGCAACGGCGGCCTGACGCTGGACGCGCGGTTCACGCAGATGGCAAACGCCACTGTTGCTAACCGCCAGGTCGCCGTCGCGCAGAGGTGTCCCCCGGCTCCCCGCCCGCCTGGACTGCCGCCCGCGATCCTCTGGCGCTCGCAGCGCGGAACCCGCTGTGTGCCCCCGCTGACTGCCGCGATCGGCCGTGCGCTACCGCTCGCGGCCGCTGCCGCTGGGTGATGCAGGCGGTTCGGACCAGCGACTGTACCGGCGATGCGTGGTGGCGGATATGCTGTGCGCGGGGCGATGCGCGGCATGGCGCGCGGCGGTCGGGGGGCAATGCGCGGCGTGGCGGCGATGCGGGGAGGGCGCGGCGCAGCAGTGGCAATGCGCGGCCGGGGCGCGATGCGCGGCGGCGCAGTGCGCGGCGGCCGTGGGGCCGCGAGAGGAGCCGCAGCGACGCGCGGGTAAGCTTTCTCTCCCTTTCCGCGTCACCTCGCCCAGCGTCTAGCGCGAGGCGCGCTCAAGTTGGTGCAACACACCTGCCACAGGGCGGCAAGGGGCAGAGGTGCCGCGCGGGGTCGTGGTGGTGCAGCCCCTGCACGTGGCCGGGGAGCGAGCCGCGGGCGTGGCGGGCGTGGCGGCGGCCGTGGCGGAAAGGCGGCGGGCGGCGAGACCAAAAATCCGGAGAAGCTCGACGAGGAGCTTGACAAGTACATGGGCAGGTGCGTACGAAGGACCTTTGGCCGGTATCACCGCATGCAGGCAGGTATGTGAAATTGACTTGGTGCGCGTGCGGCAGGGACCCCGAGGTGGGCAAGAAGGAAAAAATGGACGCCGCAATGGATGACTACTGGGGGAATGAGGAAGAGGGAAAGTGAATGGAACAGAGCACAGCAGTGTTCTGTTGCTCATCGCCTAGCGCCGTGCCACGCACGAAGCGTGCGTTTGTGGGCGGTTGCGATATCTTGCAAGTGGGGGGTGGCTCAGATTGCCTCCTGATTTGCTTGCCGTTAATGAAATGCGAGTTAGCCGACACACCGTTTCCAGTTTTATTGAGACTGGGATGCGGGCGTCTCACCGCCGCGACTCCCGACAGCGCGCGGCGAGAGAGTGCGGAAGACATTGGGATCCATGAAATGCGACCAAGGCAAGTGGGGGATCGCTCATATTCCGTCCAGATTTGCTTGCTGTAATGAAATGCGAGTTTGCCGACAGGGGATTCGCAAGTTGTGCGGTTACAGACCCGCCCCCCGCAGCACACCCCAAGGGCAACACTTGGTGAAACCGCGCGCCGCTGCGGCATGTGTTCGCGCACTGCCCTGCCTCCCACGTTACGCCCTCGCCTTCTGGCTGATGAGCGTTCGCAGCAAAGCCTCGACCTCCGAGAGCTTCTCTGCGAGGGGGGAGCCCTCGAGCATCTTGATGAACTCTTCGCGCGACGGAGCTGCGCCAGCTCCCGGACCCGCGCCTGCCACATCCCCGCCCCCGGCCCCACCGCCGCTGCTCTCTGGCTGCGGCACGGCCTGCTGTAGCTGAGCCAGCTGCTGGCGCATCGCATCCATTTCCCCTTGCACACTCTTAGCCCGCGCGGCCTCCTCGTCAGCCTTTGCTCGCGCCGCCTGCAACTCAGTCTTGAGGGCACTGCCAGATCGTCTCTCCAGTCAGCAACAGCCACGCGAAGGAGGAGGGGGAGGGGAAGGGGGGGGGGAGGAGAGCGGAATGAGGAGGGGGCGATGGCACGTGCGCACTCGCCCTCTGTCTCTCTGGCACACCTCATTTCGGCACTTTCCGCATTTGTATCTTTCGACCGCGAGTCTGACCTTAGAGGCGATCCATCCAACTTCTTGGCGCTGTTAGATCGCAGCAACTGCCAAAAGAGAGGAGGTTGCACCGAGTATGGCGGACACGCGTATTCGCAGCGGGACAGAATTCCAGGTGTGGAATAAGGGGGGGCAGAGGGGGCAGTGGGGGCAGGAGGGCAGGAGGAGGGGTAGGAGGTGGGACCGGAGGTGCAATGGCAAGTGGACAAAATCGAGTTAGCTCGGTGAAAGGGTCAGCGAGAGGAAAGTGTAACGCGCGAGACAGCCCAGGCGATGCCTAGAAAAGAGGGTGCGGGAGGCGCAACAACAGGCGCTACTGCCTTGTCTACCTCGATGGAATGCGCTTGCTGGGCAGCCGCATGCATTCTACGGAGACGTGTAGACTAGGCAATCACAGGCCAAGCGCAAGCGGGTCCAAATCGCAAAAACAAACAGGCGATCGCGGCCCGCAAGATTTTGCAGAAATCGCCCGGGACAAGACCGCAAAAAAACGCAGCGCACGATAGCGTGCAGACGCAAGGGTGCACGTGCGCGGCATGGTCACGTGCGGGAGATGCAAAGCATATGCATGCAATGTCACAAAAAACACAGTCTCAGAAGGTGCAGCAGAGCGCCTGCACGGGGCGGCAGAGCATAGCCAAAGGCAGTAAGAGTGCAAGAAGCGGCGTCGCCGACGCATCGCAGCGCAGCACGCCATTCGCGCACAGCCATCATCTCACGCCCACATGGCAGTAACATACAGTCTCACCTGTACGGAGCTGTTGGACCTCTGCGGAGTCTTCGGGCCTAGAAGCTGCGATGTGGAACCAGCCAACTGCAGTACCGTGCACCCAACGCCACCACAAACCATTGTCAGCTATGGCATTGATACTAGGAGGTCCGAGGCAGGGACGCGGGAGAGGGCGGTAGGGAGTTGCGGGGTGGGGTTGCTTGAGCAGTCTGATGCTGGGCCTGCGTTACTCTCGTTACTCTCTAGGCAACACCATGCTGCTCTAGTCAACACCATGGGTGTTGGCGTAACTCAGGACGCGGCGAGATCTTGTTAGCGGGCAACCCTCACCTTAGTGCGGCGAAGCGCGCCAAGCGGGCTGGTCGCAGTCGCCTCCATGGCGTTTTGTTGCTGCACATCGGCGCTCTTGCGTGAGGAAAACGTTTCTCATTGCAAGGAACGAAACGGAAAGAGGCAGGCAGGAGGCAGAGGGAGCAGAAAAAACGAAGCACCTCCAAAACCTTTGCGTACGCGTTGGCCATCCGCGGCGTGAATTGGACATTCTCGTCCTCCTGCGTTTTGGGCAACATGCCGCGGCCGAGGGTCTTAACCATCCAGGTATTGGCCATTTTGCCGGCCGGATTCTTGTCCTTGCTCGAGCTCCAAGATTGCCACTTGCCGACCATTATTGCACGCATCACCTGCACAGGGGAAAGACAAGCAACGAAAAGAGCGAAAAGAGTGTCAGCAGTGTCACTTGGCCTCAAGCCATGCCACAGCGCCAAGATCAAGATTGAGGTGCGGTTGCAACTGCGGGCCACAAAGGGCCACGGACCTCTTCTTGTTCTTGTGGCGTGAGATCCGCTTGTTTCACATGTCGTAAAGAAACGTTCAGATCCTGGTTCATGACAGCATCGCGGAACTTGCGTGACATCTCGCGCCCCATCTTCGCGTCCTTCTGCTTCTTGCGCGCAGCAATCTTCTCCTCCAGCAGCCGCTTTTGGACTTGCTCTTGCTCCTTCACTGCTGTGGCATGGGAGGCCCTGTCCTCTTGGTGTTGCTGCATGAGAGACTCCGGCGTTTGTGCTCTGCCACCGCTACTGACGCGACCACCGATCATCAGAGCGTCTGCTTCTGATTCCTCCAGTTGCTGGCGCCGCGTGGCAGCTCGCGTGGCGAGCTCCTTCCTCTTGAGATCAAACTCCTCGCGCTCCTTGCGCATCTGCTCCTCAAGCTCTTCCTCCATCTGCTGGAGCTCTGCTTCCATCTTTGCCTTGAGCGCCTCCGCCTCGCCCTTGAGTTTGCTGGCGCGCTCAGCCTTCTCTTGTTCGATGCTGCGCTGTACATCTTCCACGGCGCCGGGCATCTCTGCCCCAGATTCCAACGCATCTAATTCGTCGTGGTGCTGCTTCTCTAGATTGGCAAGCATCTGCTTGTGCTTGGCGTCAAGTGTCTCCTCGGCTTCAGCGGCATTGACACCCTCCGGAAGCGCGGCCATGGTGCTGGCAGTCTCTCGCGAATGTGCCCCCCGCATGTCGCGGACCTCCTGCTCGTGCTGCTTTCGCAGCAGCATGACGGCCTCTTCGTATTTGCCGTCCAGCACCATCTGCCGCATCTCGGCAAAAGCGGACGCTTTCATCTTGCGCTTCATCTCCTCACCCAGATTCTGTCCTGACTGTGCGGCCTGCGAGAGCTCCTCCTGCTGTTTCTTGAGCACCTGAGCTTGCTTCTTGCGTTTGCGCGCCTCGAGCTTCTTGCGCAGCATCTCTTCGTCTGCTGCCTTGCGCGCCTTCTCGTCCTGTTGCCAATATTTACCACGTGCGCGCACAATAACAGATGTCAGCATCGCACATTTTCTCACACGCCACGCACAACACACCACACACCACACAGGACACACCCTGCCAAGCGCGCACACACGGAGTGCGCACATTGCGCGTGATGGGCTCAGTGACATGGAGCAGGGAAGCTAGCAGCCGCAGGGAAGCCAGCCGCAGACCTGCTCCATCTGGCCCAGCTTCTTCTCGTGCATGTCAATGAGCAATTGGCGCTCTTCTTGCGTGGAGTGCTCGGCCTTTTTCGACATCTCCTCTTCCATCTGCTTCTTTTTCTCTTCGAGCGCCTGCAGCTTGCGCTCTTGCTCGGCCTTGATCTTCTCTTCAAACGCTTCGGCATCGCGGCGCATTTCCTCCTCGAGCCGTTTGCGCTCCTCTTCCTGTTTGGCCAGTAGCTCCCGTTTATGCGCTTCCTGTGCCTCCAGCGCAGCCTTGATCTCTTCTTCAAACTTCGCCTTTTCAGCCTCAAGTTTCTTTGTGAATTCCTCCGCTGCTGCCTGTGCTGCGGCCACATCATGTTGGGCTTCTTCTTGCTCCTCCTCATCGTCCTGCGACGCTGGTGTCTCACCCATCGCCGTGTCAATTTCCACCACCTCTTCCAGCATCTTCTTTTGAAGCTGCTCGTCGTGCTTCCGCTGCAGCTCCGCCTGTTTCTTGGCTTTCTTCTTCGCGAGTTTCTCTTGCAGCAGCTGCTCTTGCCGCGCCTTCTCCATGCTTGCACGCTCCTGCATCACCTGGATCTTCTGGTCGGCTTCCTTGAGCATCGCCTCTCTCGCAGCAGCGTCAGTGTTCACTTGCTGCGCAAGCTGCTCCACTTTCTGTTTCTCCTCCATCTGCGCACGCTCGAGTTCCGCATCGATCTCCTGCTGCATGCGCGCGATGTCGCGCTCCTTTTCAGCCTCGATTTCCATCTTGAAGCGCTCTTCCTCTTTCTTGCGCTCGGCCTCCTGTTCCTGCTCGAACTTGGCAAGCTCCTCCACCTTCTGCTTTTCTAGCGCCTCTTGCTTCTCCTTTCGCTCATGCTGCGCCTTGAGACGCTCGGCCTTCTTGCGCTTGCGCTCTTCCAACTGCGTCTTCAAGTCGTCTTCCTGCCGCATCTTTTCCTTGTCCATGTATCCCTCAAGCTTTTTCATGTTGGACTCAGCTTGCTCAATAATCTTCTGACGCTCATCGTTACCGATATCCTGCACAGTCGCATCCTGCATCGCCTGCTCCAGCTTGGCTTTTTCCTCTGCCAACATCTTCTGCTTTTCCATTTCCATGGTGGCGCGCAGAGCCTCTAGCTCCTCTGCCTGCTTTTTCGCGAACTGCTCCTCAAGCTTGCGCTTGTCGTCTTCCACAGAAGCAGCCGTTTGCATCACCGCCTGCGACTCTGAGCGCGGCATACCTATACGCGCCTCCTCGCGTTCTTTGGCGTTGTCCTGCTCAAATTTGCGCAGTTTCTTGGCGCGCCTTGCCGCAAGTTGCTGCTCCAGGGACAGCTGCTGCTTGGCTGCATCCATCGACAATTGGGCACCGATTGCCTTCAGCTTGAGCTCGTGATTCGCGATCATGGCTTCTCTTTCCTGGGAGGAGAGGCTGTCGTTGCTCAGCTGCTCGTGGAGACGCTCCGCTTCCGTCGCACGCTCCTCCTCCACGCGCTCCGCAAGCTCCTGCGCGAGTATAGTGCTTTCGCCCTGGGCTTCTTCCGTCAGATCAAGCGCCAATTGAGCGGCCTCCTCCTCCTGTCGAATTATGAGCATTGCTTCCCTTGTCAGCTCGCCAAGTCCCTGCTCGGCTCTTTCAGGCGTTACGTTGGCAACCGCTTCAACCTGCTGCTTCTCCAGCTGCTCCCGCATCTGCTTCTTTTTGTTCCGGCGCTCCTCAAGCTTCTTCTGTAGGTCTTCGTGCGCCTTGCCCTTTTCTAAGGCCTTGCGCGCCTCGATCTCAGCCATCTTGAGCTCGTGCTCCCGAAGCAGCTTCTCGCGAGCGGCCTGGTCGGTTCCTGTCTCAGCCAGCCTTTCCTGCAGCGTTTCCTCATGCAATTTCTTCTCAGATGCGAGGAGAAACTCTTGCTGCGAGCGCATAGCGGCGGCGGCGGCTGCCGCTTCCTGCTCATGTTCCAATTCCAGCCGCGCTGACTCTGCTTCTTGCTGCACCTTAATTTCCATTTCCAACGACAGTTTATTGGCCTCAGCAAGTTTGCTGGGATCATCGAGAAGAGCAATTCCTTTGGCCGCCATCTCAGCATGCTCCACTGTGAGGCGCCGTTCTTTGCGAGCAGCAAGCTTCTTCTCTAGCAGCTGCATCTGCCGCTGTTTGTCAGCATTCTGATGCTTTTGCAGCTCATCCATCTGCACTTTGTGCATGTCGAGGATCCGCTTGCGCTCGGCCTCGTCTGATGTGGATTCAAGATTTTTCAGAAGCTCCTGCTGCATTATAGCAGCCTCTTGGTGATGCTTCAACTCCACCTCATGCACCAGTTTCTTTGTCTCCCCGTTGGCCATGTCATCAAGAGCGCCCTCGAGACGTTGCGCAAGCTCAGCGTGTCGTTGCTCTGCGTTTCTCTTCAGTTCGTCTGCACTCGCAGGTGTGCTCGTGGCAGCAGCACCCGCAGCGATCAGGATTGCATTAGCTTGCATGCGCTGAGCGTCGATGAGGGCAAGTTTCTTTGCTCGGCGCTCTTCAAGGCGCTTTTGCAGATCCTCGTCAGCTTTCCCCTTGGCAATGCCGGTCCTTGCCTCTATCTCTGCCAGTTTTCGCTCGTGCTCACGGAGGAGGCGAGCTCGCTCCTCGTCATCGGTAACGTTCAGTATGCTTGCCCCAAACGCAGACTCCGCTTGAAGGCGTTCAGCGTCAGATCGAGCTTTGTTCTGTGCATTTGCAGCCGAAATATCCGAGGCCTGCTGTACCTGCAGGGCGTTTTCAAGGCGCGACTGTTCAACATCGAGCCGCACTTTGAGTTCATTTTCTTTACTAACCTGCTCTGCTTCCTTGAAATTTTTGGGATCATCCAACAGGGACAGCTCCTTTTCAGCCATCTGCGCGTGCTCACGCAAGCGTCGCTCTTTCTTTGCCTTCAATTTCTTCTCGAACTCCAGCTGCTGCCTTTGCTTGTCGACCTCCTGCCGTTTACGCAATTCCTCCATCTGCTTACCATGATGCCTGATGAGACGTTCACGCTCATTTTCGTCATTGGTTGATTGAAACATTGTCAAAAAGTTCTGTTGCAGTAGCGCAGCCTCCTTACTGCCCTCAAGCTGAAGCGTCTGCTGCAGCATCGCTTTCTCCGCGGCCGTCTGGTTGTCGAGCGCTTTTGCAAGACGTTCCGCTTCCTTCTCATGCCGCTCCTTCGCAAGCGCTTTCAATTCCGCAGGACTTTTCTGCTCATGATCTTCTGTCAAACTCTTCCTGGTACCCGCCTTCAATAGCATGCCCACACCGCCCATCTTCTTCTGTGTTGTGCTCCACATAGTCTTGGCCTTGAGCTTCAAACTCATCGCTCGCAGCTCGGCTGACCTTCGCGACCTCAAGTCATCGTGCGTCCGCTCGATTTCCGCTACCTTGTGCTGCTGCTCGCTGCGAAGCTTGGCCTCGATTTTCTCAACCTCCTTGTCGTATTGGGCAAACAGCTTATCAGCGTCCTCATCTTGGAGTTCATCTATTTGGCCGAGTGCCGCCAACAAGCGTGATTGCTCCTGCGCAATAGCTTCACTTGTCTTGAATGAATACTCGGCATGCAACTTTTGGAGGCGCTCCTGCAGTTGGTCATCCATGCCAGCTTGTAGCTGATGCACGGCCTTGTCTGTCGTGGAGGCATCACCGCTTTCTACGAGTTCGTCCAGAGTCTTCTGCCGCGCCTGCTTCTGCTTCATTTTGCGCATGCGGCGATTCACCGTGTCGAGCTGCACCTTTTCAAAGTGCGTGATCTGCCGAGCCTGCTCCTGATCTAGCAAGTTTTGTATGAACTCTTCAGCCTTGCTCAATTGATCCAGCAACTTGTCTTTTTCGTCGGGGTCCAGGCTGTCATCCGCCATGACCTCACGGGCCTTGTCCAAGTGTTCCTGCATAACTTTGCGGCGGGACTCATCAATACCCTTCCCGATGTCTTTGTATTCTTGCTCTGCGACCGTCACCAGGTTTTGGATCGGCTCACGCATATCATCGTCCCCTGGGCCGCAGTGAGCATCAGCCAACTGACGCAATTTCGCTATGTGCTTGTCGGATGTGTCTTCAACCAGCGGCTTGACTTTTATGAAGTTATCATCGGAAGGACCAGAATCGGGTCGACGGTCCTCAGGGATCGATAGCAGAGAAGGCGGCCTGACCACAATCTTTTTAGCGTTTGGCGGCGGTTCTACTTGGGGTGCAGGGGCATGCTCGGTGAGAAGGTTGGCAATGGCGCCCGGGACTGAAGATGAGGTCGATAGCTGCTTCAATAAATCTGAGAGGAGCTTAGCATCAAGGGTGGCTGGGCGCGATCCCTTGAAGCGTAAGTTGGTTTCAGCATGCACCTGGTACGTGCCAGGATCACGGCGCACCCCGGAGATGGGAATGATGTTGTCAGTGAAGGGATCCTTCATCTGCCCGCAGATGGTCGCAGACACTTGGCGACCAGACAACGGATCGACTACAGTACAGCCCAACGGCTCATACAGGCCCGTTTCTTCGTCGAGTTCCAGATCGAGAATCTGGACATCGAATTTGGAATTTTCATCATACATGAAGCAGCCGATCAGAATGGGCAGCTCGCGTTCAGTGATAGCATCCACCAATGCCCCCTTCTGACCCCCAGTCTCTGACAGATCATACATTCGATGACGCTGATCGCGAACAAACACAAACCGATCAAGGGTGACTTTATCGAGTTCAACACGGATTTGCTGTAGCTCCTCTCGACGACGTTTGGACGTGCGCATCATGGGCTCCATTTTGCGGACCAATTCACTTATCTTTGGATCTAATGATGAGCTGCCAAGGCTTGCTGTCGACCTGATCACAGAGCTCTGGTGCTGTAACATCACTACTTGCTGTTCCAAGATTTCAAGCGCGTTCAGCATGCTGGAGTCTTCCACCTGCTGCAAGATCCGACCGCAATCATCGTCTATTGCAAGCGTGCGGGAGGGGTTGAGCGGATCCGAAATGCAACGAGCAACTTTGCGGGGTGCTCCGCTGAACTCATCCGTTATTGGCGCCCCAAATACCATAGCAAATTCCTGGCCGGTGTCTTCGTCAACATACTTAGCACCGATTGGCTGTACCTTACCAGATTGCTCGTCAATTTTGATCCCCATAATCACCAGGACGTCACCAGATTCTGGATCTTGCATGATGTCTCCGATTCGAATGGGCTTCATCAATCGCGTCTCAAGATCAAGCATACTGCCACCTACCGCAACGATTTCCCGCGTCCTAAGATCGTGCGTTACAGCTAAGACGGGCACCCGCAAGCCGGTGTGGGGATCAAGCATGTCCCGATCCCTATTCAGTGGCCAACCCTTCTCCTCTTCAGGGATCAAGTGCGCGTACATGGCATGCGACGATGGATAGCAGTCTCCTTCGTCAGACATGCGATTTACAATGTATGGGATGGGTCCATCGCACAAGGTAGCAGATGGAATGTTCTCATTCATGACAAAAAGCTCTTGCTGCGTCACATCTATGTACACATTGCCCTCAATCGGCACAATTCGACCGGAGATAGGATGCATGCAGCAGTGCGAGGGCACTGACACATAGTGCCTTTCTCTGTATTTCATCTCAGTATCCAGGGCGGGAACCAGGAGACCAGTCAAATCATCGACTTGGATAAGTCCTTGTACAGGTTTCAGACGATTCTCGCGATCAAAAAGCTTAGCACGGTCGACGGGTTTTCGCGAATGGTCCAACAAGACAGCACCAAGTCCCAACGTGAATTTGGAGCGCTCCACACTGCGCGCTTCGATATTTTCGTGTATCTTTGCAATAAACTCTTGCACCATACGTAGCATGTCAGCATCCAACACGCCCTCTGCCGATGCCTCCGTAAGCTCTGCTTCGTTGATGGCATTCCAGGCCTGATCTAAGAGTGCGCATTCTTCCACTCGCAGTTTTGCGTCTTCTTCAATCAGATCCAGGCATTCTTCGAATTTCACCAGCGCATCCGCGCCCAACTCTTTACGACGTACAAGCTCGCGATCGATTTCCCGTTGCCTCCGTTCGGCTCGACGGACCAATTCTGCTGAAAACCCGGATTGATTGTGCTTGTCGACCAGGGTGCGAAGAGTCACGGTCTCACGAGTCACCTTATCATAAAATTCTCGCACATCATGCTTTTGCTGGGTGAGTTGCTCAGCCATAAGATGTGTCTGATCCTGCAGCTTGTCAAACAGCATTTGCACGTTGAACCCCTCAAGATCAATGTATCCAGCTCCTAAGTCGTCAACATCGTCTAAATTCACTCCACTCGGCCCGTCGGCACCAGACTGAGCGACCCTCCGCACTTGCTCTTTTTTGCTTGCCATTTGGTGGAAATCCTCAAACTCGCCGAGTTTTCGGTACTTAGGACGAGCAGCGCTGGCTTTGCCCCATCCGTGAGTCTTTCGAATATACAAAGCTATCAGCATCAAAAGCAAGACAATACCAAGACCGACGCAGATGGCCATAATCAGCTCATAATTGGGTGTGATCATTTGATTTTGGTCCTCAGTGGAGCTGGGGAAAGATTTAAGAAGGTCGGCGGAAAGTGGTTGAATTGGATTGCTCTCGAACGCTTTCGGACAATCTACAATAGGATCGACAACTCCGATCACCGTCTCCTTTGTTTTGTCACCTGCATCTCTGAAGGTATAAACACCGGGTTGTTCAAACGTGTGATAAAAAGACGTCACGGGATACCCCTTCTGGACTTGCTCTGCAAGACTTACGAATGCCCCAAAATCAAAGGCCGGGTTGGTGTTGAACAGAGAATCCGACACGTACTCTGGATAGTGATCGACACCGCCAGCGGATGTAATACTCCACATGATCCCATTCCCACCCTTGATGCAGACGACGGGGGATTGAACGCCGACCACCTGCGAATCATCCAAAGCGGCTGCTCTCAGACGCGGTCTACGGCGGCTTAAACCGTGCACTTGACCTCGAGCGTCTGATTCTTGACGGCGGTGATATGCAGTAGGTCCTGCCAACAATAAACTACCCTCAAAATCCTCCCTAACTTCATGATTGCCTCGGATTGTAGCGCGCCTTGAGGGAGCAGAAACGTCTTGAACGCAAACCCCCTCTGAGTCGATTGTACACGGCGTCATTCCAAGCCCGTCAAACAGAGTGTCTGGGGCATCGAGAACACCGCTGAAGCCATCGGGGGAGCTGCCTATGAATTGTGCCTCGGCCGATCCTGACGTCCCCGATGCCATGCCCGGAACCAGATACGTCTTGGCGCCTGATCCATCCGTGATTGTGAGGACAGTAGTTCCTGCGGTGTCGATTCCGAAGGCATACTTCTTCTCGATGGGAATTTGATTAGGATCTGCGCACTTTGGATTGGTGCTATCCAATGGACATGCGCAGCTGCACACGACTGCAGTTCCAATCACGTCATCAATTTGCACCTTCTCTGCCTTTGGGGTCTGGAAAGAGGGACAAGAGGCATTGCAAAAATCAACCCCATCCACACAATAGCACGGCGGGGACGGGCAGGCGGTATCGTCACAGACTGACAAACAGTCTCCTTGTTGACTACGAAGCTCGCCTGCACCGCAGCGTTTCAAAACAATCGGCTCACAATCCAGGATGCCGTCAGTGATTGCTTCATCTGCCATCGCCTGCCCAACACCATTGTATATGGTAAAGCCAGCTCTGCATCGACAGGCGCTGTCAAAGGGGTGAAACACCCGCTCCGCACCCTTGCATTGACATTCCGTACTATCATCCGTCGAAATTGCGCTGCCTCCACACGGTATACAGGCAGGCTGTCCGGTATGATTGTTGAAGGAATTACGGGGGCACTGGGCGCACGCTTCGACCGTTGACTGGCCCTTTTCCGGATTGAAGGTTCCACGAGGACACTTGGATGCAACATAGCTTCCATTCCCACAGTAAGACCCTGCTGGACACATTTCTCCGCGATCGACAGTTACGTTCCTGGGGTCCCCTCTGTGTGTGTGTGTGTGTGTGTGTGTGTGTGTTTGCGTTGTGTGTGTGTGTGCGCGCAAAAAGTCGAGTGGTTGTGCGTACGTACGTGTGCAAATGCATGCAAATGCACGCATCCGTACATGCATACACACACGCAGGGTGCGTACGCACGCACGCGCATCAACAAATGTACAAATGTATATCTTTGATAGTACCTTGTCGCGTTGCCATAGCACAGGTAGCCGGCGTAACATAAATCGCACGACAGGCGCTTGGGATCGGCCCCAAAAGAGCCCGGGGGACAAGGGGCACAGGCTATTTCAATGCTGGTTCGGTTTATCGTCATATTTGGGTTGGCGTGCGTGCCGATTGGGCACAAAGATGGCAGAGTTGATCTCGCAGGGCAGAAAGTGCCTGGCTGACACACCACTGGGAATTCGCTGCCCCCTATGCAATACGTGCCTGGTGGGCATGGGATGGTGGAAGTAGAATTCCCAGGACAATAGAACCCA
>Ga0115006_10001358_pt1 | contig 15136 bp, 13 predicted proteins | sample ArcOceMetagenome_3_FD_88943 | JGI IMG/M metagenome (GOLD analysis project Ga0115006, IMG submission 88943) | Marine eukaryotic phytoplankton communities from Arctic Ocean - Arctic Ocean- Svalbard ARC20M Metagenome | ecosystem: Environmental > Aquatic > Marine > Oceanic | place: Arctic Ocean...
AGCGCAGATCCGCGCGTCCCGCGCATCGCCGCTGCCTGTCGCCCGCGCGAGCTCCACCTCCCCCGACACGTCGTCGAACTTCTCAAGTTCTCTGTATGATAGTAACGAACCTCACACAGTTTTCGTGAGTCCAGTTCGTGCAAAACAACACCAGAAGGAGCGGGACATGCGCATGCATGAGCGATGATGACCGGGCGAGGCGCGCAGGGGCAGCACCCACGGGTGTCGACGGCGCGGAAAGCGCAGCTGGGGACGGGGCGCAGGCAGCGGCCGGGTCGTGGCGGCGGCGCGGTCTTGCTGCTCGCCGTGGCGGTCCTCACCGCGCGGTGCGGGCGCGGGGGTGTGCCGGAGAGCACTGCGCCGCGCGCGTCCTGTCGCCGCGCACCCGACGGCCAGAGCGGCGCCCACCTCGCGCGGCTGCGGCTGCACTGGCCGCCGTGCCCGGATGGCCGCCAGCTGGTGCTACCAGGAGCGCTGCGCTGCCTGGCGCTGCGGGGCGGCGGGGCCCGCGCGCTGCGAAGCGCAAAGGGGCCGGCAGCCCAGACGCCCGTCGCAGCAGACAGGGCGCGCGGGGCCCCGCGCAGGAGCGCGCTGGCGCCAGGGGGATGCGTCAGCCCGTTTTCGGCCGCGCTGCGGCGCGCCAAGGCAGGGGGCGCCGCAGCGGGCGCTGACCGGGAGAAAGTTGCCGTCCAGCAGCGCGAAGACGAGGAAGCTGCGGGCAACACGACGCTGTGGAGGCTCCAGCAGCAAGCGCGACTGAGCGTGCTGGGGGCGGACGCCTACATCCCGGTAAGAGTGCGCGCCCCAGGGCGTGCTGCTCTGGCGGTGGTGTCTGCTGCGGTTCTGCAATCGACACTGTACGAGTAGAGTCAGAGACCGGCTTGGTCTACTCCTAGGATCAACTATTGTGCGGGCACGCCACTGACCACGCGTGCGCGGCCGGCGCAGGCCCTGCTAAAGTGCGCTGAAGAGGAGGAGGCCAGCGCTAGCGGGCCAGCAAGGGCCGCGCGGGCGTCAACAGAGGATCTGCAGTCGCTCATTCTCGCCTTGGCCGCAGAAGTTCACCGGTGTGACCTGTTTTCACGCCGCATGGGTGCCGTTTAACGCCGTTTTAAGCCATATGCGGCGTATGCATGCGTTTGGATGCATTTAAGTCCGCTTTGTTTATGTGTATGGATGCTGGCAAGCCTGTTTCTTGTCTGCAGATTGCCTTCAGATCATCTTCATAACATGTTTAATTTATGATATGATATTTGTCTATGTAGGGTTTGCGCGCGCCGCACGCCGCACGCCTCGCTGCTGGCGCGGCCCGTTGCTTGCGCAAGAGACGCCCACGAACCGCACACGTTCGTGAGGCCACGTGAATGCGCGGGCCCGCTGCTCGCGCGATGAGTTGGCAGCATGTTGCTCGTGCGGGACTCTTGTGCCGCACCCTCACAGTGGTTGCTGCCTATGGATAGCAATCCAAGGATTTCGCGGCATCGTATCCTCTCTGTGAGGGTTCGCGCGTGGCAGGAGCGGCTGCAACACATGAGTCGGGACAAGTGTAGACTCCCGACGCGCACTTTTTTGGACTCATCAGCCTGTCTGGGGATGGGCTGTTGGCAGGGATACTAGGTGCCAGGAGGCTGTCGGGCGACTGTGTCTGGTCCTGGCCGGGACGTTACAAGAAGCGGGCAAGGAAGGAGCACGACAGTGTGTAAGTGTGGGGGCTGGCGTCCCGGCAAGCGACGCCGAGGAGCAAGGAGACGAGGGGCAGAAGGAAGATCAAGCCGCCGGCATGCACACAAGCGCCTCCGCGCTGCCTCAAAATGCGAGGTTGCGTGCGGTTACGCGTGCGCAGGGCGCGGAAGCCATGCTCTGTCTCGTCTGTACGACGCCTCCGGCCGTCGCGGGCCGCACGGGCTCCAAGGACGCAGACGGTTTAGTGTGGCGATGGCCCCCTGCCCGAAGGCTGAGGGCCCTCACTTCGTTGCTGCGCATGTCCGTTGCCAACATTTCGGACAGCGTGCCAGCGGCTGCAGGCCCGGGAGGCGGGCTGGAGCAAGGACGCGCGCGTGAGGGAGGGGTGGGGGGCCACGAGGCAGGGGGGGTGGCCGGAAGCTGTGCGCAAGTGGGTGCGGGGACAGTGGCAGCAGCAGCAGCAGCTGTGGGCGAGGCGGTCCAAGAGGTTGGGCTGGGAGATAGTGTGTCATGGCTGGCGCTCGAGGCTCTCGGAGGCGTGTTTGCTCAGATGGCTCCCCCTTTGCGCCAGACGCACGGGAATGGGACGTCGAGTGCCGCAGAGCGCCACATCCAAGCCCGCTTGTCCTGGGCAGTCATGATGCTGGCGCGTGTATGTGCCAGGGATATGCACATTGGGTGCCCTGTGGAGGGCACAGAGAACGCCAATGTCGTGGGTGCTGTGGCAGATATGGCGGACGCTCTCGCGACGAGGCATTCGGCAGCAGCTGCCTGCGGTTACGGTCAAGAGTTCAACCCGCCATTTGCTTCCAGCACAGCACTCCTCTTGCTCAAAGCCTGCGCACAAGGCGGCGGCAGAGTGCGCGGGGCGGATATTGCGCTGCGCCAGCTCGAGTATCTCGCTGCTGCGTCTTCCGTGCGCGCTGGGCTGTCTGTTCCCCAAGATTCCGTACGCGGCAGTGACTGTGGCCAGGACGCTGGAGTGAGTCTGGTGCTTGCTGCGCTTGCGGCTCACTGCCGCTTCTTGCACGGAACTGGCGAAAATGGCGGGGAGTGGAACCTCCCCCCTTCGTCACGCTGCCGCACGGCGCCGGCACAGGAGGCTGCGGCGTTGCCAGATACCCTGCGGTGGCTCTCGGACGGGGAATCTGTGTGGGGCGCTGCGTTGGAGGTGTGGGATAGGCTCGACGCCTGGGGGGAAAGCGCCAGACAGCAGCCAGCTGTTTTTTCATCGCTCGCCATGGTGCTAGAAGCGGCGGCCCGTGCAGGTGGGCGTGCCAAAATGGGCAACGCCACATGGCAGCTGGGTGCAGTGGCCCAGCTCTGTATACGTGCTGCTGCGCTCCCTCAGAGACACAACTTTCGCGGGGCTCCTGAATTGTCTGCCGAGGAATGCGACACAGGGAATGGCGGCTGGGAGGCGAGTGGAAGCTATTCGACGGCTCTGGCCTCGCTCTTGGCTGCTGTTCAAGCATGTGTGCCGGCGCTGGGCGCACATGCAGGCAGTGTGGCGCTAGTGCTCAGCCACTCTTTCTCGCGCCGCTTTGGTGCGATGCTGGACGGACCTAGCCTTGGGGCGCTCTTGTCTTGCTATCTTGCCTCTTCTCGCCCTAGCTCCAGCAGGGGGTGCACGCAGAGCACAGACAAGGACGAGGTCGATGCTGCGGGCAATCTGCGAGAGGCCATCTCAAGGCTCTTGGTCGACATACACGCACACCCGGGAAGCCCTGTGACTGTGCCGAATGTTGGAGACAGGCTCGAGTGGCTGCGAGCAGGTGTACGAGCAGTAGACGCGGCATGTTACAGCAGTGGGCACGTGTTGCAGATACGCCGCGTCTACTGTCCCCTCACCTGTGGGGACTTGTTGAAGCCTCGGCAAGCAGCATTGGCCCAAGACGGCAGCGGAGAAGCAAGTGCAGGTGCAGGTGCTCGTGGACGACGCATCTTGCTCTATGCGGTGCCGGCTCTAATAGAGCATGTACGAGCGCTCGTGCGGGCGCTGCGCTTCGAGGCAGACAAGTCGCGTGGAGCTGAGGCTGAAGTTGCCGACGTGCTGTCGCTCCTTCATTCCCTTGTCATTGCTGACATGTCGCAGCAGGCTGCAAACTTGGAGGTTGTGTCTGGGGCGCTTCTTTCCGCCAGCATGCTGATCAAACTCAACGTGACCTGCCCTGGCGCCGTTGTGGTTGCCCACAATGCCTCGGCTGCCCTCCGCGCTGACTCAAACGTCAACGGAACAGGAAGTGAGGGTCCTTGTCCTTGGAGGCTTGGGAAGCTTTGGAGTGGGGTGCTGTTCTCGCCCAGGATGTCGCCTCCCTTGCCTTTCACGTCAGCTACTGATGAGTCCGATGGGAGTACCAAGACAAATGTGTGGCAAGCGCGGGGAGCTTCAGCTGCGGCTGGCCGGCACCGAGCCCGTTGCATGGAGATTTGGGTTGAAATGTGTCTTGAGTCAGGGCGACAAGAGAGACGACGGCTAAGGCATGCTCATGGCGATCTGGGCGATGGCTGCCGGTGCGGAGCGCTGCAGGTCGGGGGGTTGGCAGAAGTAAGAGATGCCTTGGCGAGTTGGGATAGCGTGGATGGCCCGATGTCACTCAAACTTGTTTATGTTCGCATGATGTTTCTTCTCGCTCCGCCCGAGAGTGCGAATGCCGAGCAGGACAAGACGCCCAGTCCGATTGGCCGAATAGAAGCGCTGTGCAAGCTGCTCATGCAGGCATCGCGGCTGATAGATTCTGGCGCCGGGCGTAGCAGGAAAATGCAAGAGGATGCAGCAAAGTTGGTCACGCGAATGGTACACCTCGTCGCCTCGCGTTTTTTCTGCCAGCTGCAGTCGGTGAAGAATCTTACCGCGAGCGCGCGGCGCAACACGAGAGGCGCGGCAGAGAAGGAGGTGTTTGAGATTGCTGCTGTTGTTCAGCAACACGCTCTAAGGGTGGCTAAGCTCCTGGAGCAGATGCTCCTGCGGTGCAATCACAACCAAGTGGGCGTGGCGACGTATGCCATCGAGGCACTGGGCGTAATGCTCTCACAGCTTGCGGATGTACGGGAGCAAGCTTGCAAACGCGCTGCCAGCGCATCGGCGCCTTCAAAGGGAGCAGACAAGGAGGGCATCATGAAAGTTGAGTGGTACCTGCTTGCCTCCGTCGCACAGGCTGCCGTGCAGGCCTGGGCGCGCCCACAGCAGGCAAATCTAACAAACCTGCGGGATCCAGAAACGGGGGGGGGGGAGGGTCAATCGTTGACAGCGCAGGGGCCCCAGGCAAATGAGTCGTGCTCGCTCGCAGTTGCGGACACTGAAGATGGCCCCAGGGGCGGCATGCGATGGCTTTCGGCCGAGGCAGCAACGGGCTTGCTGCGGCTGCTTCGGAAGGGCATCATGACGGATGAATGGCAGCGGCGAAGGGTGGTGAGGCAGGCAGAGGTGTTGGTTGCATATGTGGCGCCACATTCTCTCTCTGACTCCCTTGCGGCCGAAATGCTTCTGACCCTGGGAGGCAAGCATGGTGGATCCAGCGAGCAGAGTGCCGTGCTAGCAATGATTTCGAGGGCCCGAAGCGTGGACGTCGCCAGCGGCAAGGTATTATTTTGGGCGCACATTCTCTCGCTGTGCTTTGTATTTGCGTCGGTGCGTGCGTGCCCCTGCGTGTCTGCATGCCATCACCCACCTTGATATCATGAGAGTATGCATGCGCATGTGCGTGAATGCGTCCGTTCGATTGGGCGGCCGGGCGGCCAGGCTCGAACATTTACACCTCGCCTCATGCCTTGTCACAGGTCTATCGTGCGGCGTGGCTGGCGCTTGGGCGCACGTCCCAAGCTCGCAGTGTGCTGGAGCCCATGATGACAGAGGATGGCGTGTCATCAATGTTCCTAGAAAGGAAGGTCAACTTGGACCAGCCGAAGTCTCCGCGCCGCCGACTTCAGAAAAGTGCTCCTGTTGCTACTAACCAGTCTGTCACTAAAAGCTACTCTGCTGTTGCTGCGTCGACCGTTGCGGCGCATGCAAAGGTAGAAGGAGATCAGTCGGCGAAAATCGAAAGCATAGATACAAAGAATGAAAAGAAGGAGGGTGCTCGTGCAAATGCATCAGCGTCTTCTTCTGGAGAGAGGCGAAGTGCTGCTCGGCGTCAGAAGCGAAGAGACATCCTCTTGAATCCCAACAAAAATCGCATGCGAACTACTGACGAAAATGGGGCACCGGAAGGCTCTCGGGCAAGAGGTCACGTGTGTTATAATTGCTACCAGACTGGACACTTTGCGAGCTCATGCCCTGGCAATAAGCGTGGCCCGGGTGGCGACATCCCTGCCACGGCGTCTTCCAGCTTGAAGCGAAAAGATGCGACTGATAGAGGGCAGGTTGGCTGGGACAGGGAACCCAGCGGACTGGATGCATCATTTGTTGGCTCAACTGCTGAGTCCCGCAGACAGAGAAGCAGCATGCAAAGTGAGGCATACGACAAGATGCTTCGACGAGAGCCCCCACAGGCGATGAGGGAATGGGTGGGAAAGGTAGCAGGAGCGGGGTCTGATGCCATGCATGCACGATTTGGCACAAGCGAGGCGCGAAGATATGATGGCTTTTATGGACCAACTCCCGACCTGCATCCTCGACCGACTCTCCCTAGTCGTTCGTATGCATGGGCGGGAGCCAGTTTGTCAGCACAAGAAACTCGCTGGGACGTTCATGGACATCATGCGCATGGTAGGCAAGATGAAGGACAAGGACTCGTGCTCGCAGACAGGCCATTTGTCCCAGCGAGATCGCGAGGGGAAATGCCGACGGAGGTGCGAGGAAACGGACTGTATCACGACGGCGTGTTGCCAGCACCTGGTCAGTCTTTAAGTCGGCAGGCATTTCGTGATTATGAGAACAGGCAGAGCGCACAGTACTATTATGCCGAACCACAGAGAGATTGGTTTCAGGGCAGGTGGTCTCAAACCGGGTTTCAGGACGCCCATGTGCAGGACGAATATTCCAGTCACTTTGAGTATTCTCGGCCCGTAGATTACAGGGAACGAGAAGCGCGAAGCCGTGATTTGCAAGGTCCGAACCGAAATTTGTTTCGGCAGCAGGCAAGTACAACGCATATCGGTGCTCACCACTATGCCAGGGAAGATGGAGGGGAACGGGCTAGGGGAAACAGACATTGGGGCCAGTCAGGAAACGAGGTAGGCAGGCATGAGTTTCACTCGTCATATGAAGAGCAGCGTAGACTGCAGGGCGGGGCCGGAGAACGGGACAAACACGAGCAAGCTCGTTATGGTCGCAGCTTGCCAACGTCTCCAAGGCAAGGACGATCTTCCACGCAAAGAAGATGACAAAATTTTAACGTTTGGCATTCAAATCAATAATCATTTTTATTTTTATTTATTATTATTATACATCTTATCATGGGAGGCTTGGGCTTGGCGTCGCGCCCATTGTCTGACTACCGGCGGACGCTGGTGAATGTGCTGTGTGATCACCACCGAGACTGCCTGCAGCTGTGCCGCCTGCAGGAGGTGCCGGTGATGAATGGTACAAGCCTTGCCAGGATCTGTTGTGTACCCCTCCTCTCAAATCGTCCTGCCATTTTATTTCATTTCCATGCAGCAGGAACAAGCGCACACACACAAAGGCACGCACACATATGAGTCAGGATTTCAGCAGGCATCCTGCCGAGAGACATGAGCACAGTTCCACAGACTAACAAATATAAACCGGCAAGTTCAAAGTTGGGGTGGCGGCCGGAGAGGTGCCAGTGTTTCTGCTTGCAAGATGCTGCATGAGCGCTGACTGGCTTTGCAGGAGCCCCTTGATGTCTCCCAATTCCGCCCGCAGCTGTGCGGCAAGCAGGGTGAGAAACCGGGGAGGGCAAGCGGGACAAATACTAGGCGTCCGGACAAACAAAAAAGAAAACTACACCTCAGAAACATCAGCCATCAAGGCGGACATTGAGGCAGCATTCTGCGTGGCTGGCACGTCCTGATGATGTGAGGTTTGGCGCGCAGAAAAGGATCCTGTTTTGCGAATACCGTTGTCAGTAGAAAACGAGAGGTTCATGAGGACATGGTGAGAGCATCGATGCGCAAAGAATGTACTTGCGGATCACAAGACAACATCGATCGAATATATGCCAAGTACGCACCAATCGGGAAAAAAGAGAAAGATCCTTGATGTAAGGCCTGTAGTATTGAGTTTTCGAGCCCATCGAACTCGCTGTGATGGAGGTCCAATAACGAGGAAAACAGTTCCAAGTACTTCAAGGCATATGCCCCACCCTTGCGCTGATCCCATTCCGATGGATATTTCGTGAAATGCAGTCTATCTAGCCCCGTGATGAGACACTTCGTCTCAAGGTGGGTATCTATAGCGTTCGTCTGACCGCGTAATTCCGCAAAGGTGTCAATAATGTGACCCTGCATTATAGGCTGCAGCAACATGTTCCAGAACAATATGCTCAGCACAATGTAGAAGGTGCGTGATTCGTGCCACACATCTTCCCAAGGAACCAAAGGGGGGAATGACCACAGAGTGAATTTGCCCAGAACGGAAGTCAAGTCGCCGCGAATCGCGTCGAGAACGTGCTTGGCAACACACTGGAATGGTGAGTGGCACGATAGATCCTCGACAATTGCGATCTGGGAGTAGTACGTGTATGAGAAGAACCCGCACATTACGAGGAAGGCGACACCGATTGTGAATGTCCGGATGAGCTTCGGGGCGCCCACGGTCATCGTTGAGACCATGGTTCGACCGTATGACACGCGGAGGTAGTCCACGATGCATGCTACCGAGTAGAAAGGAGAAGATACAAGCCCGAGCAGAGATAAGGAAACAAGTACCGCCTTATACACTCCGAGACGGCACCGCTTCAGCAATTGTTGCAGCAAGCGGTAGGTCGATATGCTGCCGCTAACAGTGTTGTCCTGAGCTGCAGGAGGGGGTTGCATCTGCTGAATCAGCTGCTTGGGATTAAGACGGATTTGGTTTCGCACCACAGCGTCATTTCCAGACGCTTGTGTCACCACAGGCGACTGCTCTTCACGGTGCTCGTGTCCCGCGGAGCGGGTAAGGAAATGATAGCCTCCTCTTAATGTTTCCAACTCCTTGCGTAATTCGAGCGGAAAGTCTACCACCAGGTAAGCCACTAAGTTGACCGAGGTTGCACAAAACAGCGCGAAGGCCAGAAGCCGCATGAAAGCGCGAAGGGGCGGGGAATAGGCCCATTCATCCATGCTTTCCCATCGCGACATCAACTTCAGCCTGAATTTCAAGCTCAGATCTGTTCCATGGACCACAGCGCTCGTCCACTTTGCCATCTCAGGGTCTGAGCTCATGTTTGCGTTCTTGTATAGCACATGGCTGTAACCAGCAGGAGGGCGGGGGTCCCACGGAGCCTGCAAATAGCACAAGAGTATGCGTGCGTGCGTGAGCGCACATATTTTCCGAATGCAGCATTGCAAGGGTTGCATGCACAGAACAGAGAGAGGAAGGCGGCGCATGTGACATAGATGGGGGGGAAAATCTGCTTATGCGGAGCAAAAGTAAAGACCGGGTGGAATCTGCCGTCGCCTACCACATTGCCCGTATTTGGGTCCAAAGGAATGCCATAGAAGACTATCAGGAGCATGGTGATGGCCAATGACAGGTAGAGCGGCAGTGACCCAAGCGTCTCTCTGTGTCTGATGATGGTGCGCATCACCGGGCTGTTTTGATTGAGGAAGTTCATCCAGATCGCCATTGCAATCACGTCTTGAATAGTATCCATGAGCATCGCAAATTTGTCCTCAGGATTATCGAGCGGAAGCGAATAAAGCATATTCGACCACAGCTGGCGGAAATGGTTGCTCTCGATTAGCTTTGCCATGTGCTCCGACACAGTATACTGCTTCGCCTGGACGCGCGTCTCAGTCACATCCTCCTCCACACCGGATGCACCAGCAGGCTTCAGAGGCGACTCGGACACGCGCACCGTCCTGACAACGTCCACTGATCCAACATGCCTTTCAAGATAGTCCACAATATCCTTGTGCTCCTTGCTGAATTGTGACACGAGCGTCGAGATATCGCCCGATTCATCGTAACTCATCAGGTATCTCAGGAGCTCGTACATGCGAGTCACTTCCCAGCGCAGCCATTCATATGTGGCCATGTATTGCGGATGCCTCAAATGCCCTGCCATTTTCGGCGAGGTTGCTGCATCATCTGTGGGCGCCAGATTGTGCGCCTGGCCAGGTCGCCACTCACTGTGAGATACCACGCGAATACCCGCAGTGACGCTCCCTGCGCGCTTGCGCATGCCCTGCATCAAACCCCGTTGCTCAGTCCCAGCCCCCAAGCCCAAAAGCTGAGAGGTTTCAACAATTTGCGAAATTATATGCTGCACGTTCAGGAATCCCAACATCTTGATCGGAATTTGCTGATCTACGACTGTGTCAAAAATCGTAAGACAGCACTTGAGCGTGCTCAGCTTGAGAGTTGACCGAAGGTGATTTACTGTGACGGTTGATGCGTTCGAGGAGGTTGCTGTCCCGACATTGCTCGACGAATCGCTGCTGTTCACATGTGCTGATGTCGACATTGGACGGAACGACGGCCAAATTGTACCGGCTGGCAGGCCCAGGTAGTAGCAAGTCGAAAATATCTTGTTCACGTCGAAAAAGAAATACGAGTCTAGGACCTCTTTTTGGAGCTCAATGTTGGGTCCCCTAAGGCACTCCGCCAGGGTCTCCAGGATTTGTACTGATTTTTTACATCGGTTGCATGCAGGTTAGATCGCACAACGCGATTGCTTCTCGCCTGTAATGCATTGGGCGCAAGTCGCATAGCAGACAGGGAAGAAAGGGTGGGTTTAACTTCTTGGGAAGTGGTGTAGAGGGTGGGGGAAGTGGTGGGAAGCGGTGGGAAGGTGTGGAAAGTGGTGAGAAATGGTGGGACCCGGTGGAAAGGGTGGGAGAAGTGGTAGGAAGCGGTGGGAAGGGCAGGGGAAGTGGTGGAAAGGGGGAGGGACGCGGTGGGAAGGGTGTGGAAAGGGTGGGGCAAGTGGTGGGAAGTAATGGGAAGTGGTGGGAAGGGCGTGGGGAGCGGTGCGAAGTGGCGGGGAGTGGCGGGAAGTGGTGGGACGCGAGTGGGAAGCGGTGGGAAGGGGTGTAAAGTGGGTGGGAAGTGGTGGGAAGGGGTGAGCACCGCTTAACATCACGAGGCCACTAGGCAGAGATGGAGCCAGCATTTCGTTGATAAGCGTCTTCGCAAACATACCACACAACCCACGGGACACGTATCTGGTCAAAGATTGTACGCACACATGGCACCTGTGTCTGTGAGCCTATGCATACAAAGAGCACTTGCGCGCACGCAGCACAAAAAATATGTACTTGAGATGATGAAAACAGCTCGAGCATTTGCCGTAGAACGTTGACGGAGGAGGAGCGGGACTGCTTGAGCATAAGATCTTGGAGAGGTGCATACTGCTTAGCACACATAAGCTGCAGCAGCCGCAGCGTCAACATCACATGAGATCGTCGGCCAATGCCCTCCACCTCCCCTTCCGCCCACCCCTCATCAGCCGATGCAGTGCGCCGGGTCTTCGATTTCCCACTGAATTTACTGGCGTTTTTTCGCTTGTATTCCTTGAGCGTCTTGACTGTGCTCTCAAGCACGTGGCTAATAGAGGCGAAGAAGGAGGCGTATTTGGGGGACTTGAGCGCAATGGTCATGGTCTCTTGCACCTGCCGGTTGCCTCCCTGCAGCAACGCCAACAGCAGGCAGATCGCCTGAAACATGAAAACACAGCCCAATGCACACGCGCAGACGACCCCCTGAAATCAGCACACGTGCCCACGCACGACGCAAAGTGAGCAGAAGAAACGTCTTGGGGAATGCGGCACCTGCACTTGAACGAGGCTGCTGCGGTGGCTAACGAGTCGCATGGCAGCTACGGTGCAGCCTATTGTATTATATTTGTTCTGAATCCAGATGAGGGATGGGGATTGAGGCACAGCATCCAGATCTGCACACACAACCATAAATATGCATGCACGCAAGCACAATGTCAGACTATACATACATATACATACTATGTACTGCGCCTACGCGTAGGTTATCGATAATGTGGCCAATGCACAAAATAATCACCCAACTCTCACCAATATAGGCTCGCCAGCTGGCCTGATAAGTTTCCGGAGACCGAGACGGGTTCCAAGGGTCATTCAAATAGATGCAACCTCGCATCAAGCCCAGCACATCGAACAGAGTGTCATCTGTAGTGTTGGCGGACTTGAGGACGGGAATGAAATCTACAAGCAGCGAGGCGTACGTGTGGTTGCGAACGCTCCCTTTTGTGTAGAGCGGTGCCTCGGTGTCGCGAGACAGCAACAGCGACATCGCACCGCCGGTCTCGTTTGCGACGAGATCGGCGCTCACGGACGCTGCACACACGACATTTCAGGCTTCATAAAACACATTTGTTACAGTAATTGCCTGCACAATAGCAGTGAACGGGCAAGGCGCACCTGAGAACGACTTGAACCCCTCGACCAACGTAGCCGTGACGTGGTTGATTGCAGATGAGAGATTTTCTTCTCGACTTTCAACTTCGTCTGACACGAGCCCGCGTTTCACAGAATCACGCCAGCTGCACGGCATTGTCGGAGGCATCAACACGCGCTGTAAATTCCATGCCGCCTGGAGCAGCAAATCCAATCCATCGCATCCTTGCGGGAAAGTGTCACCCCAGGCTTTCTTGCCCAAGGCTCCTGCTTGTTTGTTTGCAGTGTCAGATGACAGTGAGTACACATGAAACGTCCGTGGGTTTTACTAGATCTGACAACCCCTTTGCTAGTGCGGAGTCGCCCTACCCCAAAATCGATAGTACCTTTATCGGATTGGCGGATCAAGAGCGCACGTTGAAGGAGAGAGATCAGAGCTTCAACTTGACAGAGTAACGCTTGCGTGATGCGGTAGTGCCGGGACCTTTCTGGCATCTCAAACGGCGGCAGCCGGTAATAGTCATGAAGCAGCTTCAAGCAGCTGATGATGAAAGTCTGGTACTCTGACGTAAGCACGCGAGTCTGTTCGCTCTCGATCTCTGGTACCTCTCCCTCGGTCTCTGATACTATTGCCAAGTCAGGATGTCCTGATTTCAGTTTGAGAGGCTGCGCGGACTTGATGCACGAAGTGAGAGCCAGCGCGAAACAGGACAATTCGCGTCGAAGCATTGGCACCAACGGCTGGCAATGGTTTGCGTCGGGATACCAGTCAGCGTCAAGGGTCCAGAATCCTGTCTCTAACAGCTTGACCTGATGTTCTATGCAACTGAAGTCGGCGTGAAGGTAAACATGACGGAGGCAGGTAAGCAGAGCCCTCTTGTACCGGTAGCATACATCCGTGTTGTCCCATGACCGCGGAATCTTAACAATGCTGTTAATAAGCCATTCCAACGACACGAAGCGTTCCGCAAAAACGTTTGACGCAGGATTCTTGCCCTGGCATACGCGAGCTAACAGCAGGAGGCAGTTGGATTCAATGAGAATATCATTGGAATCTTTAACCGGGTCGAACTGGCTGACATCGCTCGCCTCCGCCATCATGCTGCCAGGCACCAGCATATTTTCGAGCTCAGAACTGGACTGAATTTCAGCACGGACAAAGTCTTGTATATCTTTGACTGGCTCGCCGTTGCACGAGAGCAGCGAGATGATGAGCTCGAGATGCACTGACTTTAGCTGTCCGCGCTTGCTGACTTCCGCCAGGATGATTTTGCACCACTCTTTGCCCTTCTTCTTGATAATGTCTGCGTTGTTGAGAACGGTAGCAGTGAAGATTGTTGCCACATCCACGTCCGCGATGGACAGGTAGGAGAGAAACAAATCAGCATGCTGGAGCAACTTTGACTGGACAGTTGAGTTATCGCGCGCCAGGACTCGCAGGAGATCAAAGAGATGCTGCAAGAGCTGTGGCGTTTGCTTGTTGGCGAGCATTTCTAGCTCCAGCTCGTTGTCGCCTGAGATACCGGACAAGGCCTCTCGCGACAGGCCCGAATGTGCGCTCTCTAGTACTGCAGCCGCGCATCTGATGATACGTGCACATTCACACGGTCACAGTCGCAACAAGCGAGCAGTAACAGTAGACACAGGCAAAAGGGCAGGGGGAGAAACCTTTTCCACGGGATCCTGAGGAGTGCAAGGCCCTCGTCGAAGACGCCAACATCCATCATAACAGACTGCATTGACCAAAGGCGTGCCGCCGTTGAGGCACACTCATTCAGCATGCCTGTAAACGTGCTGAGAATGCGAAAGAGGCGATGAAACGCAATATCAGAAAATGGGTCGTCGGCCGAGGTTGAAAGAAGCCTCTCTGAATTTCGCGAAAGGTACTGCACATGCATCCTGAAATCTTGGAGAAGGGGGCGGGTGCTGAAGAAGTGCGATGCGATGAGCGGGTCGACCACAAAAATGGTATCCTGTATCGCACGAGCCATGCTGGAACGAAGGTTAAAGATGCGGATAAGAAACTCCACGGCTGAGGTTTTGAGGGCGAGGTCTCGCCACGAAACGAGCTCTAGCAGAACTCGTACAATCGTGGGCAACTCTCCATCCTCGTCAGAGCACATGTGCTCGAGATCAAGCACAATTAGATCGCCAAATATTGGGCTGCCCTCAAAGATTTCCTGTGCTGTTTCGTGAATGGTAGAATGTTTCCAAGGACTTTGCGTCGTCCATAGCAACGGCAGCTTTGCATACTCACTCAAATCGAGCTGCGGTGTGTCCTCTTCCGGGGACTGATACAACGCTCTCCGCAAAAAGGAGCCATCGCGGGCACCCGAGTTCGAGGTCTTGCATCTTTCAATCTTTCCAACGTCGTGTCCGTTAAGAGTGGTCCGGCGGTTGAGGAGCTCAGCGCGGTCATCAGCGTGCCCTGGCTCATCAGCCTCCACTACTTCACTTTCAACGTGTTCGCTTGCTGAAGCAGCACGGTTGGCGCTCGAGCACCGCACACCATCTGCGGACCCTGCTCTTACCGGTGAAGGTCCGAATCCAACCGTCACGTTTGAGACGGCATTGTCGAAGTCACACTTGAAATTGAATACACTTGCCAAAAGCGATTCATATGTCGCAACTATTTGCGTGATTGCATCTGCACAGCATAATGTTCAACTTGCTGTGCGTCAGCTAGCGCCCGGATACCTTCCTTTAGGCATTAGCTAAAAGCCTCATTTAGCGGGGTGATAGTGGCAGGTGCTGATAAAGCGGGGCGGAAAGAGAGGGGCGGAAGATATAGCCGTACCACTAACAGAGAAGTCTAGAAAAAGATGGAACAAGTCAATGATGGCCACATTGCGACTTGATACGGCATCCCAGTCGGCTGTTCGTTTTGCAGCGCCCCATGCCTGCGCTTCCTGCTCGAGCAACCCAGCGTTACATGCAAACGTGTACACACACACACACACACACACACACACACACA
>Ga0115006_10001360_pt1 | contig 15129 bp, 9 predicted proteins | sample ArcOceMetagenome_3_FD_88943 | JGI IMG/M metagenome (GOLD analysis project Ga0115006, IMG submission 88943) | Marine eukaryotic phytoplankton communities from Arctic Ocean - Arctic Ocean- Svalbard ARC20M Metagenome | ecosystem: Environmental > Aquatic > Marine > Oceanic | place: Arctic Ocean...
AAACATCATGCCAGCGAGGCAGAAAATTTCCGCAAGAGAATCGCATCGACGCTGGAGGGTGCTCGTAGACGCGGATCGATATCCTTCGTCCCCCAAGGCAGCGAAGCGGCATTTGACAAAACGGATGATTTGTTCCGCGAGGTTCACACACTCCGTCAGAAGTCTGCGGGGCAGTCCAACCTTCTCATCAGCTGCATACGCTCGTTATACGAGAACTGTCACTTCCAGGAGAGGGAGTTGCTACTTAAGAATGGGGGCGCCTTGCACAAAAACACGCAGAAGCTACAGCAATCTGAGGTCAACAGCGCGGCGAAATCGGTCCTCGATCATCTCGACAGTGAGGACGAATCCGATGCAATCGACTGGGCCTCGATCCTTTCAAGTGACACAGACCAGAGACACATACTGGGCAACCTCGAGAATAGACTCAGAATGGGGCAGTTCTCAATCGGGAACACGTTCGACCAGGTTCATAAGCGGAGTGCCGGAGACCTTCTGAAGTGTAAAGAGTCACACGAAAAGGACCTGCAAGGAAAGGTGTCTGCCATTTGGGAACTCGAGCGGCAGTTGCAGGATTCCCTCTCGCTGAATCGGTCATACGAGGAGAAGTTGACGAAGCTGAGGGGAAAATTCGGCCTGTTCGAGCCGAAGTTCGAGGCACTTAGGCGCTTTGCCCTCAAAATTCGGAGCGAATATATTGCAGAGAGAGCGAATGTAAATCGTCTAAGTTCGGACTGCAGTAGACTGTCTTCCACTATCACGGACATTCTAGAGAGGAACCAGGCAAAGAGAGACGAGGTTGCCGTGCTGGAGGCAAAGCTACAGAGTGCAAACCAGGATGTCGCGGCAAGAGATGCTGCAATTGAACAGATGGAGGGCCTGGTGCAGCGACTGAGCGCAAATTACGCTCGCCAACAGAAAATCATCACTGTCCCAAAGTTTGATGCGTGCGTCCAAGTTGCACCACATTCCGCCGACGCATCGGTCCATGTGGATTTTATGAAATCCAACAACAGGGGAAAGCAGGGAATGTCCGTTTCACTGGGTGCAGAAAACAAGCTCCCTCTCGACGAGTTTCAACTTCTTCCTGGCCGTTTATTCGATGCGCTTCAGAATGAAAAGTTCCCCTCGAGGTTTGGCGACACGGTTGTACCCAATTGTATTCAGTACCCCTCGAGGTTTGAGTACCGAAGGGCAATTGATAAACTATGAGTGGTGCAGTACACTGGGATGATAGAGGTTGGTCTTTGGAAGACAACCATACTTTATATTGCTACTAAATAATCCACATAATGTGAATCAACAAACATGATCCCAATTTGCTCACAAGGCTGGGCTCTGGGATGGAGTCTGTCAAGCCAGGTCAGGAGGGTTCAAGCCAGCCAGGAGCGATGTTGTCTGCCTGACTTTGGTTCACATTCTCTTTTCGTGCACCACTATACTTAGGCGCCTTAGTAAAGTGGTGCACAAAAAGAGAATGTGAACAAAGCCAGACAATGTTACTTGGTTATGCCATACGACTTGGCAAAAAACTCCGCCCAAATTGGACCTTCAGCTACAGTGCTGCAACTGCAAGAACAACTCGATGATTGTCTCTCTTGTCTTTGTTTGATGTCCCTCCCAATTTCATAGTTGGCCTGGGAGTTTGTCAGCGAGCACCTCGAACCTGTGGCCGGCCAATGGGGAGAAAGATCATTGTCTTAGCTAGGAGAGAAGATGAAGAAAACATAGACTAATAGAATACAATTTTATCAGCCTAAGGATGCACTGGTAGGACAACAGTGCAATAGCAAATACAAAAAAAAATAGCAGACAATGGTTGCACTGAAGAATTGCTGACTTGTGTTGTCATGAAAAAAAACATCTAGAGTTCAACAAATATCCTCTCCAAATTGGCATTACTAAATAAGTAGTGTCTGATAAGTTGAAATGCTTGTAGAGCCCACGTGACTTCTAGCTTAAATCTCATAGACAAAAGCATCTTCCTTCGCCACCATTAATATATTTCTTCTCGCTTCCTTTCCCAACTCAACTGGGTAGTATACACCAGGCGGTACAGTTGCGCTGCTTTTTTCTCGCATGCTGTCGGCAACTTCCAGTGCAAAAGCTGCAGTTGCGAGCCCAACACATTGCTCCAAATCGTGATGCGCTATCCTAAGCGTCTTCGTCTTCCGTTTTCCTCCATCATTTACTGTGACGTCGACCCTCATTGCGTTCGTTGCTCCGACCTTTAGTCCAGATTTTTTCATGTCAATATTTCCATGAGTGCGCGGACCGGGTATGTAATGCAGCACTGTTCAACTTACTAGCCTGTCAACGAATCGAATAATTGGCTCGCTGAATAAACTGAAGGCTTGCATGGCGTCTCGATTGTAGAGGAGAGACCGCGGGAGAGCCTTCAGAGGGGAGGTGAGGTTAATAATGGCAATCCTAATAAAAACGGTGCACCCATTTGCTTGCCTTCATCCCCCCGAAGAGGTAATTCCACGGCAACGGATCAGTTCCAAAACGACTCTGGCAATTGGGTTTCCCAAGAGAGAGTGCGGTCGTCGGGACGTCAGGATTGTCAAGTAGCCAAACCGGCTTCGTTCCAACGCCGGGACCAAAATCTATACTTTTCTTTTCTGTCCATGGCTCAACATCAACTTGCTTCCCGTTGATGAACGTTATCACAGGCGTGGCCAGTAGTAGAAACGTCGCGGAGACGATAGTCGGTCCAGCGTTGCCTGTTCCCGCCGTGAAGAACGAGAAGTCGATCGATTCGGTCTTCATTTTCGATTCGTCTGAGGATTGAGATTTTAGCTGGTCGACACCCTCCGCAGCCATCAGCGCGCTGACACCGGGCCATATACCACTGGAAACGATTGCAGGCACAGAATTATCCACTGCTCTTTGGTGGAGATCTGCCTTCGATTTTTCGGCCAGATCCCATTCATCGCATACGTCGACGTAAGGGATTTGCATGTCTATACACGCTCGCAGCAGTGTAGGATCTGTTCTACCTTGGAAAGGGCCGGCCGTGTGGACAAGCAGGCATTCGTCATCATTGCACGAGGCTTTCCAGTCTTGAAGTGCCGTCGATACGTCCTCTGGGTCTTCCAAGTCGAATTGAATATGGGGGGTTGTTTCTGGCACAATGCCGTTTCGCACGGCGGCTTTGTATGATTCTCTTCTTCTGCCACCCACTGCTATGTCGACAGCGTCTTGTCGACGATCGGACAGAGTCTTCAGCCATCGAACAGTGGACCCCCCGCTGAACAGTTTCATTATGCGTGTCAGAGTGTGCAAGAGAGAGAGGAGGAGGAGGACGCACTTACACCCTTCCCGATCCCCCGACTACAAGAACGTTCAATGCATGGCAAAGCTTTGACAACGCGATGAACGAAAGAAAGAGGACGAAGACGGGTGTTCGTCGCGTAGAACGACAACACATGGTGTGGCCTTGGACTCCAGAGACGAGTCCGTAGGTCCGTAGACGAAACCCTGCTTTTTGGGGCGGCGTCAGTCTCGTCCGCTCGCCAGCGGTTTCTGGTTTGGTTTGGTTTGGTGCTTGTCTGTCATGTCCCATGCTTTGTTGAAAGAATGCCGTTGTTGATCACTCAATGCATCACACCATTACTTGGCACCTCACCACACAACAACAAGGGGGCATTAGCCGAATTCCCGTCTGGTGCTCTTGCTAGTAAACACCAGAATCAGGTGCTACATGCGGACAATCATTCCACAGAGCTCTACGACAATTCAAACCCCTGTCTCATTGAATCCGGTCACACCATTAATTATTAGCTATGCCACGGCCACGCACTCCACCCCAACGCATGCACGCATGTCGGGCCACTAACAAAAATAACTAGTGGCTCGGTGCGACTCAAGGCTTCTTCATGGCATCCTGGATCAACAGCTCACAACTTTTTCTCCTCTGAAAGTTATCGGACAACATTCTGGTTTGCATTAATGCACTCTCCATATGTCCTGTAGTGTATGGATGGAAAAACTTTCAGACATGAGAGATCTAAAACTCCGTCGGACGGCCGCGAAAAGTTGTTTTGTATGCAAAGAGGGGACGGGGTGGGGGCATAGAAAGGGCCATAGAAAGAGCATGTTACTAGCTTGCACAGAAAGGCTTTCACCGATTCACTGCGTTGTTTGCGCGCGGAGCATGAAGCCTTCTTAGTTTCCAACCCAGGCTTGGCATTGCATTACCAACTACGATACGGAGAGCCTCTCGCGGCACGCCGTGGTAAATCTGTGAAGCCTTTTTGTGCGTGGAGCCTTTTTGTGCAAGCTAGCATACACATGCGGCCATTAGGGAAGGGGTGAACAAACTGAACAAGAACGGTGACGGGGCTCCTAGTCGGCGAGATGCACCGACACTCTAATAAACAAAGCAAAACCACACAAAATCATATACAAAAATTGATTTGACTAAATTACTCTACATTCACATCTGACAACACCTCAATGGAGAGGGCAATGTACTCGTCAACAAAGTCAAAGTCGAGCTGAATCAGCTTCCCTAGTATCTCAGCGCTAGCCACATCTCGTACTGTCATCAAACGTTGTCGGATCTCAGCAATGACTAGTTTCGACGCGGAAACCGAGGTGCTCGCAAGGCAAATCAACACACTGCGCTTGAGATCCTTTAATTTTTGAGACTGTCCGACTTCCTCTGTCATCAGAGTACGGACTAATTCTGGTGTCACTGTTTGTTCCGACTGCAATATGCATGTGGTGTATACCGCATGAAGAAGAGCCAGGATGTGATAGGTCAATTGCGGTGAGCAGACTGAGCTTGTCGATGGGATGTAGTTGAATGCCCTCGATGAAAACTGGGCGATCGTAGGACCTGCGAGGCAGTCTCGATTCAGATTGTTCCATGCATGGATACGTCTGTCAAGTTCGTAGCCCTCTCTTTCAGCCTCTCTCATCTGTGAATAGAGCTTGCTTCTCTCTTCGGGAGTCGATGTCTTGGACTTGTTGCTCTGCGACGTGGAGTTCGTTCCAGCATCTCCACCGCCACCCCCTCCGCCAGATCTCCGTGAGGAGGCACCGCCGTCGCGGCGAGCGTTTATGTTTTCCACCAGACGGCTGAGACTTCCCAGAGAGTCGCCAGAAACAGCCGAGCCTGGCCCACCAGCGATACCCAGCAAGTTGAGAAGGTCAGTTTCGTCAGAGTCTTGGCCTCCTTGGCTTGCATTCAGCAGGGCCTGGCGGATAACATCTCGACCTCCTCCCTCTCCGGCACTGTCACTCCTCAAATTTCTTGCCAGACTCAGCAGGCTACGAAGACATATGCTCTGAGGCATCGCTAAACAAAGATTTTCTCACACACAAATGCATACCTCCTCGCCCTGGATGCAGACGAAGTCTGTGCGCCCACGCGACCCGATCTCGATGACGCATTCGACGGCTTGGGATCATTATCCGTTCCATCATCGCCACCACTTTTGGGCTGCCCGCCAAGAAGCGCCCGCCTAAGCTGGGCACCGTACATGGTCATCTCATCAAGATTTTCAACAATATTGTTTTTCTTCCGTTGTTGTTGACTTTGGGAGGTGATCTTCTTTTTGAGCTGATTTCTCAAGTCATCCTGCCTTTTGTTGGCAATCCGAAGCATGGCCATGCTGCGCTGGAACTCCGCCTCAGAACAGATAGCAGTCGCGTTGAGTGCGAGCCCAATATTCAAGTCGAAATTGAATTGACCTGAGGTGCAGTAGCCACACTCAACGCAGGCGAAGGCATCTAACCTATCGTAGTTGATGTGTCTGCACTTTCTACATTGGAACGCCACCTCACCGCAATTACCGCACACCCCGTGGGCATTTAAAACCTGGCGTGAGCATCTCGGACAGTACAGCACAAATGATCCGTCGCCAGCTCTCTTGTTGTTGCTCTTCTCATAAAAATCTTCAAATGTAAACTTTAAATTGGCGGCAATCACAGGCGTATCCAACACGACAGATGCTTCTGATGCTCCACGCGGAAGTGGAATCGTACCGCACTTCTGCCACAAGCCGGCGTAAGTATTGCTCTTCAGTATACTAACCTCCGACACTTGCCTTGGCGTGTAGTAAACCCCTACAGTCTTCACAAACCTACCGCGTGCATCGCTGACAGTCAGATGCACTTGGGACAGAGCGACACGGTACTGTAGCTGGCTGTAGACGCTGAACTCATCAAATGCAGTTGCTGCAGTCGCAGCCTCCAAGCTCGTTCTTTTGTAGGGCCTCACTTGCTCCGGAAGATGGACCGCATCGGCGTCTTCGTCTTCCTCAGAAATCTCTGGCGCTGACTTCTTGCCCTTCTTTTTAGCAAGATTTTGATTGTGGCAATGTACACAGTCTGACAAATCTTGGCGTTCGTCTGGCTTGCTAGACTTGCACGGCAGCTGATTTTGACAGGTCATTTGCTTCAGAAAGGCCGACGAAATCAACCCCGATGCTGACTTTAAGTCAAGGATGCTGCCACCAAGGCATTCGACAAGATACCTCAAAAAATCAACGAAGTTACTGCAGTTACTTCCAATCTGTCCGATTGCTTGGAATGGACCACGGATCAATCCCTGGAAGAGACGATCCTTGTCCCCGTCAGCGAGGCCTGTTGTCAGCTTCTTTGCTACATTTGCTGACACAGACCTGACTTCCTTAGTGCGACCGTGCAGAACCAGCAAATTGATGAAGGCAAATAGATCGTCCGCTGTGAAGCCTTCTATCAAGCACTGACAAGGATTGCCGTGCGTATTGTTCAGGGCCACGAGGAGGGTTGAGGCTGAAGCATCGTCCAAGGCTATCTCGGTCAATTTGAGTGCCTTTACTTGGTTAGCCCCGTTCAAAGAACAAACTAGCCAAAGCAACGATATAATAGGCGGTCGCTTGTGGATGCTCTGTAGAATTTCGTTTGGAGTTGTATGGCTCTTGAAAGCCATAGGCAAACCACAGAATTGACGCCAGTGGTTGGATCGCAGGGTCCCGTGACTCCTCCCTGCGATAGAAAGAAGCTCGTCGAGGACCCCGCCGACGCTCATTTGTGTCGACTTGGAGTACCAATCCTCGCTAATAAGCTCACCGACGCCAATGAGCCCCGAGGGGGCGAGTGACTCGTATGATACTTCGTCCTCCCGCCAACTATTTCCGCACTGTCTTGCTTGTTCGCGAACAACCAAAGCAGCATCAAGGATGTCTTGCGAGTGTAGCAATAGCTTACGAAATTCAGCGCCGAAGCAGTAATGGTCTCGTATTCTATTGTAAGTCTCCTGGCGCCCTCCCACCAATTGTAGCATGGTTGTGCTTGCGAATGTTTTCAACAGTTTAGATGAGCTGGTAGTAATGATCTCGCAAAGACAGGCGAGCCATTCGGAGCTCCACCCCTGGCTGTCCGACGTGGCTGCCGATGTTCTCTTTGGGGCAAGGAGAGAACATAGCTCAAGGGCTGAGCTCAAAAACGACTCATGCGTCCCCACCCTAGATTCCTCAGCATTATTGCTGCTAGAGACTGCGCGTTCAAATGGCCTCATTGACTTCCCGCGTACAAGTTGAAGCCCATCCTCGGTTTCACGCAGTCTCTCGGCGTCAGTTTTGAGAGAAGGGAATTTGGGTCCCTCGTCGTCTTCGTCGATCGACTCTTGCGATGTGGACGGGTGGTACTTTTCGAACTGATCAGATATGAGTTCACACAACTGCTGCTGAAGCTCCTCCCCGCTGAAGAAAATCTGCAGTTCTTTCAAAACTGATGGGAAGATCAATTGCGAATCTTGCTGAGTTCCAACTACAATAGATGTAGTGGGCACCTCGTCGGACCATTTGAAATAGTTGCAGCGATCCTTGCGATCAAGTCCACATACATAAAAACGCCTATCCTTGTGCTGACCATGAGAGCATCGTCGACGAATGGCCGGCACCCCGTGAACGTCGCAAACAAATCTAGAAAAACAAAGATGTAGAGTTGAGTGCAAACGAAGAGGCCTAAATAAACAACTTCGAAGCGAGATTCGACATTCTTACCGCGGGTCTGTCTTTTGTTTACGCGACGCTTTCGTCTCAGCGGAAAGGTTATCGTTTTGGTCATCGTAGGGTACCTCGTCGGCATCGACGTGATTCTCAATCACGGTCTTCTGAAGGACAAGACTGGCGAGAGTTTGTAGACTCAAGACGAGCCTACTGCAGTTAAAGTCAAATGCTGCAGAGCTCGACTTGAGAGCCTTGACTAAATCGGGTATATGTTTTGTGAAGGCGAGCACCGCTTGTTTTCCACGAGCTGCTTTCTTAGCTCCACTTGAATTCAGAACTAGGCTGAGGACAAGCTGCAAGACTTTGATTGACGGTGCTGGCGTCCATTGGGATGAATTTGTAACCATTAACCGAGAGGTTATCAGCTCTAAGATACCGCCAAAGATCTCCGATCGGAAGCTCTCAGATTGGATGGCATCGGCGCTGAGATCCCGCGAAGGGGGCTTGGGATTTGGAATGCTGGTTCCCCCGCTCTTCAGTAGATAGCCCGCCTTCTCCGCTTGTTCCAGACTCGAAGATGCGATGGATACAGGCCTCATTTGTGATATCATTGCGCAGGTCATGTCTTCTCCCTCAACACTCAAAGTGTTCCCACTGATGACAAGAGGGTCGTCGGAGGATGCAGCTTGGCCAGCATGTGTCACTCCCATATCGTAGCACTTCTTGCACAGATCTATATCTAAACCGTCGTCAAGTGTGTACCTCGTCCCTCTGATTGGGAACACTTTACACGAATCGCATTGATATGTAACGTATCCTTCGCCAAGAGAGGGTGCGCCGGGAGCGGAGTTATTAGACGCAAGCGCAGCTTTTTCTTCCTTTTTACTGGCCATGAGACTCAACACAGACTCGCAGCATGCCATGACAATCTCATCCGAATCACTTAGCAAGTAGTTAGTCAGGGAGTCGAATTTGGCGTACTTGACAATCGAGTCTGAATCAGACGAGTACGCAATTTCTGTCAGGATCAGCTCAGAAATACACTTTGTAGGCATGGCCAAGCTGAGCTTGATACCGTAATCGGACCTCATCTGATTGGCGAGGGTGATTACTTTCTGTGCTTCCCCAGCAACTGAGAGTTTGTTTTGATTCTCCCCAATGAGTTTCGAAATAATCTCAGCGTAGTTCTTTCCTCGCTTAGCAATTTGGCTTGTAAGTAACAGAATATAGGGCAGCACATCAACTGCGCGCTTGATCGTGGCTTCCTGTCTGGCTGATAACTCATCGTCGCTAGAGACGTCTTCGCTGCGTAGGAATTTCTCGAGGCCCAAGAGCACTGTCATGATACCTTTAATGATTGCTTCGTCCGCCAGATATGTCGCATCTGCTTCTGTTTCGGCGCCGTGCAAAAACTCAATTGCCTGGCTCCTGAGTGAAGTAAGCGCTGAATTTTTGGAATCCAGGACAGTCTCCTGTATAACTTGACTGATCGTGCATCGTTGTCCCTCATTAAGCAATGACTTGCCGTCTCGCTGGTCAGCCACCAATTGCACAAGATTCGTCAACATTTGTATACTAGACGAACGCTTGCTCTCTATAAGGTGCAAGTCGATCAACTCAAAGTGAGACGAGTCGAAATCAAGATCAATTATGGGCCACGTTGGGTGCGCATACCTGCTTCATAAGTGCGCGAGTGGAGCGTGTAGGAGAATTTGGGTACGGTAAGCCGCCTGGCATCGTCATTCGGTCTCAGGAAGGGCAAGTCGTTCTTCATTCGGGCCTTTCGAGGTAATAATCTGTGAGAAGAAGGGGCGCGGAAGCGATTTGTCGCTTGAACTTACATAAATCTCGATGGCATCAACAATGGGGGAATTAGAAGTCTCGAAACACCCAGAGATAGATACAGTGACGAACCCATTTCGCATTGCGATCAGAATCTCTTCGTCAGTAAGGACGAAGTCGTACCAACGTTTTTGGTTCTTCTTGGGCTTGACCAGCCGTCCCATGAGAGAAATTTCGCGAGGGATGAGCTCGGCGACAGATCCGACAAGGACTCGGACTGCTGATATTGCCAGCCCGTCGGCTTCTCCTTTCTTCGCCTCTGTCACGCTCAGGTGGCGGAAGCCCGCTGTGACGGTGCATCCATTGTAGGATGGGGATATGAGATATTCGTTCGTATTGTTCAAAGAGAGCTTTCGTTTAGCCTCGGCGGGATTCTTCCCCACGGCGTCTCCTCCCAGAACCAGGCTGTCAAAGTCGCCAACATTTGTTAGCTCCTCGAATAGAAAGATGTCGTCGCGTTTCTTCACTTGTGAGTATGCGCTGCGAGTAGAACCCCGGCCGTCCTCGCCGAATGTCAGCAGCGATCCGTTCGATGACAGCAGACCGAGGTAGGCTCGCTCTGCCATCTGCGTCTTATCTTGGATTCGACCGTTGGTACCGATCGTGGCCGTGGGCATAGAATAAGCACATGCGCCAACAAAGCTGTAACTAGACAGGAATCCCAGACCGGAGGTGCAATGGGACGGCCAGGCCAGATCCTTTATGTTGACGGAGTTTTGGTTGAACTCAAGAAGAAGAGGTTTCTGTTGATTTGCACGAGACGAAAAACCAACGCAGGTCACCCTGTAGTATGTCTCATTCGCATTTCTAGTGACAAGTCCCAACTCAGTGAAGTGCATGTACGGGCCGGTGGCTCCGTAGTGTCCACCAATCTCGGCCGATGAAATGGTGTAAGGCAAGAACTCTGAGAGGAGACACGTAAGTAAGTCAACAATGACTTGATTAACTGTGATTCACGTCAAGCATTCCAGGAGGCCCCACTCACCAAACGAGCCACAGATACCTCCATCGCAATCCAAGACAAATGCGACACAACAGTGCCCAATACATTGATAGAGAAGAAGATTGCTCTGCTGGAGGTAAACCAAGCTTGCACCCTCCCCGAATGTAGTCGAAGTGGAACCGTCCGGTAAAGGCTCGCTCCCCTGATGGCGTCGGATCCCAGCAGTGGGAAAAGTTGTGCTGGAACCCAACTCGATATAGCCCTCGCCCTGCTCCTCCAAATGCCCCTCCTCGTCCACTAATATGGCGATGATGTAAAGCCTGCCAGTGTCCAGCATTATCGCCAGCTTGGCGTCGATGCCTTGGTATTCCTCATCGTCCTGGTGCAACGGGCCGATCAATGCCGCGGACTTGATCACCTTGTCATCGTACGCCACGAGGTAGTTCATCGCCGGCCCGCACGAATCGGCCTCGGCAATCTGAAGGTCGAACACGGTGACCCGGGTGCCGCATACGGCGACCGCGATCAATTCGCTGGCCGGCATCCACTCGCACTGGACGAGGTATTCAGTGTCGCACTCGCTCGGCTCCAGGTTCAGGTTCAGGTCGATCACGCGCTCGAAAGAATCCATGCCCTCGGACATGACGGCGATGCACGCCTTGGACAGGCCCCAGATTAAGACGTGGCGATTGTTCATGGGATTGACCCGAATGCCATGCACCGTGAACTTCATCCTGCAGAAGGACGAGTCGACATTCGAGAAAGTTAGCCGCTATATGTCTACTAAATGAACATGCACCCGATCTTTGTGTTTAATTACCTGTGGCTACCGAGGATCCCCATTTGGGCACGCGAAATATGAGTCGCCTGGGCCTCTTGGCTGAACCGCGTGTTGATGAGAGGCGTTGAGGTACAGAACAGCACGGATGAACTCTCCGCCATGTACATTCGTCCCCTATACGACAAGTTGGATTAGACCTGTTCGACAGCTAGGAGAACGGCGAACAAAACCAGAGCGGCCGTGTGGCGGCAATCACCTGTCATCCGCCGCCATGGCTTGCAGGGCCAGGCCATTCCTCGCCTTGCGGGATAGGTGACTCTGGTTGGAGTGGGGGGCGCTCGACAGCGACCTGCACTGGACGGACGAGGACTTGGCGGCCCGCATCGCGATCATGGAGGCCCGCGCGAGCCGTCGCAGCGTCAGCGCCTTGCCGATCCTCTGCGTCAGGTCCGGACTCTCGGCGTCCGACTCGGTCGACGCGGCGGCGCTCCCGAATATGGACGCGAAGTCGATCTCGTCCCGCGCGCCGCCCTCGCCGCCGCTTCCGCTTCCGCCGCCCTTCCCTTCCAGCAGCTTGAGTAGGGAGGAGTGGAAGGATTCCTCGCCCGCGACGGCCGCGAAGCCGAGGAGCGACTCCTTGCACTCGGAGGGGAAGCTCTTAGACATCAGAACCGCGAAGAAGTCGTTCTCGATCGTCACCTCGTCGTCGTCGTCGGCCGCCGAAGCCGCGGCCGCGTCCGTCTTCGCGGCCGCCGCGGGCTCGGCGCCCTTCACCCCGCAAAGCGAGCACATCGTCCCCTCCGGCACAGGCGAGAGGCACTTGCACGCGGTCCGATTCTCCTCGGCCGCCGTGGCCACCTCCGCGCCGCAGTCGCAGAAGAAGGAGCTCTTCCTCGAGTACCCGATGTCGTGCCCGGCGTGGCAGACGCGGGCGCAGAGGGAGCAGCAACCCTGGTTTCGAAAACGGGGCCGGGTGGAGGGATTCGGTTGGACATCAAGCTTGCGAGGAGGCGCGAAGTCAAAAAACACGAACGAAACCAACACACCTTATCCCAAATGAGACCGCAGGTGTAGCAATTGTACCAGTGCTGTTCCGTGAACCCCTCGCCCGTCTCCACGAAGGTGCAGACGTTCTTGAGCGGGGCCTTCGTCTCGTTTTTCCTCGTCTCGTCAGCCTCCGCGGAGGCTGAGGCGGCGTCGTCGTCGTCCTCCGCGACGACCGGCCCGAGCGTCCTCCTCCTCGTCCCGGGCCTGTCGTTCACGAGCCGGTCGAGCGACGCCACGAACTCGAAGAACTCCGACGCCGGGTCGATGTGCCGCTGGACGGTCTCCTCGTCGTCCGACCCGACGAGGCCGACGATCTTCCTCCCCGCCTCGCCGAGCGACCCGTACCGGGCGGACAGGATCGCGAACAGCTTGACGAGCTCGACGTGCGCCTGGCACGGGACCGACCACCCGTCGACGCCCGCCGCCATCTCCCGGAGGAGGATGCGGCAGGACGGCGACGGGTCCGTCGACCCGGCGGCGGAGGTGGGCGGGACGACGCACGCGACGTAGCAGAGTATCGTCGCCACCTTCTCGTTCAGGTGCCTCCTGTCGTCGGCGCGGTCGGTCGCGTCCCCGTCCAGCGTTGCCAGCAGGTCGTCCGTGATGCGGACGACGTCGTCCTCGGCCATGCCGTCGAACGCGCATGCCACCGCCGACCGGACCGGGCCGGTCCCTCCTCCGGGTGCGGCGTCCCCGCCGCCGACGCCCCCGTCCGCCTCCGCCTCCGCGTCGAGCAGAGCGACGATCGACTCGGCCACGAATATCCGCGCGTCGATCCCGAACGGGAGACGTCCCCCCAGGAGGTCGAGGAGGGTCCCCGCCGCGCCCTCACGGAACGGTCGGCCCCAGGTCAGCGAGGTCGCGGGGAAGAGCTCCGGGCCGGCTTCGTCCGAGGCCGAGAGGACGTCGACGAACTCGATTATGTCGGACGCGCCCCCGCTGGCGACGGTCCGGCCCGACTTGAGGTTGGGAACGCCGAAGCAAGCGAGGAGGGCGGTCTTCTTCTCGGGGTCGAGGGAGTCGTAGCCCGAAATTATGGGCAGTCCTGTCGGTTGGAGAATTGTACCGCGACGATGACAAAGTGTGCCGAATGGTGAGTATGGTGTTACAACAGAAAAACACCCCGAAAAAAGCTCACCCGTGTCGTCCGACTCGGACCCCTCCGTCTCGTCCGAGAACGTCCTCATAGTCATCTCGACCATGCCCACCGCCGCCACCCTCCTGCCGTCGTCCATCCCACCCCCCCCGGCCGACTTGACCAGCGACATCACGCCGCCGACGGCCTCGAGCGCGTTCCTCGCCCTCCACAGCGACGTCAGGTCGTCCACCCTTCCCGACTCGGCCACCAGGTGGCCCGCCGCGTACCGCGCCGCGGACGCCACGTCGGGCGACGACGAGCACGCCGACACCCTCGCCAAAAAGCCGAGGCAGCCGTGGACCGCTTTAGCCTCGGCGGGTGTCACGTCGATCCTCGACCCGCCGTCCGCGAGGCCGGGACTACCCGGTCCTCCCCCCCGACCGCCGCGGCAGCACTCGTCGCTGTCGTCGCCGTCGTCGGCGCAGAGGGGGTGCGTCTCCCGCCCCTTGCCTCCGTCGGTCCCGAACCGGAGGAGGGCGCACGTGGGGACGAGCGCGTTGACGACCGAGTGCAAAACGCGGACCCAGAGGTCGGCCTCGGACAATGCTCTTTCGAGCTCCTCGGCCGCGCCCTCGGGAAGATCATCGCCGCTGAGCCTCCCGCGCATGGAAGTAGGGGCCCGGAGCGCCGACGAAAGGAGCGCGTCCCACATGGCGTTCGCCCTCAATTCACCCGGGACGCGCCGTCCCCCCGACGCCGACGCGCTCGCGTGGTCGGCGCCGCGGACGCGCTGCGCGCTCGCCACCGCCAGGCCGCACGCCGACGCGTCGACCGCGGACGAGACGGACTCGGGACCGGCCGACTCGAAGACGGCACGGACGACGCCCGGGGCGATGCCGCAGAGTGCCGATATCTGGAGCGTGGCGGGGGCGGCGTGCTCGGGGGGGAGGTCCGGCTGGGCCAGCGCGAGCTGGAGGGCGACCGACCGTGCCTCGGCCGACGCGCCCCCGTCCCCTCCTCCGGACGAGCCCGCGCCGAGCGCCGCGCGGAGGGAGTCGGCGTACCGTTTGAACGCCACGCGGCCCAGGTCCGTGAGTGTATCGATCGCGGCGACCGCCGATCTCACCGAGTCGTAAGGCTGGACCCGGGGGTACATACGGCACCCCCCGTCGAGCCAGTCGGGGTGGCACGGCGCCGCGCCCAGCACCGCGCTCGCGTCCCGCAGCCTCCCCAAGGCGTTGAGCCGCAGTATCCCCGACGACGTCGTGGGGGACGAAGCGTCAGGGGAGCAGTCGTGTTCGTACGGTTCCTCGGGGAGGAGGAACCGGTCCGACTGCCGCGCCGCGCCCCTCCGGCCGGATCCCGGGGCTGGGGCGGTGAGGCGGGACGACGAGCCGAGGTCGTCGGGACCCGGTCGGGTGTGCGACGCGGCGAGGTAGGACATGTAGACCGGCAGTGCCTCGAGGAGGGCCGACCGGGGCGTCCCCGGCTC
>Ga0115006_10001362_pt1 | contig 15123 bp, 8 predicted proteins | sample ArcOceMetagenome_3_FD_88943 | JGI IMG/M metagenome (GOLD analysis project Ga0115006, IMG submission 88943) | Marine eukaryotic phytoplankton communities from Arctic Ocean - Arctic Ocean- Svalbard ARC20M Metagenome | ecosystem: Environmental > Aquatic > Marine > Oceanic | place: Arctic Ocean...
GTTCGGGGTCATCATGGACGAGCAGCATCTCGCTCATCTCCCGCGCGCCCCAAGATTCCGCCTCCCTCTCGGTTGGGGACATCGCAGCTTCGTATCGCGACAATCTGGATGGATCTTTCACCATATCCTACTCTACCACGCGAGCTGGATTGTACTCTCTCACAGCGTCGTCCAGCACGGGGCCCAATGTTACGCTCGACGGCACCCCGAGGCAAGTGCGCGTGTACCCGAGTAGGGCAGCAGCCGCGTCCACAGTTGTGAGCGGTGCTGGCATCTCTGTTGCGTCGGTCGATGGTATTGCGAGCTTCACCATTCACTCCTACGACGCTTTCGGAAATGCTCGCACACAGGGGCATGAATCGTTTGCAGTCATGGCTCAAGGTGGGTGGACTCGGGCTATTGACTCGAGCACGCGTGCGACGACCCAGGTGCAAGGGCATGTCGAGGACCTTAACAACGGCTCCTATGCTGTCACGTACTATGTGACCCATGCAGGCAATTTTTCTCTGCACATCAGCCTCGACTCGGTTCCCATCCTCGGGAGCCCGTTTGCGTCGTATGTTCACTCAGCTGCTACGTCCTTCATCGACTGCGAGCCGATGACTGCCATTCCAATCCAGTTGCCGGCAGGTCTGAACACGCTACAAGTGCTAGCAAAGGACCGATACGGGAACCCACGCACCATTGCCAGCACCGACGCCTCCCGCTTCACCGTCGACCTGCGGCCCTCGAAGGAAATCGAGAATTCGACAACTTCAGGCGCAGCCTCAGACGGAGCACCCGGGATATATGACATGTGGTATCAAGCCACCACCGCTGGCGCTTACGCTTTACACATTGTGTACACACAGCCACGTTATGACGGGCCGTGCGTTTCGCATCATCGTTGGATAGACAGCAGGGGCAGGGGATGTGAAAGCTACACAACCATGCCTTCCAATTACACACGCACCGCAGCAAACATGTCCAATGTTTCAACCGCAAACGCAAGCGTGCCTGCAGTTGGAGTGTGCGGTGAGGACGATGAGACCGCCAATGTTTCATGTTGTGTCTGTGGAGGCGGAAACACTCCGCATTATCCTGCGCAGAGCTGGCACATTTCCGGATCGCCGTTACCCGTGATTATCGTTCCGTCATCTCCTACCGTAAGTACTTTCATGGCAACGTTTCCCAAGTTCCAGAACTGCCTGCCGCAAGCCGGGAAAGTCAAGGCGCTGTGCACTCGTATCCCGCATATCACGACGGCCGGAGAGTATTCCACCTTCATGGTATACATGCATACATGCATGCATGCATACATCCATATATACACACATACATACATACATACATACATACATACATACATACATACATACATACCTACCTACATCCATTCATCCATCCATTCATACATACATACATACATACATACATGCATCCATACATACATCCATACATAGGTGCACTCTCGCGACGCGTTTGGCAACTACCGTGTCAGCCCAGGCCTTTCACTTGCAGTCGACGTGTCGGGCACGTCCCAGACCTACGGTAACGTGTCTGACCTCGGAGATGGCAAGTATATTGTGACGATCAAGATGAGTTTGAGCGGGCTGTATACGCTTGCAGTCCTCGACATCACCAACCTGCCGGAAGGAGGGAGAGGCGGGAGCATCTCGGGCTCGCCCTTCACGTTTCAGACGGTTCCAGCACGGCTATCAACTTGGCACACCACGGCGGCCGGTGTAGCCCTCACGTACGGGGAAGCAGGCGAAGACATGACCTTTACCATTCAGTCTAAGGACGCTTTTGCAAACAACCGCGTACATGGCTACTATGAGAGCGAGCGCAACGAGTTTCAGGGGGAGTGGTTTCGATCGAATGTCGACATGCGCAACAACGCCAACCCTTGGGTCAGCGCAATTTCAAGCATCAAGGTCATCGACTCCTTGGCCGGTTCGTACCAGGTCGTGCTGCAGGTGACAGCTAGTGGCGACTATACCATGACTGTCTTCCAGCGCGATCTCACGTCCTTTGCTGGCATCAGATACCTCATTTCCGGGGCGCCCTTTGCTCCTCGCGTCCAACCCGGCCCGGCGTATCCGCCCAACACCGTCATTTCGGGCAAAAACATGGCTTCAACCATCGTCGGAGTCGACACGAGCTTTTCGGTGCAGAGTTACGATCGGTATGGCAACATGCGGACCTCAGGGCATGATCCTTTGGAGGTTCTTCTGACTCTTCGTCCGCGGTCGAGCAAGGAGGAGTACATCTACATCAACGGGACTATTGTCAACCATGGCTTTGCCAACTACACGGTGACGTATCGCGTTACCATCAGCGCGCAGTATATGCTGGATGTCAAAGTCTACGGCTTGCACGTGGGGGCTGCACGCAGCGTGAGGAGCCCGCTTCGGCTGTTCGCCCAAGCTGACGTCATCGATGCTACCATGACAGACGTGTCTGGCCGTGGTGCCGAAATGTGCACCCTCGACAAGGTGAGTCAGTTTGTGCTCAACCCACGAGATCGTTTCGGGAATTTCCTCGGGAATGGAGCATCGAAAGTAGACATGAGCCTGTGCACCCCCGCGTCCTGCAGTTCCCGTCCCGGAGAGGCAGCCATCGAGATGCTGTTTTACAACAGGTGGACCTCGTCTCACCTGAATGTGAAGAAGCGGTACGTTCGCATTGTAAAGTTAGAAACAAGCCCGAGCGTTGTGACGGTGGACATCCTGCCGCGCTTTGACGGCGCCTTTGGCATCTTCTTCACCCTCCGCGCCGAAGGCAACTACTCGGTGAGTGTCTTGGTCAACAAGCAGCACATACGAGGGTCTCCGTTGACCTTAATGGCCTTCAAAGAAGACTTGACCCCCAACGCTGCCGAGTCCCTCCTGCTCATGCATGAGCTGCTCGAGTGGCCTGCAGGCAGGCGTGAGGCAGGGGTCAAGTTCACGGGGACTCTTGTGACCAGAAACCGTTTCGGCGTCGATCTTGCGTACGCCGACACTGCCCTTGTCATGGCCTCAGTGATGGAGGACGTGTCCCATGACCTCGCCATCCGCAGCAACCTTGACGGAACCTTCGCCCTAACGTTGCAGATTACCAAGTCGGGATATTACACGCTGCAGGTGTACGCAAAACGAACAAAAGATGCGTCCTTCGTCGCTCAGGTTTCAGCGGCCCCGTTTCAAGTGCGCGTGGATGCGGGTATGCCGTCGTCTGTCACTTCAATGGCCCTGCTCTCGAGCTCAAATGTCTATGAGGCTGGCTTCGAGCTTTCGTTCCAGGTCCAGACTCGAGACAGATTCGGAAACGAGCAGATGCCGGACAGCTACGCTCGCTTTAGTCCTGCAATCCTTGTGGGGAAACTGATTCTGAATGGCGAAAGCGTCAAAACTATATGGGGATCATCATTGGACCAAAAGGATGGGAAATATGTGATCCAGTTTCCGCCGGTGACTTTGGCTGCCAAATACGTGCTTCAGGTTTATGATCGCGGGTATGATGTCGGTCGAACTCCAATGCCCATCTCATGTCAGCCTGCTTCGTTGTCACCGGCACACTCGCAAGTGCTCATCACCGACTCCTATGTCCCGATTCTTGCTGGCGAAGAGGTGCTGATCAAGGTGTCGGCACGCGACATGTACAGCAACCCGCGCACCTTGCCTGATGACCGCGCTCGAGACTCCATCACCATTCGAGTAGAACATTTACCCGAGAAGGGCGACTCAAAGATTGCCACGGGTCCAGCCGCATCTAGTTTGATACCCTGGCGGGTCGAACACGCTCGCGGAAGCGGGCTCAATGACGAGCTTCCGGGGCTGATTGACTTGTGGATTGGCGGTACGGTGATTGGGAGGTATCTTCTTCATCTCGAAATGAAGCTGGGAGACGATAAGGGTGTGGAGATGGCAAACTCGCCCCTAGTGCACGAGGTGAGGCCGGGGCCGGCAGTTGGAGCGACGTCTTATATCACGAGTGTGGTGCCAAGTGTTTCCACGTCAGGCGAATGGATGAGGATAGGTCTGCAGCCAGCCGATGCCTATGACAACAAGCATACGCGCCCTCTGGGAGAATCATTCGATATCAGCATAAAGGGCTTCAGCTACCTCAACACGTGCGGGCGGGCGGCAAGTCAACAGGTGTCGGAACCCCTTGACCAAATACCGGGGCAGGACTGCGTCATGGTCATACCTAGGTCAGGCAACACGACAATCAACTCCTCAGATGTGTATTCGGCCAACTTTTTCCTGACACAGAGCGGCAAGTACAGCATGGACGTGTGCCTGATCAGTCTAACCACCGGCTTGTTGGAAAGATTGCAGGGGGGGGGACCTTTCGAGCTGAATATTCTCCCGGGAGTCATGATGGCGTCTGAGACGGTGGTCTCAGGCAAAGGCGCCACTTCATTTGTGGCTGGTGTTCGCACCAGTTTCCACATCCGGGCGCGGGACCGATTTTCAAATGCGCTGAGCATGGGGGGTAATGCGGTGGTGTGCAATGTGACGCTACTTCCCCTCGGTTCCAACGCCACTGCGGCACTGTTCGCCCATGGTACCGTGCTTCCAGTGTGGGATAATCACGACGGCACGTATGGTGTAAGTTATCTGCTGACGGTTGCTGGCCACTACTCCATTCTTGTCGGCGTGAGGGGGGAGACTGATAGCGTGCACGTTAGTGTGACGGGATATCCAGCAGAATCATCGAGCCCCCAAGCTTCTGGCGTTGCCCTCTCTCACGCAGGCATTCCATACGACGCCAAGGCTATTTCTGTGGGGACTACGGGGATAGCAGGAACCTTCAGAGTCTATGCGCGAGATCAGTTCGGCAATGATCGTACGTTGGGTGGTGATGCTTTTTCACTCGAAGTGGCAGGGCCCACTCTTGCCGAAACGAGCATTGTCGATAATGAGGACGGCACCTATGGCGGCAGATACAGAGTGCTCATGAAAGGACGGTATACACTGAGCGTGCGTCTGAACGGGATCCATGTGGGCGTGCTTTGGAATGGCATCCAAGGCAGTAATCCGATTGAGCCAAGCCCTTTCAGGTACCTCGATGTCTACGAAGTCGCCCCCCCCTTTGCTGCCGTCGTGCTTTCGGGCGTGGGGCTGTCTCAATCAATTGCGGGCGAAAAGGCTTCCTTTACGATCAGGGCAGAGGACGGCTTATCTACGCGCACATGCTGCACTGGTGTTGGTGCGACTGGATGGGTGGCCGAGGCGCGCAGATTGTCGTTTGGGAAAGAGCAGTTCTGCGACTCCTGTTGGACGCAAGCTGAGATTGTTCCCGCGCGACCTGTTCAGGACCAGGATGCGCTGAGCCAGTTTCGCGCCGATACTGCAGGCTCCTGGCTCCTGTCCGTCTTTTCTCGCATCGACGGTGTGCCCGAGCATGCGACTGGCTCGCCCTTTCTAGTCCACGTGCTCCCAGCCGAAGTAGATCCCTCCAAGACTAGTGTCAAAGGCGCTGGCATCAAGGGCGTGGTCCTGCGCAAGCAGGGCAAAGTGCAAGTGCTCACCAAGGACAGATTTGGCAACGCTCGCACGCATCCCGCCTTGAAATATGATGACGTGGCAGTGTGGGTCCCAGGCGCGCAGAGCAAGTACCTGAAACGGGAGGCGTCGGGGCACTTGATCGGCACGTATGCAACAAGCTACTGCGGATGCCTAGGATGCGATAAGACAGACCAGGGACTGCTGGCGCCAAACCACGCGTGCGTCAACCTTCCAGCACAAGGCGGCTGCGAACACGGTTGCGGAGACTGCCGCTGCTACACAGATTGCGACTGCACCTTTGGTCGCATGCAACTCTACGTCACAGTCAAGGGCATCCACGTCAGTGGCAGTCCATTTTCCGTCAGCATTTCGGAAGAAAACAGCGCTTTGTCTGTCTCAAACTCGGAACTCGTCTCCGACGTTTCCAGCCCCTTTTTGGCGGGCACCGAGGTTGTTTTGACAGTGCAACTGCGCGATACAGACAGCCTGGACAAAGTGAGTGGAGGCGATTCCGTCACCGCGAGCGTGCTGCGAGAGTATGCTCCGGGTAAGGTGACCGAGTCCTCAGTGGGGGAGGTGGAGGATTTGGAGGACGGTACGTACCTCATCAAGTTCACACCCACGACTGCGACGGCCCACGCGCTCAGGGTGCGCGTCAACGGGGAGATGATTGGCGTGTCACGCTCCAGCATACCCCGTGCGGGCGGGATCAATGAGCTCTATTTGGACATGGCCGCGGATAACAACGACGATTTCTATAATGACTTTGCCCTTCTGATTGATAGTGGGGCGGGGAAGGGGCAGATCACCCGCGTGACGTCCTACGCCGGTGAGCAACGGATTGCCACGGCTTCCTTCATCGTCGCTCCGGATTCCACATCCTCCTACACGCTGCTTCCATCCATCTTGCATGTGACGCCTGGCCCGCTGGCCCCAGCAAAGTCCAATTTCTTCTGTGGCTTCCTCCCAGACGAGACTGAGTATGGCAGTGCCATGCTGCCGGTCCCGCGCGTCAGCAAGGGGGGACCTATCTTGGACGGTGCTTCGTGTGGCATTGAAGATGGGATGTCGAGTGACAGGAATGAGTTCTTCCTGCAGCTCCGCGACGTGTATGGGAACGCTTTGACCTCGGGTGCCACTGTGAATCTGTTTATGACTGTTCGCTTGCTCACAGAGGCAGCAGACCTCAGCTCCACAATACAATACAGTTTCTGCAGCGACTCTTCCCGCGCTGAGCGCGAGCAGTGCAACGGGGAAATGGCCATGTACACATGCGGCGACGGCACGGGGCTGCTCTACAGCACGCCGACATGCTCCTTCGCCTGCGCGCCAGAGGCCTGCCAGGTGTCATCCTTATATGAGGATCCTGATGAGAAGATGAAACGAACGTGGCGCAAAAACGAAGGCCATGTCCGCTTTTCGTACGCGGCCACTCGGGCAGGCAAATATGCCGTGAGCGTGCAGCTTGGCATTCCAGGGTCCCAGCAAGTCCTTCTCTCCCTCCCGGCACGTGTCGCGAGCCCGGGAGCCCTCGACATGAGAGGAGCAGACATTGTCGGCACCGTGCTTACTGGCGCTGAAGCTGGCGAGATTGCAAAGTTTGAGATTTGGGTCAAGGACAAGTTTGGCAATTCGGTGTGCTCCGAGGAGACTTGTCCTCCCATTGCCGTCCCGCAAGTGCGGCTAAGAGAAATGGGCTCCAGTTTCGAGCGCGCAGGCGTTGCTGAATTCACCGAGCTCGAGTCCAAGTATGACTGCAGATATAACACAACGTTGGCGTCTCGATATTTGCTCTCTGTGTCGATATATGGAGTGCATCTCGGCGAAAGTCCGTACCTTATTACTATCCGGCCAAGCTCGGCTTCGGCAAAGCACATCCAAGTCGCCTTGCCCGATCATTTCATTGCTGGAGTCTTCAACACGTTGCGTTTGACCGTGCATGATCGCTTCGAAAATCGGATACTGACGGGTGGCGATGAAGTTAAAGTGAGACTGGATGATGTGGCCAGCGGCGCCTCCACGTTTGCAGGCGTTGTGGATGAAAACAACGGAGAGTATGTGGCGTCCTTCAATTCGAGCGTGATCGGGATGCAATGGCTCACTGTCATGCTTGGCATTGAGCCGGGCTTGACCACAACCATCCAGATAGTCGCCGGGCCCGCCAATCCCCCGTCGTGCTCGCTTCTCAACACCTTCCGCACCGAGCTCAAGGCCGGAAGCAAGATCCTGCTCCAAGCCCCCATGCGTGACTACCTCACAAACCCTGTTGTTGTCTGCTCCGACCAGGCCTACGACTCAGCATTTGTCATGGTCAACTTGACCCGCACAGACGTCGGCGATGTCGTCTCTCAGCCGGACCTAGTGTTGGTGTGCGACAAAGGCGTCCTGTCAGGCCTCGTCAATCTTGAGGTGGCTGGAGAGTATGTGATCAGCATCTTGATAAACAGTCAGCACATCGCAGGCTCACCCTTCCGCACGACCGTAACGGCTGGAGGCGCAAATGCCAAGTACACCAAAGGCTCGTCGCGCATGGTCAACCTCAATGATGGGCTCGGTGTTCAGGAGAATGCTCAGGCCGGCTCCTTGTCCACGTTGACGCTTTATGCTTATGATGTGTTCGGGAACAAGGCATTGTATGACCCGTTTGCTGACAAGGACGACATTGTCGTCTATCTTGCCGCCATGGGGCAGAGGTCGCTTCCAAGCACGCAAGCACACTTACTCTCTTCCCTTCCTCTTCACTCATCTCTCTCGACTTGGCGCATGACCCTCCACTCTTTGACCTCCCCCCATCCTTCCTGGTGTGCATGCGCTGTACTTGTACGATGAAAGGTCGAAGCAAGGCGTGCACACGCAACCCACGAGCACATACATGCATGCGATATAGGTGCTACCCGGTGTGCCCGTCGACATGCGATGCTATGACGGGTGCGCCTAATGAGGACACGGACCTCTGTGTGCTGGCAACGGTGACCAACAACTTTGACTCGACGTACACAGCTAAGTGGATTGCGACAGTAGCCGAGAAATACCAGGTTTGCTATGCGTGTTTGTGAGTGATCAGTGAGTGTACGTGACTCGAGACTGCACTGGAGCATGCCTCTCGCCAGCAAACGCAGAGCCCTAACGCAGAATGATACAAAAACCGGGGAAACACTAGGTGGTTGCACACCTGCGGGGGGTCATGGTGCAAAACTCGCCCTACTTTGCCACCGTCATCACCGGCCAAATCTCCCCCAAGGCCACGCGCATATACGGCATGAGCGAATCTATGCTCGCCGGGTCCTCGGTCGGTCTGACCATCGAGGCCCGTGATGCTTTCGACAACCGCATCAAACAGGGTGGAGGTAAAGCAACTCTCTCACGCCCTCTGCTTCATGTCTCATTGCCGCAAACCCTCCCCGTGTTACCTAGACCGTCCCCTATGATACATGTACCACCACGCATCACGATTGCTTACAATGTGCATGTGCGCGGTCGACAGCGCCCTTCGAGGCGCGGCTTGTGAGCCAAGCCGATGATGCGTCAATAGTCAGCGAGTCACTCACGGTGCTCGACTGCGACCTGGGCACCTGCGGCAACATCACCGTGGGAACGGGCGGATATGAGACCACCTACTTTGGTATGAATGCTGCCAGACTTGTGGGTCCTGTCTCATGTTTGCGAGCAACTCTAACCGAGCAACTCTAACGCGACATGCTCTAACACGAGATGCATGCATTTGCCGGTGCCAGCGACCATGGCCGCGCGCTACGCAGTGCACATCGATTTCCGCGGAGCGAGCGTGGCATCGTCGCCGATGAAGATGCGGGTGCTACCGATCGACCTGGATGCTTCGGCCTCTACCATGGGCGGGTCAGGCGCTGTGGGAGGGTTTGTCGGTGTCGAATCTTCGCTTGTGGTCTATCTGCGCGACAAGTACGGCAATCGGCTCACTGTGGGCGGGCACGAAAGCTTCAAGGTGACGGTGTTGGATGCTGATGACAACCGTCTCGTTACACAGATCGCGCAGGATCAAGGTGATGGAACCCTAGTCTCCAAATATACCCTAAACGCGATTGGTGACGGCTTTACGCTCGAAGTCAAAACTACCTTCGAGGAGGTGCAGGTGGTGGGGAGCCCGCGCAAAAAGCTGATGGGCATGCTAGACGATGCTGCGACTGTGCCGACGACTAGTTTTGCTCGAGGCGCTGGAATCGGTCCTGTGCTCGCGGCAGGCGAACGAGGTGATCTGACAGTATTTGCTGCCAATTATCTGGCGCTGTTGAGGACGGTAGGCGGCGATGAGATCATTGCAACGCTCACGCGACCCTTGGAAAGGGGCGGCGAAGAATCTGTCGTGATACCCCTCGCTGATAATGCCGACGGCACCTACACTGGCGCTTACACGAAAACGGCAGCTGGATTTTATCAGCTGAAAATCACCCTCAACAGCCAAGAAATTCTTGGCTCGCCTTTCACGGTCCAAATTGTAGCGGCTCCATCCTCCCATTCCTACTCATCTTTGTCTCCGTTCACGGCGAAGCAATTGGGCGGCATTGCAGGTTTGGTGCGGTCATTTGACATCCAAGGCATTGATGAGCACATGAACTTTGCAGTCTACGACGATTTGGCTGGCCCTGATCAGTTCCTTGTTTCCCTTATTCCTGAAAACATTGACCCCGAGGGCGACCATCGCGTGACGGTAGACGCAACCGTGACTAACAACAATGATGGAACTTACCTCGCCACGTACTTGGTCACCGTGGCCGGAAGCTACACTCTCGATGTCCGCCTCCAGCCTGTCACCCGACAGGTGAGCCTGTATCAGCATGTCTGGGAATGCAATCTGATCGTGCCATTGCATTTCACCTTGTCCTGTTGAGCAGTGCTGACATGTGGTTGGGGTCGACACGTTAGAAAGTAGGGAGGCTTGTGCACTGATGCGGGCGCTGCGAAACAGGGCGAGTTGATGCCTCTGGGCACCGTGGCGCGCGTGGCGGGGGTCAAGTTGGACTCGTCGACGGTGCAGACGGAAGAATGTTCGGCAAATGGTGTCGGCCTGACGCTGGCGTACGCTGGCGCTTTGACACAAGTGAGTCTGACGGCGCGAGACGCCTTCCGCAATCTCGTCGCTACCGACTTTGCCTTATTCTCAGCGGAAATCACAGACTCGAATGGCGACGCGACTGCAGTTGCCATCTCGTGGTCAGCCTTTACGGGCTACGTAGCCAGATACACGCTGACCAAGGCCGGCCTCTACAAGCTGTCCATCATGAATGCAGGGGTCAACATCCCGCAGGGCCCCTGGAAAGTTGAGGTCCTTGCAGGGGACGTGCTGACGAGCGCGTGCTACATAGAGGGTGAGCTGATTAAGACGATGAGCGCGGGTGAATCGAAAGAGTTTCTGCTGCGTACCGTCGATGCCTACAACAATGCCATCAGCACAGGCGGTAAGGTGTTCCAGTGGGGCGTCAGCGGCGCCGTCAATTCGCGAGGCATGGCCTCTGACAACTTTGATGGCACCTACACCATCCTCGTTGGCTCCTCAAACGTCATAGGAGCCTATCAGTTTGAAGTGAAGCGAGGAGGTAATGATATACTTGGTTCTCCCTTCGTGTTGAACAATCTGCCGGGAGACATGAACATTTTCAGCTCCTCGGTAGACATGTCGCAAACACTCAACTTTCGGGTTGGCGAGATCAGAACAGTGACTGTGCAAGCCAAGGATAGTGCACGCAATCCCATCTCGTTCGGGGGCGAATATTTCCGCGCGGAGCTCATCAATGCGGAAAGTGGAGCCTCGCTGATACTCGTCAAAGATCGTGGCGATGGTTCTTACACGTTAGACATTCAGTCTGTTCTCAGTGGCAACTTCCAGCTCCGAGTCACGCTGAGCAATATCGTCGTCGGCGGACAGATTTATTCATTTTCCATCTTTCCTGGCGCACTATCGACGTCAACCTCTGTTGTGTCTGGCACAGGCCTCAGCAACTCGAGAGCAGGCACCGTGACACGCGTGACAGTGGTGCCCCGGGACTCGTATGGCAACGACGTCATGGGAGACATTCAGGCCGAAGCAAGATTTCAGCTGCTAGAGAAAGTTGCGAATATCTCATATGCACCTGTGCTATCGTCTCATGAGCACCGCCTGGCCTTGAACCATGCCGGCGTGTGGTCCGTGTCTCTCTTCACAACAGTATCAGGGCTGTATCGGGCGTCAGTTTGGTTAGGCGATGGCATCTCCCCGCAAGAGTCGAATGAGGAATTCATCACCACAGTGCTGCCAAGCGACACACATGCGCCATCGTGTGAGCTCCATTCGGATCATGATGCTGTATGCACAGCGTCCAAACCGTGCGACTTTGTGCTCCAGCCCAAGGACCGCTTTGGCAACAAGGGCACCGAGCCCGGAGACATTTTTCAAGCCAAGCTGGCGACGCAGGAAAGACGCGAACACCTCCTCCTGTACGAGGGCAGCATTGAGTATGACACGCTCAACACCAACTACCGTATCCGCTTCATAGCCACCCGTAGTGGAGAGTACAGGGTGATGACCACCAGATATGAAACCCACGTTTCCGGCTCTCTCGGTAGGCTCAGAGTGATGCCCGGCGCGCCCGAGGCAACCTCGAGCACGGCGCACGGTTTTGGCCTCTTGGGTGCCGTCGTCGGGCATGAGGTCGGTAGCTCCTGTGATTTGCAGAGCCCCTATGTTGTTGCTAGCGAGCTGCAAGCCGGATTCACTAATCGTATAATCTGACGTGTCTGTGCAGACCTTTGCCACAATCACTCTGCGAGATGTGGCTGGAAATCCAATCAGTGACTCAGGAGCCGACTTCTCAAGCAGTTTTAGCATCACGCCTGCGTTGCTGCAGATCAAAATATCCCGTGTCACTACGGCGATGTACACGCTCGCGTGGAGCTCGTCAGCCGAGAGGGAGTTTGCGCTGGGGATCCAAGTCAACGGAACACACATTCAAGGCAGCCCCTTCCAGCAGCTTCGCGTCGTTGCCCCGGGACAGGAGGAGGTTCCTCAGACCGCATATACATCCGCCGACGGCAAAGCCGTGGATGCGGGAGCGGTGGCAGGGGTACCCAACGAATTCATCATCGTGCCACGCAGCGATGGCGGCCGCGCCGTCACTGACTCCAGGTACAGTGGTCTTGATATCGCTTTTTCAAACGCGTCATACAAGCTGCGCTTGGTGTATCACCGTGCCAGCACACACGGGTGAGCAGAGCAAAGCGTTGGCACTGATACAGTCTCTCAACCCCGCTGCGTCTGTGGCCATGGATTGCGCAATAACTTGTTTTGATGTGTCATCAGCGCGCTGTCCAACGCCAAGTACGTCGTATTCATGGGTCCCAGCGAGGCTGGTGTTGGTGGAACTTCGTTCTCCGGTCTGTCTTCCACCCTGATTGCTGCCTGATATTTGCGACATTTTGAGACATTGAAGCGAGGGAGCATGGCTCGGAAGCTTGTTGCACGCTGCCCCGCGACACACTTGTCTCTTGCTTGCTTTGTCCAAGTTTGAATTCCGAATGTCTACGTGTGTTTTCTGCGTGTGATCTAGAGCGAATCGAGTGCGCCCCCACATGTGAGGGAGCAGGAAGTGGCACGGGGCATTGGTGCTGTGTAGACCACAAGAATGCTGCGCTCACAGGCCACGTCCTCGTGTCATTCAACTGGGAGCTCGCGGGCAAGCTCACCTTTTCTGTCTTCCAAGAAAAATATGACAATATGTTGGAAACACACGGCATCTTCAATTCGCCCTTGATCATTCGTGTGGGGCCGGCGCCGCTCAATGCTGCAGGGTGCTCGATCGCGAGATTTGGAGGCGGGGGTCCGGTAATGCCTTTCCTTCCCCTGCTAGTCGCGACGCAACTGCGCGCCTACATCGCAGCGAGTGGAATGCTTGGCGCAGGGTGATGCAAAGGCGGGTGTGATGTGCTCTGTTTTTGTTCACATGCTTAATGGTGTGCAGGGAACGTGTTCCGAGTGCGGCCTATCAGGTGCAATCGCCGGGGTTGAAAGCAACTTTGCCCTCCAAATCAACGATGGCTTTGGCAACAGGATTCCCGGCAGCATTGATGCCTCCAAGGTCCCCATCGCGGCAGAGCTCATGCGTCTCGACAACAATCTCACCGACACTTCCACAGCCGTCATCGATGCAGGCGACGGGACTCAATTAGTCAAGATCAACCCGACAGCGAGCGGACTCTACCGCTTAACGCTCACACTTGCCGGAGACTCCGTATCGGGAACACCCGCGCTGGTGGATGTGCTGCCTGGCAATGTGGCTGCTGCCTCGAGCACCCCCGACGGGATCCCGACAGACGCCGAGGCGGGCAAAGAAACAATTCTCAAAGTGATTGCACGTGATTTTTGGGGCAATGTGAAAGACGAAGGCTCCGTTCAACCCTTCAAGGCCAGATTCACAGGACGCCAGCGGCTTTCTACACCTCTGGAGCGTGAGGGCAAGTCAGGTGTCTACTCGAGTCCTGTCACCATTACTGTTGCCGGCAGCTACTCGCTCGCGATTGTTCTGTACAACGCCAACATCAAGGGGAGCCCGTACTCGATGACTGTGCATGCAGGCGCGGTGAGCACGCGCGCATGCTTTGCAATGGGCTCCAACACGCGCTTCATCGTGGCCGGCGCCACCGCCTCCTTCCCTGTGTATGTCAGGGACAAATTTCTCAACTTTGTCAAAAAGGCCTCCCAGTTGGAAAGAGGGTTCACAGCAACGCTTACCTCGTGGGGAGTGCCGGATACGTCCCGTCCGGGCCTCTATCGCCACCATGCTGAGTGCTCACGCAAATTGAACTGCCCTCTCAGTACGATTGCGGCGCGAAAAGAGGCTGACAGGCAGAACGCAGGCAACGAGGAGTTGTTGGGCGCCGGCAACTTTGCCACGGTAAAGGCAAAAGAAGAGGTCAAAAGGGTGGTGGTGCGAGCGATGGGCTCGGTCAAAAACGCAGCGACCGGCAGCGTGGTGATGGAGTTTGTGGCACTGATGCCGGGCTCGTATGTGCTGAATGTGACCTACTTTGGTTTGCCGGTTGCCAAATCTCTGGGAGATACTTGCCAGGGAGACTGCAACGGTGAAATGTGCACGGCGTGTCCGGTCGTTGCGCCGGCGCCTGCACCGCTGGTGGACTACGCAATGTTCCAAGATAATGGCGGGCAATTTCGGATCAACTTTGTCCAGGAATCTGATCGCGCTAACCAGCGCGGTCTGTTTAACTGCAGCATGCTCATCACTACTATGCAATTGCTTGCTGCCCCGGGAGCTTCTCCGCAGTGCACATTCGCCAACTCTAAGACCTTGGTGGTCTTGCTGGGCTACGGAGCAACAATCAAGGTCAATGAGCAGATCATGCTGTCGTCTGACGCGCAGCAGGACGCCAGCACTGGGCAAGATGAGCTTCGCATATTGGCAGGGGGGCTACGGGGCAAGGCCATCTGTGAGAGCCCGTTTGCCGCGTCCGGTCCTGTGCCCCTGTGCTTCCAGATAACAAAAGCTGTCAAGGGGCCGGTGCGCGTGCGGCGGCCGCCAAATGCAGTCAAGCCCACCGCAATTCTCAAGGGACCTTCGCTGCTCGGACCCTGCGACGACCTGGAGCTGGATGCCTCCTCCTCCTACGGCTCTGGGGGCAGAGA
>Ga0115006_10001363_pt1 | contig 15121 bp, 10 predicted proteins | sample ArcOceMetagenome_3_FD_88943 | JGI IMG/M metagenome (GOLD analysis project Ga0115006, IMG submission 88943) | Marine eukaryotic phytoplankton communities from Arctic Ocean - Arctic Ocean- Svalbard ARC20M Metagenome | ecosystem: Environmental > Aquatic > Marine > Oceanic | place: Arctic Ocean...
CTCTGGTTCTTAATTCACGAAAACAGCGTTCTTCATTTTTTAAGAAGTTGGTTTGGGCCTTGTTTTGCAAGGTTTAAAGCTATTATTATCCGTAATAAAACCGTATTCTGCGTACGTGTATATTAAGATTCTCGCATAGTACCATTTAAATACCGCGATGCTTCAAAATTTCCATTTATTTGATGAAAACCTCTCGCGGACTAACAGTTTTGGGGGGAAAAGGGCAGGTAGTGAGTGTAACGAGATCATAATTACAACCATAGAAGGGAAACGACTGAGTTATTACGAAAACCTTATATTATTTTCGTTAAATAGTAACAGGCCTTCAAAAATTGACCATAACCACCTCAAGTAGCGAGTCATGCCCAAACAATCATCAAAATAAAGCCTCCTGCAACGCTAAATTCCAATTTTATTGCACCAAGTTCGTCAATATATCACGAGTAAGCGCTGATCCAAGTACAAAACCCGTCCGTCTCTTTCTCCAGCACCTGAAAAATCCAAACGATCAAATAATCATTACACCAAAAGAACGGCTTTTCCAGGGCAATGAAACCAAGTAACCTCAAGGAAATTGGAGACGGACAAGGTTCTATCGTCCCAAAGAAAACAACCAGGCAGAATATTAGAGCGTTGGGTCATTCGAAGTCCCAATCCCCCCCTGCCTCGAAGGAAACCTTGAAGCAGGTGGCACAAATTTTGGCTTCATCATACGGCTACGCTACTAAATCATCTTCTAAGACGGGGAAGACAGGGAGAAGGGTGGCCCAAAAAAACAACAAACAGCCTCCTACCCTTGCTGTCCCGAAAAATCTACCTCGGATCAAAGAGCAAAATCCTGTTCTGCAACACACGAGCTCACTAGAACGGGCGACATCTCTAGGGTACGAAAATTACGTCCAAGGATGCGCAAATGTCTATTTGATTTGTGGCGGCTTTTTCCCGTCCACGCTTTACACAATGACACAGCTATTATGGCACATGGGGAAGGAGCGCGACCTCCGATTCTATTACGCAGGATTTCTCACTGGTCCCATATCATACGGTTCCTTACTCTTCTGCATATTTCTTCAGCCCCGCAATCATTCTCTGTCGCACAGGACTGTACTATTTGTCCTGTATGGGATTACCTGTATTTTACCAGACCTGATCGAATTCATCTCTGGACCACGCTCACCATATTTCATGATAGAAGCGGCATTTCGACTCTCCTTTGGTGTCTGTATATTTTGTTTTTGCTTGCGTTGCCGTAGGCGAGTGGCACGCCTTCCCGACAAACGACTCTCACGTTTTCTCACAGATTCTCTTCTCACTCCCGCGATTTCTGGAACCTGCGTTCTGCTTTTCTTCGCCCTCGACCCGATTCGCTGTTGGCTCGAGAACGCCGACGATATTATGGTTTGTCGACGAACGTTGTTTGGTCAAGCTGGCCTCTCTTGTATCCTCATCACTTACGAGATTGGTTACATTTTGTTGCGAGCAATATTCCCCGCAAAAGTCCGGGATAGGTTCACAATTCCTTTTTTTAAGCTAGCCACCGGCGACCTCACTCTAAGAGAGCTTGCGAAGAGTGTAATTATGAGTGCCGTGGTTTGCTGCTCCTTCTTTCTGTTCGCACAATACAATTCAAGAGCGGCGATGAGCGAGTCAGAAGTTAGGTTTCTGGGCACTGTCGGGATCTTTGGAACGGGATTGCTGATGACTTTATCTATCTACGAATTCCACAGCATGGCAACACTTTCTGAGGACGAGGAAGATCAGGAGGAAGGGAACGAACAAAGCTCGTGCAATCAGACACCGGTTTTGAAACTTTGCCTCTTTTGGAGGGTTCTTGGAGTCCTATCTACGACTTCGCAGGTTCTCCTTGGAGTAATTTCAGTTCTGGTTGACCCACAACACAAAGCAGTTCAGCACATAATGATTCCATTTGCAGGACTATCTTTTGTCATTGCCTTCGTCGGCGACCCGCGGAATGTCAGGGCAGCCTTTGAGAAAGCTCTCTTTGCAACATGGGTTTGTGCCGACCTTCCAATTTTGGTCCTCGACATAAGTGAATCGCACACCATGGGATTGATAGGTTTTCCGTGTAAGCTTTTTGGCTGGCTCGCTTTATATAAATACGGGCAGAAATTCCGCTCAAAAGTCGCCGCCAAAAATGACTCCGATCTTTCCAAGTTCTTACAGGGTGCTCTGTTGAAGACCTCTCTAACGAATCTGTCTGGAATGATGTTTGTTATATTCAAGAGTCTTAATTGTGTCCTAGAAACGGGGTCCCTGGCAGCGTGTGCGAACTCAACAGCATGCTCAATGTTCATCTCTATTTACTTGACCTTTCATACTCTCATCAAAGTTCTCAGCGAGGCAATGACGGACCAGGAAAGAAAAAGACATACACAGACATGGGAACAGGTGGCAACATTGAACAATATCCGACCTATCATTGTGATTGAAAACTCATTTAATATAATCACGACAATGTGTGGTATGTTTCTCTTCTGTTTGATGGAATCGTCGCCTGAACGGACTGGCGAAGCAACACTTTGGAATGTTGGAATGTTTGGCATAGCTACAATTGTCGCTGCATTTCTTTTGCGGGTGCGTGCATTTACCGAAATTCCCATCGAAAATAAAGAGCTGAACCTGGGGGAAACCGAGACCCAAACAGAGACTGTCATTGTAACAGAAATGTCACATTATTGGCAAATTGTGGCCCTCATTACTACGTTGGCATTCAATTGCCTGGCGGCGACTCAAGCCGTGAACCCACGGGGAAATTCTAAAATGTACGGCCAGCTCGCAGTTCCTCTGGTAGGCACTGTGTTCATTGCAAGCTTCGTGATGAAACCGCGAAGAAAGGACCGACGGTACTTAAATTTCTTGAATGCTCACTTCTTCCAATTTGCTGTTGTATCATGGATTCCTATCATTATAGCCGAAGTAAGGATTGGTGAGAAATTTACTGCAATTGCGGTGGGTTTGATTATTGTGACCTTCATGTGTATCTTCCCGATAGCAAAAATGCTTCGCACCAGAGTAATCGGACAGGCAGACGACAAACAACTATCGAATTTCCTTGTCAATGGGGTACTAGTCCGAGGCTCAGCAGTGCTCACCACTGAATTGTTTCTCCTCTTTGAGGCTGTGGCATGCCTGTTAGAAGAGGAAGACAAGACAATGTGCAGAAACACTATCGAGGTAGCTAGCTTTGCCTCCATTTTGGCGATTCTTATGGCGATTTTTATTTTGAGCAAATGGATTGTACCGAGAGAAGTAAAACAGCGAATGGATCTAACCAAAGAGAGATTAGCACGCTTTTCACTCACAAAAGTGGAAACTTTCCAGTGCGGACTTTTGGGTCTGATAGGGATGTGCGCCATCAACCTCCTCAGCTCGCTCGGCCTAGCAGTCCCCTATACTTATACAACCCTCTACACTGGTATCGCGGCGATCATTTCTGGCTTACTACTGCTTGTTACTGAAGCAATCACTATCCTGGGATCTCTGAGTAAAATAAATGGACTTCAGGCAACCAGATCCAAAACGAATACAGGAACGGAACCCCCAAGCAAATTCCAAACGACCTCACTATCAATTGGTTACCAATCTGATAGAAGTCTGTTCAAGGATATAAGAACTTCGACAGCCGCTGATCTCATATAAAAGGAAAACGATTTAAGTTTTGAAAGGAGCGCTTTCCTGCTCAAAGTTAAGGTTTGGCCGCTTTGTTAACGCCGATCATCGCAACGAAAATGGGAATGTTGTCAGCAAAAAAGGCCTTCCCGTGGGAGGCCATGGCATGGACAAAGTCACCATTATCGATCGTATTTTGTATACATCTGCTATCCCACGTGTCCAGTTTTTCTCCTATCGTCAATAATAATGGAAAAATATACTCTCCTCTCGACCTAAGTGGCATTCCAGTCTCCCCCTTGCACTCTACAGTCACACCTACAAGCTCTCTTTCGAGCGAAACTATCATACCAACCCTCGTATCTTCCAAATTCCAACACGTCCCATTTTTCGTTCCTCTAGATACAATAAAAATAAGCAGTCAACTTGCCTCGGCAGTCTTTGAAGCAGAAAGGGGTCACCCGGGGACTTACCTGGACAAACCCTGGAAAAATAGCCGTATTTACACCGATGCTAAGAAGCTCTGGACGGAGGAGGACTCTATTTTCATGAATCCAATCATCCAGTCTGTGAGGTCTCGTTTGATGGAGTTGTTTAACCTCCCAAAAGCTCCGACCACCCTTCCCGTCGAGAGCGCCTTTGTGAATTACTACGTTGGTAATGACAATCAGCCCAGGGATATGGAGCGTCATGTGGATTGCACGTGGGGTGGCAACCCTGTCCCACTCTCCGTCGTCGTTCAGGGCGTCTACGATAACGGGGATGCCGACTGCGAAACCTTCCTCGGCACGCTCGATTGCTAACCCACCCTCCCAACCCCTGCCACCTCTGTCTCGCTCAGAGCCGGCGACGCCCTTGTCCTGGCCGAGGGCCACCACAAACCGCATCCTGTTCGAATGGGCGAGAAGCGTTTGGTCTTCGTAGTTTTCTTCTCGGCCCTCGAGGAGATGGCTGGAAAGGCGACATAATTTAAAAAATACTTTTTTGTTTCGTTCAAATTACCAATTTCACTTTATCTCCGACTCCCACCCCTGCCTCCTCAAACTTGACTTTGCACTTCCCAGCCTTACCAAATGCTGCAACAACCCTTCCATCCCCCCCTCCCCCTAATTTCTCCACCTTATTGTCCACGAAGAGCTTAACGTTGTCCGAGGGCGCGAAAAGTCCGCTAACAATGAAAACTCCGTCACCCTTGTCCTTCTCCACCTCCCCGACACGGCTCGTGTTGACCTCGGAGGGAGGCGGAGGAGGCGGTGCGTCCGCTTCCTTCCCCCCCTTCTTCCCAGCATTGTCGTCCTTCCTGATTCTCTCCCCTGCCGCCCTCTCGGGAACCTCTATCCAGCCCTGCTCCATTCTATTCGTTTTGTCCCCCTTGATCCTCTTGAACCTAAGCACCAAATCTCCCCCCTCCTTCACCTGTGTTCCCCCAGGGAAGGAAACCCTGAACTTTCCTTCGGTTCCGAACGCTCCCTGTATCACCCCAAGGCTCCCCTCCTCAGACGCAAGCTTCAGCCCCTTGAAATCCCCCATAACCGCACCCTTCCCGAAGAGGTTCTTCGCAATGACCTCGTACCAGACCGTCTGACCGTCCGATTCCCTCTTCCATTCCTCCCCCACCTTGTCCACCTTGCACTTCTTCTCCTTCATGCTGAAGAAGACAATCTTGTCCTCCAATTTTTCCTTCCCCTTCCCATCCCAAGACTCGACAATAGAACCCTCCCAAGCCAACCTGCACTTCTCGTCCGTGTCGAGCCTGCTCCCTATGATATTCTCCTCCCTTTTGCAAACCAGGGGCTTGTCGAAGGTGATAATGCCCCACTGTGAGAGTATCTTGCCCTCCTCGTCCCCGTCTAGGTAATGATCCTGCGTCGCGTAGTCCTGCGTGTCCCAAACGCCACCCTCTACCTTCTCCTCCATCTCCTTAGCTCCAAAAAACGTTACCTTCGCCATGACCGTGTCATTCCCAATCGTAACGTGATACTTTCCGTGTTTCATCGGAAGCTGCAAAGGGCGACAAATTTCGCGTAAGTCACACACACGCACACACATATAAAAGCATAGCCGCCCACGGCCCACCGTTTCCCTCCTCGCTCTCCCTCACCTTCTCAAACATTCTAACCCTCGTAATCTTGGCTATAGCCTCCTTGACAGTAACAACATCGTTCCCAGTCCCGACACACGCGCCCCTCTCCAGCTGTTTAGCGTCCAGCCCCGCCACGCATATCCCCGCCCTGTCCCCCGCCTTGATCCCCTCCACCTGTTCCTTGAAAGACTGTATACTCTTCACCTTGCAAGTACGACGGAAACGGGGGAAGAAAACGTCGTCCCCGACCTCCACGCTACCTGCGACGACCGTGCCAGTGCAGACAGTGCCCACACCACGGATCGCGAACGAGTGGTCAATCATGAAGAAGAGATCCTGGGAGAGTTGAGGAGAGAAGAGCGAGGAGTAGGATGATTAGCCATTGATGAAAGCGACGACTTGGAAATATTGACGACAATATGCTGTCGCTTCGCTCTGGCGCTCCAGCGCCCCCTCACCTTCTCCATTCCAACCTTCCTCTCCTTAATAACATTCTGAACCCTAACACTCCTTCTTATCCCATCCCTCACCCCTTCAACGTACTTCTCGGGTTCCCTCGCGCTGCACGGTACAATGTCACACTCCTCCATATTGGTCCCCTTGATTATATCCCTCACCTCCCCAACAACCTCATCCCACCTCTTCCCACCTACCCCACCCTCTATACTGTCGACCTTGGAAACGACGACGAGTCCATTTGCATGTGGCATGGGACCCTTAAGAACGGTATCGGCGATAACGAGGCACTCTACAGTCTGGGCCTGTACGCCGTCCGTTGCGGATACCACAAGGACCACGGCGTCAACTATAGAACGGCAGGAGAGAACCTGACGGATCAAGGAGGAATGACCGGGACAGTCGACCACCGTGAACCTGAGGGGAGGAGGGGAGGGGGTTACGAACGTTGAGAAACCTAGGTCCAACGTTATACCCCTTGACGCCTCTGCTGGGGATTTATCGAAAGATGCTGTGCTGCCGAGGGTACTTAACATACGGGATAGGGTTGTTTTACCAGAATCTACGTGACCTATTATGGCGACGTTTAGATTTAATGGGGGTGAGGAGGATGAGGTGGAGGAAATCGTGGAGGGGAAAGGGTTGGGGGGAGTTTATTGGATTTATTGAGGAAGGTTTAGGTATTGTAGATGTAATATAGGTTATAAAATAGGTAAATATACGAATTATATTATAATTATCGTATAAAATTAATAAATGATTGAAATATTGGTAAAATGGTATTTGGTAATTTTGGAAACCTTAGAATTTCTCAAATATATAATATTATCAATACATACAAGCACTGTCGAATTTATAATTCAATAATCTGTCTATATCTCAATTGTTATATTTATAATTGTTATATATATAGAATTAGAAGGGAAAGCTGCATCCACCTCCTCGCCTCCCTCCATAAAAATGTCAAAAAAAGATCATTCTTTATCTCCATTATCTCCCCCAACAACATTAATAGCTTCATCATTATCAGGTATAATATCACGTATAATATGTCATCCATTAGACACATTAAAATCACGTCTACAGTCCCCCACGTCTTCACCCTCAAACCTTATATCCTCCTCCAATTCCCTCCTAAAAAACCACGGAATTCGCGGCATGTACCGCGGTATCGGCGCCGCAATCATCGGCGGTACCCCAGGAACCGTCCTCTACCTGACCTCTTACGACTACTTAAAGTCTTCCCTACCTCTCCAGTCCTCCCCCTTCCTCTGTCACCTGTCAGCCGGAATGCTCGCAGAGGCCGTGGCGTGCGTCGTGTACGTTCCCGTGGACGTCGTAAAGGAGAGGTGCCAGGTGTCGACCCTCCAAGCTAAACCCAAGTACTCCACCTCCTATGGCGCCCTCAAATACATTATGGAGAACGAGGGAACGAGGGGGGTTTACAGGGGGTACGCAGCGACGCTCCTGAGCTTCGGACCCTTCTCAGGCCTGTATTTTGGTTTCTACGAGGAGTTAAAATCCAAAATATCCCCTTACTACCCAAAGGGTGAACTGCCTTTCACCCCCACCGTAGCCACTAGCGTGGGAGCCGGTTTGTGCGCTGCGTGGATCACCACACCTTTGGACCTCGCGAAACTTAGGATGCAGGTCGTTAGGGGGGGGGGTAATTTCGTTGACGCCTCGGCTGTGGAGAGCTACGCTACCTTTTTGTCGTCGCTAAAGACCATTGTTAGGGAGGGTGGAGTCCAGGGGCTCTGGAGGGGGGCCACCGCTAGGTGCTTGTTCTTCGCACCCGCTACCGGGGTTACAATGACGTGCTTTGATATGTTCAAACAAAGGCTCAATTCCACATGATGATTCCACATAAAAAATACAATTACATTATTATTACACTTGTTGCCCTTCCTTCCCTCAATCATCCCACTTTGTTTCTCCCGTTTCCTTGTTGAACCAGTACGCAACGCCCGTGCTAGGGTCAATGTGACTGACCCACTTCTTGGCCTCCTCCTTTGCAGGGTCCTTGTTAGGGTCCTCCCAAACGCTCTCCTGCGTCTCCGCGTTGTACCAGTAACTCTTCCCTGAGTCATCCTGGAACTCCTCCCACCTAGGACCCCCCTTGCCCCCGCCCGCGTATCCAGCAGTCTCGGCGTTGTCAGTGTCGTAATCTGTGACTTCCCCTCCGCTCTGGTTACCCCCCCCTCCTCCCCCACTTCCCCCCTCGGCGATGCTGACGCCCCTGCCTTCGGGCCTCTCCCACTGCGCCTGGTTGGTCTCCTGGTTGAGGTAGTAGTAAGAGTTGGCTTCGTTGTCCCAAATCTTCTTCCAAACGACCTTGCTGCTGGGGGTGATGGCCCTGCCCTCGTTGATCTTCCTGACCTCCTCCGGGTTGCTGCTAACGATGGCCCCAGCTGCCCCCCCGGCCTCCCTCTCCTCCAGCTCCCTCCTCTTCCTGCTGACCTCCTCCATCTGGCTCCTGACCTCAAGCTCCCTCTTGGCGTTCTCGGCACTACCCTGGGCGTGAAGAGCCATGAGCTTGGAGCTCTCGCTCTCCATCTCCATCTGCATAAGCCTGCTCTCCCTCTTCTCTAGCAACTTCATCCTTGACTCAAACCTGGCCTCAAGCTCCCTGATCTTTTGGGAAGCCTCCTCCTCAACCTTCTTCGCCGCCTCCTCGGCCATCCTCTTGCCTTCTTCCCTGGCCTTCTCGACCTCCAACTCAACCATTCTAGTGTCGGCAACACTCAAACCCTCCTCCCCCATAACGAGGTTGAACTCCTTCTGTGCAATGGCAAGGTCGTTCTTAGCCTTCTCCTTCTCAATCGTCCTCCTCTCCGCATACTCCTTGGCAGCCTTGGCCTGCTGAGTCTCCAGGAACTTGCCCATCTGCTGCTGCATAAGCTGCTCCATGTCATCCCCTAAATACTTCATGTCAGCATCCCTTGCCAGCATCCTCACGCTCCCAGGCCTTATAAAGGTGCCTAGGGGCGGGCCAATACCCGGCGCTTCGTACCTCATTTCATCGCCCTGCGCCCTAAGGAGCGCGATCTTCTTTCTCTGCTCCAAGACCCTCCTGGCCTTCCTGCGCCTGAAGCAACCCTGGATCTTGAGGGCGGCCTCGTGCATCTTGTTTTCCTCCTCCATGAGCGCGATCCTCCTCGCCTGCTCCTCCTCGAACTTCTTCCTCTCCGCGCTTGCCGCCATATTCCCGCCGATCCCGTGCTTGATGGCGTCCTGCCTTGTTACCTTGGCCTGCTCCTCAAGCTCCTCACACTTCTTCCCGAGATCATCGATCTCCTTGAGCTTCTTGTCCCTGGCCTCGCTGGGATTCGGAAGCCTTTTCAAGGCCTTCGTCTCCCTGGCCATCCTCAGCCTCATTGTCTCGGCCTTCTTCTTGATCATCTCAGCCTCCTTCATCATCGCCTTCTTCTTAGCCTGCACCTTCCTCCGGGCCATCCTCGACCTGTAGCATCCCTGTATCATCACGGCGCTCTTGTTCTCCTCGATAAGAAGCGCGGCTGCCTTCTTCCTCTCCTCCTCCTCGGCATTCTCTCTTAGCTTCCTCTCAATCTCCTCCCTCTTCTTCCTCTCCTCCTCCTCCTTCTTCATCTGCTCCCTGAGAGCAATCTTCTCCTTCCTGACCTTCCTCGCCTCGATCCTTGCCTTCCTCTTCTTATACACGCCCTGGATCTTCAGCGCCGCCCTCTCCCTTTCAACCTCCTCCTGCTCGTCCTCGAGCTTCTTCTCCTCCTCTAGAGCCTTCGCCGCGGCAGCGTCTGCCCCAAGCAGGTCTTTCTTGTCCTGCTCCGCCTGCATGCTCGCGCTCAATTCCATAGCCTGAATCTCGGCCTGCATCTTCCTCTTCATCTCCTCAATCTCAGCAGCGCCAATGTCTCCAGCAGCCTCGAGTTCCGCGATCCTCTTCTTGTGCTCCTCCTTCTTCCTCCTGACCTTGATCTTCGCGGTGATGATCCTGAAGAAGTTGCACAACCTCTGGGCAGCAGCGTTCTGCTCAGCCAAAATCCTCTTCTTCTCAGCCTCGGCCTCCAAGACTGCCAGCTCGTTCCTCCTCTTCTCGACTTTCCTCCTGGCCCTCCTCCCCCTGAAGACGTTCTGGATCTTTGTAGCTGCCGCGTTCATCTCCTTCAACTCCATCTCCTTCCTCCTCCTTTCCTTCTCGGCCTCAACCTTGGCCTTCTCCTCAGCCTCTTTCATCCACTTCAGCTTCCTGTCGTGAGCCTTCTTGTTGAACTTCATCAGGAACCGGTGCGTCCTATAGTTCTTCCGAATGATCTTGCTAGCGTTTTGCCTGTCCCTCTCCCTCCGCTTTCTTCCGACCTGCTTCTTCGCCCCGAACTGTCGGGCCTTGCCCTGCATGATCCTTGCCGCCTTGTCTTGCTCTTCCATCTCCTTCCTGAGCTCTTCGTTGTGCTGTGCTTGCCACCTCCTCTTTTTCTCCTCCTCAAGCCTTACGTTATTCTCCCTCTTGTTATTGCTGGTCTTCTTCGCCTCCCTAATCCTGAACCTACCTTGGAGCTTGGTCGCGGCCAAGTCTTGTTCCTCCTTCTCCACCTTTCGTTGCTTCATCCTGTTCACCTTCTTTCTAGCCCCGAAGCCTCTCGCCCTATTTTGTAGGATCCTTGCCGCCTGGTCCTCCTCCTGGTCCTGCTTCGCTTTCCTCATTGTTCCAACCCTCTTCCTTGCGCTGAACTGTCTCACCCTGCCCTGCAACACTCTTGCTGCCTTGTCTTCCTCCTCCATTTGCTTCTTCTTAAGGAAGGCCTGCATCTTGCCGGCGGTTGTCTCCTTCGCCTTGTAAACTCTCCAAGCCCCGGAAATCATGTTTGCCGAGTCCCTCTCAAGCTTTTTGTGCGCGTAGATGAGCTGCCCCTGCACTCCCCTGTACCTCCTCTGTATGACACAGGCGGCTTCGTGCATCTCCTTAGCACGCTTCCTCTTGGCGACTTCCTTCCTGGCCTCGAAGCCCCTGAACCTATTCTGTAGCAGGCTTGCGGAGTCATTCATCTCCTTTTCTTCCTTGAGCTTTGCGACCCTCTCCCTATCGCCCCTACCCCTCCACCTGGTCTGAATAGCAAGGGCACCCTTCTGCTCCCTCTTGCCCTGTACGAAAAACTTGGCAGACTCCATGTCCTTGTAGCCTCTGTACCTCCGCTGCAGGAGAATCGCGGCGTCGTTTCTCTCCTTTTGTATCCTTAGCCCGTCGGTGATGGCCTTGGCCTTCTTGCACTTCCACCTGTTCTGGATTTTGCAGGCGCTCCCGTCTCGCAGCACCTCGTGGGCGAATGCTCTACCAAGGAAGCCGCGGATCAGCCTCTGAATCTCAATTGAGCAGGTGTTATACTCTTTGTTTCTCTGCATGATCATCACGTTGTTCCAATGCATGAAAGCCGACCCTTGCTGGCGGAGACAAAAGGTGGAAAGAAGAGTGAAGATTTTGTAGCACGTCTTGACCCTGATGTATTTGTCGACGCTCTGAATGTTCTTTCCGTACTGAATAAAGTCTTTCCACTTTTCGAAGCCCTTGACCAAGTTCGAAGCGTCCTGGCCCATGAGGAAACGCCTAAGTTTCTCCACACCCCATTGCTTGCAGTACTTTTTCGCGCGGTTGTTCTTCACGACAGTAGGGCAGTTCAGCTGCACCCACTGTACCCCCTTTTTCACCTCGGAGTTGAGCTGCTGCAGACCGGCCTCAGCAACTGCGAGCTCCCTGCGCAGGTCCTGAATGGAAGCCTGGGAGTTCGACTGCAGGAGATGAGGAGTTTCCCTTCCATAGTTCTCGTCGAAGTTGCCATCCCTCTTGAGGTGTCTGACAGCCAAGGCTTGTTGAATTTTTAGCGGGGGCAGATTGGGGTTGGAGGAGACAGTCTGACTATCGCTTGAGTTGTTGAGGAGAAAAGCAGCGTGGGGAGGGAGCGAGGAACCATCGTCATCCATCGACGCATCGTCCTCTACAATGCTGAACATCGAGAGCGGATTTGTTTGCGCTGCAGTAGCTTTTCTTGCCTTTGCCGATCCAAGTTGCACGCAAACCGTGTCCTTTCGGTACCTCTTCATCGCCTTCGCGCAGAAGGTCTTGAAATTGACAGAGTTGGAATCCAACACGTTCTCGGAGGCCGCATCCAACATCTTTTCAAGGTCATCTCTGTCGAAAGACATCTCGCATTCCTCGAGGGCGGCCTTGGCCTCATCCCTGCTAATAACAGAGGCCGTTATTTCATCGCTCGGGTCCGAGTATTGCTCTAGAGTTTCCAGCAGAATTTTAGGCATGTCCACAGAAAACTTTTCTACGTCCGTGTACCTCATTTCTATAAGCTGAAACTCTCTTAAGGTCATCTTGGCCTTCTTCACTACATTTGCAATGTTTATCTTCGGGGCAGCATTCTTCTTCCTCGCGGCAGCGATTGCGTCCGTCTCGGAATTCGGCTGGACGATTTTCAGGTCTCGGTGGAATCTTGAGAAATCTTGCTTCGCTTTCTTCTTTCTCTTCGCCTTCTTCCTCGCGGCGGGGGGCTTGCCAGAAGAAAACTCGTTGTTCAGCTTCTTCTTCTTCCTCCCCGGCTCGCTGGATGGCCGGGGTTCCTCCCCATCCTCCTTGGCCTGCAGTTCCCTAATGTGTTCGGCCTCCTTGACGATCCTAATGAGGTCTGTGTCTCCCTCGAGGACCTCATTAAGAGCCCGTTTCTGCCTTGCCGCCATGGCCTTCTTAGCCTTCTTATCTATTATCGACTCCTCGTTGAGTTTTTTCGCGGCCGAAGCGTCAACAGACGCCGAGAACAGCGTCTTTAACGTCTCCAAGTTGAGCAAGCCCATGGTGCCCTTGGGAGCGGCTAAGGTCTGGGCCATCCTCTTCTTCTTGGCAGCAACCCTCTCAGCAGCGGCATTTGTATTCTTGACGGCCGCGCTCTTATTTACATCTCCACCAAGTAACGAGGAAGCATCCATGTCGAATCCAGCAGCCTCAGCGTCAGCACCATTCTCCCGGAGCAACTTGCCCATGGCAGCCGTTCTTAGTCTAAATTCAGCCTCTAAGCTCTCCGGTGTATCACTGGGGAAGCCGCCCTGGAAGTATTGACGAAGATCAGACGGCTGAAGAAGAGGAGGGGTTGTCAGAATGGGGAAGTTAACCTTTGGGATGGGCCGAGAGCCCGAGGACTGAGGCACTGTTTTCTAACCCCACCAACGCCAACAGGAGCCACTCACCTCATTTCTGGAAGAAAGTTGCCCATGAACATCATTAAGAATTATTATGTCCCCATCACCCGTCTCAGGGCGAGGTGGGGAAGGCATCGTTTATATGGCATAACAGCTCGCTTGGGTCTCTCAGGAGAAATCGATGTTTCCAAAGCAAGGACTTTATATTTAAAGTTTGTCGGGGAGTTTGTCCTTTTGGGGCGACCCCACGTTGTTCCCCCTCCCCCGATTCTCGCCTATTCGTTCGCATTTAACGATAGAACCTAAGAAATGTTTGGAATTGGAGGAAAAAAACCTCTTCCTCCGTCAAGTTCACGATATGTGAGCAATGCAGCCAACATTGGACGAAGGGATTTCACCGACGAGGACTTTGACTTTGATGACGAGGACGATGATAAGGACGAGGGGGTCTTGGATATGAAGAAGTACAACCCCAAGACTGCTATTTTAAGTCCATCAGCGGCCCCACAGCGTCCGAACTGCCCTGCTTCTATTAACACGGGGAAAGGAATCATTCAGCTGGCTCAGAACGGAAAAGCCGCCGCACTTCTTCCTAACATGGCCGTAGCGACGCCTCCCTCGAATCGGACTTTTGACCAGTCCAAGCTTTACCATGTCAACAAGGCGAAGCAGAGTGAGGCCGCGGCAGTGTACCAGAACGAAATGGAGGCCGCGTTCAAGGCAGAGGAACACGCTAGGGAGGCGAAATACAAGCGGAGGCAGTCTCAAATGCTTGCATCTGATGAAATGAAAAAGGCTACTAAGGCAATCGCCGAGGCCAATGCAGCAAAGCAGCAACAGGAGGAGGCCACAAACCAGAAGCTTTCAGCGATGGCCCTTACAGAAAAAGAGAAAGAGGAGATGGAAAGAGCGCTGAAGGAGTCTGCGGAGGCCCAGGAGAAGAGGTTAAGAGTGGAGGAGGAGGTGGGTAGGGGAGGGAGGAGAGAATGACGCGGATGCGCTCAGCCAACCGCACATTTCGCTAACATTTGTATTACAAACACCACCTCGCCACCTCTCTCTTCTCAACGCTCGCAGCTGAAGAAGGAGATCGAGGCTACACAGAGGACCAAGAGGGAGGCGGAGGAGGCGGAGAAGCGAAAGAAGGATGCCGAAGACGAACGCATGAAGACCCTCGAGGCGGCGAAGGCCGCAGAGGAAGAAGCCAAGGAAGAGGCAAGGAGGAAGCAAGAGGCCTTCGAGAGGAAAGAAATTGAGCAGGCCGAAGCTGACGAAGCCTCAAGGCTAGCCGAAGAGGCCGCTGTAAATAAGCAGGCGATCGTCGAAAAGCTCAATGCCGAGCAGAAGGCGGCGCACTTGGCTGTCCAGCAGATGAAGAACGTGGAGGAGTCCAGGCTCCAGGCCCAGGAGAAGATGAAGCTGGAAATCGCCCAACTTGAGGAGGCTGAGAAGTTGGCAAAGGAGAATGCAGACAAGAAATTGGACGCCCTAACAAAATCAGAGGAGGACAAGGACGCACTTTTGGCGATTGTTGCCGAAAGCAACGCCCTAGCCCAGAAGAAGATTTGGGCCGGGAGGAAGCTTCGCCAAGAGACCGAGAAAGCCAAGGAGACGGGGAGGCTAAGGAAAGAAGCCGAGAGAAAACAGTGCGAGAACGTCGAAGCCGCGAAGAAGGCTGAGGAGGAAGCCAAAGTTGAGGAGGAGAGGAGGATTGCTCTCACAAAGAAGACACAGGAGGAAAGAGAGGAGATAAAAAAGACGCTCAAACAAGCAGAGGCC
>Ga0115006_10001369_pt1 | contig 15112 bp, 14 predicted proteins | sample ArcOceMetagenome_3_FD_88943 | JGI IMG/M metagenome (GOLD analysis project Ga0115006, IMG submission 88943) | Marine eukaryotic phytoplankton communities from Arctic Ocean - Arctic Ocean- Svalbard ARC20M Metagenome | ecosystem: Environmental > Aquatic > Marine > Oceanic | place: Arctic Ocean...
CCGAGATCGCTAATGACGAACGTGCTCGACGCGCCATTAGCACCAAGCTGCATGTTTTCAGCTTCTTGGTATTCATTTCGGTGTTCGCACTGAGCACAGGTGCAAATGTGGCAGCTGAGAACGAAAGCAGGCCAGCCAGAATGAGACGTTACGATGCAAATCGAATCGAAACAGATGAAATCTTTGAGCTGGGAGATTACTCTGAGAGCAGGCAAGATCGCCAAAGGGAGCTCGGAAACAAGAGCAAGAACGTAAGTTATGGAGAGGGCAGTTGGTTGCGTGGCACGTCGAAATAATATATCTTGTCTCACATATTCTCACCGTCCTGTTTTCTAATTAATTGTGCGTCCTCGCCATTTTCTTGTCATGCAACAGAAGAAGAAGAGCAGGACGGGGAAAAGTAGTAGCAGCAATAAAAAGAAAGGAAGGAGCAAGACAACAAAGGGTAGTAAGTCGTCGAAGAGTACTAGCAGCAGCGGGGGTGGCAGAGAGAAGAGGAATAGAAAATCCTCAAACACCAAGAAGAACAGCAGAAGTGGCCGAAAAGGACCAGGATCCAAAACGAGAAAGAAGCTCAACGACCGAGCACAGGAACTCATGGAAGAGGAGAATGCCCTTTTCCTCGCTGCGTTTGCAGACAATAGGGGAGGGATGTCGATGCCGACGCCTCGCCCACGACCTCCGCCAGTTCCAACGCCACGTCCACCTGTGTCGGCGCCGACCATCCCAACAAGATGCGGCATTAGTCCCCAGGAACGCCGAGCGGAAATCCTTGCCGAGGTTTCCAAGATATCCGATCCAGACGACCTACTGACCGGAAATTCCCCTCAAAGGAAGGCACTTGATTTCATTGTGGACGAGGATGTGCTTCGGCTTTGTCCCGATGATCCCACCCTCGGTCAGAGATACATCCTCTCTGTATTCTATTATTCGACCGAGGGTCCAAACTGGTCTCGATGCTCCAAACCGAACGATCTTAGCAACCCTGAGCAGGTCGCGGCGGCTAATGCTCGGTGCAACATTCGCGGCGACGGAAGTCAATTTGCGGGCAGTGATGCCTGGTTGACCGGAGTTAGCGAATGCGAATGGGGCGGCATAACCTGCGGAGACTCAGGCTCAGGTTCAGCGATTAGCCTCTTTACTGGTGAGTTGTTGCTTGCTAGCTAGCTAGAGGCACTGGAGCTGTGGGATTGGAATTGTTTGTTTGTGTTTATTTCGAGTCACTCACACGGTCTTTCTTCTCCTCCATCTTGAACACCAATCACAGAGAATATCAATGTGGGAGGCGTGCTTCCTTTTGAGCTTCAGGATCTGGAAAAGTTGGAAGTGCTTCACGTCGAAGAGGGGCGGACCCGTGGCACAATTCCGGGTGAGTTTGGCAATATAAAGAATTTGAAGGAATTGGATTTGAACTTTAATCAAATATCAGGAAACATTCCGGACAGCATCTTTGGGCTGCGAGACTTGATCGAGCTGGATCTCAACGACAACAGGCTCACTGGTGAGTTGAGCGGAAGCATTGGCGGTATGCCCAACTTACAGTTCCTGCAATTGCAAAACAATCGAATGAGCGGGCAGCTTCCGGATTCGCTTGGGCAGTTGACGAAGCTTGTAATTCTCAATGTTGATGAGAACCAATTCACGGGAGCTATGCCTCAATCAGTCTGCGAACGAAGAGACATCAATGGTGGACGTTTGGCAAGTTTGACAGCGGACTGTTTGAACCCCGAAGACAAATTTTATGTTCAGTGCGATACTCCCGAGTGTTGCACCATGTGCTTTTAGCCACGTGGGTCACGAAATATGGTGGGACGCCATTGTGACTACTACGTGTATTTATTATTCATAACGAAGAAGAGAGGAAACGTACCCTTCTGTATATATATGTACCTCGGTCGGTACGATATCGTACCTTTAAAATACAGAGAATAATCATAACTTATAACTAACTCCATTGCTGAAGAAACAATTGTATGTGGGATAGTGACTTTTTGTGTCTTCTGTACCGGTAAATCAATCTCTAAGCGACGTACATGTAGACGTCTACTAGTCTAGAGATCTACGTGTAGAGAGGAGGGTCTCAGACGACCCTCTGGCTGGCGTGCATCGCATCGGCGCCCGATGACCGACGAAGGACAGACACTGACGTTTCACCGCCCCACAATTCATTCACAAACCACAACCCAACACCCGAAAACCGAAGGCCAAGATGCGTCGCTTCCTCTCTTCTCTCGCCGTCGCGGGCGCCGCCTTTCTCGTGTCGACGTCTCCAGTAACAGTATCCGCTGATGCCGGTGCAGCTGCAGCGGCCGCCAACGCAGGAATCAAGGCGTCCTTGAAGAGCCTCGACTACCGCTACTTCGTTGCCGGTGGTGTCTGCGCCGCTACCTCACACGGCATCACGTGCCCAATCGATGTCGTCAAGACCAAGATTCAGGCCCAGCCTGAGGTAAGAAACGCGCTGAAGAAAGTTCTGGCAGTGGCTTGTGCTGGTCGCTTGCTTCATCTTTTTCTCGGAGATCCACCCTAATGCATTCGTATTCCTATTCTTCCTACGCAACCTGCCGATGCCCGCCAATCCGATCATGCATAGGTGTACGACAAGGGCATTGTGTCTGCCGCTCTCTCCATCATCAAGGACGATGGACCGACCGTGCTTCTTGGAGGTCTCGGATCCACTGTGGTTGGGTATGGCATCGAGGGAGCGATGAAGTTCGGTGTGTATGAGCTTTGCAAGCCCATAATGACGAACTTGATCAAGGGGAGCAAAGGAGCTGCCTACATTGCTGCCTCGGTCTTTGCAGGTGCGGTCGCCAGCATCCTTCTCTGCCCAATGGAAAGCACGCGCATACGCCAAGTTACGGATCCAGAGTATGCTGATAAGGGACTGATGGCAGCATTTCCCCAGCTTGTAAAGGAGGAAGGCTTCGGCCCAATGTTTTCTGGCATTTGGGCCATGCTTTCAAAACAGGTAAGTATTTCACGTCCCTTTGGTGTCTGGATGTGTGTTCTTTCCCACGTTCATTTTATCCTGAACCATGCTAATATGAATGTCTACACTTTGTTTCACATGTCGACTGCGCATCGAACACCGAAACGTATTTAGGTTCCGTACACCATGGCTAAGCAGGTTTCCTTCGATATTGTTGCCGGTCTGCTCTATGCGTCCCTTACCAAGAAAGAGGGGGTCACCGCCGATGATCTCAAGTGGATCGTATCTGTCTCTGCTGCATTCATTGCCAGCTTGTTTGCTTGTATTTTTAGCCAGCCTGGAGATATGATCTTGACGGAGACGTTCAAGGGAAGCAGCGGCAAGGGTTTCTTTGGAATTGTCAAGGACATTAACGACAAGGGTGGAATTCCTGCCTTCTTCACCGGAACCGGTGCCCGTATTGTCCATGTCGGTATGATCATTACAAGTCAACTTGTCATTTACGACATTGTAAAGCAGGCTCTTGGTCTACCGGCGACTGGAAAGCATTAATAAAACGAACTACTTGTATCGGTGCTATTGTTGGATGTTGGAAGATAGTTCAGCCCTCACTACCGTAGCATTTACATGTAATGGCAATGCAACGGATCAACCAATACGGGCCGCTATCGAGACTAATAAATTGAATATGGTCTATTAATTTTATGATTTTTTCATCTTTCACATATAAAAAGTAACTGAATCCCCAGCTTGGATGCCTACAATAGATGCGAGGCAAGCAATATAGTAGTTTCACTACCGCACGCCTTCGCACCAACATCCATAGCATCGTGTATATTATGAATTGCGCCCATCTCTCGCCTGTACCAAGATAACTTCCTACCTACGATCGTACGCCAATAGCCAATGCCACGCCAGCAAGCCCTGTGATATAGGTTCAAGAAGGGCGTGTATGACACTCCCTCTTCTCCGTGCTCAGCACCGAGAGAAAGAGGGACAATTATGCACTTCAAAAACAATGAAATCAATTCCATTGCAGCCAGCGGTGTTTTAGAAGCACTGAGTGCAGCATGGCGTCGCGCATTCGACATAGAATGGATCGAAAGGGTCAAGACAGTCGCTCGTCAGAGTTCGGAGGTTGCCAGCACGCAGAAGACAAACCTCCTCCGGCATTGGGTCCTGCAAGAAGTTGGTATCGAACGTTGCAACGACTGCACAGGGCGAGTAAAAAAGAATGCAGTGAAAGAATAGAATGGTTAGCAATAAAGTGAGGGCCAACATCAGGATGCATCAATGAAGAAAGTCCCTTTCAACTTACTCAATCGATCCAAATTGCCAACTTCGGCCGGGATGGATCCGGTGAATTGATTGCGGTGGAATTGCAGGAATGTAAGCTTGGCCATCTTTTGTATGTCTGGGCTGATCTTTCCGCTGAGATTGTTGTCGTTCATGTCAAACTCGAGCAAATTGGCCAGATTGTACATGTTGGCGGGGATGGAACCGGTGAGGGCATTGAAATTCATATCGAGCTCGAGAAGGTTGCTCAAGTTGCCCAATTCGGGTGGGATCGTACCGCCAGTTCGTCCCTCTTCCATGTGAAGGAATCGAAGCTCGGATAGCTCTTGGAGCTCTCTGGGGATGGTACCAGCGAGATTGTTTTTCTCTGTTTTGCGAGTGGGGGCAAGATCGAAGAAAAAATGACATAAATATGGGGTTAGCAAAATGGACAAAGCGCTAGTGTTGGGATCCCTATATCGCGTCGATCGACAAAACTTCATTCGTTTCTTCAATGCGAAACAATCAAACACAAAACTTACCGAACTCAATTCGCTCCATGTCGCTGCTGACGGGATCGCATGCACCGCCGCCCCACTGACACTCGGACACAGGAGTTAGCCAGGCATCGGTACCGCCTTGTCCGATCTCCACCTCCAATGCGCAATAGGCATTGGCCTCGGCGATGCTCGCGGGGTCGGACAGATCGTCGGGTGCCGAGCATTCGACCCAATTCGGTCCATCGGTGGAAAAGTAGAACACGGCCATGGTATACCGCTGAACGAGGAAGGGATCGTCGGGACATAGGTAGAGGCTGTCCTCCTCGGTGATCCACCTGAGGCTTTGGCTTTGAGGAGAAAACGGTGCGATAAAGTCGATGGGGTTGGACACCTGCCTGAGGATGTCGGTAATGGCAGCGGTCCGCTCCTCTGGACTTAGGTTGCACGTGAGCGTCGGAGCAGGAGTCGTGGGCACTCCTGCGGTTGGCCGAGGAGTCGGCGCCGGTGTTGTCCTGGGCAGTGTAGGACGCGGCGTCGGAGGAGGCGTCGGACGCGGCGTCGGAGGAGGCGTCGGCTCAATGGACCGGTCTTCCTGGAGGAAGCGGTCCCAATATCCCTCGTCTTCCAACGCCATGGCATCATCGGCTTCGACCTGATCCATCTGAATCGGATTTTTGTGCAAACCTCTCTCGCTAATGACCTTCTGTTCCCGCTTCTTCTTCCCCTGCAGTGGGACATCCTTCTTGAATAGGCTGGCATTGGCGGCAGAGCTAGTAGGGCCATCGACGCCCTTGCCCAGCATCGTTGTTGCCTTGTGTTGCAACAGATCCATCGCATCATCGTCGTGCTGACTGGCCAGAATTCCATTGGCTGCTGCTGTTCCACCGGCGGATGCCCGACGAATCCTCAGCGAGCTTTTGGTGTTCGTCGCCGCCGAAGAAGAAGAAGAAGCTTCAACGTTGGCCGTCGCGGCAATCAGCCCGAGGCCGAGGGCGACCCGGCGCATGATGCGTTGCCCTTGGAATGTAGGAGGGAGTCTCACCAGTAGTTGGCTCTGTCACGTCCCTCCGTATCGAGTATGCGAACGTGGAGGATAGGATAACCGTCCAGAGAGCTGGTGGGCAGATGCTTGGGTGTTGCTGTTGCTGCCCTGCTTACTGGCTGCTCGCTTGGAAAAGTAACACAAACTGGTTGGAGTTGGCCAACCCAAGTCGGCAGGTCTCTCCGGACCTTGTGAAACCTTGACCAAAAGGCTTGGCCGGCGTAGGGCATGATTCGTCGATATCCGGAACGAGGATCTCCAATCTTCACTTTTTGCGATGAGCGTTGTTTGTTTGCAGAGAAGCACGTCAGGCGCGCGAAAATTATTGTTCCCGTCAAAAGCGAAGCTCCCTTGTTCCCGCGCGCCCGCCACGCCGGATGCCGGTCGGCTGCTCTCTCGTCTCGCCGGCTCTCATTCTCATTCTTCCATTTCGAATACAGTACCATACATCAGGCAGCAGATGGATACGTGCAGCAGCACACGGGGGAGGAGGCAAAGAACAGGCCCGTCGGCGGCGTCAGGAATGGCCACGATGTCGTCGTTCCCTGTCCTTCTGGCGATGCTACTGGCAACTGCCTCGGTATCTTCGGCGTTCAGCTGGACAGGCTACTTGGGCCCCATCGGCTCCAGGCCGGCCGGCGCGCAGGTTGCGGTTCCCCGGCGGCAGCACCAATGCGCCGGTGCTACCGGTACCAGTAATACTTGGCGCACGAAGGGTGGCGTCCATGGCGCATCCGGCATCAGTGCCGGCGGCGGCGGCGTGCGCCTGCGCATGAGCGACGCTGGAGTTGGCGGCGATTCTGATGATAACAACAGCAGCAGCGACGATGCCATTGAAGCGCTCATGGCGGCATCGGCGGCCAGCAATACCGATAGCAACACCAATGGCAACACCAATACCAATGGCGACAGCAACAGCAACAGCAACAGCCTCGGCATCGACTTTGGTGCCAGCAACACCAACCCCACGACGGACATGGGCATCATCAATCCGGAGGACGGGGTCGGCGCCCCGTGCGTCATCAAGGTCCTCGGCGTGGGCGGCGGCGGCGGCAACGCCGTCAACCGGATGATCCAGACGGCCATCCAGGGCGTCGCCTTCTGGGCCATCAACACCGACGCCCAGGCCCTGGCCAAGAGCCTGGCGCCCAACATCCTCAACATCGGCCAGTCCACGACCCGTGGCCTCGGTGCCGGCGGCGACCCCAAGGTCGGCCAGCAGGCCTGCCTCGAGAACTACGAGGACGTCAAGCACATCTGCGACGGGGCGGACATGGTCTTCATCACGGCCGGGATGGGCGGCGGCACCGGCTCGGGCGCCGCCCCCGTCGTGGCCGAGGTGGCCAAGAAGGAGTGCGGCTGCCTCACCGTCGGCGTCGTCACCAAGCCCTTCGCCTTCGAGGGGCGGAAGCGGATGAAGCAGGCCGAGGACGCCATCGAGGCCCTCCGGGAGCAGGTCGACACCCTCATCGTCGTTTCCAACGACAAGCTCCTGCGGATCGTCCCCGACAACACCCCCGTCACCGACGCCTTCCTCGTCGCCGACGACATCCTCCGCCAGGGCGTCGTCGGCATATCCGAGATCATCGTCAAGACCGGCCTCGTCAACGTCGACTTCGCCGACGTCCGGGCCGTCATGAAGGACGCCGGCACGGCCCTCATGGGCGTCGGCACCGGGGTCGGCAAGACCCGCGCGGCCGACGCGGCCGTCGCCGCCATCTCCAGCCCCCTCCTGGACTTCCCCATCGCCGAGGCCCGGCGCATCGTCTTCAACGTCGTCGGCGGCCCGGACATGGGCCTGCGCGAGATCAACAGCGCCAGCGAGGTCATCTACGAGAACGCCCACGAGGACGCCAACATCATCTTCGGCGCCCTCATCGACGAGGCCATGGGCGACGAGGTGAGCATCACCGTCCTGGCGTGCGACTTCCGGGAGGGCAGCACCGCCCTCGACGATCCGGCGCAGGCGAAGAAGAAGAAGGCCATCCGGACGGTGGCGGGCGGATTCACCGAATCGGAAAGGTCCAGAGAGCGCGGGGGGACGGCATCGTACGACGAGGACGCGCTCTGGGGCGACGAGGGGTCGGACGTGGAGGGCGGTGGCGACCGAGGGCCGCTCTTCTACAAGGAACGGAGACAGGCCACTCGCAGCCCGCTAGGGCCCGATGCCACCATAGAAGAGACGAGGGTGGCAATAACCCGCGGGTTTAAGATGCCCGCCAAGGCTGATGATCCCACCGGAGGGCCGGATGCTGAGAAGGGCCTGCGGAAGCGTTTCCGTGGCTTCTTCCGTGGTGTCTTTGGCAAGAAATAAGAGCTTCAACGTCTCTTTTGGGCACGGGGGGGCGCCATCTGTTCCCTGCCAACACGCACATCACATACATCACAAATCACAACTCTGAACAAAGCACATGAAGGATGCAGACGGAAAAAGGGAGGCATCTTTGCCGTCACTTCATGAAATTTGAGCACATATATTTCCAAATATTAATGTCACAAATCTACTGAATTGGGTGCATCAATAATTGGTGCGAGGTAGATTCGGATGAATGTTTAAAATTGCTACTATGGTCGTCAACAAGGCCTAGGAACCTACATGTTAATAAAACACGTAAATCTAATGTAGGAATCCTACATGTACCGGTATTTTTTTTTTTGTACATGTACAGTCTAATTATACGGTACATACGGTAGCTATCGGTAACGTACTCTATGCGAGGTCGGTCGCCCTCTCCTCTGCACCTCCTCTCTTTTCTTCTTCCGTTCCTTGCCTTACGGTACTACGTACCGTAGTACCGGTACTAAGTAGCGACACCTTCCCTGACGTTCGTTTGAATGTCACATCCATCCCCAACAACACATCGACGACATCGAGCGGTCGAGTGAGTCAGTTCTGAGGATCGTATCGATACGAGCTTGTACGTACGTTTGGCTGGCACAAGTCGCGGCAAGCAGCAGAGCAGCACAAGTTTAGTTTGGCATGCGCATCTCAGATCTCAGTTTTGGATACTGCACCCGTTGGAAGCGCCATCAGGTGCCAGAGAACTATCTTTCCATAGTCCTCAGGGGGTGGGTGCGCAAAAGATCAAAGCAAGAATGAGGAGATCTTGTAATCTCTCGTTGGGCCAATAGTTCCTACTAGTAGCTTGGAATATTCCATTAATCTCGAAATCAAATAACCTCTTCTGTCGTGTGGGAAACGATTCATAATGACCACGGTGCAAATAATGATGGCGGGCAGCGCCGCAAGCGTGGCCTCTCGCACTTCTCATGATACGAGGCATTCGTCGGGCTCCTTCATCGACGCAACTGACAAAGACAACGTCCCCTCCGTTACTCTTGCAGACGGTGAAGATGATGTCGTAAGCACGGACGCAACTGACAAAGACAACGTCCCCTCCGTTACTCTTGCGGACGGTGAAGATGATGACATCACCTTCACCCTAAGCACAGCGACATTTGAAACGCGGGACGATCGGCCGTTTTCGGGCTGCATGTCATCCATCGTCCACGACGTGACCGATGGATGGGACCGGCTTGAGCACAATGTAAACGATTGGCAACACTTCGATATGCCAAGCTGCAATACTGGAGGCAGATTGCAGACACAGACTGCGAGCTGCTGGATTGGAAGCTCATCGATTAGCTGCACCGTCCCAGTGTGTTCAAATGGTACTTCCTATGGCGCCAGAACGAGAGGCAGAAAGGATTCAACTTACAAGTACACTGTCAACCTCATGGATATGTATGAGCACGATGACGATGACATGTGGGGGGGCTTTGGCCGCCATCTCAAAAAGAGCAGATCGGGTGTGGGAGTTTCTAGGATTAGATCTGGTATTGCGCAGGTAGGATCCCTCGGCAAGAAGGTCTCCAAGCCCAACATGAATATAATCAAGTCCGTCACCAACCCCCTGAAACTGGGTCGAAAGGGCAGGGGGAAGAGTCAGCAAGAGACTAGAGATGGGGCCGAAAGTCAGTCATTCACTCATGCTGCTACGGTACTCTCCAGCATCCATCAAGAGACGACGAAATTTTCTAATACCGTCAAGATTGCAGCCGATGCCACGTCCAAGATTGCAGCCGATGCCACGTCCCTCGTCACTTCGCACGCTACAAATGCTGTCGGTGATTACCAACAGAAAATGATTGACAAGAATACGAAAGCACTGGCAACGCACACAGGCGCCATCGGACAGCGTTTGATAGTAGCAGAGCAGAAGATAATCCAAGTGAATGAGTTCCTCAACCAATCGCATCAGCGAATTCTCGACGAAGCCAAGCGGGGAGATACCGCAGACGATTGTAGTTGCACCGTAATTAGTGAGGGCCCAGAAGGAATTGAGGTTGTACAGTAGATCTCATCGGCGTTCAAACTGAAGACCTTCTCGACGTTAATGGCTACATGTATCATGTTTATGACGAAGCTTCGCAGCATTTCTCTCTGTCTTTGGCAGAAAATCAGTTGGATAAATAAAACTTTTAAAATAGATGTTTTTAATTTATACAGAACGTATCTAGAGTAGCTACGAGTAGCTAGGAGCAACGATCGTAGGTACGTACTTTGGAGACTACCGGTATAGTAGATCTAGTAGCGAGTAATAGTATCACAAGGGCGTTTTTATGCTACGTACAATTATATATTAGCTACGTAGCTTTTACGTAGAGTGTCATCATACTAGACAGGAGCTAGCTACGAAGAATATATCATCTCCATCGACCAATTCGTTGCCACCAATCTGTTTGCGTGCCGAATATTTGCTTTTTAGAATCAGCTTCGCCATTTTCATTGTCACTGCCGCCACTGCCATCCTCTGTGTTACCGCCAATCGTCTCAATACTCAGAGGCGGGCCTATGGGGAAATGACGAGCCACTGTGTTGTGATTGTCGACAATGAAGCCAATTGCTTGCCTATGAACCAGTAGCTCCCACCTCGCTTTTATGGCCTCCTTCCTTAGCTCATTGTACCTTTTTACTGTATTTTTCACTTCTTTTGAGGCAAGCGGTGTATCGACTTTCTCCAATAGCTCGTCGTACCGCTGACGCTCTTGACCCATTGCCCCGACGAAACGTAAAACTTTTTCGCCTTGCTTGCCAAGAGCCTTGCCCATGGTGCCCCGCAGCTCGTCCTCGATCGTTTTCAGGTGCATGGCGGGATCATGTGTCTTCCGAATGGTATCGACGTATTCGTTTTGCACGTCACTCTTCACCAATTTTGCGGAGCGCTCCCAGGACTTCGTAGTTTGACTCGATGGCATATTGATGGTTACGATTGGTCGGCCCGTCGTAGTGCCCAATTGCCGGCAGCGGTGGATGCATCGTTGTGCCATTGACGCCATCATATTAGTGCTGGCCAAGGTCAGAAGCCCACTCATTCTTCCCGGTAACGTGCGATGGTGCAGGTGATATGATCAGGTGCTTGCCCTTCTTAGCTTCCAAAGCCCTGCCCTCCTGTCTTCCTGCCCTCTTTTATTATTTGCTGGCTTGCTGCCCTTCACATGTATTGTGCCTTCGCTTCTTCGTTCATTCGGCCTTCGCTCGGCCTTCGGCACTTCCGTCATATCATTGCATCATCGGATCATCGGTGCTGCAAAGTATTACTCACTAAAGGTATCGAAGTTAGTGTCTGTACATAGTGGTGAGTTCTCTCGTTCTCTCCCCCAGCCAGCCACTCTCACTCACTCATCACTGTCGCCCCCCTTTTTTTGCACATTAGATCTAAATTTACCAGGTAGTCTAGCTCTAGAGTCGAGAGCTCTAGTAGAGATTTATCTAGATTCTACAAATTCGAAGGGACGAACACGCTCAAGCCTGTCAGAGCGGTCGTCATTACCATGCTCGCCACCTGCGGGTGCCAATGGACCTCCTTTACACTCTCCGATCCACAGTGTACAAACAACAGTTGCGGCGGGATCTCTCCACCTTCTCCTCCAGCGCCGCCACCGGCGCCAGAATCCTCGTTCGGTTCGTCCTCTTCGATACTCAGATCATAAATGTAGGTCCCAGCTTCGTCGCTCACGGCAATCATGGATTCGTCCGTGGGGTGCCACTCCAAACTTGTGATGGGATTGCGATGGGCGGTAAATCGAGCCAGGGGCGATGGCGTATCTGCTCCCGATGCTGGAGAGGACTGGAAGTTGCGCAAGTCCCAGACCGTAAAGACACCGTCATCTCCACCCGTCGCCAAAAGGTTCGACACGAGCCCATTCCAGGCCAAGACGTTGACGTCAGCACCATTGGAGTGGATCTTGTTCGATATCATGGCCCGGTCTTTGCAGCGGACGTCGTACACCTTGACGTAACCTCCGCACTCAGCGGTGGCGAAGACGGTTGCTTCTGTCGGACTCCATTGGATGTCTTCAACCGAAGGTTGGTCGATATTTCCACCGGATGGGCCATAGCTGGACGAAACGGCAAAGGATGAGTTGTTCCATGATCCTCCTGCCCCACCATTGGCCATCTGCCACAGGTGGATGTTGCCATCGCAATCGCCCGTCGCCATCTGACCGGCCTTGACTCTCGACCAGTCCATAGCATATCCTTCGGTGGAATGGCCCTGATACACAAAGAAGGGGTCACGTCGGACCTTGCCACCACCTCTCCCGTCATCTCCGCCACCGGCGCTTCGATTGAAGATGTCCAAAATACCCCTCACGTCGTACAGATTCACCGTCCCGGTGTCAGACCAGGTGGCCACCACCTCGGAATGCTGCGGCATGACGCGGATGCGGTTGATCCCGCCCTCGTGACGGAGGCTAAAGGGCTCCACTATGGGATCGAGATCGGCAATCTCGCCGTCTTCCTCTTCGTCGTCGTCATCAGAATCATCGCTGTCTTCGTCGGGGTTGAATTCCTCGCCCAGTATTTCGTCTTCCTCCTCCTCCTTGGTCTTTACAACGCCGGTCCGAGCCAAGTCACTCAACTTCATTATCGTCAGCTTGTTCTTGTCGGGCCGATCGGCCTGACTCCCAAGAGCCACAATGGCCGTGTGGGGAAAGCGGGTGCGATTCTCTCCCAGATCGTCGCGGATGAAGTCGAAACTGAGGCTGGGCCATTCCGGCGTGAGGCCGTGCAGCATCTTGTAGGCCGTGGGGTCGACCTCCAGTTTTTCTCCCGGAGCGAGAGGGCCCGAGGTGAGCGGGTTCCAGGAACGGATCACGTCCTGCCCGTCAAAGTGATGAGGATCGCGAGCGGCGGATATCTTTCGGTCGCCGCCATCGCCGTCGTCACCCTCCATGGCAGTCCCATCGCCATCGTCCAAAATCTCCTCCTCTTCGTATTCGTCAATGTACGGATCCTGGAATCGTAGGTTGTCCGCCGTTTCTTCCTCTTCTTCGGTGGAGCCTGTCTGGCGCTGGGCGTTGGTCATCTTCTTGGCAGGTCGATCGGCGCCGGAAGCAGACACGTTCTCATCAACAAGAATGGCGGGAGATGAAGGGGCCGGCATGGACGCATGCTGCGCCACGGCGGCTCCGCCACCGGATCGAACTCTCTTCGATTTCTTCCCCATTATGCGCAATGCAAACTTGTCGATGGATATATTATTGTGTGTTGTTGTGAGCAACCACAGAAGCGAACTCACTCGTCGCGTCGTTTAGCACTCACTTCTTTTGCCCGCAACAAGCAAGGCGCAAGATGAGATGGATGGCGGGGCGTGTTTCGTTTTTATTTGCTCGGTTGGGCCCTCGCGCTCTCGCTCTCGCTCGGCCGACTATCGGTCGCGGTTGTCCTGAAAGTCTGGCCTTCGTCAGACAGTATTCATCAGAGCAGACGAGCAGACCAGGAAGAGCAGGTCAGAATGATGAATCAGTGCAGGCAGGGCTGTCCTCAGTACACCGCGGCGGTCCCGATCTGTTTGCTCTATTTTCGGAGCGCTGGCTTGCGAGCAAACAAGCATGTGCATTTCCAGAAAGAGCATACGCGTCGCCGCCTCTGTGGCACTGATCGGCTTCGCCATCGGTATGACTACATGCCAAGCCTTCGTCACTGAGCACGCAACTTCAACATCACGTGGAGAATCATCAGCTTTGCTCAGGGCGAAAGTTCCAAGAGAGGGCAGGGACGATGGATCGGAAGAATCTGGTGGCCGTAGAGATTTACTGAGGTCTGTGGCTGGGGCTGCAGTCGTTGTAGGGGCGAGTGGTGCTCTGGCGCCATTTATTCAGCCGGCCAGCGCTGATATCGAAGGTGTGGTCACCCCCACCATATCCGATGCACCTGCAACGAAGAGCACTACATCAAACGATATCGGCGACGGTGTCACGCTGTACAAGACAAATTCAGGCCTCAAGTATATCGAAATAGCCGAGGGCAATCCTGGCGCAAAATCTCCCCAATACGGTCAGTTGGTCTCTATCGCTTACAAAGCCTACGTAAAGCTTCCCGACATCCAGGGACAGCCGCAGAAGCTGCAGGAGTTTGATTCCTCGTCGGCATATTTAATCAAGCATGGCAATGGGCGGACTGTCCCTGGGCTGGATGAGGGCATTCATACCATGAAGGTTGGTGGTAGGCGCCGCCTCATTCTTCCCGCGAAGCTTGGTTACGTCGCCGGCGGTCTTGGGCCTGTACCAGTGTCACCTTTTGGCCGCAACAAGCTCAACAAGCTTTTGGATCAAATGGTCGAGGTAAAAGCTGGAAATGTTGTCTTTGACGTTACTTTGCGCAACATTATCTCGGACGAGGCTGACCAGGGGTATTATGGCGATGAATCTCTAGAACCTGATGACTTCCAGCGATTGCGAGATAATATTCAGCGAACTGGACAGGAGGCCAGGGCGAGAGCTGCGAGTGAGGGGATAGTTTGATTACGCTTTTTAATAAGAACAAGCAGATTCCAATTACTCCTTCACAATACACATTAAATCTATTAATACGCAGCGATCTTTCGGATAGAATCTTGACTTTGTATACATGTTTTTTTTCTATTTTACTCCAGCAAAGTAAATTAGATCTAGCTCTCGATAGAAGGATGGCCAAAATTCAAAAGCAATCGGCATCTATCGCAACAAACCACCCCAACCCAAAGAATCGGGCAGCTAGTTTATTTGAGCTTCTTCTTGGGGCGGAGCTGGCTGGTGTGGCCACACTTCTTCTTTCGGCAGTTGGTGGCACGGGGGGGGAGGCGGGCGTAGCACTTGCGGCAGATGGCCTTCTCGCAGTTGTATTGCTTGGCGAGGAGGGCAAGGGAGGGGTCGTAGACACCGCCACGAAGACGGAGGACAAGGTGGAGGGTCGACTCCTTCTGGATATTGTAATCGGAGAGGGTTCGGCCATCCTCGAGCTGCTTACCGGCGAAGATGAGACGCTGCTGATCAGGGGGGATGCCCTCCTTGTCCTGGATCTTGGTCTTGACGTTGTCG
>Ga0115006_10001371_pt1 | contig 15106 bp, 6 predicted proteins | sample ArcOceMetagenome_3_FD_88943 | JGI IMG/M metagenome (GOLD analysis project Ga0115006, IMG submission 88943) | Marine eukaryotic phytoplankton communities from Arctic Ocean - Arctic Ocean- Svalbard ARC20M Metagenome | ecosystem: Environmental > Aquatic > Marine > Oceanic | place: Arctic Ocean...
CACGCTGCAGTCTCTGGGACCTGGAGACAGTTGGCATGCGTGTCTTGGTGCACTTGGGCGCGGGTCGCACTGTGCTCCTCGGTGGTGCACGTTCCGGGTTGGAGATCGTGGAGGCGCGCGACATTGAATGTTTGATTGGTTGTGCGTGTGGGCTGACAGGTACGACACCACTGCCTCCGGCAACTGGTACAAGGCCGACGAGCCCTGGGGCGCGTACCTCCAGACCGACGGCAACCCCGCCGTGACCGTGTCCCCCTACGAGTCCGACCCCTCGTCCGGCTCCTTCAACCCCCAGGCCCACACCACCTGGGTGCCCACGGACTGGAACTCGTGGCCCAACTGTGAGTCCACGCCCCCCCCCCCGTGACATCTCGTGTTGCTTCTGCTCCTGCGTCTGGCGTGTTTGCAGCCTGGCGCATGGCGTCGCACTGACGCCTGTTTACTTGCAGACAACGTGCACGGCTACGGCATCTACTAAAGTGGAAAGCTGTATCGCCATCGTCGATCCTGTCGTAGACGAAGAGCACTTTCTGAGTGCTCGCTGTGTGGGTCGTGTTGCCTGCACAGGGGGGAGGCCATTGCGGGTCTTGAACTAGCTCGCATGGTCGGATGCATGCCTGTGGCTCTTGGGCCGCGACTGTGTCCCTGTATGATGGAGTGTGTGTTTGCTGTGTCTGTCAGTAAACTTCTATTCTCTCTCCTTGATCTGGGCGCGTTCGTCCTGATCGAGTCTCTGCTGCCTTTCCGCTGTTTGCGTGGGTGTCACGACTGGGGCACGTGAGGTGCGTGAAATTGTGCTGTCAAGCAGGGTGCGTGACAGCGAGTGACAGTGTTGATTCGGGCCTTGCTCTCAAATATGTCGGGATCAAAACACTGTTCCATTAGTGCACTCAGAAGGATCCGTAAGCCTTAGTGCCGGAAGACCCCGCGAGCCCCGTGGCCTGCCCAACGATGAGGGTGCCTGAGGCAGGCAGCACGTGCGGCTCGCTGTCGCCCGGGTTCTGCGACATGAGCTGGCGGCGTTGCTGCCAAAAGACGGCCAGAGCGCACACGGCGGCCACGACTAGCAGGAGGTAGCAGACGGAGGCGCTCGTCTCGAAGTCGAGCGAGTAGGCGAGGAGGATGGGCGCCACGAGCTTGACAGGCACGCTGGAACAGCGCCAGTACATGAGCATCCACGCCACGTCGCGGCCGTCGCCGCTGCTCTTTACCACGCCGCGCGCAAACACCTGCGCGGCCATGGTGGACAGCGGGTAGAAGCCCATGGCGCAAAAGTAGCAGCCGAAGGCGTACTGCCCTGCCGACAGCTGCCCAAACCAAGGGATGCACAACACCAGGCCCAGCAGCCCAACGGTGTAGGCGTAGTGCATGAGCGTGCGCGTGGTGTGCATCCGCTTGACCGCGGGAATGAGGGACATGCCCACGACCCCCGAGGCGCCGATGCCCATCATAAAGACTGCCGTCGCATCGATGGTGAAGCCGAGGTAGATGCCCGTGATGGGCGCCGCAATGGTCTCAACGGACGACAGCCACAGCTGGACGAGGACCTCCATAGCGAGGCAGGCGACGAGCGGCTTGAGCTGCATCATGTTCTTGTTCAGGCGCGGGTTGAGTTGCGAGATGGGGATGGTGACAATGGGGGCGCGGATGTCGTCCCAGGTCCCGCCGTACGAGGTGATGTGGCTCCACTCGCGCCAGACAAACATGCCCGTGCCCACGCAGACGATGGCTGCGAGGTAGCCCGGGGCTTTGGTGCCGTGCCCGACGATGGCTGTCACGTACTGGGGCATGTACATGCGCTTGTCGCCGATCTCGCGCGCCATGTCCTCATCCGTCTTCAGCCCCTCCTGCCCCTCGTGCGAGTCGGACCCAGCGTGGATGCCCGCCATCCCGAGGTCGCGCTGCGTCACGCTCCCGACTTGCATGGCATCATTCCTCACCTGCACGGCCTCCTTGTTCAGGCGGCTCAGCGCCCCGTGCACGCGAATGGAGACCTCATCGGTGGACGGCACCATTTTGCGAATGTCTTGGCTCGACGGCACCAGCTTGCGCCAGCCGTCGCCGCGAAACCCCGTCTTGGTCAACGTCCACTGGCTGCCGCTATGGCGCGCATCCTGCGCGGCGCCAGCGTCGCGAGCTCTGCCCTCCGCCTTGCCCTTCGCATGCCGCAGCAGCGTTTGTAGCCGTTGCAGGGCCTGCCCCCCCCCCACAGATGCGCGCGCGACGCCGTCGACACCCGGTGCTCGGCGCGCCTGCGCGCTACCAGATGCCGCATCGAACGCGCGGTGGCCCACAGCGGGCGACCCTGCCGGCACCCACGAGTGCGACTGGAGCCTCCCCCCGACGCTGCGCGCCGCCTCTGACGGTGCGGCATCCGGCTCCTCGCTCGAGCCGGCGCCCAGGAGCGCCCGTGCGTGAGCGCGCCGCGCGTCCCGCGGCCCGGCGCTGCGGGCGTTGCTGCGCCTCGAGGCACCCGACGCCTGCGCGGGCTCGGCATTCATAGAGCCGTACTGGTACGCCGCCATGGCGCTCGCCTTGGCTGCCGCGGCGTGCCATATTCTGGTGCCCATCTTCGAGTATGCGTCCGGCGGGATGACCATGTCGCCGAGCGTGCCGAGCGAGTCGGAGTACGACGAGTTGGGGAGATGCATTTCCTGCACGTACTTGGGCATCATGTGCTCCATGTGGTTCAGGGGACTCACCGGCGCCGGGGTGTGCACGAACGTCGCCACGGCCGCGACTCCGGTGCCGAGGACAAAGGCCGCCGTGTGCATGCTCTTGACGGCCACAAGGGTGTCGTAGCGCTCGTGCTCCTTGCACAGGCCCGCGGCCATGGAGAGGAACGGGCCCTGCACGCCCGTGGCCATGCCGACGAGGAAGCGCGACGCGAGCACGTAGACGTCGTTCACCGCCACGGCGTAGAGCACGCTGCCGATTGTGCCGGTCGCAAGCGCCGCGATGGCGAGGTCGCGCGCCGGCGCCGTCTCGTACCACCGGGCGAATATGGGCGTCGCGCACAGCTCGCCGAGGCACACGGCCGAGATGCAGTAGCCGAGCATGATCGACTGCGAGTGGAAGCCCGCCAGGTACGACGAGATCGAGGGCAGGCAGATGGCGTGCGCAAACGCGAGCGCAAAGACGGTCGCGTAGATGGCCGACATGGAGCGCTCGCGGCGCTCGTCGAGCTGGTGCCGCCCCGCAATCGGCGAGCGCGGCGGGAACGCCGACATCGCCGGGGCGCAGATGGACCCGCCCCACCTCCTTGCACGCTGCAAGTCGCTTCACGTGCCCTTTCTGCACGCACACATGCACTGTTGCCGCATGTTCCTCGCTCCCTCTCTTCCCCGGAGCTCCGGCCTCGGTGACGCGACCCCTGCGCATGGCCTGGACACGGCCCGCGGGCCGTGTCAGCTGGTGTCAGGGGCAGTTACCCACACACACACACCCGGCGGGGCGGCGGCGGGCGGCGTGGCGGGCCGCCCGCGGCGGGGCACGGGCACGCGATGGGGTGGGCGGCCGCGGGCAGGGCCACTGGCGCGCTGCTGCTGCTGTGCCTGGCGCTCGGGGGCACTCCGCCCCCGAACGACGACCTGGACCGGGCAGAGTGGGTGCACACGCTTATCCGCCTCCGCGGCAACGGGTCCCTCGCGGCGGTGCGGGGCGCGTACCCCGGCGGCACCGCAGCAGCGCCGCGCGCGTACGACTTTGTCAACTTTACAGGCAACGGGAGCAACACGCGCGCGACAATGCAGGTGTCGGAGCCGTCGCATGGCACGCACAGCTGGGGCGTCGAGGACAGCGACGCGGCCTACGGCGTCGGCGCGTACCGGCCGGCCCGCAAGTCCCTGTGGTGGAAGTGGACGTCGCCAGTGAATGCCACCGTGCGGGTGTCGACGCTCGGATCGACCTTTGACACGACGCTCGGCATCTACACGCGTGTGCCGTGGGATGGCGTCACCGTCTCCAACGAGTTTGGCGTCAAAGAGGTCGGGCGCGGCGACGACATTCTGTGGAACAAGATCCTGCAGAGCGAGGCAGACATTACGGTGCACGCCGGCGAGACCTACTACATTGCCGTTGCGGGATACAAGGGCGCCAGCGGCGTGGTCAAGCTGTCCGGCCACGTCGAGTCGTGGATCTACCCGCCCGTTCGGGTCGGCCGGGTGGCGACTCCACGGTTCGAGCTGGACCTGTTTGGCGTGCCGCAAGACAGCGGGCAGGGCATTCACAACAAGTTTGTCAATATCACAATCACCTGCGCCACCCCCGGCGCGCAGATATTTTACACAACAGACGGGCTCATGCCAAACGTGCTGCCCACGATGACGCAGGGCTTCCGGCCGCAGGAGACAACCAGGCGCTTCACAGCGCCATTGCGCATGGACACGTTCACGATTCGGGTTGTGGCCTACAAAGCAGGGCTGCGGCGGTCGCTGTTGGCCACGTCGACAGACTTCCAGCTCCAGGCCGAAGCACCGGTCATTGCTCCAGATGGCGGCGAGTTCGAGGTTGCAAAAGAGGTGCGCATCTTGGGGACAACGGACGCAGATAGTGACCCCCGCGCAGTAATTCATTACACGCTGGACGGTAGCGAGCCGGAATTGACCTCGCCGCTGTATGCGGGAGGTGTGGTGCTCCGGAATGTATCAAACGTCACCGTAAAAGCACGTGTCTGGTATCCAAGCGAATGGAGAGAAGACGGACGGCAGCCTTCAACCTCTTCTTATGTGCTGGGCATGCTACCGAGCAATGTGACAGTGTCTAGGCCTTTCACAGTCAAGCCACGCCTTCCGCTCCCAGCCATGCCCGTCGTTTCTGGAGAGACTGATCCGATGGTGCTGAAGGGTGGCAACCCACCGATTCCGGACAAGTCATATATTGGGGCAGCTACCATTTCGCTGAGCATAGACAACCCGCGTGCCGAAATCTGGTACGCGTTTGCGCCATCGGTTGGGGCCATTGCGTCTTGGTCATACTACAACAGCACGTTTTCTGTGGAGGAGGTTGGCATGCACTGGATACACGTGCAGGGGAGATGTGCCGGCTATACTGACAGCAACATCCTGTCCGACCACGTCGAGGTGTTGGAGCGCATCAGAATCATAGAGGCAAACACTCCCTTCCTGGAAACAGTCGACCCAGGGACCTATAAATATTACACTCTGAATCTTACAAAGGTTGGCACAGATGTAACAGTAACGATAACCAAGTTTTTCGGATCCGTCGACATCTTTCTCTCAGCACGGCAGCGCCGACCAAGCCTGCACAATCATTCACTCAGTGCTACTTCGATGACCATCGAAGGAGGACAGGGCGGTCTGCGCTTGCTCGGTTTGCACACAGACGATCACTTAGGCATCCAAGTGATTGCCGAGCGTAACTCAAGCTGCCCGCTTTGCCCATACTCCACACCCATCGTAGTTGGAGTACACGGTACTGGCATAACGCCGACGCAAATGGTGGTGCGAGTCGCATTGGATTACTCTCCTGTCATTCGTCTGTCGCAAATGTACCACGGGGCTGTTGACATTGGCACGTGGAAATACTTCAAACTTTATTTGGGCAGCGGGCCTGAGGTGACCCGGCGTGGATTAGTGGTGAGAGCGTGGCAGAGCCCGCCATCATTCGTCGGCATACGAGTTGCCATCCGCCAGACTAACAAGCCTACCAATGATCTCTCGGGCACACCCTACACCATGTTTGCCAGCAATGATGGCTACTACGAGTTTACAATTCCTGATATTGGTACTGCTAGCCGTGAGCCGTGGTTTGTGGGGATTGAAGGTCTTGTGCCTATAAACGGTGCCGAGGCCTTAAACTTTACATTTGCGGTGAGCCCAATGGTCGATGATGACCCCGTACCGTTTCCGGGCCAATCTATGATAGTGGGCGAGCGCTCTCCTGCGGGAGACATGGAGCAGACTGCGAGAACTGTGAATGTCGTGGAAATTTTCGATGGTGTTGGCGTTCAGGGAAGTGTGGAAATCGGACGCTTTGCTTTCTTTCGCTTGCGCACGTTGCTGGGAATGCGCACGCTCGAGCTGCGTGTCACGGAAAAATACCAATATTCAGGTGGCCTCCGGATTTATGTACAGCAGGGCGCTCCACCTTCTCTGATTTCTCACATCAAGAGCAACGTGGAGACCTCTTCAACTGTGGACGTGGGCCAGGAGGGCTACTTTTACGCAATACCAGTGGTTGGGGGTAAGGACTATTACATCGGTGTGTATGGGTTTTCGTACGACTTTCAGTCAGACATGCGAGTACCAATGTATCGTTTCACCATCACGGCAAAGACAGTTGTGCGTTTCACGCCCGCGCAAGAAGCTATCCTGATCAGAACAATTCAGACGAACTATCAATTCCAGCCGGGTCCAATTGTTGAGGCCGAGTACACCTATTACAGAGTAGATCTGTCAGATGTGACCAGAGACCTGCACATAATCACCAAGTCTGCGTATGTGGACATTGTAGTGTCAAACACTAATCCATTCCCGACACTATCTCTGATAGATGTAGGGTGGAAGAGTGTTAATGGGGGTGTCTTTGGGCCCAAACGCGTCAACATTCATACCTTCGACCCGGGATTCAGAGCTGGTCCATACTACGTTGGTGTATTTTCATACGTCAGGTACGAGTTTGAAATCGCTTCGTTTGTCGACCAAAGCTCTTTTGTGCTGGAGGCTGGCAAATCATATCGAATGCGCGTCACATCTCGATCCTACAGATACTTCCGTTTTCTAATCGACAAAATGTACGACAAGTTGACCATTGTTTTCCGGGAAGAAACGAGCGGTGTGTTCATGACGGCGCTGGTAATGAAAGGCGAGAAGCCTACTGACGCCACGCATCTGTTTCGCAGTGAAACACCAGACGCAGATGGCAATATTGTTTACGCTCTTGACAAACCGGAACTCGATTGGTATTTTTTGATGGTCCAATGGTATAAGCGGGGGTACTCCGGGCCAGTGCTGCAGCACTCGTACATCGTTGAAATCAAGGTGGACTTCTTCGAACCGCCTGGCTACAAGGCGCTGGAGCACGAGACAGAATTTCAAGCGATCCGAGATAAACGGTATGAGCAAGCTGGAATTGCGCTCCCCCCACCTTGGGAAGTGATCCGCCCTTCGCTCGCCTGGAAAATTCCCACTCTTGAGATTGGGCGACCGCAGACAGCCGCATTTTTTGGTGAGCCATGGCACTACTTCAGCGTCTATGTGTCAGCATTTTCTTCCAACTTGACCATCACAGCCAGGCCAATGACCAACGGTTTGTCCTTTACGCTCGTGATTCGCCGTGCGTTGAAGCCCACTCTTGTCACCTTCATTGACAAAGTTGATACACCCGACGAAAATGGCGATTATATTGTGCGGGCAGCAAATCCAGTCACCGGTGGCTTCTACTACGTCGGCGTCTATGGCTCGGTGCTTGATTTAAAAGAAGCCAAGTTTGTGCTCCTGGCATCAGTTGATCCTGGTATACCAGTCCTTCCCACCTACAAGACACTGATAAATTATTTTGTGGCGTTCGACACCGTGCCTGCCCTGAACTACAAGTTCTACAAGATCTATCTTCCGGCAGACGAGCGAGACCTGAGCATCCAGGTAACACACCTGGTGGGTTTGACGGACATCGTCATCTCCAACGTCAACCCGTGGCCCACAAAGTCAAACTACAATGCTTCTCAGTCTGGATGGTGGAAAACAGAGGCTGCGGTGGGCGGCGGTAAGGAAATCGTGGTGCGTAACTACGAACGCGGCTACAAGTCGCCTGCATGGTACTACATAGGAGTCTTTTCGGTGTCGTTCTCATCTTATTTTGTGCTGGCGCGTCTGGATCGACCGCCTGCTACTGTACCCATCGGTTCTGTGTTTACCGGCCAAGTTGCAGAGTCAGCGTTTGCGACTTTTCGTTTTCCTGTCAACGGGCTGATTCAGTCACGATTGATTTTCATAGTCTCGCAGCGGCGTCCGTACAGCACAGGCCTTACCGTGTATGGAAAACGAGATAAAGTGCCCACGTTGATTGAATATGACGTGAAAACGCAGATCTCCACGGCCAACGGCGAGTACTTCTTGAACCTCGACCAACCACGACCAGATGATATATTCTATCTTGGTGTGTATGGATCATCTAGTGGCGTACTGCCCCGAGGCACAAATTACTACTTTCTTGCCCAAATGCGGACGCAAGACGAGTTCAAGCTGTACGTCAGCGAACCGTACCTGCTACCCCCCCCAAAAGTGCCTCCTCGCGGCAATTACGTTGCTCCATCTTCGAGTTCGTACACCATCCTTGTTCCTGAAACTCCGCTCAAGTTGCGCCTCTTTAACAATGGGTCCATTCAATTTTTTCGCCTGCAAGTGTCGGAGTTTACCTCTGTCACCGCGATCGCAGGTGGACCACGCTTGTGAATGTTGCACGCAGGCAAACAAGCACGTGTGCGTGCGCGCACACACACAAACACACGCGTATGCGCATGCGAGCGTCTTCTGAGCCACCATGTTGAGGGCAAGAAAGGCGATGGTGGCAAGCTGGTCCGGCAGTGAAGTGGCTAACAACGCAATTCGGCAATGTCTGACCTGGTCTTGTTGCTTTGCGATGCACAGATCCACTGCCGTCAGGGGCAGCGCACCACAGATATGGGCCTCTTTTTGTAGTAGCCCGGCGGCTGCATTTACCAGAACGCAACGAGCCGCCTTACAATAGTTCGCATGTCGACTGGTTCAGTGCCGATGTGTGCTCGCAGTTGGCTGACACATCAGAGGACACACGATGTTATCCCTCCACCTCTCCTTCCATTCTCTTGAGTCCCTTCGACAATTTTGTGAATTCGTCCATGTGGTATGTGGGCGTGTATGCAGTAGGATGCCGAGCACTTTTGACTTGCGCTTTGTGGGGTGCCGAGCCGAACTCCCGCGCAGGAAAAGACTGCGGCTGTGACCCAGCGAAGGTTGAGGCGGTCCCTTTTACTCTGACTGCGACACGTGTCCCTAGGCTGGGATTGTATGGATCACTTCAAGTTGGACACAACAACGTCATTCTGGAGTCGCCATACGATCTTCACAAGTTCTTCTTGGTCGAGATCAATGGCAGCGCTGCTGTGCATTTCCAGACTTCGTTGCAGGGGCCACGCAATAAAACCTCAGGGAGAACCGATATATACGATGTGTTCGTGTCAGATGAAATTCCGTACCCCCAGCGGGCTTCTCTGCCCCCACCAAGCCTGCGGTCTGAAGCCATATTCGGGAATCCGCCGGTAACCATCACTGTGCTCAAGCCCGAGGAGAATACGACTTACGTCAAAGTGGGTGTGCATTCAAGTGAGTCAGCCACTATTTCTGTCGTTATCAGCTTGACCCTGCCCTACTACCCAGTAGTACTGGGTAGAAGCTATGCAGGGCTTCTACGTGTGGATTCGTTCTCGTCTGAAGCGCAGAAACGAGTGCTTTTCGTGCTGGGTTCCGAAACGCATCAAGGGCGTCGTTTGGTGCTTCGTTTGCGACCTGTAAATGTGCAATGCCCGCAAACACAGAGCGAAATTTCGAATGCGTGCGGATCTTCATCATGCTGTGGCGGTCGCAACCCTTTCGGAGGCTTCAGCATGGCAATCAGGGCTGAAAATGGCTTTGGTAGTGACTGGGAGTACGCTCAAAGCGAGCCTAACATACAGTGTATAATATCCGGCCTCTGTCCAAACCATGCCGATACGAGCAGCGTCTGCTGTCTCGAGTACCGGATGTACCAAATCGTGTTCGATGCACAGCTTGCTCCAAGATGGCTTATTTCGGTCACTGGAGATGACGACCACCCCACTCAGGGCCCGCGATTTACAGACTCATTCGTACTCGACGTAAAGCTTGCAGGTGTCAGCGACACCCCATCTGGCACATCTGACGGCAATGTCGTCCACAAGGATGGCGATGGTCCAGTCGCAGGAGAGGTGGGCGATGAGGTTTCCATGAGCGACAACGCCCTTGGAGCTACTACCCCTCTTGGGCGCTATGTTTTCCAGAGCGCTTCGCTGCGGGGCCCCAGGGCAAGTTCAGTCGAAGAGCAGCCTATCATAGATCTAAACGAGGGTGAATCAGCAAGAGCGACGTCGGTGGCAGTCGGCAGGTGGCGTATTTTTCGTTTTATCGGAACGCGCCCGGGCATTGTCACGGTGAGCCTGCATCAACTCGCCGGGTCTTTCGGACTTCGAATGCTAGTGCAGAGGGAGGTGCTGCCCACGCACGAATCCTTTTTGACATTCGAAACGACGCAGGGGGGCGCTTCAGGGGTCTGTTCACCCACTACAGCTGTAGGTGCTGCTGCTTGTCGCCGCTGCACGCACGATTTCTGTATCTGCGACCGAGCGCGGGGCGACGTGTGCACCGGCAAAGTGCACGGAAACGTTTTGACCGAAGCGCTTTCTAACGATCCGCTCGACGGCGCAAGCGCCTCTATTCAGGCCCCAATATATCCCAGGGAGCCTTTCATGATTGCGGTTTTCAGCGAATTCGAGGTCTTCGCGCCCTATACCTTTGATGTCACAGTGAAACAAGCAATTGAAGACTATGATCAAAACACGCCATGTTCAAATTTGTCAGCAGGGAACGAATTGTCCGGCAGGATTCGCGAACGAGAGCGAATCGTTTTCCAGGCTCCTCCCATCAGAGAGGGCTTTGATGCCGAAATTCGACTGGACACACCCTTCACGGACACGTGGGGGAGATGCCGGTGGGGAGGGAATGACGGTACTGTCTGTAGTTATAATTCAGCTCCAGAGGTGTACACAGGTCGTTCAGATCGTCCTTACGATGCAAATTGCCGGGGCTGTTACTTTGACAGGGGATGGAAGTATCCTGGAACTCCACTCAAGGTGCGCTATTTCTGGATAAAAAACATCACATACGGTGTACCAGGCCAACGATGTTTCGGTAATGGAGAATGGATCAACCGCTACAATGTGACCTCCAAGGACACATATCCCTTCTACCGGACCTACACGCGTTTCAATACAGATCCGTTTGCCATCTGCGATCTCAAGGGCACGTATCCATGGACCGTACCCTGGCCTGTAGATGAAATGGTGGAGGCTATCAAGGTCGATAGTGAAGAGGAGTGCTGCGACAAGTGCGCGAGAGAGCCCACCTGCAAATTCTGGACTGTTTCAAAGAACGATGCGTGTACTCAGTGCGATCAGCAGGACGTCTCATACGAGGACACATACGTGCGGCCTGCAGGCCAAGTCACCTTCATTCCAGGAACGAAAGACACAGAGTGGTATGAGAGCTCGGATGTGATCAGAATGCGCGGCCCGACATGCTATCCCGTGAAAATGGCAAAGTGCTGCCGACTTCTCTCGATCACCGAGTCCCAAATGTTGCAAACCAAAGTGCCAGATGCAAATTCTGTGTCCGGAAGCTCAGGCCGGTGCGAGCCTGCGACCAACGGGCATGTGCAGCTGAAAGCTGCACAAACGCTTACCTGCTCCAGGTCTTCGTCCAGCGAAGTCAACCAGAATCTTGTTGCCGACACTGCCGAGTCCGTGTCAAGGGAAGCTTACTTGGATGATCGTCAGCTGTTCTACATACCGGACGAGAGAGACAATGCTCCCGTATGCGTACAGTGGTGGAACGGGCTGTCGAAGGTTCGGCTGGTGGACGAGGACGGTGAGATAGAGATCAACGATATGCCCGAGCTCACGGTTAACCCTCGTTGCGTCAGATACTCTTCGGCTGTCATCAAACTGCGGGTAAAAGACGAGCTTGATGCAGACCAATGTGTTGTCAATGTTGGCACAGCACTTCCTTCATACCCCCAAATGTCCACGTGCAGAGACACTGTATACCGGATGGGGAATGGCACTGATGTAGACTGGAAGTACTACTCTGTTGCGTTTGAGGGGTCCGGTGGATTTGGTATTGAGTGGAGGTATAAAGACGGTCGACTGGTTCAGGGGCAAAGTTTAGGTGCGAACCAGTTTATTACTGGTGGTGTGGATGGCGGCATGGATGGATGTCTCTTTTCGTTAGGCGAAGATGCTTCTCTTCCTGTAGCAGTGGTCCAGTGTGCTGATCCGATTCTCAATCTCAGAGAAAAGAAGCTCCAAGAGTGGGATGCAACAAACTCTACGTCCGTCGCAGGCCAGCTCACCAGCAAATACAGCAACAAGTGCCTGACCACCGTCATGGCATGCAAACCATCTCGACGAGAGTGGGTAGGAATGTGCTCGGCGCCGCCATCGAACCTGTACTTGAGGCCATGCTCCATTGTTGGCTTCTCTGCAACCATTGCCGAAGTGCTGCAGGGTGATTACCTCTATAAAGCAGGTGAGCCCATCTTGCTGGAGCTGACTGGTATCCTTTCGTCATCGTACTTGCTTTCCTACAATCTCGTCCTGTCGCCTGCTCTCATTACCGCTGAAAAGGACTACAGAGGTGTGCTTGTAGTGGGTGCAACTTTATCATCCATCAAATACAGGTTCCTTGCGTCGCCGACGCAGCAGGCCACTGCTGGCCTGCAATTCTACATGGTCATCAACCAGCCCATTCCAGTCAACCACCCGCTCACCATTGCATACCGACACCGGCCAACGAGCAATTTGCCCCGACAGCGGCCTCCAGGCTGGGACGATGAGGTAGATTTCGTCTCTGGGCCTGCGCATGGCCCCGGAGCAGATGGCGTGTACGTTGTGCCGTTTGTCTCGGCCGCTGGCGCTGGTCCCTTCGACTTCGACATCAGCATTGCGGGCAATGCTGAGCTTGCAGGAAGCGAGGTGCCGATCAATGTCCGCGTTTGGAACGCTGAAAATTACCTGCGCAGCTTCAAGAGAGCACCCATTACGTTGCAAATGCTCGGGATCTCAACTGCGCAGCAGCTCGACTCCAGCAGCATCGAGATGGCACGCGCCAATGTTGTATGTGCGACCTTGACACCGGGCAAGGCCGCAACGTGTGGCCCCCCACGCGAGGTGAGAAAACGTGACGCAGACAGCACATCCCAAGGTTGGTGGAGTTTCTTCTATTTGCGCGTGGGAGAGCCAATGGTGGCCACTGTGCAAATGGCTGATGCACCTGGCAGACCCATGACGTCGTCAAACTGTTCGGCGCATTTGTTCGTCCAGTCAGCTGCAGGTGGTGCCCTGCCGAACGTGACGGAGATCTTGGAGCAGACGCGAGGCGTGGCCAGACTGGTTGTGGGTGCCGCGCTCGCTCCGTCGTCGTCGCTTGTTCTGTCGCCTGAGGATGGTCAAGAGCTCTACATTGCTGCGCGGTTCCCGGGTATCGCGCCTTTGGACTTCGTGCCTTCAAACACGTCCAATGCGTCTTACACGTGTAATGGATCGCTAGCATATCTGGGCGTTCGAGCCGCGCCCGTTTCTTGGGACGAAGTGATTTCGTCCGAAGACATTGCTGCAGGTGATGCAACGAATGTGACGTTTGCGTGGGCGTCACGGCGCATCTTTCGCATCAGCGTTGAAGAGGCAGCCTTCCACATTGTTTCGCTCCGCATATTTGCGGGCAATGCGGCTATGCACCTGGCGCCAGACGCCGGCCCGCTCCCCAGCCGACACAATCCGCCGGCGTCATCGGCAAGGCGAATCGAGACGGCCGCCGTCGGTCCGGCGGCTCGTGCGTGGGATTCAGTCTCAGGATTCTCGCAGGCTTACGACCTGCCGCTGCTGGTTGTTTCGCCAGACGATGCCGACTTTACTCTGGGAACCTGGGTGCTGGTCATTTTTGCAGAAGGTCCGGCAGCGTTGTCCCTATCTCTGACTCGTTTCGCCGTGCCGCCGACGCTGCAGCTATACCAGGAGTACTCTCTCACGCGCCCACCAGCGGCGTCATTCGAGTGGCGCGTTCCGTACCACCCGCATGCAGGGCTGACAATCAGCGTGTCCTACACCGAGGTGTCGGGCAGGAGCGCGCTCGACTGCCCGCTGTCCCTGCTGGCTAGATACTCACTGCCGCCGACACGCCAATCTTGGTTAGCAGCAGCGGGCCGCGAAGGCGGGCGCAGCACCTTTGCGGTGCCTCCCAGGGCGGACCAAGGCGTATCCTATCTTGTGTTTTCAGCAGCGCGCTGCCCTGGCGGGTACACAACCAACGGAACGCACTGCATGCGCCTAGACCAGTGCGCCGCTGGTGCTGCCCACGACTTTGTGGACGGCGGCATGCTGTCAGGCCTACGCGACGGCCCGTGCGCGACAGCTACCAATGCGACAGGGCAGTTGGTGGGCGCCAGCGCCACCCGCTCGCCTGCTGTCCTGGCGCCGCCTGCCATTACCTGCTCCTTCCGCCTCCGCCTCGAGACCTCACTTGCTTGACCTCCTTGCGTGCTGTGTCGCATATCTTCAACTCCCCAGGGTGTCGCTGTGCCTCTCGCCTCTTCTCATGCCCTAGGTTCCCTCTCCTCACGCACCGCAAAACCTCGGAAGGTGGTGCACGAGTCTTTGTTTAAGTAATGAATGAATAAATAAAGCCAAGTACGCCGGCACGTGCCACCTGGCGAGAGCATCTGTCACAGTGGAGTATGATCCACCCTGTGCGTCCGACGCATCCACTGATCACTGGGAAGAGACCCCGAAGAGACCCGAGCCGTGCGGCACACTGTGACAGGAACGCCATTGCTCTTCCCTGCCCAGATGCGCTCGGTTCCACGCAGGCGCTCGGCGCCCGCACCGGTGTTCCATTCAAACTGCTGCGGACGAGCTCGGCGTTGAGCAGTTGCGCGCCCCGAGGACCCCACCCTTAGGCTGGCGCCAGTCAGCGGAGCTGAGTCCCCGACAGGGTGGGCTGTCCGCAGGGCAGCAGCCATTTTGAAGATTCGTCGGGAGTGTTCAAAAACACTCTCCCTGGGGGGAAAGTGTCTCCCGCCATGAAAAGCCACTAACATATACACTCACGGCAGCGAATAAACACTAACACCTACGATCACGCCAGAAATAATGTGCCCGAGGCCAAGCGCCGCTTCCCGCGTCTCTTGCTGGCCCGCTGACATCCCTTCCTCGGTGATGGCCCATCGGCCCGCCGCCTGTGCCCCCACAGCCTTGCACCAGCTGGTGGTCCAAAGCCACCGCCCGTGTGCCCCCCTCCCCCCCCCCCCCCACAACCTCCCC
>Ga0115006_10001372_pt1 | contig 15102 bp, 18 predicted proteins | sample ArcOceMetagenome_3_FD_88943 | JGI IMG/M metagenome (GOLD analysis project Ga0115006, IMG submission 88943) | Marine eukaryotic phytoplankton communities from Arctic Ocean - Arctic Ocean- Svalbard ARC20M Metagenome | ecosystem: Environmental > Aquatic > Marine > Oceanic | place: Arctic Ocean...
GGAGGGGCGGGGAGGGGGGGGGAGGAGGGGGGCAGGGGGGGGGCGGGGGAAAGGAGGAGGGGGGGGGGGGGTGGGGGGGGTGCGAATAAATGCGAGTGAAGCGAGAGCCCAGCACTGAGCCCCGGAAGGGAGCAGGGGACCCGCGTTCCTCACTAATCGTCCCTCCCTCTGCGGCACCGCGTTGCTGTCGCACGTAACTGGCGCAGCCATGCGCGCTAGATCAACTATCAAGTTTCAATATATCAAGATCCAATACCCAACCTGTCCCATCTTATTCCGCCTCGCACACGGCTGACAACTGCCGACATTCACAAACCTGTGCCTGCGAACCATCGCTAACCCACCCCACCCCGCCCATGAGCCCCGCATGTTCTCAAACCTGTCCCACGCTCCGACGCCACCCCCCCCAACACAGAGGCAGCACTTATCGGCCTTGCTAGCTGCTAGGCCGTCAACCATAAGCAGACCTCCTTCACTCCTGCACCCTCATACACCCCTTACCGCGGCCAACGCACGCTAGCACGGCAGGGGCAGACTGTGCGGCGTGAAGGAGCCCTGCCTCCTGGTACCCCAGCTGTCTCGCCTGCGCTCCGCCCACCATCCCCCGCAGCCCGAGCAGCACAACATACACCCAGACATGCTGTTTACATCATCATGCCAGCGTGCAGGATCTGGTCCCAGTGGCCGATGCCGTAAGGGGTGTCGTAGTCGAAAGCGATGTACACCACAGTGCCCAGGTTGTACTTCACGTAGAACACCACGCAGGCGCCCATGGTGTCGAACATGCACGAACCATCCATGGGGATCGAGTCCACCTTGACGGAGTAAATGGCACCGTCCGGCTGCTCCAGGCGAGACATGGACCACTGGAAAGGTGTGCCCTTGACAGTGCGGTCGTTCCGGTAATAGGGACCGTCCTTGTAGTCCGACATCAACTGGAAGCCGAAAACGTCGTTCATGACGCTCAGCCACTCATAGCTACCCACGAAGACAACATTGTTGCCCGCTGAAACATAACCCCTGAGATCCTTCTTGGCAAGCTCCGAGATGCCAGGGAAGTGTGTGAGCGGGGGGAACACAATGCAGTGGATGTTCTCAGAGAACAGCGCCGCACGGAACTCGTTGTCCTTGAAGGTCTCCAGATGGTGGATCTGGAGCTTGTAGTGGTGGCGGCGGGCAAGCTTCTCCAGGAAGCCCTCCTCATTGCCGTCTGAGCTGCGTCCGGAATAGAACCACGCGTTCGAGATAAACCCTGTGCACCACCAGCACGCGTCAACGCCGCAGCCCTACACACGCTGGCAGGCACTCCTGTCTCAAGCCTACCCTGGAACTACGCGGCGAGAGACGCCGCCCCCTGTCTCGCTGCAACTCCCCCAGCGCGGGGCGCAGAGCGCGGGGCGCTGCGCTGCACCCCAGCTGCACAGCACGCAGTGTTCCTGCGCAGCGGTGCGACAAGGCGGCCCCGCGGCACGAAGAAGAGCCGCGCATCCGTGTGCGGCTCCAACAACGCCCAGTGCGCTGCCCTCCCGCACCACCACCCCCTCCCGCCCTCTCCTCTCGCACGCCGAGCAGCAGCAGCTCCCGACGCGGGAAACGGCACGGAACGCTGTGCACCGCCTGTCTCGCGCGGAGGCAGCAGGTGCTGCACTGCTGCTAATGCTCCTGCCGCTGCTGTTGAGCGTGGAAGGTGGGCGCTGCTGGACGGAAAACACGGACACTCACTGTTGAAGTTGAAGGCCGGGGGCTTCGTCACAGCGTAATAAGCGCCGCCAAGCTCGCTGCCGACGGGAGCCTCCTCGTGCTTGTCCGCCATCACCAGCACCGAGCCCACGACGACCGCGGTGGCGATCGTTGCCATCAGCGCGCATTTGGCGTAGAACGCACGGCGCGATGGTCCTGCCGGTTCCATCGTGGCCATTGGCACAGCAGCACCGTACGCCGCCATCCCAGCCGATGAACTTGAGACGAAAATAGTTCCGGGGCACGGGGAGCCTAAACCGGGGGGCCACAAGGCCTAAACTCGCCCTGTAAACCGAAAAATAGAAAAAATGTGGACCTCACGAATGTCGGGTCACCGCCGCTCGGCCGCTGCCACCGCCGTTGCCGCCGGCAGCCCGCGTGTGACCATGATTACCGCTGCGAACATTGCGTGCGATGAGCGGGAGCCGAGGCTGGAGTGTGCAAGGCAGGGTATCTGGAGTTCCCTGCCGCCGGCCGGCGCGGTCTGTTGCACCAGGGAGAGTAGGCGCGCCCCGACAATACGAGCCCGCGCCCGCGCGGGCGCGCAGCGTGCCTGTGGCGGCCAGGTGTCGGATCCAGGTGTTAAATCCAGCCGAATGTCCTGAGGGCGCGCGGGGAGGCAGTCCCGATCCCGACCTCTTTTGCACGCAAAAGAGGTCGGTGTGCTCCTGACGCAGTCCGGCGCACCGCGGCAACGACGCGCACCAGAACGGCACAGAAACTCATGGCAGCGCTGCAAAGAGAGTACACGCGTTTTCGGTGCGTCCGGTGCAAGAATCCCACCTGGCACCCAACCTGCACGCGCCCCGCGCTCGCTTCAGCCCAGTTACGTCCGTACGGCGGAGGACGTGACGCTCGCGCGTGAGCCTGAGCGTCAAAGATGATCGCAACCCTTTGCTCCGCCGCGCCGTGGTGCGTCGCTGGGGCACCACCGCGGGGCTTTGGTGAGGCGCCACGCCCTCCGCGGTCCGCGCAACACGTTTTCCCGCCGCGGCGGGGCTTTGGCGTCTGGCCGCGGGCAACGCTGGCTGCGGGCGACAAATGGGATCGCAAGCCTTTTCTGTGCGCGTGGTACAATCTGAAAGCTGTGGCGTTGCACTCTGCACCATTGTGGAGCAGCACAACAAAGAGGGGGTGGGCAAATTTCGGGCAAGTAGAAAACCAGAGGACTCGGGCTTTAACAATCCGCATACTGGCAATAGGGGAGGTCTCTGACGGCCCCCACGCTGTGCTCGCAGGCTCCGGGGTCGCCTGGCGCGTTGGATCCAACGCGCCAGACGACCCCAGAGCCTGCGAGCACCTTGCGTTTCGACAAAGTCGAACCGCAGGGGGCAGCTGTAGCCATTTCCCCTTCCCCGGCCTTCTGTAGCCATTTCCCCTTTCCCGGAAGACTCGTTCTCAGTATGTGTGTCCCCGGCGGGTGACGCCGCCCTTGTGCCGCCCAACTCTTTGAACACCTGTAACATGCAGCGGACCGCCCGTGGTCATCGTCGCCACAGCACGTACAAGCCCGCCATGCCAAAGCCGAGGGGCACGGCAGCGGTCACGAGCGCCAGCGGTCCCGCGTAAGGCTGTTGCAAGACACACGCACCGACCAACTCATGTTAGCAGTACGCTCACACCCCGCAAACACGTCCTGGTACCTGGGTTCCCCAACGCCGCCCCCCACGCTAGAAAAACTGGCTGCGCGAGAACGCTACATTGCTGCAGAGGTTCGGAGTGCCTTCTGGGCATGCTGCTGCATGCACATGCGGCAGCATGCCCGGCGTGACTAATTATTGAAGCCCCCAGGCTCTTGCCCACGCCTCACCCGCCGCCAAGCCGCGCTGTGCTGCCTACGCCGTGTCGCCCCTCGCTTTTGCAAGCAGGCAGAGGACGCACAGATGTGCGCTTGTACCCCACCTGAATGGCATCATATCCAAAGCAGAGCCCGACCGGAAGCAGATAGAGAACAAAGGCCTTGCAGTAGTGCTCCTGCGCGTGCGTGCCCCACACACCGACACCCGCCAGGGAGAGACGCACGTCAGGTGCGTATGGTGACACTACCCGATGCTTCTCAGAGCCAGCTGCCTGTCAGGAAGTCGGGGCCGCCAGACAGAGCGAGATCATGGTGCGGGCATCCAAGGGGATTGGGACGGGACGGGAGGCACGCAGCGAGGCGAGACGATGGGATACCTTGACACGCTCATTCAGCAGCGGGACCTTGATCTCGTACAGACCTATTCCAAACATGCAAATTGCCAGCACCCGGTAGACAGCATTTACCGCGGGATTCCTCCCGTCGGCCTCTGAATACAGCATATCAAGACGTAGCCCCCAATCGCGCAGCACCGCCAATTCCTTGGTTTGCTCCACAACGCAGCTCAAAAATACTGCCACGACACCCCCTCTGCTGTCAGCCGGGCTGTCTGCGACGGGCGCGAGGCGAGCGCCTGTGCGCAAACCGATGCGCGACGCGCATCAACGTTGTGCACCGCAGCAAGGCGCCACAGAACCTCACCTATCATGCCGTAGCAGACCATAATGTAGCCATGCATGCGGCACAGTGAATCAAACTCCAGCCCGCGCCCTCGCTTCGCTGTGTGACAGCATCATGCAATCGTGAGCACGGACGGGCAGGGGCAGGCATGCGCCCCCCCTCGCATCGGCCGGGCCAAGCTGCGCAATGTGCGATGCGCAACGCGCTGCGCACGGCGCAAACCCACCTGGGCGGTCGGTCGCCATGTCTTCGCCGTCCTCTAGCAGCGCCTCGCAGTCCAAATGCACATCTGGAATGGGCACAGGGCCCGGCGCCGGGCACAGATTAGTGGCCTGCTTGTGCAGGGGCGGCGCACCAGCGCGGGGGGCGGGCGAGATAGAACCTGCCGCCGAGGTTGCCGGCTGAGGCTGCGGCGCCTTGCGGTTAGCCACCGTGGCCACCGGCACGCCCGGCGACCCGGCCACGCACAGGTGGCGGGTCGCCACCCTGTGCGTGGCTGGGTTGCCGCTAGTCCCCCTAGCGCTAGCTCCGACGGTCTGACCGCAGAGCTGCCCGCGGTCTGACGGGTTACGGTGGGGAAGGAATTTTTGCACGGGATCATTTTCCAGCGTGACCGCACAGTATCGTGACTACTGGTGTGCCGTCTGTTTTTATTACAACCACCCGAAGTGGGCGTGGGCCCGGGGCAGTCACGAGGTGGTTGAACGAACTGCGAGAGAGAGGAAAAAAAAACGGCTTGAGGTCTGAGTCACGAAACCAGTCGGCCCGGCAGGGGCAGTTTAGACAGGCCTGGCAGGAGGTTGCATGGCAGCCAGGCGCTGAGGGCCCCTCCGCGCGCGGCGGTGCGCGGACGCGGGGGGAACTCGCCATGTATAGGCAGCAGGTGGCGCTGCGACAGCAGCGTGCTAAGCCGGCGCCGATCCAGGAGGAGCTCCCCGACGTGCCCGAGGAGGTTCCCGAGGAGGAGGTGCCCGAGGCGGAGGCGGGGGGGGGTGGGCGAGCGGCGGCCGCGGACGATGCGGCGGCGCAGCCCCTGTGGCAGGAAGAGTCGGACCACAACGCTCTCTTCTACCAGGTGGAGGCCGTGCTGCTCGACAGCGAGCTCTTTGCGCGCCACTGTGTGGTCGAGGGCCACTCGGACATGCAGCAGGGCGAGCGGCGCTCCACCATGGACCAGCGCGAGTTCATCACCATGCTTCAGAGCCTGGGCGTGATGGAGGACTCGCCGGCAGCGCCGACCCACGAAGCGCTGCTCAAGACCACGCGCAGAGTCAGCAAGGGCGCCGCGGCCAGTATCTTCCGCGATGCGAGCGGAGCCGCGAAGCAGCGCAAGGCCGCGAGCGAGCAGGCCAGCAGGACTGGGCGGCGCGGGTCGCAGATGCGCGTGTCTGAACTCAACTTCAGCTCCTTCTGCGCTGCAGCCACTGCCGTTGCGCGCTACCTGACGCAGGTGCCGGACCCGTCCATGCCAGCGGCGCCCCAGGCCAGCATTGTAGCGTCGACCTCGGGCCTCAAGATGGAACGCGTCCTGCAGGACAGGCCCTCCAAGAGGGCCCTGGCCGCGAAAATGCTGCATGCGTCGCCGCTGAAGCGGGCCATGCCTCGAGAGCTCGAAAGCTATCGAGAGGAGCGACGAAAACTGCTTTTTAGCAACTTGCCAGCCGCCTTTCAGAATCCAGATGCTCCGCCGCCCGTGCCGGGTGAAGAGAATGGAGAGGAAAGAGCGGCCCCAGAGGACCCCGTGCTTGACAAGGTAGAGCACTTTCTGTTTGACAAAATCCTGTTCTTCAAGTACTGCATGATCGAGGGGCACTCTGCGCTACAGAGTGGATCGCGTCAAAAGAGCATGGACCTGCATGAATTTCTGTACATGCTGAATGAAGTTGGGGCGCTGAAATCGGGCGAGCTCGGACGTGCGGACGGTGCATTCAAAAGCAAACCTGCAAAAGATCTGCCAGCGGGTGGAGAGGGGCGTATTCCCGCCATTGAGGGGCTCGAGAGAAAGCTATTGACAAAACGGCAGGGCACAAACTGCTTCCGAGCTGCAATGGCGCAGGCCAAAACACAGAGTCTGATTGCAGCAGGGGAGCTGAATTACGAACTTTACAGGATCGCTGCAAAGCTCGTTGCCAAGATCTATGTGTACGGCGAACCAGAGGCTGTCGAGGAGGAACGAGGAGGCAAGGGCGGGGGTCGCACCTCGTGCCCTCCCGTCATACCACAGGTAGCGCCTGCGCACTCGAATACCGAAATCTACGTAAAAATACTAGAGGCATTACCACGGTCGCGCCCCACTGGAGAAGATCCACTGCTCGATGAAGTCGAGAAGTTACTCTTGGACCCGGAAGTGTTTGAAAGGTTTTGTGTGATAGAAGGGCACTCATCGCTCCAGACAGGGTCGCGACGTAGCACCATGGACCAGCACGAGTGGTTTCGATGTTTGGTAGACCTCGGGCTCATGCCCGCAGACGTGCTGAGAGAAAACAAAATCATTGATCCCTTCCTCCAGAAGAAGGCAAAGAAAAAACCAGCCCCCGAGTACCCTGCCGTTGTGGAAAAATTAGAAAAGCGGCTAACCAAAGAGCAAGCTGCCAGCATCTTTCGCCAGGCGCTGGGGACAGCAGGGTCCAAGCACGGCGCAGCAGCAGGAGAGCTCAATTTCCGGCGCTACTGCGTGGCAGCCCAGAGAGCAGCCAAACTGCTGGTGCACGGAGAGAGCAAGCAAGATTTGGAGGACGGCAAGCCCGATGCTCAGCCGACCCAGAGCAGAACGAAGCTACGGCTTCTGGAAATGCGAACACGTGCGCAAAAGGGTGCAAAACCCAATCCTGTTGAACTGCCGGAGTGGAATGCACGGTTTCACCTTTCACAGCCCGACCCACCTGCGCGGGTACGAAATCATGATCACGCAGCCAGCTCATCCAAGGTATCTTACCATCTTTCGACCGATATACCGAGTCCGAGCGCGGAGCGGGTCCTGAGTGAAAAATGCATCGAGCTGGCCGAGCAGGGAGACCGGGCTATGCTGCGCGAGGAGTTTTGTGCGCGATTCGCAACGCGGGACGCTTACTCCAAGCACCTCACCAATCGAAAGCAGGCCAGTGAATCACCAGACGCGATTGACCTGGACACGGGCGAGATTTTACACCAAGCCGTGTTCGACACCTTATCAGAAGTCCAGCTCATTCCTGACTTCGTAAGCACGAAAGCAGCAACAGAAATCGTCAACAGCCATCTGCCTGACGCAGGCGCTAGACCCAGTACTCAAAAATCGGTGTCATTTGGCAAAGACACATCTGAAGGGCACGTCGCGGAAGATATGACAAGTGCCGACGAGAGTGCGACAGTCCGGTGCTGGCCTTTTGCAGCCTTCCGCAACTGCTTTGATCATTTCGCAGGGAGGGTCGAAGTGGATGTGATCAAGGATTTTCTGCAAAGTCCACACGCGTGGATCCACAAGCCTAGCGAATCGTATACCGGCGCTCGAATTCCGTATGGGTTGCGGCAACAAGGGCACAAGCGACATGTGCCACCGACGCCGTGGACTCAAGCGCATCCTAAAGCTGCATATCGGCCGCGTACGTCGGTTCGCAAAATGATGTTGAATCAAAAGGAGCTGCGGCGCAAACACGTCAGGCAGCAAGAAGCGCGCCGTCAAAAAGAGTTGCGGCGTCTCGAAGAGTTCAAGGCTGAACTCGAGATCAAGCAAAAACAGGAACGGGTGAAGACAGAGAAACGGCAGCAATGGATACGCACCCTCGAAGCAGTTGACGCCAAGATCCGCGAGCTCCGCCGGCATGAAGAGTCCTTGCTCCATGAGAAGGAATCGCACAAGGTCTCTGCCTTTTGCATCCTCCGCTGTTTTGTCAAATCTGGCCAACAGCCTGCAGCGCAGGCATCAAGTATGTGATTGCAAGGTGCTCTCTCATGCATAAGTGTGCTTATACTTACGATTGTATGTGTGGAACCGTGACAGATGACGGTAGAAGAAGCGCGCGAGTGCTACGGCACGGCCACATACCTGGATAAGGTGCCAGCATACACGCAACTGCCGGTTTCGGATCACACTCGAACCCTGGCACGCCACCTTGGCTTTGTCAGCCTGCAAATTGCGAGTACTGGTAACAAAATGGGCAAAGGGGCCCGGGGCAGCGATGGGTAGAAGGTTAATAAAAATACATATTTGGTTCGTCAACGTTGAGCGCAGAGTCTCGGGAATCAGGTCTGTGTATTTTCAGTTTCCTGTGGGCAGGCTCGGCCCCGCTGTTGCCACGCGAAGTCTTTGTAAAAAGAAGGAAGGAAACGGTCGAAACCTGTGAGAGCGTCTACCTCCTTCCTGCGCGTTGCATCGGCATTCCCCATGTCATGGGAGCGGAGCTCGAGCGCATTTTGAATGCCAAAAAATTGCCTCCCACCGCGCACACAGCGTGTGCCTGCGGACCGTCTTTACTACTGCAGTGACTTGCTGAGCTCGACGCGTGCCGTCGCGCGGCTCCGCGAGACGATGGGGAGCCACCTCGCAGCTACGGTGCACGCTTGTACTCGCTTGTTCTGACCCTAAAGCCCACTTCAGCGGGACTAGTTCAAGATCGCAGCGGTCGTATTCTGCCACAGTCAAGCCCTCGTGACGCAGCACTCTGTCACCCAGCAACTGGCAGCAGGCACAGCAACCCAACCCTTCTGCACTCCCCACGGAAAGTTTAGACGAGTTTTAATTTTCTGCTCCAGATCAATACCAATGTGGACGCTGAGTCTGCGCTCCAACAAAATAGGCCTGCCCCCAATGCCCAGCACCACTGCTGTGCACGATGGTAGAACTTGTTGCTGCCTTTTTTAGGCGCGCTTGTCGTTTCAGACGTGCGATCTTGGAGTCCAAGTCGTCCACTTGTTGCCGGTACGTCTTGTCCGGCACTCGAAGATCACGGACAAAGCGATGGACTTCCGAGCGCTCCTCACCCAGGCGGCCGCGGTGCTGAACCAGATCATCGAGGTCAAACGGCATCCGGCCCTTGACGTCTTTGCCTTTAACCAGCTGCGTCAGCATGCTGGCTTGAGCTGCGCAATCGTCGCCAAGTTTCAGTTTCCCGGGTTCTGAGTGCTGCCCCACCCCACGCAGGAGAACAATGCCAGAGGCACTACATGGACACGCCAACTATGCCCTAAGAGAGGCGCAACGAAAGACAACGCTTTGGCACGCACTCGCGACGCAACCCGAGGCGCTCGTTTTGGCACCACGCATGCATGCACGCAAGGGCAAGCCGTGCCGCTTCACGTAGGACAGAAATGCCAGAGAACGGGCAAGACCTAGCTGGAGATGAAGCTCGCGCAGACGAAGACGGCCCGAGGCAACAACTTTGTGCAGTTTTTTCTCCGCAGCCTGGTCGGCGTTCAATTTCCGCAGGGCTTCGTTCAAGCCGTCCAGCACCTGGTTCTTCACGGCGGCCTCGTGCGCAGCAGCCGCCTGGGCATTTTCCGATACGCCCGCCAATCTTGCACGCTCCCCACGGGCAGCTGGTGCGGTTGCGCCTGCCCCGTGTCCTTGCTCTTCGGTTGAGGGCACTGGCGTGTCAGGAGCCAGCTTGTTCAGAAACTTCGCTGTAGTGTTATGCCTGATCAGCCGCGCCATAAGCACCTTCCAGGCCGCCGCAGCTTTGCTGCTTGCCTCCGCTGCCAGCGGCGTCTCTTTGCCGCCATTCAGCTCTCGCTCTAGGTCACAGGCTTGCACCTGCGGTTGCGCTCGTCTACATCAGAGCATGCACCCCAGCACGCATCCCAGCGCGCTAACAGACCGCCCCCCAGATTACAGCACCCTGCCAGCCCTGGACTTTGACAAGAGTACAGCAAGCAGGGATTCGGGGCGACCTTGGTCTCAGCGCGCGCGAGCGCTCTTCGGAGAGTGGCGATCTCCTCATCAAGCATCTTGGATTCGACGACGAACACAGAATGCGAGGCGTTGAACGACTCTCTTCGGTACTCCAGCTCCGCCTCATTCAGGTCGCTCCTGATCCTCAAATTCTCAACACTCGAACTCAGGTTGGTCACCCTTTGCATGCTGTCCAGCAGCGTCTTCTCCCACGTGACGCGCGCGTCATGCTTTTCCTTGAGAATCTGCTTACCGAGACCCCGACAACCCTCATCAGTCGCGCGCTGACACACACACACCTTTCACGTCTCAACGCCACTCACAGCTTTACTCTCTGCAGCAACGCTCAGGGCACACCCGGGGCCGGCGTCTGGCACATGTCGCAGGCGCACATGCTGTCAAAGGTGCTGCGCCAAGCGTCCCCAGCAGGCATCAACCTTGGCTGATTTTCCATCTCCGCCGACACGGACATGCACGCATGGATATGCATATGCTATACATGTTATGCATATGCAGCCCTGCCTTGCCTGAGGACGCCCCCGCCTCTTCGAAAGACCGCATTCATCTTTGCCTTGTGGCAATACGCCACAAGCCCGTACAAAATAGAAGGTTCCAAGCAAGTGCGTTCAGACAGCACCTGAGAGGAGAGGGGGCGGGGGGGGAGGGTGGCGGGGGGCAGACCTCGTTCCAGAGGTCCTGCTGCTTCTGCAAATTGGCCTCCTGCTCGTCAAGTTGAAGGAGGATCTTGAGCATTATGCCCTTGACCACCCGGATTTCCTCAGAGTCCCGCAAATTAATGCCGTACTTGTACCGCCCGTCCACCTTTGTGTAAATGTCGGGGTCCACAGCGTCCTGTGCCCCGCCCTCGTCGACGCCGTCCGCACCTGCAGCTGCACCGGGGGCCTGGAGCGCGGCGTTCTGCCTCCCGCGATGCGCTTCTGAGGGATCGCGCTGCGCCGCAAGCATTGTGAGCGCGCCGGCCATCGGCGAGAGCCGCGCCAGCGCCTGCATCTTTTCCTGCGCCTGCGAATAGTCCTGCTGCGACAGGAGCTTGAGAATGGTAAGGATGAGCGCGCGCTCGTCCATGACGCCCTTCTGCTCCTTGTTGATGCGCGCCATCGTCTGCACGCACGCGAGCGCGTCAGTTGCCCTGTGTTTACCCCCCTCCCTCTCCCAGCACGTCTACTCCGAACCAATCTGTCTGGGCTTCCGTACATGTACCTATCTGACCAGACGTTACGGGAGTCGAGCCGAGCAAGGCCGCTGGCGCGCTCGCCGCGGCAGCAGAAAGCGGCAGGAGAGCAGACAGCAGCAGGAGAGCGGCCGCAAGAAGAGGGCAGGAAAGGCAACAATCAAGACCTGCGAGTACTGGCTTTCCGCCGCGTGTTCCTCGGCAGTTGCTGTATCATTCTTGTCGCTGGCAGTACCGAGTAACACTTTAAACATGCGCTTCCTGTCCTCGTCATTCAGGAGCTTGCTCTCGAGGGCATAGAAGGCGGACCGCACGGCATTCAGCCGCTTCTGTCCTTCTAAGTCATCAAACATTGCCGTGTTCGCGCGCGTGGTGAGAAGCGCAATCAGGATGCTGAGCGCCTGGGCGGTCTCGCGCGCGCCGATGCATGGGTCCATTGCAACAGCGCGCTGCTCCGCCAAGTGGTCTATGGCGTCTTGCAGCGCCTGTATATCTTTCCATTGCTGCCGCCCTTCGGCACTGAGGGGAATCGTGAAGTTATCGTTCAATTGCCGGAAGCGCGCGATGGAATGCGACAGGTTGCCGAGGCGCCACGTCACGTTGAGGTCCCACGCGCCTATGGCCACCGGCAGCTGGCCGAGCCCGGTGCTGATGTTGTGCATTGCCCCGTCCATCTCGCGCACAGCAGCATCCCACTTGGCAAAAGAGGCCGCCAGCCCGGTGGACACGTTTGCGTTTGCCTCGTCCTCAATGGCATCCCAGAGGCCATCTTTGCGCTTTCGGCCGCGCGTCTTCCCCCGCATGTGCTTGCCGCCCTCGCCAAAGAATCTGACCATTAGCTCCTTGCCCTTTGCCCTCAGCTCCTCCTCCTTGCGGCGCACGGCGCGGTCGATCCTGCGGCGGTTTTCGCGCCGCCACGACTTGACGTCGGAGTAAAAGCGTTGCACGTCGCGCTCGTCGCCGCGCAGGTGCCGCTTCAGCGTCTTGAAATGCTCGTGCGAGGTGCCCATAAACTTGCGCTCCGCTGTCTCCGTCCATTGGAGCAGGGAGTCCTGATTCCAGTCCTTCGACTTCTGCGCCGCGAGGAAGCGGGCCGCGCCCTCCCGAATGGCCCGGATGTCCGCCGTCAGCCTGCGCATCCGCTCGCTCTGCATAATCTCATCCTCCGCGCGCTGCATCTGCACCTGCACGCTCTTGAGCGCCTCGGGCACGCCCGCGCGCAGCTTGCCGTTTTCGCCGTAGTACTCCCGCACCTTGCCCATCGCCACCTTCATTTCGTTGAGGCGCTGCGGCTGCGCAATGAGGCCCTGCTCGATCGTGATGAGCTTCTGCTTGATTGTGGCCTCCTCCCGCTCGATGTCGTCCTCGTTCCAGTCGAGCCACGAGAGCGTCTGCGTGCGCGAGGGCGCACTCGCCAGCATGTCGTCCCGCACGTTGACACCGCCATCGTCATCATCATCGTCATCGTCATCCTCGCCGTCGTCGCTGTCGTCCAAGCCGCCGCCGCCGCCGCCGCCGCCAAAGTCATCATCGTCGAAAGCATCCAGGTCCTGCTGCAAGAGCTCAAGCGCAGGCCGCCTGCCGCCCCCAGACGCTCGTGCTCGCCCGCCGCCTCCCCATGCGCCCGGTGATGACGCGCGATCCACCGCAACGCCGAGCAGCGCCGCGCAGGCCGCCAGCACGAGCGCCGCAGCCAGCGCCGCCGCGACGCGCCTGCGCTGCCGGCGCGCGGGCCAGGCGCGGGGCGCCGGCGGCCCGGGCCCCGGCACCCGGGCCGCGACGCACGCGTCCGCGTCCGCGTCCACGCAGCGCGGCGACGCCGGGCCGCCGTCGCCGGGCGCGCCCGCGCCGTGCGCCATCCCCAGCAGCAGGACCTCACCCCACCGCTCCCACAATGCCGAGAATACCACCGTCACGGTTCAGTTGCCAGGTCACGGGTCTATTTTTTTCTCCCACGAACCCTTTCCACATAACCGCTTTCGAGCAACGCGCAAATTTTGAGAGCAGTGATGGCGGACGCGCGCGCGTCAGTGCTGCTGCAGCCGGAGGCGGAGCGGATGGTGGAGGAGCTGCGGCTGATGAAGCTCGAAGATGTGGGGGCGCCAGCGTGGACGAAGCAGCACCAGGCCCTCGAGAAGCTCAACATGCAGGCGCAGATCAGCGTCATGAACCAGGGCGACGAATTCGTCGTGGAGGCGCTCATCGACCACGAGAAGATCCAGCTGCTGATCCAGGACCTCCTCATCACCGAGGCGTGGAAGGAAAAGGTGCTGCCGCTCGTGCAGGCCGAGCTCGCGGGCGCGCACTACGTCAAGCTCTACCTCATCATGTACCACGAAGCCATCGTGCTCGGGCTGCTCGAGAAGGCTTTCTTTACGTCGACGGCGGTCGCCGCGGGGGGCGACATGCTCGTCGAGCTTGCCGACTACTGCTACCGCCGCACCGTCTACCTCAACAACGTCGACCCCAACCAGGTATGCGTCCTCGCTGCGCGCACCGCAGCGAGGCGTGCCCGCGATGGTATGCCCGCGCCGGGAGCGCATACTCGGGGCATGCTAGCCAGGCTGCGCACGGCAGGCGCGGTGCAAGCGCGTGCGAGTGGGATCGCATGGTTGGGCGGGGGCTGCGCGTGGCTCTGCGCGCGAGCCTCCCGCGACCCTGCCAGCAGGACGGTCGGCGGAGAGGTCCGGAGACGCAGGGGCCCCACCGCGAGAAGCCTCCTGCGCATCTTCGCGAACGCGCGTTTTCTGTCTGCGCCGCCCTACCGTGCCCTACGCCACTGACCCGGATGGTGGTGCTGCGGCGCAGGTGGAGCCGGAGGTCAGTCGCGACAGCCTGAAGGAGGACATAATGAGCCAGACCGATGTGGACAGAATCGTGGAGCAGAAGATCAAGATCGACTTTGGGGCGGGCATCGCGGCGCTGACGCTGCTGCGCTTTCTGGCGGACAATGCCTCGAGCCTGCCCATTTCGGTGCTGAGCCGCCTGCTCAATGAGCAAGACGTGCTGCAAACTGTTGTTCCGCTCCTCGATCAGCCCCCCTGGAAGCGCACGCGCAAGGGCAAGACGGAAAAGTACAATGACGGCAAGTGGACCGAGGTGGCGCCCGACGACTACCACCGGCTGACAAAGACGGAGGCGCAGGTGTGGCTGCTCGTCAACTGCCTGCTGCTCGACGGCGAGTGCCGAAGGCGGTACGAGTGGACGGAGCAGCGCAAACAAAACGTCCTGCGCCTGAGCAAGTTCTTCAACGAGCTGCTCATCGACCAGCTCCCCGTGCTGCAGGACCTGCGACGCATGGTGGAAACCCTCAACTTCCAGGCGCCCCCTAACACCACAGACTCGCGTTCCATTGTGATCGAGCAGCTGCCGGAAATCCGGGCACGGCTGCTCAAGAGCGACTGGAAGGCAATCGCCAAGGCCTTCCGTGACCGCCAGATCAAACAGACTCCCCAGGAGCTGCAGGCGGAAATGTCCGATCTGGCAAGCATGTACGACATGCTCAACATCGAGGAGTTTATGGAGGATCCGAAGTGCTCTGTGTGCGGGGCGCCCGCGGAGAAGCGGTGCTCAAAGTGCAAGATGGAGTGGTACTGCTCTCGTAAGTGCCAAGTGTCGGCATGGAAGGGTCATAAGGCGCTCTGTGAGACCATGTGCAATCTTCCGTCAGCAGCAAATCCGGGCGCTGCTGCCGCCATGGCCACCGGCATCAGTGAGTTGTCTGATGCTACACCCAGCGCCAAGGCGGGGGGTGGCCCCAAAATCCAGATGCTTGACTGACGGGAGGCCGGCATTCTTTGCTCACATTCCACTCGCACTCTCTGCCCC
>Ga0115006_10001373_pt1 | contig 15094 bp, 13 predicted proteins | sample ArcOceMetagenome_3_FD_88943 | JGI IMG/M metagenome (GOLD analysis project Ga0115006, IMG submission 88943) | Marine eukaryotic phytoplankton communities from Arctic Ocean - Arctic Ocean- Svalbard ARC20M Metagenome | ecosystem: Environmental > Aquatic > Marine > Oceanic | place: Arctic Ocean...
TGGCTACAATCGACAATAATACCTGGCTCTAAATCGTGTTTAGCTAAAACCCGCTCACACTCGGCAATACTCTTTGCATCATAATTAGGTGCTGCACCACCTCTAAGTATGACATGCCCATCAGGATTACCGCTAGTTTGAATTAAAGCGACCTGCCCTTGGCGATTGATACCCATAAAATGATGAGGAGATGCAGCAGATTGTAAGGCATTAACGGCCACACCTAAACTACCATTGGTACCATTTTTAAAGCCTATTGGCATAGACAAACCACTGGCCATTTCGCGGTGAGTTTGCGATTCAGTTGTGCGAGCGCCAATAGCAGACCAACTAAAAACTTCAGCTAAATATTGAGGACTTATTGGATCAAGTGCCTCAGTAGCTAAAGGTAAGCCGAGCTCTGTAAGGTATAAAATTAGTTCTCGCGCTTTTCTAAGGCCTGTTTCTACATCAAAGCTACCATCCATATGAGGATCATTAATTAAGCCTTTCCAACCTACTGTAGTTCGAGGTTTTTCAAAATACACACGCATCACTACAAATAATGAACCTTTATGTTTATTGTGTAAGGCCTTTAATTGACGAGCATAATCCTTTGCAGCTTCAACATCATGCACTGAACAAGGTCCAGAAATGACCAACAGACGTGGGTCTCGTTTATGAATAATATTGGCAATAGTTTTTCGTGATTGCTGTACAAAATCTCGACCTTTATCAGATAAAGGTAATTCAGCCCGCAAAGCTTCTGGAGTAATCAGTACATGCTCAGCATTAACGTGAATGTTATTAGCACTTACCGGAACCGCAGCTAATTTATTAGAAATAGTCATGTTTTTTCCTCAAAAATATATTTATCAGCACAAAGTGCTATTACTTTAATTAACGCTAGCTAAATAAAAAGATTGCAGCTGTAAAATTTAAGGTGAAAAAACAACATACTAGTAGCTGCAGCACAACCAAAAACAAAAAACAGTAAATCGTAAACATTTAATTACGCAATTTGTAAGTATATTTTTACACGTTTTTTAAACACTGTATAGTGTTTAATGTGTATTTGTACAAAATGGCATAACCTCACATATTGATAGTGTTTAACGTTAAATATTGATAGTGTTTAACGTTAAATATTGATGCTTTAAAAATGAGCTTACCTGTCAAATTTATAGGCAATATGAGTTAACACCTCCTCAAAAAACAATAAGACCTAAGATAAACTCTCACTTCTTTATAAAATACTTTATTTATCGGTCACCACTAAACCTTATCAACTTGTGTTACACGACTCTAGCCATTATAGTGCACGCCATTGATACTATATTTTGTTTACTCTTTGTAATAACGAGTAAAAAGAGTAAATAAGTTGGTATTTTCTCGTTAGGAATCAATTAAACACATAAAGGATTTATTCAATGAAAAAACACGTATTACTTGTCGGTTTATCTTTATTTTCTGCAAATATCATCGCTCAACCATATCAGGCTGAAGTGAGCTTAGATTATTTAAATAGTGATAATGATATCAATATGCTTAGCCTACAAGGTAACTATTACTTTGATGAGGTCACTACCAAGAATACCGCTTGGGTAGAAGCCGCTTTTATGGGCAGAAACAACAGTGCTTCACTTAATTACATAAACTATGATTTTGAAAATTCTAGTATTGATTCTTATAGCCTTACTGTAAGTGGTGATTATTACCATAATAATATTTTCATTGGAGCAAGTATTTTTTACATTAATACAGAACTTGCTGGTTTTTCAGCCGATGATACAAACTTTGGGGCTGAGTTAGGTTACTTTTTTGATAAGAATTGGTTAGTGTCTGTTGCCGCAAACAATGATGACTTTTCAAACTCGCTCACTATTAATACTAAGTATATTGCAACATTATCTAAGCAAAGCTTTTTAAACTTAGAAGCTTCGCTAAATAATGAATCTAATGACTTACTTGCAGCTGCTGATTACTATTGGTCGCCACAATCAAGTGTCGGTTTAGTGCTGTCAACAGACTCTAATTTAAACGCTGGACTGAGAGCTCAACATTTTTTTACCTCGACAATATCAGCGCAAATAAGTTACTTTTCTTATGATGATTACGATACTTATAGTTTGGGCTTAACAGGTCGTTTTTAGTAAAACGACATAATAATCACACTAGTTATTTACTCTAATCAAATAACAGACACACTAAAATGTAATAAGCGAATAGATGCTCCATCACTATTTTCTAAAAATTATACCTATAAAAATAGTTCCATAAAAAAGCGCCTTACGGCGCTTTTTTGTTTTTTATTTTCATATAAATACATTATATAAAAGTAGTCTTATGACTTGTTAGCTAACGTGAATAATACGTTCATCAATAAGATTTTGAACTACACTCGGATCTGCTAATGTTGAGGTATCGCCTAAGGTATCTACCTCATTTTCAGCAATTTTACGTAAAATACGGCGCATAATTTTACCTGAACGCGTTTTCGGTAAACCAGGTGCCCACTGAATATAATCCGGCTTAGCAAAGCGCCCTAGCTCTTTGGCAACAAACTCACGTAATTCAACATTTAAGGCTTCAGACTCAACCGCATTACCCATTAACGTCACATAACAATAAACGCCTTGGCCTTTAATTTCATGTGGGTATCCAACAACGGCAGCTTCTGCAACTGCGGGGTGAAGTACTAAGGCACTTTCAATTTCAGCCGTTCCTAAACGATGGCCCGATACGTTTAATACATCATCAACACGGCCTGTTATCCAATAAAAACCGTCTTCATCGCGTTTCGCGCCATCACCGGTAAAATAATTACCTGGGTATTGACTTAAATAGGTTTGATAAAAACGATCATGATCGCCATACACTGTACGAAGTTGTCCAGGCCAACTCGCCGTCATCACTAATAAACCTTGGTTTTCGCCGTCCAGCGTATTCCCGTCTTTATCAAATAAAGCAGGTTGTACACCGAAGAATGGTTTCCCTGCACAACCTGGCTTCATATCAACAGCGCCAGGTAACGAGGTAATCAAAATACCACCAGTCTCAGTTTGCCACCAAGTATCAACGATAGGACAATTACTCTTGCCTACTACTTCGTAATACCAATGCCACGCTTCAGGGTTAATAGGTTCACCAACGGTACCCAATAAACGTAACGACGATAAATCTGCTTGATTAACTGGCTCATCACCAACACTCATTAAAGCGCGAATGGCTGTAGGCGCTGTATAAAATACGTTTACCTTATGCTTTTCACAGACTTGCCAAAAACGACCAGCATCAGGGTATGTTGGTACACCCTCAAACACTAAAGTGGTTGCACCATTAGCTAATGGTCCGTAAAAAATATAAGAATGCCCGGTTATCCAACCGGCATCAGCTGTACACCAATAGACTTCGCCTTCTTTATAATCAAAGACATACTTATGGGTCATTGCAGCATACAAGATATAACCACCACAGGTATGAACTACACCTTTAGGAGTACCTGTTGAACCAGACGTGTAAAGTATAAATAATGGGTCTTCTGCGTCCATTATTTCTGGTTCACATACTGCTGGTTGCTTCGCTACAGCGTCAGCATAATTAATATCAATGTTGTCATTCCAAGCGATATCACCACCCGTACGAGCAACAACAATAACTGAATGAACATTAGGGCAATCGGCAACAGCCGCATCAACATTGGCTTTTAAAGGAATACGTTTACCGCCGCGCAGTGATTCGTCAGCGGTAATAACAACCTGACAGTCTGCATCAACAACTCTGGCTTTAATTGATTCAGTAGAAAAACCACCAAAGACTACCGAGTGAATAGCGCCAATTCGCGCACACGCCAACATGGCATACCCTACTTCAGGGATCATCGGCATATAAATACAAACACGGTCGCCTTTTTTAACGCCACGCTCTTTTAATAAATTAGCAAACCGGCAAACATGGTCATGTAATTCTTGGTAAGTCACCTTGCTGTCTTCGTTGGGATCATCACCTTCAAAAATAATTGCTATATCATTGGCTTTAGTCGCCAAATGACGGTCAATACAGTTATAACTTACATTAAGTTTTGCGCCTGAAAACCAGCTAATTTCAGAGCTTTTAAGGTCAACACGAGAAACACTGTCCCAAGGTTGATACCAGTCAATAAAGGTTTTAGCTTGCTCACCCCAAAATTCATCTGGTTGCTCAATCGATTGCTTATACATGCTGTCATAGGTTGTAGAATCAATATGAGTATGTGCCTTGGCTTTCTCTGAAACTGGATAACAAGATTTTAATTCTTTCATTCTCTATTCCTTCGAAACTATTGTCAGATATTTTTATAATAATTTTAATACGGGCTTATACATGCTTATAAATAATGATGTCCTTAACTTTATTTACTAATGAACTATGACAATATCTAAGTACTGCAACGCCATCATTTATTTGTAAATAATGTACTGACTAACATCCTAGAATTTTTTAATAATTATTTATATACGCCTTTAGTCTTAAATTACGTTTTTACTCTAAACCAAAACATCATTATTTACAATTTTTTAACAACTATGCTAAAGCAAATTACTTTATATCCAATAATACTAATCGCTATGCGAGCACAAGACTACATAATACAAAAAAAACCGAGCTAAGAGCTCGGTTTTGTATACTCAATTTTATATAAAAAGAGATTTACTAACAGCCTAACACTGTGGCTGTCCTCATTAAATAAAACTATAACCAAAACAAGCGATAACTAAACAAGTTAAAGTGCTTTTAGCTATCACTGTTAGGCTATTTTCAAGCGGCTATACACATAATATATTTTGTTATTCAATACCATTGGATGCCTTTTTATTAGCTTTTATTCAAAATTATCCTCTTCACTGTCATCACGGGGAATAAATGTTCTCACTCCATGCTTGGCAATAACTTCAATATAAAAAGACGTTAGTCCTTCTACTTGAGTTTGATCAATACGTTTGTTGATATCAGCCAATACAATTGGCTTAGCGTCGGTTTCACTGGTACCAAATTGACAATCAAAATCCCAATAATCAACGCCAGCTGGTAAGGTCTTATTACGCTCTCTTTTAAGGTACTTTTTCACCTCATTTTTAACCGCATCGACGCGTCGTGCTAATTTTATTTTGGGATGATTTAAATCAAATGTTTTTTTCATGAATAGCCTTCAATAAATAATTTATGAGTCAATTTAACAACGCAAACCAAGTCATAAATAAGTTAATACATTGCTGTTAACGCTAATTTTACGTTAGTTTGTTAAAAGTAGCGAGGTATACAGGGTAAGACTATTAAAACCTTTACCTAACGTCTATTGCTTCTATACAGTTACTTATACTCAAATACTCAGAATTAACTATGTATATTTAAATATTATGAATTTAAGGTTTTATGCCTTAGCTAACAGGGATTAACAATCGCTAACTTTAAAACTCGCAAGTTTACAACGTTAACATCATATTAGTTGCTTTGATTAATTGGTGTTTAGTATTAGGTTCAACAGAAGCATGACCTGAGGCATCGCTGTATATTAACGTCGACTTGGGTAATGCCTGATGCAACAACCAAGCGTTATCTGCGGGGCACACAATATCATATCGGCCATGGACTATGGTAGTAGGGATATCTTTAATATGTTCACAGTCGTTTAAAACTTGATTGTCTGTTAAGAAACAGTTATTTACCATATAATGCGCCTCGTGCCTTGCAAGCGTCCATGCATGATGCTCATTGGTAGCCGCATCAACAAAGCCTTGATCGGGGAGTAAAGTACAACAGCGTATTTCCCAAATACTCCAAGCGGTTGCAACTTTTTGCGCCAGCGCTTTATTGTCACCAATTAATATCTGATATGCAGCTTGGGTTCTTGCTTGTGCCTTACCTTCAGGTAATACATCAAGATACTCTTGCCAATAATCAGGAAATATACGTGATGCCCCACCCCCTGAAAATGTCCAATTAGTGTCAACCTCCCTTGCTAAAAAAACACCTCGTAGTACCAAGCTAGTAACTTTTTCTGGGTATTTTTGAGCATAGACCAAGGAAAGTGTAGAACCCCAAGAACCGCCAAAAACATGCCATTTTACTATAGATAGGTGCTCACGTATTTTCTCTATGTCATCAATCAAAAATGCTGTTTCATTATTTTCTAGGCTGCCATGAGGCAATGAACGCCCACAACCGCGTTGATCAAATAAAATAATGTGATACTGCGCCGGATCAAAAAAGCGACGATCATTGGTCGAACATCCCCCGCCTGGCCCACCATGAACAAATAATACCGGTTGCCCATTGGGGTTGCCACATTGTTCAACATACACTTGATGGTGATCATCAACGGCGACAAAAAAATCGTTAAATGGCGCTATTTCTGGATAAAAATCATTTAAAGCAGACATATCATCTCTCTTCGGAGCCAATTAAATTAATGTATTCGACAGATAAAAAAGCGAGCTATTAGCTTGTTAATAATAGCATGGGCCTACTAACTCAAATCAAGTGCATAACGTTTTAATAACTCAATGGGCACAACTTCAAGTGCTTTAATATGGGTTTTTCGTAAATGCACTCTTGGCGCTTTATCACTTTGATAAGCCTCTAACCATCGGGCTGCGCATAAACACCAAATATCACCTGGCTGAATGCCAGGAAAGTTATACTCCGGCATAGGTGTAGACAAATCATTACCTTTAGAACGAGAGAATTCAAGAAATTCATGGCTTACTTCAACACACACGGTATGCGAGCCAACGTCTTGTTCGCAGGTATTGCACATGTTGTCGCGAAAAAAACCGGTTACGGGGTCACCACCACAGGCAACGAGCTCTTCACCAAACACATTTACAGATGCATCCATTTGCATAGGTTTTCCTCATAATAACTAAAATACCCTACTATACCTTTAAGGAAGCTGCGCATAAATTATTTTTATCAATTAAAGTAAAAATTCAGGGCATATTTCGGATTTACAATTTGAAGGGATCGATAGATGGTATTACAAAGAAAACTAAAATATGAAATGGTTTTTGAAACAAACAGATATGTGATTACTTGTAATATATTTCGCGTTTAAATTAACCGTAAGCAGATAATTATTAAACATTGCTAAATAAGCTGTGAGTAAAGCATTGCCCATAACTTTGGGCAATGCTTTAAGAAACTACTTTTCTCACTAGTATTAACAATCAAGCTTGTGTACATTGCTCAATAAAAGTAATTAGTTAAGCATAGCCATTTTAGTTTCATGGTTAACCCGCTCTCTTGTTACGTACTTACTCCACTGCACAGCAGTTTTTTCTGTCGACGAAAATTTTGCTGCTTTGTTAAACGCACCTAAAGAAGCATCAAACTTTTTTAAATTAAAGTTTGCCATTCCCTGGATTAAATACATAGTTGCTTTGTCTTTTTCAATGCTATTACTAGCAAGCTTTGAATCAGCTATCCGCGTTAATGCTAACGAAGAGGCGTTAATAGCCAATTGCCACTGCTCTGTATTTAAATAAGTTTGCGCTAATAATACATCGTGCTTACCTGATGAGGTAATCTCACTTAGCTTAATTAACATATCGATAGCGTTCTGATTTTCTTTGGCGGCTAGATAAGCTTGTGAGAGCATAGCTAAATTATTCTCATCGGCAAAAATATCCCCCTGCTCGATTGCTTTTTCCAAAACACTGGCACTTTTATAGGGTGCACCGTGAAATAAATAAAGTTGAGATAAGGTAATAATATCAGTTGACTTGGCAACATAACCTGCTTGGTAAGCAGCTTCCATAACCGCCATTTGTTTTTCTTGTTCACCAATTTCACCGTACATGCTCGACAACTGCAGCCAATATTGTGGTTTGTCATACAATCGCACAAGCTGCTCCATAACCTCTGTTACTTTTATAGGTTGGTTTAGCTCATAGTAACTCGCACGTTGAAGCGTCAACCAATTCTCTTTCGGTGCTTTATTATTTTGTTTGGCAATAGCCATCGCTTTATCGATATGAACTAGGCTTTGGTGATAGTTCTTATCTTGGTAATAAAGTTGCGCAAAAAGCATTTCTTGATTACCGGTAAGCTCTTTGGTATTAACTGAACGCCATTGGTCAAGATACTGTAAGGCTTTAGTGTAGTTTTGTGTTTGCATACTCAATTGCGCTAACGAGTACAGGGTAGACACAATCAAGCTATTAGGAATAGCCTCTTCATTAATGACTTTCTCAAAGCTATCAACTGCCATCGTAATATCGTCATTACCATAATACATAAAGCCATAAAAGTTAAATAACATGGCACGCTCATAGCTATTTAAACTATCAAGCCTTTCTCTTACTTCAGATAAAACCTCAAAACCAGCAATCTTATCGCCTTCATCGGCAAGCTGTTGCGCTCTTGCTAATTGCGCATAAACACGATTACGCATGGCTGGGACTTTTTTACTGGCTCTGTAGCTTTTACTTTCGGCGTTAGTATTTTCGACATTAGTATTTACGGCAACCTGGTTTGTCGATTGTTCGGCCCAAGTATTCAGGCTAGCCATCGCTATACTAGCTATTAAGGGAGTTAGAAATAAAGCATAAATCTTTTTCATCGCTTTCGTCTCATCAGTTATTTACGGTAAGGACTAACCCAAGCTGTTCTTACTTGGGTTTAACATCCTATTTTTTTGTTATTGGCACACTACTTTTTGTTAACCATCAACCTCATTAGCCATCAATTTCAAAGGTAATTCTGTTTTGCACGCCCGCTACTTCCATGGCAACACCGTCTACTACGCGAGGCTTGTATTTAAATTTTGCAACCGCATCAAGCGCTGCGCGATCAAACACCCCTTCAGGCTTAGCTGTCACAACAACGGCTTGGCTAACAGCACCTGTTTTTGTTACAACAAATTCAACAATAACAAAGCCTTCGATACCTCGAGATTGAGCACGACGCGGATACACAGCAGCGACTTTAACAATGGGTAAGTAATCGCCATCACCGCTGTCTAAACTCAATCCACCCAACAACCCTGAACCCTCTTGAATATCGGCAGCAAAACTACTTTTCACCACATTAGCATTTGGGTTAGCTTGCTGCATTTGTGGTGGTGTCATTTGTGGGGGTGGCTCTTTGGGTTTTGCTGGCTTTTGTGGTTTTCGTTCCTTCTTGACAACGGCTTCTTCTTGTTTCAAACGAATGAAATCGAGAACATTGCCCTTTGCTGGCTCGGTCATTACATCATTGCCGCCGGCAATTAATGCTTGCATCCCCAAAAAGAGTAAGAAAGTCATGGTTAGTGCTAATGAACCAGCAATAACATAACGAGCCCCACTTCGAATAATAACGCGTGACATAATTATCCCCTTAAATACATATTTATTAAATACTTAGTTATTAGTTACTTAGTAATTAAATACTTAGTAATTAAATACTGAATACTGCTGGACATTAAGCTTCTTGTGCCGCAATTGACACATCATATACCCCAGCAGCACGAGCAGAATCCATGACTTTAATTAATGTTTCTGTAGTGGCTTTTTTATCCGCTTGAATTACCACAGTACCTTGTGGGTTTTCAGCTTTTAAACGTTCAATATTTGCTTGTACACTGCGTACATCAACTTTGCGTTTATTAATCCAAATGTCGCCTTTATCACTGATGGCAACCAAAATATTAGCGCGTTCTTTTTTTACTGCTGTTGCTGCTTCTGGGCGGTTAACATCAATACCCGCTTCTTTAACAAAAGAGGCAGTAACAATAAAAAATATCAACAAGATAAAAACAACGTCTAACATGGGTGTCATATCAATATCTTCTTTTTCGTCTTGATCTTGTAACATTTGATTCAGGTGACGCATAGTAAACTCCAATTCTTAATTTCAATGCTAGGACTGGGATTAACTCAACCTAGCATAAACCTATATTTTAACGCTGACCCCTAAGGTCAAACTAAGCGAGTTAATGAATAACCGCTAATTTATCAGCCAATAACTCTGTTTCTTTTTTAGCGTTGCGTTTTAACCAGGTAATGGTAAATATCCCTGATAACGAGCCGACCATTCCAGCCATGGTGGGAATCGTTGCTTTAGAAACCCCCGAAGCCATAGAACGTGCATTACCACTGCCAGAAATGGCCATCACGTCAAACACTTCAATCATGCCAGTCACTGTTCCCAATAAGCCAAGTAACGGACATAACACGACTAATGATTGAATTAAGCCAAGATTTCGAGTTAATTTAGTGCTGCCTCGTGAAATAAGCGCTAAGCGGATGTGTTGACTGTGCCAAGAGTTTTGCTCTTCTCGCGCCCGCCAAACACTAACAAAGTGCTTTTTCACACTGCGATAGCTATAAAAGGTGAACACAACCCGCTCAAATATTAATAACCACATGATGGCGACAACGACAGCAATAACAATAAGTACCGGACCACCAGTGTCCATAAACTCTCTTATAGCATTAATCGCATCGGTAAATTCAGTCAGCAACATCACACTTATGCCCCTTGTGCCGCTAACTCTTGACCTTCAGAGCGCTCTGCTATAATACCCGTACTCTCTTGTTGTAAAATAGTCACAATACTGCGACTTCTGCCGTTTAAATAAGCGAAGATGAATACCATAGGAATCGCCACGACTAAACCTAACACCGTCGTCACTAACGCCTGTGAAATACCGCCAGCCATTAATTTAGGGTCGCCGGTACCAAACAGGGTAATCGCTTGGAAAGTCAAAATCATGCCGGTTACAGTCCCTAACAAACCAATCAATGGCGCAACTACTGAAATAATTTTGATTAACGTCAAACGGCTTGATAGCTTGGGGACTTCACGCAAAATGGATTCAGAAAGTTTTAACTCGAGTGTTTCAGTATCAAGGTTAGGGTTATTATCTTTAACTTGCATGACTCGACCCAGCGGGTTATCACTAGAAGCTGTTGCTGTTTTTAATTGGCGTTTAACTTTAGCACCCACCACGATTAAGTTAATAAGGCGCTCCAAAGCAATCAGTAAACCAATTAATCCTAGACCTAAAATGATGTAACCAACCGGACCACCTTGGTCAATACGTTCTTTAAAGTTAGGAGCTTGCACTAATAAACTGATAATCGAACCACCGGTTGGGTCGAGTGCAAAAGCAGTCGTTTCCCCTTGGCTAGTTGTAAGGTCTTCAGTGGTTGATAAAAAACGACCTGAAGGTTGTCTAATTAATTCGGCCACAGAACCCGTTTCATCGATATACTCTAAATATTTACCTTCAGTAATTAAGTTAAAACCACCCACTCGCGTTACTGGCTGATTGACACGGTCGCCATTAGCCAATACTACTTCTCGGTTAAAGGTAGTTACTTTACCGCTTTGTGTCATTTCACGTTGCAGTTCAAACCATAAGCGCTCAATTTCACTGATTGATGCCAACTTTGTGCTTGACCCCATGCTTTGTGCAAACTCATTTAAAAACACACCACGGCCTGGAATTTGTGCTGATATCACCGATGTTTGAAACTTACTGCGGGTGTCGCCAGAGACCTGTTGTAAAACCCCAAACAACTCTTTAAGTTCACCTAAACGTTTGTCTAAGGCGTCTGTTTTGTTACCAAGCTTAATTTCATTATCAGCAAACTGCTGTTCAAGTTGCACACTTAATAGCAATGCTTGATCGCGTTGCTGACTCATGTTGTTTAATATGGACTGTTGTTCGTAAACTTTAACTTTAAACTCTTGTTCCCTTTCACGATTTTGCTTAGTTTGTGCAATATTACCTTGTTGTAATTGATTTAATAAGGCATCTAGGCTTAGCGCTTCTTGGGCTTGAGCACTAACGCTACTTAGTGAGAAAGATAGGATGGCTAAAGCCATTACCTTACTTAAGGAATTTGTAATTTCTTTGAGGTTAATAGTCATCATATATTACTCTGCTTGTGACGCGGTTTCATTGAGAGACACAGGAACCATTATTAGGTCAGGTGCTAATTGTTTTCGGGCAATACGAAGGGCTTTGTTAATACCTAAACGGTAATCTTGTGATAAAGTTTGCCATTGGCCAGGTTGTTGTGATGACTGCTTCCATTCACCCAAACGACTACCATCGCGTGTTTGATAAACAAGACTTACACGACCAATTCGTAAAAAATCAACGTCCATCTCTTGACCATCAACCTCTAAGTTACCACTGTATGCTTCAATGGTACGGCCGTAATTGACTTCAATTTGATACGCTTCTATAACCCGACGAAATTTCTCAGCAACAGAAGTATCTGCGCGTTCCATCATTGCCGATAAATCATTCACACGCTTAGTGCGCTCTTCGGGTAAAAATGGTACGTCCAACTCGATAAATGTTTTTAACGTCGATATCATTCGTGCCATCAAAGGTGAAATCTGTCTTTCAATGACACTGACTTCTTCCATTGACTTAGCTAACTGTTGAAGTTCGGATAACTGGTTATCAATTTGAGTTTGCATTTGATAGTTGTAAACATTTAAGCCATCAACCTCTTTAGTTACCGCATGAAACTGCTGTAACTTAGTTTGTGCTTGTTCAGTTAAGTTATTAACCTTCTGTTGCGATTTAGCTGCAGATTGATTAATTTTTTGACCTGCACTTACCACCTCATTTAATGAGGGTTCACTTGAGGCTGCATTCGCAGTAGTACAAGTAGCAAACAATAAACTACTGGTTGTAATACTGGCAATCAGGCTTACTTTGGTGAGTTTAGACAACATCATCGATTTACCTTTTCTGTTAACTCTTGTATGAAGAGTGTCATAAATTATAAATACCGCCTGTTAAAGCTCACGGAGTGTGCATAAACCTTGGGTACTAAAGATTATGTGAATGTTACCGAGGAAATATGACAAAAAAACGTAAGAAATATGACGCTTACATTGCAGTAATATTTCATAAAAATGACAAGGAGAGAGTTGACCAAAAACTTGTTGAATAAACACTTAACCACAACACGATGTAAGAAGTGTCAAGGCAATAAAATGTAGTAGCTCATATCTGAGCTGACGATCTCGAATATAGATTCTGACGTAATCATATAATCGATAAAGTCGGTAGCTAGCCAATACCCGACATAAGCCTTTGCAAATTAAGGAGCATATTTAGGTTAATATTAGCCGAGATTTTCTGCCCACTTGTGGGGCTGGTTTAAGCTCAAAGGCGACTGTGGAGTTCAAATTTTAGATGTTAACTATGAGACTAAATTTACCATTAACCGAATGACAAATCTAAGTTCGCTTTACCAGTATTCGAATTCACTAACAACGGATAAAACTCAGTTAGTACGCATAAATTAAATTTTATTATCTTGTTTTATTAGAAATTCATTAATATATAAAGATATAATTTATTGTTTAAAATCAACAGATTGCACTTGAGCACTTGTCAGCGGATGACATATCAAGTTAACTGATTACAAGTCAGTTGGCTTGATATGTTGAATACACTGATCTGTAGTGTTGTTTAAGTAGTAAATTACAATAATTAGCACAGCTGAAACTTATTTAATAACACTACTTAAGTGTTTTTTTTTGTGTATTTAAGTTGATTTCTCCCTTGTTTTCTAAAGTTATAGGCGAAATATTATCCCTTAAATAAATATGTTGAGAAATTATATTGTGCCAGTTAATTTTACAGTGCTATCTCTTTTATGATCCCATAAATTTTTATTCTATTGAATTTGTTTGATTATTCTGTTTTGGCGTGATTTTTGCCTTGGACTAGATAGAAGATTACTAATCTACTTTTTTTTCGATTACCTACCAAATATATTGGAAGGGATTGATAAAGGATAACAAATGAAATCAAATATTTTAAAATTAACTATTTCTGTTTTAATTATGACTTTTAGTAGTATCGCTAATGCAGGGTTAATTAACTTCTACGAATTGGATAAAGGGGAGTATTCTGGTAATAGTGATTTCACTGTGACTGGTACAATCGCAGACAATGATGAATGGTATACACCAATGATAGGAACAGCAGGGTCAGATAATGACATTAATGATCCTGACGTGCGTTGGTTATGCAACAGCAAAGCAATAAGTCCATATGATTGTTATGCTAATGAAGAAGGCAATATTATTAACTTTGCCTTCAATGAAGGGATGGATTCAATAATGCTATCCTTGTACTGGGCAGGTAGTGTAGATGACCGCGGGGGACATGCCTCTATATCCAGCTACGACATTAACGGTGTAGTGTTAGAAACATTTGGCAGAACGACTAGCACGGCCACGTATAGTTTCAACAGCGCAACCGACATTTACGCAATAAGAACAGACTTAGGATTTCCAAGCGATAATTCAGACGAGGGTTGGTGGTATGGAATTGCTTCAATTGATTATACGAAGAGCGAAGTTCCCGAACCATCTACACTTGCTATTTTTGCATTAGGAATGATTGGTTTAGCATCACGTCGATTTAAGAAACAATCTTAATAATTTAAAATTGTTTTATTCTAGGAAACATCAATTGTAATGATTGGTGTTTTTTTGTTTCTACTGAATGGTAAATTATAAATTTTTTCACATGTAAACCACCACCATAGGATTAAGTATCCTTTGTTATACCATACGAGTATACGCTTCAGCCGATTATCAATAAAAAATTAGCACTACTTGAGGGTAATTCTTAGTTTTAACCAAAAAATATTTCCCTGTCGAGTGTCGGCTATGGTGGCTTTGTTGACTATCAAGATGAAGGTAGCTCAACGTCTAATGAACACCAAAAACAGCTCGATAATCCATTGATGCTAACGTCCGCAATCGTATCTTTGTTAACATTGAGCTAGTGAGTAACTGAGCCTTCTTCAGTTAGCCAATTGCGGACATTAAGCCTTTGCAAATTCAAGAGCATATTTAGGGCAATATTAGCCAAAACTTTTTACTCACTTGTGGGGCTGGTTTAAGCTCATACCTGTCGTTGATCAGGATTACTTTTTGATACATAATTTTCATTATCAAAAATAGAATCGCCTAGTAAAGCTATGTGTAGCTTTTCCTCATGCTTATTCTCCTACCATTTTTGTGCTAATTCTGCTGGCACATTCTGCTAATACAATAGCGCCTGCGGTTGAAACATTTAAAGAGTTACCCATGCCAAACATAGGAA
>Ga0115006_10001375_pt1 | contig 15074 bp, 18 predicted proteins | sample ArcOceMetagenome_3_FD_88943 | JGI IMG/M metagenome (GOLD analysis project Ga0115006, IMG submission 88943) | Marine eukaryotic phytoplankton communities from Arctic Ocean - Arctic Ocean- Svalbard ARC20M Metagenome | ecosystem: Environmental > Aquatic > Marine > Oceanic | place: Arctic Ocean...
AGCCACCTCATCCGACGCGTTCCGAATAGGCAAGGAGGACGCGAGCGGATGCGTGTGCCGCGCCATTGCTTGTAGGAAGGACGGCGCCGTGAGCTTGTCCTTTTGCGCGCGCTTGCTGTCGAGGAGCGCTTGCTTCTCCTCCAGCGCTTTTTTCTCAGCTTCCTTGGCAGCCTGCATGGGCGTTTGGGCTTGCGCGTCAGCGTCCTCATCCAGGGGCGCGCGCACATACACATGCACACGAAGACACGCACGCTCGCGCGCACAACACAAATTCCGCGAACCTGGAGGCGATTAGCTTTGGCGAGCAACCGGTCGAGCTGCCGCCTCGGATTGATGCCCTTGCTCATCATGTCCATGCTGGCTTTCATGCGTTCTGCCGTGCGAGAGAGCGAGAGAAACCACCCCCACAACACCAACCACCGCAATCAGTCGCGCGTGCGCTGCATGTCCTATGCTCTCATCTGTCCTTGTACATGCATCCATCCTCTATGTCTCCGAGTTCGCGCGCGCCGCCCAGCCTCTCTGTTCAAATGCATGCGCGCGTCTGCGTCTGTGCGAGCATAGACGTTTACGTGTGCGTCTGCTGTCACCTTCAAGGGCCCAATCGTGAGTCTCATTCACAAACCACGGCGGCAGGCCTCTGCTGTGATTCAATCCCTCTGCTCCCCCACTCCCTGCGTCCTGCATCCCCCCACTTGCGTCGCTAGTGCCCGTACCCACACCTCCGGCCCCGAAGGCATGAGCACCGGGCACTGACCCCCCTGCGCCGCCCGCGCCGCCCGCACTCCCGGCCGTAGACTCACTCAAGTCGGCTCGGTGCGCTGCTGTGTGGCCCTCTGTGGCGTCATGTTTCATCTGCCCCGCTTGGCTGTCCTGGGCAGAAGGCAGTGCGGCAACTACTGCACGTGAGGCTGCAGCGTGCGGCGGCAATGTACTGTTGTTGGCGCCTGTTTGCACCCCCGACGCCGAAAGGGCAGTGGCGGAGGCGGCAGAGACGGCCGAGTACGGAGGGGCGGAGGCGGCAGAGAAGGCCGAGTGCGGGGGTGATGACGCGGCCGAAGAGGAGCCAGTGTAGGCGGAGTAGGGAGAGGGCAGGGAAGAGGACGAGGCCGAGGCCGAGGCCGGGGCAGACATAGCTGCGCCATCTGTAGTCGACACGGGCTGGTGTCCCATGACCGCAGGTGCGGGGGGAGGGCCGGCGCCAGGGTGCGTTTCCTTGTAGATGCGCGCAAAGCCGACCAGGAACTCGTGCGCGTTGGCATCTCCGCTCAGGTCCACTGCACACGCGTGTGCATATGCGCGCATGCGCATGCGTGCGCATGTGTGTGTGTGTGTGTGTGTGTGTGTGAATGCGTGTATATCTGAGTACGCGCGCGTGTGTGGGCGCAGCGCGCCGACGCGTGCACAGGCACGCGATGCCATTAACCTCTCTCTCTCTCTCGCACACACACACGCACACGCACACGCACACGAACAGGCACACGCACACGCACACGCACAGACTCACCGTCAAGGTCAGCAAAGAAGCGAGCGAACTCATCGGCATTCACACCCTTAGCGCCCATGAAGCTTTGGAGCACCGACTGTGACATGACATACCCGTTGTGCGCTGATGCCCGCAGGAAACGGTTGCACAGCATGCGCTGCTTGTCCAGCGCTATGCCCACCGCCGACTGCGTGTTGTGCGCGTGTATGCGCAGGAGTGTCATTTCGTGTGCGTGCAGTAGTGCGAATTTGTGCGCGTACTGTGTGTGTGTGTGTGTGTGTGTGTGTGTGTGTGTGTGTGTGTGTGTGTGTGTGTGCATGCGTGCGTGCGCGCAAGGTGTGCATGCGTTCGTGCGTGCGCACGCGCAGACAAACTCGCACGCACGCACGCACGCACGCACGCATGCATGAACACAGAAAGGAGCGTATGAGCATACACGCCATAAGGAGCGTACGAGCATACACGCCATATGCTCCATGAGCGTACACACCAGATCCCACAGCGCCTCCCGGCTCAGTCCCGGGGGTAGCACGTGCGTGCAAGGCGCAGCGAAAACGCGCGCATGCACGGACGCACCAGCTCGCCGCGCTCCTGGGAGCAGTCGATCTTGTCGCCCTCCTCCAAGCTCTTGCCGCCCAGCAGCGCGGTCGTCGGTGCTGCCCCACACTTGCCGCACACAAAGTGCATACCAAATGCCCCGTCCCCCTAATGTGCGTGTGCGTATGTGTGCGTGTGTACGCGCGCGAACACACACACGCCTCCAAACACGCCCTCAAAGTTGCAGCGAGCGCGAGCGCACATACACACATTCTCTTTCTCTCTCTCTCTCTCCCAGCTTAAAAAACACTGTTAGTGTGCGTGCGCGCGCACACGCACACCTGCGAGTGCGCAGGTTTAGGGTTTAGGGTTTTGCGCACACGCGCACACCTGCGAGTGCCCAGGTTGCCCCTTGGCAGGGTGGATCGACGTGAGATTGCACTGCTGCGAGGATTCATCATACGAAAAAATCTTGCACGGCACCTGCGCACGCACGCGCAGGGTGACGCTGAGTTCCTTGACCCTCCGCGCCTTGGCTTTACCCTGCGCTCAGTCTCCTTCGCTTCCGCCCCCGGCACATTGACACACCCACACCCACACCCACACTCATAAACACACCCACATGCACACCCCCCCCTCCTCCCCCACCCCCCCCCTTCACCCCCGCATTCGCACCGGCACCTATCCACCGACACAGGGCATGCAAAGGCACCTTTGCGGAGCGGCACGCACGGCAGCACCCTGAATACGAGGGGGCCGTGACCACGCTTGTCTGCATCGCCTCCGCACCCTTGCCCCCCCCACCCTGCGCCTTGCTCTCCACGGCACCCGGCGCGTGTTGACGCAACAACTTCTCGCCGTAATCGCTCACAAAGAAATTCTCGCAATTCCAAGAGCACCCACATGTGGGAGCCCCCCCGTTGTCCGCCGCAGCCCCTGACACACTGGCGTATGCGCCAGAGGCGGAGGAGGAGGAGGATGCACCGTCGCTGGTGCCCCCTGTCACTGCGGCGGGGACTTGAATCTTGTCGTATTCGACCTTGGAGGCGCTATTCATCGGCCATTCCTTGGCCGACACCTGGGCCAACACTTGGCTCGCCAACCACGCCTACATGTTGTGTATGTTGTGCATGTTGTGCGTGTTGTGTATGTTGTGTATGTTGTGTATGTTGTGTATCACGTCCCTGTCACGCCCCTGCGCCTTACTCTCCACACACATACCCCGCGCCTCCCTGCTCTCTTTGCGTTTCTGTCTACATCTGCGTCTACGCCTGCGTATGCACATGCGTCTACGTCTGCGTATGCGTCAGAGCGTGCCGCTTGCGCACCGTAGGGACGTTATCCGGCTTTACGGCCGCCTGCGTGCTATTGGGCTTGGAGGAGGGAATTTCCCTGGGAAGCTTGCACGTCAGGTCCCCCCCCCCCAACCACCCTCCACCCCCACAATTGTCGTTGATGAATCTGTTCACGGCGTCTCGCCCGGCCGCCAGCTCGGGTCTCAGATACGCCTTGTGCCGATAATCCACCGAGTACCGCACCGGCACCTGCACAGCGCACACGCATGCCCTCAGCAAAGCCCACACGCATGCCATCAACACAGCGCTTACGCATGCCGCCAAGGCCCTGACGTCAGGCTCGCGTGGTATAGGCGAGAGCCAAGTGTAACTGGAATGTGTGTGGCGCGCGCAAGGTGTGTGTGTGTGTGTGTGTGTGTGCGTGCCCTCGCCTACACTATCGCCTAATGATCCTGTGCCCCGCGGCCTACTGACCCTGTGGGCCAGAGCTGGCATGTGTGTATGCATATATGCATTTTTCCATTTCCCAACCCTGCACCCTATATGCGTGTCTCTCACACCCTATAGGCGTATCTCTCGAACCGCGTGCGCGCACGGCTCAAGGACACAGACCTCTCCGTCGGAGGTGCTCTCCAGGTGGTGGACAACCAGAACGGTGCTCATGCGCCGGGTGCGGTCCTTGCTGTACACGGTCGAGATCCAGTCGTCCATCCACCAGTCCATGAGCACCGGCGGGTAGTGCACGCCGAAGACGTAGGCATGCGTCTTGTGTACAAAGTCGTGGGTGAGGATGCGGTAGTTGCCCTCTTTGCACGTCGGGCCCACCACACCGAGGTTGGGAGGGTTGAAATTGGCCAGCTGCAGTGTGAACGCCGACGCCCACGGCGTGCGGAATTCGGTATCATCGTTTATGCGGTAGACGTAGTCGGCGCCGTCGCGGATGGCGGAGGCGGAGAGAAAGTTGAACATGGGGCCCGGCTTGCGCACCGTGTTCTGGAACCCCTGGAGGACCAGCTCGCAGCGGATGCTACGCCGCTCGCACGACGCCTCCACCTCGTCCTTGAAAATCTTGGCGAGCCCCGCGATGTGCACGGGGCTATCAAAGTACAAGTCCCCGAGATCGTAGCCAATGTAGACGCGGAAGACGAAGCCCGCCTCGACAGTCTTGGCAATCGACGGCAGTAGGAACCTGACAACCGGCACCTGCGTGATGCTCTTCCAGCGAAAGCCGCGCGAAGTCGTGGGCACGAGGATGGCGATAATGGGGTGCTCTGCGCGCAGCTCTGGAGCCAGAGCCAAGGAGGCGTTGCGCAGGGCGTTGATGTCAGCCGGGCGCCGATACACCGTATCCCAGATGCCCTCCGCCGTGATGGAGAACGGGATTTGCTCTTTGCGGCGGAAGGACAGACTCATGCCCTTGCCGATCATTTGGCCACGTTCGTTTTCGTCAATGAGCTCGCACCCCACCTCAGTGTGGCAGTCGCAGCGGTCGGCTTTCCACTGCCGCTGCAGCGACTTGGGCAGGTACCCCCAGGAGCGTCCTGGCTGCACCGAGTACTTGGACTGCATGTCTAGACACTTTTTCTTCACCGTCTCGTCTGACGCGCCGCTCGTCATGTCCCGCAGCAGCTCGTCGCAGTTTAACGAGTTCCACAGAACGAGCTCCTCTTCAGTCCTCTGCGTGTCGGACGCTCTGTTCTTCTTCCACATCGAGTCCAGGTTGAGGCAGCGCAGCTTGTCCCTACTGTGCCCTGTCGATTCAACCACCTCGAACCCAGACCCGCCGTCATCGAGCCCGCGCAGGTGGCTCGAGTACGGCGAGCTGCTGTGCCAGTGCGTGACGAGGCCCACATTCCACGTCAGCGTGCCGATGAGAAAGACGGTCAAAATGCAGTACGACGACGGGTGGTAGTTGCACGTCAGCAGGTCGTACGCCTCTGTCACACAGCAGCCGCAGTTGGACGCCACATCCTCGCAAAAGTCGTCAATCACCGAGGCTCCCTGGGTCCCCCCCGCCCGAGGACGAGACACACATTACTCAGGCCACCGCATCGCAGGGACAGCCACGCACACCCAGGCCTGAGCACAGCAGAGGCACGCCCACGCGTCGCTGCAATTTTCACACGCAGCAGGGCGGCCGGGCGGCCGGGCGGCGCCCGCAGACCGCGGCCTCAGCACCCGCAAGAACCAGGGGAGCATGAGGGACTCTTTACCTGGCGTGAGCCCTTTTTGCGCCCAGCGCCGCGCGCGCTCCCGTTCGCGCGCGAGCGCGGCGCGGCACGCAGGAGCTGCGGCTGCCACGCTGCAGACCGGCCGGCCTTGGACATGGTGACCAGGCCTGTCACCGGAGCGCAGCCCGCGTCATGGAGTCGCTAATGCATGACATGACCACACTTTTGGCTGGGTTCGTGGCCACAGCACTTCGTGGGAGCCCACGAAGTGCATGCAAAATACCGTTGAGCTGCGATTCCTCCGACGATTGCCCTCCACACTACAGCACAATCGATTGTGACGGGCGACGGGCGAGGCAGAGCTGCACCGCGAGCGCGGGCGCGCAGGCAGGGGCACAGCACGCGCCGCAGGGCTCGGAATCGGCGCAGCGCCGCGTGCCCGGTTGCGGTCAATCACGCAACTCGCGCGACCCGACCCGCTGCGAAGGCGGAGCGCGTGAGCAAACCTTCGTCCCGCGCCAGGCGACTCCCGGCGCGAGGCGGCCGCGATGACGGCGCCCGATGCCGAGGAGGCAGCGACACCCGCCAGCAGCGACTTCACGGGTACAATCTCCACGCCCATGCGGGACCGCCTGCTCAGCGCGGTCGCGGCGGCGTCGCCGTGCAGCAAGGGCAAGATGCCGATGCAGCTCCCGCCGCCTCCTCCCGGCATGCCGGCCAGCCAGGTCGAAAAGTGGCGCAAGGAGGTCGCAAAAATTGTCAGCAAGCAGGTTCGAATGCTCGCCCGGCTGAACGCACCTCGCGCCCACGGCCTGCCGGCAGCGCGCGCGCGTGCTGCGTCTAGCAAGAAGAGCCGCGCGCGCAGGTGCGCTGACCGCATGTTCCGCGCAATGGTTCGCAGCAAAAGGAAGAGATGAAGGTCCTGAAGCAGCGCGAAAAGGAGGAGGACCGGCTCAAGCGCGAGGAGGAAAAGATGCGTGCAAAGGTAGCCCGTGGCGCATGAGGCGATGCGCTCGTCTGTCGCGCGCATTCGATGCGCGCGCCGACACCCAACCCGCTCTTGTGACGGGGCTTTGACCTGCCTGCAGGTGGAGGCTTTGGCAAAGAAGATGCAGCAGCAGGCTATGAGCATGCGCCGCTCAGAGCCAGGAATTCCCCTCACTCAGGTGAGCACACGTTTTTTGTGCGGCCCAGCGTTTCGGCAACGCGAGCGACACCACTCGATAGCGAAAAACAGCGCTAGACTCACCTGCTTGACCCGAGCAAAAGATGACGCTGCGGCGATGGCAGCGCGAGTCGCCCGATGATTCGCCCGAGGCTTCGCCGCGCAGTCCGGCTGCCGATCCACTGGGCTACCACCAGTCGGTCGAGGAGGAGGCTGAGGGCGCGGGCCAGGGAGAGCAAGAAGAGGGCGCGCTGGGGTCTGCGAACCAGGAGGAAGACGTCGTCGAGAACGACACAAACAAGGAGAATACGCCGGTTGTGCGTGTTGCTCCTGCTACAACACTCAGCGCTGCTGACGAGGTGAGCAAGGTGCTCGCAGCGCGGCGGCAACGGGTGGAGCAGGCAATGCAGGCCAACGAGAAGCACAAGGAAGAGCTTGCCAGCCTTTCCGTCAGTCGGAAGCAGCGTGACCTTGGTGAGACACTGGACAAGCTACTGCGTTCTTTTCTTCGCTCTCACACTAGCCAGAGATGTGCAAGCGCTTGTTCTAATTTGACTTGTGTCTCCTGACAGCCTGCGAACTCGAGAAACGGGAGCTACAGTCGTTTGAACAGCGGATTCCAAACAAAAAGAAGCAGCAAGAACTCGAAGAGGAGCGCGTCCTTGAAGCCGAGGAGCAGCGCCAGGCCAAGGAGATTCTGGTCAGCTCACAACGTCCCAATAACGACCTGCTGGACGAACTCAACAACAAGCGCAAGTCCATGTCCGAGAGAATTGAGCAGTGCGTAGCTTCTCAGCAGCCAGCTAAGCAGGGCCATGAAATGCAGCAATGCACCTTAAAGTCCCCCGAACTCGACACGAGCGAGCTGGATTATGTTATTGACGAAATTCCAGTGCTGGCCGCGACGTTCGCCAAAGAAGAAGCGTCTTCCGCTGCCGCATCGGAGCCTTGCGGAATCGGCATCATGATTGCGCAGGATAATCGCGGGCGATTTGTCGTCATTCGCATGTTTCCTACGGTAACAATTATTATCACTTCTTTAGGAGTGCTTGCGACTTGTCGAGTTGAAACTCCTGTGAATGCCATCTCCTTGTGCCACAGAGCATCTTTTGCGCGTACTGACGTGTCGCGAGGTCTACAGGGATCGGCAGCAAAGAGCAAATTGCTCAACATCAACGATATCATCGAGTGCATTGACGGGCAGACCATCAAAGGCATGAAGCCAGAAACGGTTGGCAACATGATCCGCGGCGATCGCGGCTCGCAGGTGGTGCTCGACATTGTTTCTGGCCCCAATCAGTTGCGCACTCGCGTGGGCATTACCAGGTCTCCCATAGAAGAAAGTCACTCAGCCCAGGATGCATTGACCGGTGGCAATACCGTCATGCAGCCAGACATCCCGATACAACGTCGACGCCGAAATGCTGAACGCACAGCGCCACCACCCCCATCAGTTGTGCAAGATGAGCTCAGCGACTATGATGGTTCATACGCGGCACTCAAGTCTCAAATGCCCCCTGCACCGTCCACTCCTGCCGCACTTGCAGCTGTGATCCCTGGAACTATATTCACTCCGCAGTCAGGCGCAAACCGATGTGGTGTGGGACTTGGGTTCGAGTTCCAGCCGTCTCGTGGTGTTCTTGTTCTCCGAGACATCGATGCCGGCATTACCAGTCCTTTCCAGCTTGGCGACTATCTCGTTGAGGTCAACGGCACATGTGTCGCGTCAAATTCAATGCTGGCACCATCTTTGCTCTGGGGAGATGCGGGTACTCACGTCAATCTGAAGATGATGCGCGGATATGAGGCTCCTTGCCAAGTTGATGCCACCATGGTCCGCAAACCGTCTGGGCTAGATTCCAATCTTATTACCATGGTGGGCGGCGGAAAGACCTGCGGAATCGGTGTGGTGCTGGAAACCGAGTCAAGCTCGGGCTGCTTCTACGTGAAGCGCGTAGTGCACGGCGGGCCGGCCTTCTCTGCTGGAGTGCTGCACGGCGATCTTGTGACCCACATTGACGGCAAGGACATGCGCACTTTTACCAAGGAGCAGCTTCCAAGTCTCATTCTGGGCCAAGAAGGTTCTGTGCTGAGCATGCGGCTGTTGCGCGCTGGAGAGAGCCAGTTTCGCGAGCTCGTCGTCACGCGATTTCTCGACACGGCAAAGGCGCAACAATCGAACCTTGCTTCCAGTGCGATCCTCACTTTCGGCTATATCGAGTCTGTGGGCACACCCTTGGAGGTAGACACGTACTCACAATCCCTCCGGGCCGACATTGTCAGCGCGCTCCAGACCGTGGCAAAGCGCATTGAAGTCGTGAGTGTGTCTCTGCACTGCGGACTAGCCAATGTGTATATCCTGCCCGATTTCGAAGGCGGAGATACCCGCAGCGTTGAGGAATTGGTGAATGATTTCGTATATCAGGGATCCACTGAGCACAGTGTACTGCGCCAGAAGGCAACTTGCAAATCGTTGTCAAAGATCAATGTGCTCGGCCAGGTCGATCCGCGGCAGCCCCCACTGGATCTGGAAGAGTTCACTGCTTTACCCATTATTCAACAGCCTTCTGAGACCGACTGTAAGACGGAGTCATGCCAGGATGATCAGGAGTCGCCAGAAACTGTGGTACTGCTGCGCTGCACTACCTCCACGGCTACTCGTGCTGCTGCTCCAGCGGCAAGTACCGCCTCACCTGACGGCGAGACCGTTAACAAGGTGGTGGCACAAAATGAAAATTCCGTCGTCGATGCCAACCTTTTGTCTCCGAAGGTGTTGTCAGTCGTAAGGGCGGCGCGTCCTAATCCGCATGGCGCAGATATGTCCATGGAGGAGCAGGACGTCTCCCCGAAATTGTCTCCACTGAATACCAGTATAGACGCAGAAGACGTGCCCACAGAATCTGCAGATGGTCTGAACTCTTTGCATCCCGACGCTGCTCCATCGGATGTCCCAGCAGACGATACACAAGCACCCAATGCCGCACAGCAAATTCAGGCAGAAGAGGGCGCAGGCAGAGCAGAAGGCTTGGCAGTAAACAGCATCTCTGGATCGGAGCAAACTGTCAACGCGCAGACAGGCTCTGACGAGCCGGAGGCAGGCGAAGAAGCTGCCACCAAACTTCCGCTGGGCAGAAAATTGCTTGCGTGCCTCGGCCACCCAGAGGTGAATCTCGATGCCAGCGAGACTTTGCAGGCAGAGCCAGCTGACGACGAGCCAGTGCCTGAAAAATCTGGAAATCCTGTCACTTCTTCGTCACAGTCGGGGCATGAAGACGCAAACTCCGAAGGAACTGCCAATGCAGCTGCGCCAGAGGATCCCCCAACATCAAATCTTGTGTCATCACAGGAGCGTGATGACGTCGCGTCAAATTTTGCGGAGGAAGCAACCGCTGGCGTGGCGTTGGCCGAGGATGATGACGTAGCGACGGAGACAGCAGGAATGCCTGCCGTCCGTGCAAAGTCATTGAGGCTCGTCGGCGTGCCTGCTGACGGCTGTGATGATTGCGCTGAAGTTTCGTGCTCGGAGCCCATCTCCGCGCCTGCTGCTGATGCTCAGGAAGACAACAAATCCGCAGCGAGAGTCACTCCTCGGGATGGCTCTGCGCTGCAAGCCATTGAGGAGCTGGACCCATCGTTCGCGGAAGCTGACAGCCATCTGTCAGTGAAGATCACCTCCACGGTGCACGAAGCAGCATGCAGTGCCGAGGAGCAGGCGATGCAGGAGAACTTGATGCTCCTGCAAGCCACGGGCAGCGACGCCGCCGTGGGCAGCGACGCGTGGGCTGACGAGGTCTCTCTTGACGCCGACACTCACACCCAAGATGCTGCACGCGATCCTGAAGTGGTCCAAGCCCCTTCACGACCTTCGCGTAGAGTGGACGCCACGTGGCACGACTCGGTCCCTTTTGCCAAGGAAGCAGTTCCCGCCCGTCCTCCGCGCGGCTTCGACGCAACTGGGGCCAGTGCAGTTCCTCTAATCAAGCCGGTGACTGCACCAACGGATCGTTGCTCAACCGAAGAGAAGGCCGTGGATGTGGCACCGGAAGAGGTGGAAGAGCTCCACGAGAAGTTTCCAAATCGCATCCCGGTCATTGTGGGCAAGGCCGACTTCAGCATTGCCCCTGAAGTCCAAGGCAACAAGTATCTGGTGCCGGCCAACATCACGGTGAAGAATTTCCACATCCTTATTTCGAAGCGGGTCGACGCGCTGCCCGAAGGCATGCGCCTGGTACTCTCGGTCGCTGGCACGCCCATACTGAATAGTGGCTACAGGAAACTCCGCAATTTGTATGAAGCTCAACAAAGGAGCCAGGGAGTCCTTCAAGTGGTGTATGACGTTGAGGAGGGGGAGCTCGACATCTCGCAGGATCTCGATGAGTCTGTGCAGATGGGAGCTGATGCCTGCTATCCTCAAGAAGGACAGGGGCTCAAGAGCCAGAGCACCTCTCCGGTCAAGATTCCTGTGCAGCCAGCCCACACCACTGCAACCGCGATTGAGCAGGTGACTTCCTTCGCTCACTCAACTCAGGGGCAGCTCAAGAATTGGATCAGCCTCGACGCCCCTGCCGAAAACGAAGAGAGCATCAGCCCTCTGTCCCTGCTCATCGGACTCGGGAGCAATCTGCAGCAGATGGCCATGCCTAATCCGACGAGCGACGCAGCTGAGACAGCCTCAGCAGCTAACCTTCAGACCTCGCAGCCGCCCGCAAAAGAGCCAGCAACGCAGGGCAGCGCAGCTCAGGCTGGTGTCGGCCTCAAGATCGAGCGCAATGTGAGCGGAAAGGGTTTCCGCATCACCGGTGTGGCACCTGATGGCCCCGCGGGCAAGAGTGGAGTGGTCAAGGTCAACGACTATTTGATTGCTGTTGACGATGTGGTCGTCAGAGACAAGAAGACTGACGACGCGGCCAATCTGCTCAAGGGCCCCGAGTCCAGCAAAGTTCAGCTCACGCTGCGCAGGGGCGAGAAGATGCACATTGTAACGCTCATCCGCGCTGCAGTTGCCAAGCAGGGCAAAGTCAAGGCGCAGGACAAGCCTGCTGCTGCGCCCGTGGCGGCCAAGAGCGACAAGGTCCAGATCTTCGGGTTTGCCTTCTAAAAAATGATTCTAGTTATTATTACTCAGTGGTGGCGGCAGCTCTGCGGTAGGCTCAGGGACATGGGCAGGGGAGGAGGGAAAGCAAGTGGGCATATGTCCACTTGTGGTGGCTGTTGTGGAGTTGCTTGTCCTTGTAGATTTATTCAATGTATTACTCATCTGCACACGACCGTTCAACACGTGTCCTCCCTAATCCACTGGTCCCAATCCACTGTGCCCATGTCGAGCGGCTACAGTCACACCCTACTTTACATAATGGAGGGGGAGGCAAGAGAGTTGATGTCGAAAGGCTTCTCGTTGTCCGCTTGCAGCCGCGAGAACATCTCGGCATAGGACTTGCCCTGCACCTCAGAACCGCCCGCAAAGAGCGAGCCCTTCAAGGGGCGATTGAGCACATCTTCCAGGTTCACCGGCGACTTCTCATCAAAGCCCTCTCCAAAAAAGCATTCCTTGACAGACCTGCCTGACTCCTTGCATGAGAGCAGCGAGGCATACATATCCACTGGCTGCGCCGTGTCAGAGTAGTAGACCTCAAACGTCTTTCGGCCAGCAATGTTGCCGTCGCTGGACGCCGCGGCGACGAGCAGCTCCGCCAAATCGTCACGCGAGATGATGCCGCTCTTTGTGATGCCCTGATTCAGCTCCACGTTCTGCGCGCCGCGCGCCTCGCCGTTGGACAGGAGGCCCGGGCGCACAATGGTGTAGCTGACGCCGTTGGGCGCGGAGACGTAGAGGTCCCGCACGATTGTTTCGCCAGCCTGCTTCCGGTAGCACGTGTCGCAAGAGGCGGTGCCCCTGTCGAGCTGCTCGCCGTCGTCTCCTTTCTTGCCCTGGCACTTGGCGCACACGGACGACACGATGACTAATCTCGGGATGTTCAGGCGCAAGCACTCCTTGGCCACATTGACGAGCCCCACGTCCTCGATACTGGCCCCGGGCGCAGGCCCAGCATCACTGCCTTGCGCCACGTTGGTCTGCGTGTACGCTGCGCTGGACTGGCGGGCGTTGCCCTGCTCAGCCGCGTCAGGGCTGGTGCCTCCAGGGTTGGTGCCCGGCGTGATGGTCACCGGAACCTTGGGCCTGGAGCCCGCGCAGAAGATGACGGCACCCGCACCTTCCAGCACCGCGGGGAGCGTCTCCGGGACGAGGGCATCGGCGATGACGCGTTTCAGCATCTTTTCGTCCTTCGCAGCGTCGACAACCAACGTGTCCTTGGACACGCGGGCGCCTGGCGCCGCCTTTTCTCTGCTCACGACGGTCACGGGCCTCCTGGTCGCCGCCACCACGGGCGCCTGCGCCCTCAGCAGAGCACGGACTGTGGAGCCGCCTGTGAGGCCAGCAGCTCCAATGACGACCACGGGTGCTGTCTTGGCCGCGACCGAGGCGCTGGCGCTGCTGGGCGCCAGCAGCGTTGCCGAGCCGGCTGCGAGCGCCAGCAAAAACTCCTTGCGCGAGAGCGCGTGTCCGTGGCCGGGCAGCGCGGGGGCTTCGTCGGGCGCCTGGTACCGTGCATCGCCCATGAAGCGCATGGACAGCTGCGTCCGGCTGGCGTCCGCAGCGCAGCGGCGCGTTTGCCGGGGGAGGGTGGGGGCTGCTGGCAGGAAGCCCTCCGCGAGAGGCGCAAGCAGCGCTGCGAGGAACACCCCACGCCACGCGAACGAGGCCAACATGGTCGCGCGTGGCTGGCTTTGGACGCTGGCGAGCACTCCTGGCCTTCTTTTGAACACAGCTGTCCGAGCGAGCCTGCTTTAGGAGCGTCGAAGGGCTCTAAAGCGGAGTTGCTGGCGGTTGCCAAACTTTTTTTTTTCGTTTTCTCGCGGCCGGGGAAGGCCGCACGCCCTGCTCCCCACCCCCCATCGCGCCCGATGGACCCAGTCTATGTGCAGGGCCTGCGCGAGGCCAAGGGGCTGCTCGACGAGGGCGTGTTTTCTCCAGAGGTCGTGCGCGTGCCGTGTCCGCCGTAGGCGGCGCCCGCAGAAGGGCATGTGCGTGCGCGGCGCTCACTCGTGTTGGCTGCGCGCGCGCGCGCGCGCGCTCTCTCTCTCTCGCGCGCGCTCACAGGAGTTTGAGCGAGAAAAGCAGAAGCTCACGACCGAGCGCGACGCCCGGCAAGCGGCGGCACAGGCTGCGCCGGCGGTGAGCAGCACCGTCGCAGCGGCGCCGGCGCTGCTCGCCGCCGGCGCCACCGCTGCCCACCTCCTCGCAGGGGGGAGCACCGCAGCGCACCTGCTGACTGCGGGCGGAGGCGGGGGGCTACGCCAGCCGCCGCCCCCGACGTCGCAGCCCGGGGCTTCCCCACAACCGCCACCCCCCGCGGCGACAGCCGCCGCGACTGCCGCGTCGGAACACCGGGTCTGTTGCTCGCCTGCCTTCCATGCTGCTCCTCTGCTGTGTTGGCGCTGCCGATGCGACGCACACGCCTGACGCGCGCCTTCGATGCCTGTGCTGCGTGCATCATGCATCACGCATCATGCGCGGCACATCGGCAGGCTGCGGCAATGGAGGTGGATCGGTCGGGGCCCGTGCCTTCAGCCGCCGAGTTGATAGCGTCTCTCAGTGCGCTCAGCCTCCCAGGTCGCTGGTTGTGCGCGCGCACACTGCCACACTCTTCTTCTGCCAGCCCCTGGCCCCTTGCTGTCGCACATGTTTTTGAGGTTGGTCGTCTTCCCGTGGACATGCATGCATATGTGCAGCCTCCTCCGTCCTCCCCCTTCCCTCTCTTGTGTGCGAACGTACACCCACTGACGTGCGCATGAACATTCAGGTACGGGCGCAAAGACAAGTGGCGAGGGGGGTGACATGCAGCTTGCTGAGGGTGCCTTCCGCGCCATCGAACCCCGCAATTACACGATTGAAGAGGTGTGCGTTGTGTGTGCGCGCGCATACGTGGGCGTCTGAGACCTTTGTCTGCAGTACCAGGTTGCGCACACGTGAGTAGTCATTCTGTCGCCATTCACATATAGAATGTGTTCTCCATAGAATGCGTTCTCATCTTGAAGCACGCCAAGCGCCTCAATCAAGTCTGTGTATCATTCACTCATGCATGCGCATCTGTGCCTGAGAGCCCGCATGTTCACACGTGCACGCACACGCATGCACACACACACACAAGCAAGCACACACATGCATGCACATACACACATCACATACAAATTTTATATATATATGTATGTATATTTAGATATGCGGGCACAGGGTCAGTAGGCGGCGGGGCACAGGGTCAGTAGGCGATAGTGTAGGCGAGGGCATGCACACACGCACACATACAGATGTATAGATACATTGAGATATATAAAAGTATGGATGTTATATAGATATAAAC
>Ga0115006_10001376_pt1 | contig 15073 bp, 9 predicted proteins | sample ArcOceMetagenome_3_FD_88943 | JGI IMG/M metagenome (GOLD analysis project Ga0115006, IMG submission 88943) | Marine eukaryotic phytoplankton communities from Arctic Ocean - Arctic Ocean- Svalbard ARC20M Metagenome | ecosystem: Environmental > Aquatic > Marine > Oceanic | place: Arctic Ocean...
CATCTCCTCCTCCTCCTGCTGCTCCTTCTCCTGCTGCCCCTCCTCCTGTGTGTCCTGCTGCTGCTGCGTCTGCTCCTCGTCCTCCTCCTCCTCCTCCTCCTGCGCCTCCTCCTCGTCCTCATTCTCGCTGTTCAGTGCCTGATAGTCTGCCCCTTCCCACTCACACACCTCTGCTCCATCCCAATCCCACCCCCCTTGTCCTGCCTCGACCTCGCTGTCATTGTCCTCGGCATCCAGCCCTTCGCCAGCCTGCATCCCTGCATGTGCTTCGCCCCGCTCCGCGGACCCCAGGCTGGCCAATACTGCACTCAACTCCTTCCTGGCCGCCCTTCGTCTCCCCCTCCGCGCGCGCTCTCTCTCCTCTTGCTCCTCTTGCTCCTCTTCCTCTTCGCTACTGCCTGCGAGAAGCCCGACGTTCTCTTCATCCGATATCTTTTCTCCCGCCTCTTCTGGCTGTCCATCACCTGTGTGAGCGCTCGGCTGGGTCTTTACAACCCCGCGCAGCCTCTCGTGCAGCTCGATGATGTAGTCGGCGGACTCAGAGTGAAGGCCTTCTCGGAGCAGCTGCTGCCGCACGCTCCAGCCAGCATCTCGCGCCGCAGCTCCGCAACCAGGCAATCTGCGCGCGACGTGCGCAGATTGGAGTGATGCACAGCACACGCCTTTGCACGAGACACACAACGGCCAGGCGGGCACGCGGCTTTGCGGGAGATCACACAGCAGCATTGCGGAATACTTGCACGCACCTCGTGTCCAGACGCCCACGGACCCCGCCCTCGGCCACGCTCGACTCGTCACGCCCCCGTCCCCCGTCCGCACCTCCCCGCGGCTCCCGTAGCTCACGCCACGCTGCGACGCCCGCCTGCAGGGGCATGGACGGCGGCGGCGGCAGGAGCGGCACCATGTCCAGCTTGATGAGTGGTACCGTGACGGCTTAGGTGGCGCTGAGCAAGGTAATCGCTCTTGGGACTTGATCTGCGCAAATCCTCCGAGAACTAAGTTGACAGTGCGTACTTGAAGAGCAAGCTGTAAAGGTGTAGCCGCACGGCAAAGGGGCGCCCTGCGAAGCTGCACTGTGTGCAAGTATGCAACAACTAGAGACCAGGATGCCGACCTGGAAGTGGGAAAGGAACCCACCAGCAGCCACCGGGCAGCTGCCGGTCCCTTAGTCGGTCCCTGCGTCTTCGAGAGTTGAGATAAGGAAGACGTCCGCCACGTTCGCCTCGCGCTTAACGGCGCGCGGCCCACCGAAAGGCCACCGTCGCGCTTAACGGCGCGCGGCCCACCGAAAGGCCACCGAGGTTGCAGTCTTTCTTCCTCTCTCCGCGCCGTCTTCCTATGCTGACCTCTACGCCTCTTCCTCCTTTTGGCGACAGTCCACCCACGAACTTCGGACAGTTGAGTTCAGCCAGCGGGGGCAAGAGGCGGCAGGTGCGCCATCCTCCGAGACCCGCCGCCGCGAGCACGGCAGGCCATGCGCGCGCCGGACTTTGCGCGCATGTGTGCGCATGTGTGTGCACGCGTGCGCTCTGGCGTACGCTCGCCGCACACATGCACGCCACGCGCCCACACGCACGCACACACGCACACACACACGCACGCACGCACGCAGACCACCTCTCCGCACCGCTCCACCGCCAGGAATGCCGTCGCTGGCTCGTGGCCCACCCGCGGCCGGGCCGAGCCGCGGCGACGTCGACAGCCCGCTGTTTCTGAACCCCCGCGGCGCCAAGACTCTGCGGACGCCGCGGATGAGGGAACGGGAGAGCAAGTCGCAGCGGGGCGCGAGGCCGTCGCCGCGCATGCCTCTGGACGTCCTCGTGCCCACCGATAAGGTCTGCCCTCTCCCGCTGCTGTGCACGAGGCGCGTGCGTCGCACCACGGGCGTGCAAGTGCTCGCGCGTGCAGGCCGGCCCAGGTGCGGGAGAGTGACCGGCGGGTGTGTCACTGGCAGGGGTCGATGCCGCCGAAGACAGCAGGGGCACACTTGGGGCATTTTGCCCGGGATGAGCTGGGCGCTGGCAGAGCCCCTGGTGCTGACGTGGAGTCCCGAGCGCGGGCGCGCGGTAGGCTAGACAACGACGGCAGTGCAAAGGGCTACTTCGCAGGCCTTCCGGGCACGCACGAAGCAGGACAAATGAAGAAGGACTTCCAGCTTGCGAGATACGGCGAGTACACCATCCACCACCAACCCTTGAAATCGCTGTCGTCCGCGGGCGATAGCATCTCTCACTTCGGCGAAACCCCGCGCGATCAGCCTGCAGAGGGTGGCTGGCTGGACTCTCCTCAGTTTGCCTCCCTGGGAGGCTCTCTCTCCGATCGGCTTGAGGGCGGTCCTGGATGGGGTCTACCTCCTCTCGACGTGAGTATGACGCCGCGGAGTCTGGCGCATTTGGGGACGCCCCTGTACTCGCCGTTGAGCATTGGAACGCCGAGTATGCAACCCCTTGACACCAGGAGCCCATTAGCTCCACCAAACCAGCTGTCGGTGCACATTCCACTGTCGGGATCTCTCAACTCTGCCCGCGGTTTGTTGCACACGCCTCGGTCTTTGTCAAGCAGGGGAACTCCCCGAAGCGTGGCGAGTCCCGCATCGGGGCGCCGGCGCCAAACCTCACCGTACCACGACGCGCCTGACAGTGGCATTGTGCTCAAGGATGTTGAGTCAGAGGCAACTGACCAGAAGCAGCGAAAGACCTATATAGGCAGAAAACCAGCGTCGAAATGGAAAAAGCTTGAAGTACCAGACTTTTATCTCAAGACCTTAGAAGGGTGTTCGACTGGACACATTCCCTCCGCGTTTTTTGAAAAGAAGCCTGCAATTTCGACCGCGGGAAACACTCAGGTCTTAGCATTCCACCGCAATCCACTGCCCTTAGACCCCGATCATAAATCAGCGTCCAAAGAGTATTTTGCGCCCAAGGGTTTTGGCAAGCTGCACTGCGAAATCTGCTCACGCTATTTCATCAATGAGGAGCTTCTCGCTCAGCACTGTCAGGGCACCGTACACCAGTACAAGGAGGCCAAAGCCAGGGGAATTAAACGACCGCCACCCCCAATTCCAAAAGAGTACAATGTTTTGGATTGTGGGGAGTTCGATGAGGCGTACCATGCTTTGCGCAGTGAGTCCTCTGATTCTGAGCACCTGAGCGAAGATGATTCGTCGGAGAACAAAGTGGCAGCAAGGCGCGAGCAGTTGAGAGCTGGTCACAACTACGGGAAGGAAGATGAGAAATTTCTACTGGCCCAGCGGAAAAATAAGCTTAAATTTTTCGAGTTTGTGCGCGATCACCTTGAGCGCGAGGTGAGCGAAAAGGTCATGACAAAAGATGTCGAGGCACAACTCAAGGAGGAGATGGAAGAGGCAATGGACAATAGACGGATGGTCAAAGTCGAGAAGCTTTCAAAACTATTGCAAAACCAGCGCCTAAATCGTGCTGAGCAGTCAAAGGCTGGCGATCCTGAGGAGGAACCTGAGGACCAAGAGCAGCTTGCAAAGGAGAGGGCGCGTGCGGCACAGATGCAGGATATTCGGGTCCTGTATCTTTCCAAGTGCAAGGAGCTCAACATTCTACCCAAGGCTTCCATCGTCACGCGCCAGCGTAAAGACGGATTTGATCTCAAGCATTATGGTGCAGGAAACGCGACTGTACAGGCGCTGGCGCCAAGCCTCCGCACCATGAAAAACCTCCAATACATGTCGCTGCGCGACAATCGCATGGAGGAGTCGGGATCAGCAGAGATGATTGACGCCCTGAGAGACAATGTCGACGTGCTCGTGCTTGATTTATCCACAAATCATATTGGCCGACTGGGCATGATGGCTCTGAGCCGAACGATCCCTACTTTACTTTCCTTGAAGAAACTCGATATCAGCAAAAACAAGCTCATGGACTCTGAAATCATCACCCTTATGAATTACATTCAGGAGGCAATCTCGCTTGAGGAACTTGATCTCTCCCATAATAATATTGCCTCCAATGGGTCGGTTGCAATAGGCGATGCGATCAACCATTGCGAAAAACTCGTGAACTTGGACTTGTCCTGGAATGCCATACGTGGTAAGGGGGTTGCCACGATTGGTGAGGCCCTTGCTACAAATTCGACACTACAAAATTTGAATCTTGAGTGGAACGGGCTTGGCGGCTCCAAGCACTTCGATTCTTGGGCGAACGCATTCGAATTGAATTCAACATTGCTATCCTTAAACCTCAGTCATAATGGATTAGATGAGCGGAATTGCCTTATCATATGCGAGAATTTGAAATTCAACACAATTCTCGACCGCCTGTTGCTCAACGACAACCCTCTTGGTCCAGTCGGCGCAAAACTTGTGTTCAAGCTCATGGACTCGTTTGGAGCGGAACGGCAGCTGAGATTCGAGAAATGCAACTTTGATACGAAATCCAAACAATGTGATTTTAACCCTAGTGAGTGCACTGGCACAGAATTTTCTTTAGATTTGAGCGCGCCGTATGATAGATCCATCGCTCTGTCTCTCGTGCGCATTGCAGGCAAGAATATTGTTGACCAATGGCGCAACCCAAAGCATGATAGAGGACAGATTGACGCTTCGAAGTACATGAATCGTGGTGATCTGCTCCCTAGAGAGGGTACTCTTGAATTCACGTACGTGCAATTTGTGCGAAAAGCCACAAAAGAAAATGTCATGAATGCCAACACCTTTAACAAATTGAGTGCGATGGTGTCGGCTGCAGATCGTTCAGAGGTAGATCGGATCACACAGGTGCAGAAGGTGGCTGAGGAGATCGACTTGACTTGTGAGCAGCTCGCAAAGATGATGCAAGAAGCAAATCTTTCCAGTCGCTCTAAAATTACTCTCATTTTGAATCTGTTTTCGCGCATTGTTGACCGTGAGGAATTCTATGTAGTGGAAGAGGAGTTGACCAAAGCAGAGCTTGCCAAGTTGCGGAATGAGTTGGGGCCGATGTGGAGTTACAGTGATGACAATCCGACGGGACATTATAAACTCAGACTGGAGGTGCATGTCGCTGACATGTCTGAACATCATATTTGTGTGCATATATTCGCACGATTTAAACGCTGCTAGCTTCTGAAATTAGGGTAGTCATGTTCTTTCTGCGCTCATGTGTACGAATGCTGATGACTGCGCAGTCGACCTTTGACCGCGAGCTCGCGAACAAGGTGCTCATGGTCAACAACTTCGAGCGCCAGGCAAACATACACCACAACTTGCAAATGCATGCACTACGATGCCGGCGTTGCTAGATAACTGACCCAGATACTTTCCCCCCAGATGCGAAAGGATAATGGACTTGCTGATACTAGTGATGACGGCTACTACATGAACTTCCGCAATGAAACGTACAATGGGGAGGAGTTTAGGTGGACCGGCGTCTGGCGTCTCCCAGATCAGGTGCTTTGCTTGATGCTCACTTGAGTTCGGCATGCTAACTCATCATCCCATTAATCCTGCGTATTGCTTGTCAGTCAACAATTTGCAGTGTTACGCAAGTCTGACGTACAACACTCGCGATGTTGCTGCATAAAATGTTAGGGTATCCTGGAGTTCGACTACGTGTCTACTGAGCGCCCGCCAAATAACATGCTACCGCTCGCCGACGAATATTTTATGGAGCTTCTCTACGATCTTGACGACGTCCACATGACAGGTGCCAGAGCATTTATGGATGCGTTGAGAACTCCATTCGCTCAGTCACAGACGAATGTACATGAAGAAAGACACTCAATGTGTATCGAAAATTGCTGTTGATTATCACCTGCATGTGCACATACGCAAAAACAGACGACGAAAAGCTTGACATGGTGCTTCGTCCATATACCTGCGACGAGTACTTCACTTCTGAACAAGTTCGCTGCATTGTGACCAAGTTCAAGAAACCCACTGCTAGGGTATGTGTGTACTCGCATTCAATTCGTCGACATGTTCTCTTTCGCCTGTAGCACAAGTTTCATTGACAGTTGATTGCGATTAGGTGGATGCCGTTGTTATGTGTCACCGACGGGTGATCGATCTAGAGAATTTTTTGAAGAAAATTATGTTGGAGCTTCGAACAATTGGCAACGGCGGCATTCCCATGGTATTTGAAGGTAAGGCGTGTAATGTACTCCAGACACCCTTTGTGACATTGACGCATGAATCATGATGCATGCGTCAATGTCACGCATAGCCAAAAGCTCAACAGCACTCATAGATTGCCTACATCCCAACACGGTGTTGCCCGAGAATCAGTCCCAGTAGAGATTGAAGCCAGCTGCTGCTTTTTTATTTTTTTATTTTGTCGTTGGTGTATGCATTTACTGAAGATATTCTTGATTCAGATGATGATACTCCGTCAGCGAAAGACGACCTGGAAATCAATGCCGTGCTCAAAAGACTGGGCTGGCTCAATTGCTGGTATTCATATGTGATAATAACGTTTGTCATGATGTTTATTCACCAGCCAGCTGTCGACAATCTTTGAACATTTTTGCTATCTACTAATCTATTCTCCCTCGCAGGAATCCATTAGATGCAGATGTCATGTACCGGCTGGACCTATCAAATCGCGATCAAAACATTGTGGCTCAGTGCCTTGTTGATTTAGCAGTCAAGGAACCCGGAGAAAATTGGGTGGGCGAACGAATGGATGGCAAGGTCTGTTTAGTATTTCAAATTTCTATCTCTCTCCCTCATTCTTTTTGTTGCTCGCTCTCTTGCGGTCGCAATCACAGGTGTGCGCACTTTGTTCATCGGTCTGTGCCCCCTTGTTGGAACACATTCCAGTTTTGTTATGGGCGCAGGAAGCGTGTCAGGGATCTGACGTGCTAGATGCTTTTCCCTGTCAGGAATTTGAACTTCCCTCAACCTGGATCAAGGAAGTGCCCAAGAAAGGATTCTTGGAAGTGCACTACCACACGGATCATATTTCCGACGAAACAATCGCAAGCCGAAGTAAGAGGGGCGATAACTTTGACGTTCGCGTCAAATGGTTCAAACGGACGCTCTGCTACACAGACGGTGTGGCAATTGTCCTTGTTCTTTGTCCCAATATACATCTGCGTGTCTACAAAGATGTCGTGTGATTGTTTGTCGTTCGCGTCATCGACGCGAAGCTGCGATTTGCATAACGATACATCTGTGCGCTTTTATTTGCATTATATACTCTCTCACTTTCCTGCGCTCCTGGATAGGAATGGTCATCGAAGATGATGAATACAAAGGAATCAAACGCGAGGACATGCCTGCACATCGCAATTGGACGGTAGCACCCTCCTTTCATGCAATGCGTATGTGCATACTAACAATTGTACAGATGTGAGATGTCACATGCTCATCTTGTTGAAGGTGACGTGTGCTCGTCACCAACGTGAACAGATTACGAAGCACGTCCCCATATATCAAGTTGTCCAGGAGGCGGTGACTTCTACGCATATGCAGCATCATCGTTGGCTTGTGCGGTATGTATTCATTGAAGGTGTTGAGTCAGCATAAAGTATTGTGTGGTCGCACGGCATTTTTGACATCAGCCGCGTAAGGCTGATAAAGCGGACAGGTGGTGCCCCTTAGGGGAAGGCGAACGGTTCACTTTTGGTAGTCTTCTGGCACAAAAAGGGAGACATACTTCTCGGATTGGGTGATTCGGGGCAGTGGTAAATTACACTGTGTCCGCTTTATCACCCTTAGGCGGATCGCATTCACACGCATATGCAAGGTATGAGGCATTGACTTTTGTGCCTGCACACCACACTCATCACGGATTCTCGCATATGCAGGAAGGGATATCATGTTGTGCACTACCCTCATGAGAATGCTGAGCAATCCGAAGAGGATGCAAACGCCCAGCCCCCTGCTGTCAACGAAAATTCGAAATTTATGGTACAAAATAATTTCCACCCAGACCAGACAAATCTCATTCTTGTTTGCATGCTGCAGCATTGTAGCCTAGCGCCCCTTTTGAGATATGCCGTGGCGGCTGTGGCGAAATGATTTGTTTGGATTAGTACTTAATCTGATGCAGACAACATCAGTTGAGAAGCGTAATCCCAATTTATTTTTTGTTTGTTTTCGCAGTGTTCGAGAACGGGCACGGTGATGAACTTAAAGGATGCCGTAAATCGCGAAATGAAGAAACTCGTCGACCAGGGCAAAATCGTCCCTTCACGTGAGTCAGTGCATCGCCCTGAACGTGATATGCCCTTCTGAGCTTGATGTATGATAATGTTCTTCCTTAATCTTCCTTAATCTGATCTTGTGTGCTCCCTCATCTGCCCTACACTGCTCATCCTCTCATCTCAGTTGAACCTGTGGCGAGTGCTGGATCCAATGTCACACAGGATGAGGAGATTTCTCGGATAGGTTCAGGTTTTACAACAGCTTCCTCTTCTGCCGACAAGAAGCAAGAAACTGAGGCCGAGCAGGGCATCACAACCATTCCAGAAGACGAGAGTGAACAATTGACATAGGATGAGGGGGAAAAGTGAACTGGATATTGTTATTATTTGATTTAATTTCTATTAAAAGGAAAGTGAAGGCAAAAGCTCTGCAACACCATCATTACGCCCTTCTAGGGTACTCCGCAGAAGGCCGTTTCTGTTCGACGACAGTCCCGCTCTTTACATTTACGCCGCTTACCCTCTTACTCAGTGGCCTCGGGCGGGATGATTGATCTTTTGAAAGTTGAAGCCGCTCTGAGCACCGACAGACCAGACCTTTCCTCGGACGGCGGGATAGGAGGAATGTGGGAATCGATTGTAGGTTTCCCCGACGGTGGATCGACTCCGCTGTATTCGCCGACACCTTCACTGGCAACACCGGTGCTGGGCTTGCGCTTGGCAATAGAAAATGCACGGGAAAACGATGCTGCTATTGCTTTGGCCCCCAGCGTCGGGTCTTCTCCGGACGAGATTCCTTGCCCTTCTGTAGACTCCGTGGTCGTAGGTGCTTTCGAAGAAAAGGAAAACACGCGCGAAAAAGATGCTGCAGCAGACAAGACGGATGATTGACGCGTTATGCCTGTCATAGATGGCGCTTGCGAACCCCCGGATATGACTCGCCCGAACGATAGCGCGCGAGTAAACGATCCCACACGACTCCATAAGCTGCCAGCACGCGAAATATTATCGTCCTTTTCACAGTCGGGACGCAGCGATACATGGGGCTTAATTGTGCGCATGGCTTTGTCCTTCGGTGTTCTGACACGGTTTTGAAGGTCGTGCTCAGATGTGGGTGGACGTGATTCCAGCCGGTAAACAATCTTAGCGTCATAGTGTACCACAAAGGTGCTGACCGTCAGGGATTTGCCTTGCTCAGCCATGGTCATATTGAGGTCTTCGTCAGCCTCCTGGTTCACCAATGCTGGATCTTGTTCGAAATCACCAGGATCACCGCCCCAAATTTCCCACACGGGAGAGTCAAGGGGAGACAGGCAACTTGGCGATTCGTGCCCTATGTACCAGCTCCACTCCAAAGCGTTTGTCCATTCCAGACTCGATAATCGTGATAGCTCTGACTGCAGGCTGATACCACTCTTTTCGTGCAGGAGTGAGCTCCAGGGTTTCAGGAGGCGAGGATGTCCGTGGTCGTGCCAGTCTTGATAAAGGCGACGGCGGGTGACTCGTGCTGCAAGCACAATATTTTGCTTCCGCTCATCCGTAGGAACAAACTTGAGCATGTAAGGTGGGTCTTTCTTGTACCTTTTCATGAGAAAAAAGCATTTCATCACAATCACGTTCTTGAAGAAAGCGCAAATCATCTTTAGACTGCGTTTTTTGCTGACTAAGGTTGCGATGTCTGGATTGTAGTCAACAGGCGTCTTATTGAAACGATCCTGAATCGTGTGATCCGCTTCGCAGACGCCTATGAGGAAAATTCGGCATTCAAGCCCGCCGTACATAGCGGCATGATGCAGCACAGTCCGATCATCACCATCTCGCCACTCAACATCGCCATGCTTTTCGTTGATCAAGTAGTTCAAACAGGGCATTTCATTGACAGCGATGTGCATCGGTAGCCGTCCATCCTCAGCAGGCACATGCGGGTCAAGCCCAAGCCCATCGACGAGTTTGACAAGGGCCTCTTTCTTGCCATCGACTTCAAGACCCGTAAAAGCCATACATGCATAGTGCACAGCATTGAAACCACGTAGAACAGAGCGCGTCGTTAAAAAGCCCTGACTAGGCACCCACTCTAAATGACCAACAGATGCTGTACAATCTATACCAGAGGCCGCCAGCTCAGCAATTTTCGTGACGTCGCCGCAGTGCGCGGCTCTAAATAGATCTCGAATATCGCTCAGACGGGTGGCTTCCTGCACCCGAGCACGTGCGTCGCCACAGCGTGTCTGCAATGCCGAATTTTCTCCAACCGTAATTTCACGAACGGTCTCGTCTTGGTAGACGAGCTGAACCAAATGATGACAAGCCACAGTTGCTTCTCGGAGATCTCCTTTGTTGAGATTGTCGTTGACTGACTTCAGGGCGCAACGATTACAGTATTTTGGCACATTCACCATGCACTGACCGTGCTTTTCGCAAACCGCACATACACCGAACTTCACAACCTTGTTCGTCCTCTTCTTCCCCTTGTCTGCCCCTTTAGCCGCAGCAGCGTTGGTGCGTCGTGCCAGCGGCGAACTAGGGGTCTTTGGTGTGGATGGCTCCTGTGCCATTAGTGAGGCATTCGACCGTGTACTGATTGGCCCAGCTGCACGCGGTGATGCAAGATCTGCGTTTCGCAACGCGGATGAAGGTTCGTTGTAAGGCGTGTTAAAGTGATTTGCATTGATGGGTGGCGAGGAGATTGTAGCGGCTGGTAAATTCTTAAGATCTTTCGCTTTTACTTGCCTGCGCGGCATACCCATGAGCACCGACATGTCCACTTGGTCCTGATTTCAAATTCAACAGGGCCCCAGTGTTAGAAAGCAACAGAAAGCAAGGCAGAATACAATTCAATCCCTAGTCGTATTTGCACATTTTGCCTTTGAAGTTGAGACCTGGAGCATCTCATGCTCTCGCTCGACCAGTGACTGGAGATCAGCCATGCGGCAGTGTGCATGCGCGAAGGCATCTTGGAGCGCCGCCCGCGTCTGGCGAGACTTTTTATTGCTAATCCCTTCTCTGCCAAATGCATTCAGAAGAGCAGTCCGTGGTTCCAATTGTAGACCAGCTTTTGGGGACAGATCGTGCAATATTTTGATGCATTCATGCAGTTTTTCCAAAGATTTGAATGCCATAGTCACTGACCGTTTTGTGACCTGATTGGAGACCTCTATTGCAGAGGCAGGCACAATGCCAGGGTACCCCTGGTACTCGGCATACACCTTATCGTTCCCTTTTGCACGGTATACTCGCAACACGTCGCCGCGCTCCGCGCGAATTCCAGTGAGGCCTTTCTTCCAGACAAACTTTGACTTGAAGTTCGCATGCATTTCAGCTGAAACAATATCAAGTGCGAAGGCCTTATCCTGCAGCGAACGTTCTTGCAGCAGAATGATCTCATCAACGTGACAGATTCTCATTAACTTCGACTCAAACACAAGGTCCTCAGCATAATGCCCTGCGATTCCGCGCTTGGCTGCTCGCCATGTTTCCACCTTCTGATCATAGGGCTCAGATTCGCAAATCAACATACCTCCAACTGCCCATAATGTCTGGGCATCCCAATGACCGTAGCCCCCTTCATTGATAACTACCTCGACGGAGCTGATCACTTCTTTGTTGGCCTTGAAGCCCTCCCTAGCTTCAAGTAAATCACGAAGAGGATCTGCCTTCCTTGCGCGCGACGGAGGCTCAGCATTTGCCTGTTGCGGCGTCCGCGGTGGCGAAGATTTCAGGTTTTGGCCCATTTTCAGTCTGTTTTCTTTGCCGATAGCACGTGGAGGATCTACATCGGCAGGTTTGAAGAACTGTATGCCTCTTTGATCTGCAGTGGGTTTGAAGTACTTGCCATCAACCTGGATATAGCTGTCGTATGACAGATATGGCACATTCAAACTCAGCAATTCTTGTTTGTCGAATCCCATCTTGGTCTGCAATGCTACTGCCAGCGCCTCACTGTTGACCTGAGTTCCCGTACCAGGTTGGGTTGAGCCCACGCACATCCACGCTAATCCAATCGTATGCACCTCAACATAGCTGTCTGGCGACAGATCAGACACGCCAAATCGTTCGAACTCGGCCTTTGTAAACTCAAGCTTTGTTTTCAGCGCCGCTGCAAGCTTCACATTGCTTAATGCAGTCCCAGTCACCGGTTTGGCGTCATCTCCCAGTTTTCGTATCCTCACCCACTTCAAGCCCAATTCCTGTGTGCGAGGCGTGCGAGGTACTGTCCACTCCTTTATGTCAGCAGTCCGAATGTCCCTCACGGTGTCGCTACTTTTGAGCTGCCTTGTTGCTGATGAAGCTGATGGCAGTGACAATTCTGAGACAGGAGTGAAGGTGGAAGTGCGCGGTGTTGAAAGCCGTGAAGGTTGATGCCCCCCAACCATCCGACCCAATGTAAACTCCTCAAAGTGTGGGTAAAAAGAGTCTACCAGCTCTTGTTCCACGTCGCCAATCTGCAGATACGTGTGGCACAAATCAGGATAAAGCACGTTCCTCGGCACAAGTCCGAAGCAAAATGTCACTCACCTTGTCAATAAACATGATGCCAGTTTCTGCAGGATTGTTTGGCGTAGTCGGCACCGTGAACCATGGCGACGAGGGAGTAAATGGTCGTAGCTGGTCTTGCGTACTAGGTCGCGTCAAGGCAATGCCAGTCCCAGGGCGTGTCATCGGAGTCTCTTTCCTCGCACTTGTCGGCTGAGAACTTGTTTCCGAAGCTGCGTAGCGAGGTTGCTGAGGTGAAACCTGAGAGGAGAGCAGTCTGATCAGCGACTGAGTGCAGGAAGGGGTATCGCGAATAAGGCATGGCAGAACGTTGCTCCCTGCTATCGACAAGAGACAACACGTACCATTTGACGCACAGCAACCGAAGTGGAAGGTATGGCACCACCATTCACACTGAAGACTGGTGGCGCAAACGCCGTGAGGGCAGGCAAGGCAGGCCTCGCTTCATTTGCCTCTACTGCCGCCTTGGACTTGGCCAGATTGTCATCATGTTTCACCACGCCGTCGCCCGCGTAGTATACCGCTGGCAAGTATGAATTTTTCGGCGCAAACAATGAGTTGTTATTCACGACAAAAGGCAGGGCTGAGGCACGAGAGGCCTCTGTCGTCATCTGCTTGGCTTGTGGGTAGAATTCCTGATAGTTTGACGTCACATCCAGGATAGTCGACGGAACAATGTCTCGGAAAGATGCAATTGATCGCGCCATTCTGTGCTTTTCGTCATGCGTCTCGGGTCCCCGTTCCAGGTTCAGAGCACGCCGATGTTGACGCGGAGAGCGCTGCTGCGGATGCGTCTCCTGAATGATCATATCAAAGCCCATGGGCCTGCCTGCCCTTTCCGGGGATCGAACACCGGCTGGCGATTCTGGGCTGAGTTCTGCGTTCGATGTAAAAGTTCGGATTCCAAAACGCTCTGGAGAGACTGTGCGAATACCATCTGTTGTTTGACCTGCTGGATGGTGTCCGGGTGCTGCAGTCTCGTCGACTGAGTGAAAGTCTGTACATTTGCTCAGGGTGGCCACGTCGTAGGCATTTTCCGGAAACAATTCGGCTTCCTGGATGCCGTGCTCCCGAAGTTCAAAGAGCGACCGCGAAGTACCAAAGGCAGGTCCAAGAGAGCCAATGCCGGAAGCAGGGGCCCACATGGCACGCGACTGCCGAAAGGCTTCGCTGTCCCGGGGTATATGGATGGCCGCTGACACAAAGGGGCTCGCTTGGATCTTTGCGTGGATGTCGCCCACCACCTTTCGGGAAATCGTGTGCGCGAGCCCCACGGGCATGCCTGGCTCGCCTTCAGGACCCACATACGACTCCACCTGCGCGGCATCCTCGGTGACGCCTGGCTCCAGGAACACTACACGTTTGAGCGTCTCCAGGTCTTGCGCCACCGGGATCTCGTGGAAGTGGTTCTCGCTCTGCGGCAGGACCTCGCTCATCATGTCCAGCGACCCCAGCCTGCGCGCGTTTTTGGGAGGCATCGACGACCAGAGCAGCGCAGGGGCCCGCGCGGAGGGCGCACACAGCGCCATGTCCTTCTGCACTGCATCGCACAGCTCCACGTCTCTCCGCGCCCGCAGGAGCGGCTCCGCGTTGCCGGTCGTGGCGCTCTTTTTCCAAGCGTGTCCGCCGAGCTTCCGGCGCAGACCGATAATGTCCCGGGACTCGCGGTCGCCTGCCCGCCTGCCGGTGCCCAGGTAGCTGCTGCTCGCCTTGCGCCGGTCCCCGGCGAGCTCCTGGTCCTGCGCCAGAGCCTTGATGCTCAGCAGCAGCCTCACCCTCTCGGCGTCCACCTCGCGGCTCTCAATGGCGCTCAGGCTGAGCTCGCTGAGCTGACCGAGGGCCTGTTGTGCAGCCAGCGTCTCTGCGGCGACTCCGTCGTCCCGCGGTGGCGTGGGCGAGCCGCCGCCCGGGCTCGGAGCATCGTCCTCGTCCAGGACGAGCCGCTGAGAATATCCGAGCGCGCTGGGCGTGCCGCCGGGGTCGTGGGTGTGCTCCGTGCCCGCGTCCCACTGCGTCTCCTCGCTGCCCGCCGCCGCATTCATCCTCAGCGGCCCGCGCGTCCGCGCGGCGTGGCTGCCCCGCACCCCGGCACCAGTTTTCTGGTTTAACTGTCGAAAAGGATGACGTGACTTTGTATCAATATGGCGGGAAAGTCGCATTCCAGGACCCGAAACACCGAGGCATGCCCAAGGTCTGCGCATGAGCGAGCCACCCCAGCGCCGCGAGATGCGCGGCGGATCGGGGCGCCGTGTCGTGCCAGCGGCGATGCCGCTGGCCACGGCGGCGGCGTGCTGGGCTTTGCTCGCGCCGGCCCGCGGCGCGCTCGGCTGGGCGCCGCCGGCGCCAGCGCGTGGGCAGCACGCGCTGGCGCTGCTCTGGCGCCGCGGGCCACCGTGCGCCTGGGGTCCGCCGCCGCCGCTGCCGCCGCTGCCGCCGCACAGGAGCCTGGCCTTGTGTGGCGGTGGCCAAGGGGACAGGCACA
>Ga0115006_10001377_pt1 | contig 15064 bp, 13 predicted proteins | sample ArcOceMetagenome_3_FD_88943 | JGI IMG/M metagenome (GOLD analysis project Ga0115006, IMG submission 88943) | Marine eukaryotic phytoplankton communities from Arctic Ocean - Arctic Ocean- Svalbard ARC20M Metagenome | ecosystem: Environmental > Aquatic > Marine > Oceanic | place: Arctic Ocean...
AAACAATGGTACGTAATCATGCTCTATAGATGCTGACGCGTCAAAACCCATGGTGAAAACCAATCTTTTGTCCCCTCAAAAACAGAGTGGAAGAAGGTTTGAGAGAACAAAAATCTGTAACGTGTTTAAAGTGCAGAAAATCAAACTCAAATAAACCTCATGGGCTCGGAGAACATTGTTGTGTACTACGAGTCCATTACGTTATCTGGAGACACTACGATAACTGGATTCACACTTGCACCAGGGGTAACAAAGGTTGGTAAGGGAGCCTTCTTCGGTTGCACGTCCCTTACTTCCCTGTCTTGTCTTCGTGGTTTCGGTGTCACCTGATTTCGCGATGGAGCATTCAAATTCTGCCCAAATCTTACATCCTTTGATGGTCTCCCGTCTCCCTGAAGGACTAACAGAGATTGGTAAGGAGGCGTTTCAGGATTGCACTGGTTTAACATCTCTGGGTGGTCTCCCTGAGAGTCTCGCGAAGGTAGGTAAAGGTGCATTCCGAGGTTGCACGGGGGTGACTTCAACGTCTGGTCTTCCAAGTTCCTTTGTCTAAATTCACCATCAGTGGAATGGGCATCAAGGTGGTGGAGGACGTCAACAAGACAACAGCTGTTGGCACTGCAGCCCCGTCGAAAACAGAGGAAACCAGGAAGGTTAAGAGGGCTAATACGATCCAATTAAACAGGGTAAAGTACGTGGCTAGAAAGGGTGCTCCTAAGGGTGAGGTCATGAACCGTTCAAGGGCCGAAATGTTCAACAAATACAGGGCCCGAAAAGGAGGCGACGGGGCGGAAGCGGATGAGTGCGACAACATCTGCTCCTCCGCTCTGCTGTCCTGCGGTTTGACCGGTTTTGAGTGCTCCTCCCGAGGTTGCTACTTTATTATTTTGGGGAACAAGGTAGATAACGCGATGCCGTGCATATGCGCAACGGGGGGGTGCTGCTGCTGTATATGGCCGTGCTGGGCGGAGGCTGTGCACGGTTGCTGCGGGAGTCGATTCGGGGATTAGTGATCATTGTTGCTGTTGTTGTTGTTGTTGTTGTTGATTGCAGTATAAACACGCTTTTGCTTCTTTTAAAATACCACACTCTACTCGGTGGACGTTTTTTTGGGGACGTACTTGTTGAGGTTTTTCCAAGCGGAATTGAAATTGAGAAATCCAAATAACCCTCCAAGCCAAAAATTGTGAGCGGTTCGTGAACCACGGATATTTTCTACTCAAAACGACCAAGTAGACTGGAATGGTGAAGAATAGTGCAAAATCGTGAGGGCCGTTGCCCAAAATCAACTTGAGAGATAATTTCTTTTTTTATTGGAAATTATCTAATCTTACGCTAGTAGAGTCGAAGATCGCATCGCCGTAAAGCAAATTCTGGATATTAACCCTAACTTCTCTCTCACCAAAACTCGCCCTCCTTCCCAATTCACCTCAAAACAAATCCCAAAGATAAGAGTTTCTTTCTGTTGATTATTGATTGGCCCCTCCCCTTGCGACGGTCGAATTAATCTAACCTCTTCCTTCTCCCTCTTTTCCTCCGATGTCTCCCCTTCCGCTTCTTTTCCTCCACCAATACCTCTCCCTCCTCCTTCTTCTCGCCCTCCTCCCCCCAACCCTCCCCACCCCCCAACCCTCCTTTCACCCTCCCGCGGCAAAGGCATACCCAATGGATCAAACAGGGTCAAACCCTATACGGTGGCAGGACGCGAGCACACTTAGTGATATAGACTGCAGCATTTACAATTCGAACTTCTACGTACCCAACTGGTGCACTGTGAGTTACCATTAGAAAGGCGTCACAGAAACCTCCCCTCGAAGAACACAACCCAAAATTCCCTAAAATTCCTAACCCCCGTTTGTTACCGCTACTCATTCCTCTGTCCCCTTCTCCCCTTCCCCCAGTCGTCCGTCCGTTTCAAGCAGCCCTTCTGTTTAAACCTCCCCACAAACCCTGATCATCAACCCAAGGTGATGACTACAGTCCGCACCCGAGTCGCCCCCTACATAATCAGCAACGTTAACCCTGTACTCATCAGTACCGTTCTCAACGTTACGTGCACTCATTTCACGAGCGTTGTGCAAACGGTGCTGGGGGGGAAGATTATGGACAGTGAGTCCTCTGTTACTATAGGTGAGATCAGACGAGGAGCGAAGGCTGAAGCAAAGCGACAGCAAAAGAACTACACCGCCTTTCTATATAACTAATCCGCGGACAAATGTCACCTTCCGCTCGCTCATCTCAGTCCAAGACTACTACGCCTATGATCCTTTAAAAGTGGAATCAAACACCTCTGACTTCACGCAGTTCGGCACCCTCGACATGCCCAACCGTTACTCGTCCTCCAATGTCCCCGGTAAGGCGGTTAAAGTATTCGATAAACCCTTCACCTCCCCCCCAGCCGTGTTCGGTCAGGTTAGAATGAACGAGGCCATAGACGCGGAGGGTATCAACGGGGAGGTAGGGGGGTTCATGGTCACGATAGCGGAGGTTACGAACGAGCATGTGGAATTTAGCTTCGTTTGCCAGACGGAGCCTAACAACGACAACAGAAAACTCCTCGGACCTCTTGAGGACTGGGTGTACACCTGCACATGGAGTAACTTCTACTTCCTCGACTGGCGTGCTTGGCCTACAAACTCGGAAGACTACAACACAACAAACTCTCTCTGGGGAGGTGAGGCCAAACGAGGAGCGAAGCGACGAGCTAGCAACGCCATCTCTAGCGACGAAATAATTCTCATGCCCTCATCCCTACCCTTTTCGCAATTCACTTCGCTCATCGCAGGTAACCCATACCACAACATATACAACATCGGAAACTACTCTACCTCGGGTTTAACGGGCAGCCAGCAGGAAACTGTGAGCTTCTCCCATTACTCCAACTTGAACTTCACCGCTCCTCCTGGTATGATAGCATCGCTTGCTGTGAATAACCCTCATGAGAACACTGGTCTCAACAACGTCTACGCGCTGGGACTGGGGATAGACACCGTGGACACGCAGGCGAGCTTCTTTGCCGATATTTATCACGCTGCCGGACAGTCTTGGACAAATGAAAATGAGCTCCAGGTGAGATTGGACAAGGAGCGAAGCGACAGCAAAAGAAATATACCGCTTTTTACATAACGAACAACCTTCCACTCGTCGCTTCGCTCCTCGCCTCATTCCTCGTCCTAACCTTTTTTGCGATTCGCTTCGCTCATCGCAGCTGTTCTTCTTCACCTGGAACGGCACAGGTGTGTACTGTAACTCAACGAACGGTTTGCTCTGCAACGGTCACGGCGTATGCCCGGACGGTGGAAGCGACTCCGATCCTATGTCTTGCCTGTGCGAGACGAACTGGAACGGCAACGTTGCCTGCACTACCTGCGCGTCCAATTTCGCAACCTCCTCCTGTACCCCTTGCGACGGTTACGACGACAAGATTGGGGCTTGCTCCGGACACGGGGTATGCGACGATGGTATCGAAGGGACTGGCACGTGCGAGTGCGACGAGGTGGACGGGTATACGGGGGAGGGATGTGGGACGTGCAACAGTGCTGACGGCTGGTTCGGGAATCCAAGCCCACCTTACTATCAAGACTGTGCGAGATGCCCGTACAGTGGTGGAGTAGATGGAAAGGTCTGCAATGGGAAAGGATTGTGTGTAGAAATTAGGGAGGATGGAGATGATATTTGGGAGTGCCAGTGCAGTGGAAACTTCTCTAACTACGACAATGGCATTGGGATCACTACTAGCAACTGCACAGAGTGCAAGCTTGGGTACGCGGGAGAGGAGTGCGAGCTTGAATGTCCCTTACTCTGTAGCGGCCGTGGCGAGTGCGGGGCTTTTAAATTGGAGGACAACAGCACGCTGCTACAGTGCTCCTGTCTGAACTCCTTGAACGGATACAAACACGGATACAACTATTCCACTTACTGTGAGAAATGCCTCGAGGGATATGAGGGCCCATATTGCTGCAAGGTGGGGTTCACGGGGGAGAATTGCGACAACTGCAACGAGGGGTTCGCCGGGGCTGGATGCAATGAATGCGCCTCTGGGTACTATGGAAACGGGGGAGATGGCAGCTTTGATAATCCCCTCAGGTGCACTCTGTGCCCGTGGAGTCTCGGGGACGACGCGCAAGAATGCAATGGAGCAGGCGCTGGGGAGTGCGCGCAAGACGAGGAATCGGGAGACTGGGCTTGCAACTGCTTGGGAAACTATAGCAACTTTGACCCTGAACACGGAATCACTACGACTAATTGCACAACTTGTACCCCGGGCTTCGGTGGAGACCAATGCGAGCTCGAATGCGAGGGGAAATGCTACGGTCGTGGAACTTGTATTGATGGGGGTGCGGTGTTACCTTTTTGCGATTGCGATAACGACGATGGAGTTCACGGGTATGACTACGAGGCGGCATGTGAAAAGTGTATGCCAGGGTATTCCGGTGACTACTGCTGTGTCACTGGCTACGAAGGTGCCAGTTGTACCGAGTGCTCGTCCAACTACATCATCAACACGCAGACAGACAATAGGGGGTCTTGCGTTGCCTGTGAGCCGCACAGCGCCCCCAACGCAGAAAAGAGTACGTGTGTGTGTGTCGCCGGGTACCAAACGGACAAGGACGCAAACGACAACGATCAGACCCCAGTTTGCAATGTGACTGTTTCGGCTATTGTGTACATTTCGGCCCTTGCTGGGGGACTCTTTCTGCTCGGGTCCACATGCGGCTGCTGGTATTACCGCAAGAATAGACTGAGGAAAACACTGGAGCTTCACAAGCTAGACATGCTGAGCGAAAGGCTGTTGGCTCAGAACCCCCAGCTTCAAGGTATGGAGCAGGCCTTCAGGACAATGGCCAGCGATGCAGCTGACTGGCTCATCGACTTTGACGATATAGAACTTGGGACTGTAGTGGGCAGCGGAACCTCTGCACACGTATTCAGAGGCTGGTATTCTGACCAGGCTGTGGCTGTGAAGAGACTCCACTCTGTGCGCTGGGACGCAAAAGAGTTCGAAGCGTTCTTCACGCAGGAAGCTGGCCTCATTGCAAGACTTCACCACCCAAACGTCGTTCGTTTTTATGGTGTCTGCTATCAGGACGATCATTTCTACATAGTTACAGAGTATTGCCATGAGAACCTCTCCCAGGCCCTTAGGAGGCTTAAGGAGGAACTCAAGGGTCCGCTTCCTTTTGACCTGGCGCTAAATTTGGCGTACCAGATTGCCAAAGGGATGCAGTACTTGCACTCGAAATCTGTAATCCACCGAGACCTCAAGCCCGAGAACATTCTGATAGATGACACTGGATCTGTGAAGCTTTGCGACTTTGGCCTCTCCCGTCTCACAACAAACGACGTTGAGATGACACAGCAAGTTGGTACCCCTGCCTACATGGCCCCTGAAATGGCGGGTGTTGGGGAGGATGATGAGGACGAAGATGAGGAGGTTGATGAGGAGACTGGAAGAGGTATAAATAGAATTGGGAAACCTGTGGACGTGTACTCGTACGGAATCCTGCTCTGGACGCTCTGGACGCAAAAGCTGCCGTACTCGGATCTTAGAGTCAAGAATCCTTTTCAGCTCATGGTGAAGGTGACGAGTGGATTCCGCCCTTCTGTGCCTAACGAGATGCCCAAGGTGCTTGCTGATTTGATGCAAAAATGTTGGGCGGGAAATCCGAAAAAGCGCCCAACTTTTGACGAAATCATTGCAGAAATCAGAACTGAAATGAAAAAGGGGAACATTCTCTACAAGTCAAGTGGGGGGAGCATTAGCGGCAGCTGGAGAGAGGGAAATTCTACGGACCCCAAAGCGTACCTGGCAAGTCCAAAAACCAAGCCTGGGAATGGCGTAGAGCAGGGAACATCACCGCCGACTATACTTCTGCATCCGGCGAAAGGGCTTCCACCAAGCGGGAGAAAAAAAAATACAGCGGGCAAACAAAAGGGAGGGGAATTGGACAATGTGCTCAATCAGCAACGGGAAGATGATAGCATTGTAAGCGGCAGGAACGACGATAGCAGGGACAACGTTAGTATCAGCAGCCAGGTGTTTAGAAGTATGTAAGCTCTCGTTAAAAAGGAAAGGTGAAAAGGTGATTTTTTTAAGAAACAAACGCCAGAGAAATTCATTAAGTAAAAGTGTAAGTGTCCTCATGGGTGTGTCATCGTATAGAAAAACAACCCATTTAGTGAGACTGAGAAGCACATTCGCTGCTTAGACAGCGAGGGCGTTCTGGGAGGAGCAGTCGACACCAGTGTATCCCTTGAAGCAAGAGCACAGTCCGGTCTCTCCGTCGCAGGCTCCCCTGTTGGAGCAAGAGTCGACGTACTTGTAGTTTCCGGTGGTGGCGGGCTTAAACCTGAAGAGGACGACGGTTCCGGTGTTAAGTCCGGAGTTGGTTGATCCGAGAGGATCAGCAATCTTTGATCCATCGAAACTGAGGTTGTAGTCGACCTGGATGACAAACCTGTCCTCCTTGGTGAGTGCGTCTATGGCGGCGTTGGCGCCGGCCTCCGTGATGGCAGTGTGGACGACGGTTGTGGCAGTCCAAGGCTTGGTGTAGATCTTGTTGATGGTGAAAAGGACACCGGAGGCCTTGGCAGCCTTGGTGGCATCGTTGCAGCGGGTGGCGACGGCAGTTCCTCCGAAGTAGTATCCGTCGGATCCCTCTCCCCAGCATCCGTCAACGACGAAGATCTTGTCTCCCTTCTCGAGGCAGGCGGAGATGAGAGTTCCTCCGGTTTCGCAGGAAGCATCAACGTTGGTGTAGATGAGATTGGTGTGCTGCATGAAGTATCCAACGACGCGGGTCTCATTCTTGTTGGCGGTAAGCATGTTGTCGTCAGTCTGGGCTCCACCGGTGGAGTCGACGTTGATCTGCTGGACAACTCCATCAGTGGTGTAGACGTAGTGGGCGTTAGTGGCGTCAGCGGCAAGGTTGGCGATACGGAATTTCTCGTATGCGCTGGCTCCGCTGTCCCACCAGGCGAGGTGGTACTCTCCGACTCCGGTCTCAAGCTTGGTGGTACTGTCAAAAGCGGCAGTCCTGACAGCGTGGGGGTAAGCTCCAATGAGCTGGTCCTGGAGTCCGGTCTCGTATCCGGTCATCTCCTGGATGGCTCCGTAGTCCCAGTTCTCAACATCAACGTTGTTGCCGGTGTTTCCGTCGGAGTCTCCAAGGCAAATCTTGAGGGCCTTCTCGTTGGCGTCCTTGATGGCGTTGGTGCCTCCCTGGACAGCGAAGTGTCCGAGGTTTCCAGGGTGCGCGCTAGCCCAAGTAGCCTGGGTGGTGGCAATAACCTCGACTCCGGAGCACTTGGTAGCGAAGTAGTCGGTGTCCTCACCGATTACACCTCCTTGCCAGGTCTTGACGGCAAGGTTGGATCCAGCAGTAAGGGTACTGCGGGAGCCATCGAGCTTGTAGTCGACCTCCATGGGCTTCAAGTACCCAGGGTTGGCGTTGAAGGTGACAGTGAAGATCCATCCGACACCAGCTCCAACAAGGTAAGGGAGGGAGGTGACGGCATCAGCATCCTCTCCAGTGACGACAACGTCGGAGATGACCTGATCGGGGAGGCCCTTGAGGGCATCAGCGATGATCTTTCCGGTAGCAGTGCAGCCGGTGAAGTCAGTGCAGGAAGTAGTGTCCCAGGTGGTGGCAATAGTGATGGGATCGGTAACGTAGTCCTCTCCGAAGTGGTCGAAAAACTTAAGGGCGAAGGTTCCGGTAAGGGTGGTGGTTCCGGTGACCATAGCACCGGTGGTGGTAACACGGGCGAAGGTGTCGTCGATGTAAAGTGGGTCGACTCCGACAGGGCAAGACCTGGAAGAGCAGTCAGATCCCTCATATCCAGCATCACAATTGCATCCCATGGACATGTCCTTGTCCCAGAGAGCGTAGACGTTTCCAAAGTCGCCGGCGGCGAGGTCAGCAACGGACTCGCAGGTTCCGTGTCCGGAGCAGGAGTTGGGGCAGGAAGCACGCTGGCAGGCACCTCCATCATATCCGTCGAAGCACTCGCACATGCCAGTCTTGCGGTCGCAGATTCCCTTGTTGGAGCACTCCATGTAATAATGAGCGGTATCGGCAAGGGCGGTGATAGCGGAGGCAGCGGCAGCACTTCCATCAGTCATCAAAGGGTAGGACTCCTGGGTACCGTAAGGGTAGACTGTGGATCCAGAGATCTTGTTGCTACCAAGAATGTCGAGGGAGGACGACATGTCGAGATCTCCCTTGGGGGTGTCGACGTGGGCAAGGTCGAAAGGGCAAGTACCTGGAGGGGGGAGGGGAAGAGATCAAATAGGGTGAGAGGGGGGTTTACTGGAATCGAGGGTAGTTGAAACTTAAGGCCAAGAATTTGGGCCAAGGAACTTACGCTGGGAGCAATCGGCAGCCTGCCAGTTGCGGTCACAGTTGCACATCTAGGAGAGGGGGGACGATAGAGGAAACAGGGGGTCAGAAGATGCCAAAATTAGGCTTCAAACATTCACAACAGACGTGCCGGGGGAGGTTCGAGCTCTGATCAATTTTTCCACCATTCAGGCACTCACATCGAAAGCAGAGCAGTCTCCGTGTCCAGAACAAGCGTTAGGACACTCGGCGGCAGCCATGCCGATAACGGCAAAGAGGGTAAGGGCCTTGATCATCTTCTAAATGATTTGACCCAAACGATGGCAAAATTGAAGAGGCAAAGAGACGGTGGAATTTGGAGAAGGGGGGGGGAGAGGGGGAGGATTGAAGGCCAAGGAGGCAAGCTTGTCGTCGTTTTATTTTACACTGAGATTTAAGTCGGTGCAGCGCTGATTCAGTGGAAAAATGGGCAACGTACAAGGGCGTAATGATGGAAATTTCTCCCTTGATTGGCAGTTTTTATGAATAGGAATGCGTTAATGTCGTTTCCGCGGTGTTTCTCCGATCCTGTGGTAATCAAATGGTATGTGATTCAATTGTATTGCCAACGGACTAAATTTATTTACTCAAATCTTGGTTTTGTAAATTTCATTTTTGAGAAAATCGGTTTGCATAGATGATTTGGAGAGCAGAGGGGGTAGGTTTCGGAAGGCCAGATATACTCCGGATGTTAACCGACAGGGAGCAGAGACGAATCGCCAGCATGGCCTTCGTCGGAAGGGAAGTAGCAAATGGCCTCTCATCGTGGGGATTGCTTTCCGGTTGCTTCTCTATCCCACATTCAATACGTTAAGTTGGAAAAAATTTAGGGGTTCTTCGGGTGAATCGGATAGATCAAATTGGTTGAGCTAAAAAATAGCTTCGAAAGGATCCAAGAAACCTGTGCTGAAATGGTTGCCGCGCAGAATACAAGAAGGGAGGAGTTGGAGAGTGAATTAAAGAACAGGGAATCAGAGGTTTCGATGTTAAAGGTTGAAATGGAGAACCTTACCTCTTCCTCCTCCTCCCAAATGAGACGTCAAATGATGTAAAAGCGATGCAGAAAATTGTGGACAGAAAGGAAAAGGAGGCGGCAACTGTGGCCGCAGATAAGTAGGTGAGGGCTAGTTGAAGCAAAGGAAGGCTGCAAGGCTGGGCAGAGAGGCCTGCATATTCTTTCATCTCTTCGCTCCTCGCGTACAACTAACTCTCTCTCTCTCTCTCTCTTTCTCTCCTGTGCTCGCTTCGCTCATGGTAGGATTTTCGATAGCTTTCGTTAACTTTTTTAGGGGAATGTTGGGGTCGCCTAACGCCTAATGATGAAAATTTTCATCACAGATGTCCTGCCCCTGTGAACAAGACCTCTGAGGTCGCGCCCCCGCCTTTTGCGTCAAAGTGGGCTATTATTTGTCTTACTAGGGGGACTGGAAGCAACAAACACCTTTCCAAACGAACCAAGAATCTAGCAAATTATCTGATTAAAACGTCCCCGAAGCATGTAGAGAATTTCCAGATCGACTTTTTCATCTTTCATGGGGGTGAGGACTGGAGCGAAGCGACAGCAAAGGTAACACACTGCCTTCCTACATAGCTAGGCCGGAGCGAAGCAACAATATGAACAACATACCACACTGCCTTTCTACATAACTAACAACCTTCAACTCGTAGCTTCGCTCCTTATCCCGCTCTTTGCTTTGCTCATCTCAGGCGATGTAGTGCAAAAACAGCAGAAAACAACAACATCAGAGGTTGCGCGGGAGTCAGCGTTAATTTCAATGTGAGATCGGATGACGAGTGAAGGCTTGAAAACTAAATAACCACATAACTAATAAGCCTTCTCCTCGTTGCTTCCCTCCTCACCCTCGCGCAGTTGATTTTCAAGGACATTAGTCAACTCTTTGTGCAAACTGAACCCCTTTCCATGATCAACAATGATCCCGGCTACACAGCCATGTGCAGGCTCTGGACCTTTCAAGCGTGGGGTATCCTTGATAAGATGGGATACACTCATTACTGGCGTGTGGATGACGATATTTTAACCAAGGTTCCAAAAGGTAAAGAGCTGAAATCGGGTCTCATTGGGGAATTCGAAGACGGAGGTTATAGTTATGCGTACAAGAAGGTGAGATTGGACGAGCGGAGGGCTGAAGCGGAGGGCTGGAGCGAAGCGACAGCTAGAAGCTATTAGTGAAGCGGCAACAAAAGCTAGATGTCATCTTAGATGCCGTCTTGTCTGTCGCTCGACCAAAGCTAGAAGCTATTATACTAACTGTCATCCTCCTCGTTTCGCTTGCAAAGCCCTTTCTCGTCGCAGTACGCTGGAGATGAGCACCTTTGGACTCAGGTAACCCTGCCTTCCTTTGCAGCCTGATGGGCTAGGGAGTGCTCGGACTCCGTCACGTTTAAATGTGAGGGGGACAAAAAGGAAGGTGAGTGGGGAGTGTTGAGCGAAGCGACAGCAGCAAGTTCATTGTCCACGACTTTCCAAGCTACGCCTATATTACACGCTAATTCCCATGCTCTCCGCTTCGCTCCGAGCCCAGTTTCTGATGTTGACGAGATCTGCATCGATCGCTCAACTTTTACAACAACAATGGCGCTGGAAAGGTCGTCTTTTGGTTGAGAGATGATGTGGAATCGTTTCTTGACTCTGCTGAACACATGAAAGGAGTCGAGAAGTTAAGATGGGGCGACTCCACGATACAAGCGCTTGCGCTAAAAATGTTCCTTGACTTGGAAGAGGATTCCTCTTCATGGAGGACACACATTGTTGTTGCAAAGCCACATCAAACACAAAACAATCCCGGTTCCCGAACAGAAAGAGTTCTTAGGATGTTGTCCGCTTGAAGACGAGGAGGAAAAGGCGGCACCACATAGTCAATAAAGTTATCGCTATAAAAACAGTCAAATTAATTCACTTCACAGCTCTAGAAGAAAAGGAGTAAAACCCAACAAGAATGCGAGTGATCCGGTGCTGACGCCATTCGAAATTGCTCCAGAACCGCCTTTATTAACCTCGTCCATCTCTTTCGTACCCCCCTCATCCGCACTCCCCTCGTCCGCACCTCCCTCTCCTGCTGGAACGACTATCCCAGTGCAAGAACCTCGAGGCAGTGATGCTATATTATTTACGGCCTCGGTTGAAACAGTTTTCTGCATGTCGGGATTGGCCGTTTTTTGAAGAGCTTGGAGGCCGCTCAGGATGCTGTCGTCTTGGACCTGAACACTAGAGTGCTTCGTTGAACGGAAGGTCAAGTGGCTTTCGCAAAACTGGTCGGGAGAGGCTGCATCGCTTGGGTTAGAACGGCCATCCAAGATAGTTTGGAGCTCGTCTGCGTCCCAACCACTGAGGTAGTCTGCGTGGTACGTAGAGGTACCATCAGAGAAGACATACTCGCCACCTTCATATTTCTTGATTCTGAAGTAGAAATGAACTTCCGGAATCTTGACAGGATGGCTCTCGGGACAGTCTGCATCAAATCTTCCTTCTTCGACATCATAGCTAACGTGGGATGTCATGTCTTCAGAGGTCAGGTCGACACCGTTCCAACACGTGGGAAACACCAATTTAACTTCCATCTCACTGCAAGCATTCGAGGGAAAGAAAGAATCGTCCGAGGAGCTGCAGTCGGCGCGCTTGCATTCACTTGGGCCATCGCAAACAGCTTCCGCAGGAGCCTTTTCATTGGAGCCGTAAGGATCATATTAAAGCCGTTTGGGAATGCCCTAGCTTGCCCCGTCTCCCACACGTAATAAGAACTCCCAAACCATATGGATGCAGCGTAATATACACCACTTATCTTTTCGTGCATGTATACTGTGGGTTGCCAGTAGAGACTCATATTTTCTTCTGTGTTGCCAGAGTTCTCAGGCGCTGCCCGAATTGTTTCATATGTAGTCTCCGGCCTGACTGTGACCTTCGCGCCGTAAAATGTATGGACTTGGTCGCTCAAACATGTTGGGTTCAAGAGTGGGTCAGTGCGTGCTGACCCAAACGGTAGAAAATCCATTTTGATAGATGTTGACTCGATTGACACCCATGATATACCAGTAGCGAGCAGGATCTGGAATAGAATAGAGTCGATAACTTGCATATTGGAGGTTGGGGGGTAAATTTATGACTTTCGAGCCTTTCTGGATCTCTCTTATCTTCCTTTGAGTTACAGCCAGTTTGCTGAAAACCACATCAAGAGCCAGTATGATGGCTGTTTCGCATCTCTTCTTACTCTATCTCGGTCTAATGCTGGGCTCTTTACCCACTTCATTGGCTGGTAATTACGTGACAAACGTTTACAAATACACTGGCTGTGTAGGAACCTGTGGGAACTCTCGATGCCCTTCTGGACATCGAATATACAGTGGTACATGGTATCAGCTGGGGATCACCGACTCGTATGGTAAGTGTCAATCAGGGTCGAGGATGGAAACATTTTGGATAGGGGGGAGTCGATATAAGTTCAAACCGCTTCTTTTACCATTATAGCTAACTGTTCTCGCCCTCGACAACTTACAGGGACTTCATATGATACGTGCTGGTGGCCAAACGAAGAAAAATGCCAGTGTTACGCGTGTAATGTAGGTCATTTTGACTCTGCGAGTGACTGCACGCAATGCCCTGGAGGTTCGATCCAGGCTTCTTTAGCACAGACCTCTTGTTCCCCTTGTGAAACTGGCTACATTAGCAATGCCGCCCGAACAGAATGCACGCAGTGTGGGGTAGGAAGGTACTCCGCCTTTACCAGTTGTGATGCGTGCGTTCCAGGGACGTACAGCTCTGCGGGTTCGGGGATCTGTTCTATTTGTCAGGCGGGAACCTATTCAGGAGACGCTGCATCTTCGTGCACGAGCTGCACGGCTGGAAAGTACACCTTGGATATGACAGTCACTGAATGTGCCCCATGTGCTGCTGGAAGGTATGCTTCTGAGGATGGGGCTGGGGCTTGTCCTCCGTGCTCAGCAGGTAAGGAAGTATAAGGCGTGCGAAGGGAGTCGCTGCGGCTAACCCCTCTGCTTTTCGCTTTGATCCTCCCCTTCGCTCTGATCGTCCCAGGAACATTCAGCGCCGAGGGCGCTACGCAATGTTCGATCTGTGAAGCTGGAAAGTACACTCTCGGAGCATCGAGCACTTGCAATGATTTTTCTGCGGGAACCTACTCCAGCGGTGGGGCTGCTGTTTGTACCCCTTGTGGAGCCGGAACATTCAGCGACGCGTCGGCCTCGTCCTGCTACAGTTGTCAGCCTGGAAAATATCGCCTGGCCTCCAGCGAAGGATGTCAGAACTGTGCTGCTGGAAGGTACATTGGCACGGAGGGGGCTTCTATGTGCTCTCTGTGCTCCTTGGGTAAATCCTCGAGCGAGGGCGCAACAGCCTGCACTGATTGCGTTGTCGGAAAATACAGCAGAGGGGGACTGGCGACTCCTTGTAACGATTGTGAGGCTGGAAAGTACATTAACGAAGAAGGGGGCGTAACGTGCACGCGCTGCCAGAGGGGGGCCTATAGCTCCGGGGGTGCTTCGACGTGTTCTGATTGTCCGGCAGACCATTGGAGCGTTGTTGGCTCTCCAAGTTGTTATACAAAGGCGACGGGCTTTGAGACGTGCCCCGAGCACCCCGTCTCAACACACGTTGTGGACAACGAGTGCAACTACATGTTTGAAGGCAGCTGGGATGAGGTTTCAGAGGGTGGAGCTTCTAGCTTCGGAAACACCTGCGCAGCCCTCACCATGTGCGAGCATGAAAGTAGTGAGTTGGAGGATGATTACTATCTAATGTGCGCCGAATGCGCAGAAGGCAAAGTTGTTCTGGGTTACAACACGGAGGTGAGGGGCGAGTGTGACGCAATGGGAAGGTTCCCTGTGGCGTGTGTCGATCCAGCAACCTTTTCGACCTGTCCTAACGGCGAAAACATCGACGATGATTGCAAGTATTACAAAAATGGAAATTGGGAGAGTGTGGATGCCGGTGAGGCATCTCCTTTCAACGTTGGGGAAAACAACGATTGCGTTGCGTACGCCCCTTGCTCCACCCAATACGGCACGGTGAGCAGGCTATACCACTTTTCCTGCACACAATGTGCTGATGGGCTTTTTTCCTTCCTTGATACTTCTGGAGACTCTTCTGATGACGTACCAAGCACCTGCCACGGCAAAAAAATTAGTGAGTGCTACTCGGTTACAAAGTATGCTACCTGTCCAGACCAGTTAGGACTTGATGGGCAGAGCAGCGCTACCCTCAACAACCTCGCGCAATGCACGTACATCGCGAAGGAAGGAGTTGGGGGTGTCGTTAGGGGCAATCAGGCTTCACCCTACATATCATCCTGTTCACAATACGAGCTAGTTTCCACCTCCAGGCAGGATACCCTCACGCAATATGGTTACGCGTACGACTACACGATAGCTTGCAAGAGCTGTAACGAAGGTCTAGTTGCGGGAGACTACATGGCAGTTGGTGGACAGGAGTACATTGGTAGCTGTTACACTCCGCCAAGCGCGGGTACTGGAGGGGACTTCTCTGTTTGTAATACAGGGGGTGACAACCATGGGAAAGATGTCGTCTGCAAGTACCTGAATGGCAGCGACGTGGCGACTGCTTCCTGGGCGGAGGTCTCTTGGGGGGAAGAGGCCCCTAAGGACTTGCGGACCGGTTGCAGCTTGTGGGAGCTGTGCACGCATGAGACAGA
>Ga0115006_10001378_pt1 | contig 15054 bp, 18 predicted proteins | sample ArcOceMetagenome_3_FD_88943 | JGI IMG/M metagenome (GOLD analysis project Ga0115006, IMG submission 88943) | Marine eukaryotic phytoplankton communities from Arctic Ocean - Arctic Ocean- Svalbard ARC20M Metagenome | ecosystem: Environmental > Aquatic > Marine > Oceanic | place: Arctic Ocean...
ACCCTCAGGCTCATTCCTATCGTCCCCTGCCGTCCTGTCATCCCAATCGTCCTCTGCGGTCACGTTGTGAACAGTACCACCTCCATGGCTCGCAGCAGGGTCGTTGAACAGGATGGAGGAACTCATACCTCCTGCAATTTCACGAATGGTTCAGTACATGGCACTGCATGAGAAGGGGTGAGGCAATTGCTGAGACCTCAGAGACTGGAGCCCAATCTAATGCAGATGCAGCCTCCCTATTCACATTCATACGGCACCTCACTACACATCAACTTCTGACCCTTGCATCCACACCTGTCAAGGAGCCGCCGAGAAGCGACCCCCCGAGCGACAACCCCGTGGCGGTAGGTGTGGTAAAGTGTGGTGGACTTGGCGTGCCTTCAATCTTAGGCAGACGCGCAGGAGGTATAATACTTCCTCTGCCTCTACCTCTTCCAACAGCCCCAGCACCCAGTGTTGGAGTTCCCTTGTCAGCGCTGAACTTCGCTCGCCGTTTGAAGTCGCTCTCTCCCTGTGGGGCGCTTACTCTCAGTCGGACAGAACAAAAACTCATGCTTGAACACGTGAACAACGCGAACAACGCGAATTAGAGACTACTGTACAAATACAATCAAACGCACGTACATTCTTGAGGCAGTCTTTGTTTATGACCTGATTTCCGCTCTCATCTTCCTCTTTGATTTCATCTTCTGTGCTGGCCTGCTCTCCACCTGGACCGTCGGCTTTTCGTGCAAACGTTTCCTGCCGTCGTTGTTTCCTCTCCCTTTGCAACTCGAGAAAGGTCTTTGGCAGATTATTTGATTTTGTCGGCTCCAAATCTACTGGCTCAATCACGTGAACACCATTTGCATATTCTGTCACCTTGACATCGTCTGCATCTGGTTCCCGCTCTGCATCTTCTTCCGTTGATTCGATATCTGACTCTGCCTCTTCGTGTGCCCTTCATGTATGCACGTATAAATGGAATTTTGTATGCAGGGTATGTGTCAATCTGTGTGTATGGTCGACCTGCAGAGCGCAGTCGCGCTTATACACAAATTGGGTGTGGAGGTGTCTTTGCAAAGAGAGAAACACTGCTGAGGCAGCACGGGCAGTACTGGCCACGGTGGCATTTTGTGTTCATTCAGAGTTTTAAACCAAGAAAAATGGTCAGGTACCTTGCTTGAGGAAGTGGCGAGCCCATCAACCAGCGACCTGCACGAAACATGCTCATGATCCAAGTAGGTCGTGGCACACAGACACAGCTGCATAAACCAATGAAGATGCACAATCATGCACACTCTGACTCTGTCACTCTGTTATGCACAAATATGTCCCTGAACGTGAATCTGCGCTCACCAATGCTGCTTGCAGGACTGTTAGACAACCAGCCCTTCTTTTTGCGATCAAAACTTTTTGCTTTCGCCATTCCGATTTTCTTGTCGCATCCGAAGAGCACCTAAGGATTCAAAAGCATGTCTCAGTTGCAAACGTTCGAATTGAGGGCAGCAATGCAATAATGCAATATGACAAAGGGCAAGTGGGTACGAGAAGCTAGAAATTTCAACACTTATGCATACAGCTTCTATTCGCGTATGCATGAAAGTGCGTGAATGCGTTTGTCAACGCATACCGCATGTACGTTATTGGCGAATTCAGGATTGGTGATGTAGATCGATTCAGGATGCTCCGCAAATTCAAGGTACAGCGAACACAGCCAAGTCTGCGTCGATGCAGATTCAGCTTGATACATCATCATACATTTGCCCATCATCACGTAATTTCCCACAAACTTCTTATGATTATAGCAATATGAGTTGCATTCGTATTCGTATTCGTATTCGTATTCGTATTCGTATTCGTATTCGTGTTCGTGTTCATATTCATATTTGTAAAATGAGTAGTAGTAGCAGCAGTAGTATTAACTGTAGTTTTCCGTGGAAAACATGCGTGCACACGCACAATTGCACGCATATACACGTTACACGTACCTCAGCGGCTTCCATGCCCCAATTACCAGCAGCACAAGCCGTAACTAAGCACATGTGCCCAATCTGAATCGTCGTGGTAACTGGAAACTGAAACATTTCGACGAGAATACTGCCTACTACACTTGCAGCACTGGCCACAAGCAGATAGCTGTGCAAATACATTCGATGCAAGAGCAGGCAAAGACACCAATCTCAATCCGCTGCCGGCGATTACAAATCAAAACAGTACGGCAACCCCGTCGACAAAACATATGCATACTGGACAAGAAATGGCCCAAGCTGTTGGTTGTGCACCACACACAGTCTACCTGGACATGCGAGCACCAAACAGAACATCGTCGTTGATGACATAATCCATGCCTGTCCTTTTGTACATGTCGAACGCCTTTCTCGAGCTAGCCCACACAAATGCAAGGCACAAAACAAGAGCAATTCAGCTGGTCAGGTGGTGGCAAAATCCACGTACACTCCTTCAACGCGAGAGCCAAGTGCAGGCGGCGAGATACAGACCTTTTTATCATGTTGATGCCAGTGTTCTCCATATAGCAGATACCGTGGCTACTGAAATTGTACAGAAGGGGATGAAAAACAGTAACGCCTAGTGATCCTACATTGTGGAGGAGCCCTCTACGCTTCGTGCTGTTTTGTTTGCATGAAATCAACTTAAGTGTCAGCGTACTGTTGTGGCATACGCGTGCATACGTTGGAAACTTTTCATCTTAATCCATGACGGCACACAGGCCGTATGTATGTGTGGGAGTGAGTGAGTGTGTGCGCGTGCGTGCGTGCGTGCGTGCGTGCGTGCGTGCGTGCGTGCGTATGTATGTATGTTTTGATGACCTACAGCGACGTAGGGCCTCGCAAAAAGCGCGGATCATGGACACAAATATCATGACGTGCCCCGACATGAAGACCGAGGGTAGTTGATTCTTGAGCCGATCATTCAACTGTTCGTGTACGGACGCACGCAACCACATTGCCACGCGTATATATGTGTGTGGATGTGTGCAAGCACGATGTCACAGGCAACCGCATGTGCGAAGTGCGTGCACATGCAAACAGAGCACACGTAAATGTACGCTCACACGCACAAACATTAGCACTTTATCTGCATGCTCTGCTAGCCTGCCACCGGCAGGTGCTGTACTCAGCATAGTGCAAAATACACACCACACATATGAGTTGCATACCTGCTTGTTGTTACGAAGTTTTATGGGCATGCCGTATCTTGCCGACAGCATAACACTGTTACACACAGACAAGTCAAACTTTCAACAACACGCAGGTACGAGGATTTGCTGCTTAAGCACAAAATTGGGTGTTGACTGCGGACAAAGATACGCAAGGAGACAGATAGACATAAAGACAAGCCAACACCAAGGCAGGTGCAGGGGCAGGCATCGGCACAGGCACAGGCACAGGACCTAGCAGTGACGCCTGACGTCGTTATTTGCATGGATGCTTTCACCTGTGCGGACACAGTCACTTCAGAACTACATCTAATTCTTGAAGTCACTTTCCGGTGCAAGAATCATATTTTCTGAGTGGACAGACTGAGAGGCAGGGAGAGTAACATCTGTATCAAATTAAATGAAGTGGAGAGACACGAGGAATGTCTGCTTTTGCGAAGAAATGCTTCGCACATCCTCTGTCACCGTTGTGTAAAAGAAATGAAAAATCTGGAGGGGGGGTGAAGCGTGCGGCTTTGGGAATTTGAGCGGGGACAGTCGGGCCCCCGGGTGTCTTTGCTTGAGCCCAAGAGAGACATGACTTTCCCTGTCTGTCCCCGCTTGAGCCCAAGGCCAGTTCATCGGATGAATTACCTTCACGCTAGCGTGAAGCGAAGCAGAACGCATGCGCCAATCCAACCGCGAAGGGTCTATAATAGGAAAATAGGAATATAGTGAGGCGGAGGGGGAGCACCATCTGCGAAAACATGTAGAGATTGTACACCATGTACACTCGCCCACATTTCCTGCCCAGGGTTCGTTGTACTTTAGCGCCGCAGATTTGTGATTGCGCTCGCGTATGTCGGCGCAGCTTGTGTGTAGGCGTGTGCAATTTGTGTATGTCTGCGCGTGCACACGTATCTGCGCATGGTCACACGTCTACTTGTGTACGCAGACCTGAGAAAATCTTCGGAGACAGATTGAGCCCCTTTTTTCACCCACTTCGGCAATCCCTTCGACACCATATTCTTCATACTGCATATGTGGCGTCACGGAAAACACCATGTATGATAATCACAAGTGTGCGACAACGAATACGCGCACGAGAGAGACCGCGCGCGAGTGATAAAAAAGGTACGATTTGTTTTGTCTGGTGGGTCCTTACTTAGAGCTGTCGGCCGCGCCTGTCGTGTTGGTAGCGTCCAGAGGCCCTACAGACATGTGTGTGTGTTTGTGTTTGTGTATGTGTATGTGTGTGTGTGCACGCGCGCGCGCGCGCGCGAGTTCTTTGGAACCGAAAGTCGCGTGTAATCCACTTGCCTTCGAGCATGAATGCGCTGTGTGCCTAACAATACAGTCCATCTGGGATCATGCCGAATCACGAGTTCGCCCTCACCCCATTTTGCAGAGGCGCGGCATCTTTCCTACCCACTTGATCACGCAACGGCGTGAACACCCCCCCCACTCCCCCAACTCCAACGTACACACACCTAAGTCCACGAGCTGAATGTAGCACATATTCCAAACGGCAATGTAAATTCCGAGCACAATCGCATGGAAAAGTGCCCTGACAGCAGTACCGACAGAAGTTTCAGTACCCGCTGTCAGCAGTTCTCATGCGACCAAAGTGCGTTTGTGCGGGTTATGTTTGATTTACCGAATCAGCACAGAACGAACTCGAGATACTGCGTCACCACCTGCATACACATGTGAGCGCACGTGTACGAACAGTCGAGGATTTTTTCCGTGTGTTACCCCAATGTTGATGATGGATGTGTTCATGTGCGCGAGTGCATGAGACAGATCCACAGCGCATGTGTGTGCGCGTCCGCGCTTGCGCGTGCGCGGCAACAGGGAGGGGGAAAAACCTGCGGCAAACGCGACACCGGCGAAACTGTGCGAATCAGAGACGATGGGAGGGAGGGTGGCGAGGGTCGAGAGGTAGAAGAGGATGGGGTGGGATAGAGCGCGTCAGCTGAAGTAATAACGTAAAATTGTGACATAAATCCACGCATGAACAAAGATGCAAATCTACCGAAGTTGAAGGAGATAGATGGAAAGAGGAGAGCAGGGCAGAGAGATTGGGTGACTGGGAGACAATGGCAGCAGGACACAGACCTCAGACGGCGTCTTACGAGGGCAAAGTACAGAAAGACCAAGGCCGCACATCCCGCAAACTGGATCCTCGCATAATGTTAGCTATACAGCAATCTCCATAATACGATGGTTGAAGAAGTGAGGTTGAGAACTTCACGCAAACTGAACGATTGTCTTGCAAAAGGAACTGAAATGGCCGATTTTACCCAAATTTGCATGCATGCATGATGGGAAGCGCACGCCCGCACACACAAACACCTGAATCGCTTGAGAAAAGTCATCATGTAGTGGCCCATAAATCATCAAAGACCAGGCAGATCCTGAAAACCAAGGTGCACAGTTAGTGAGTTTAAAAGAGCATGCTTTGCGACGATCTTCTCCCACGTAATTGTCTTGAGCACACAGCAGTGTCACATTTATGCTCACCCCCGGCGAGCCCCGCGACTGCTAGCAACATTCCCGTTCGCGGCGCCATGAGGATTCTGATGTACTTGTTGCGCGAGGTGAAGAGGCAGAGAAGGCCCAGTGCGGTGACACAGCCCATTGTGAAAGTGGGGATCAAGAAGAGCGCGGTGGGTGCAGGATTCGAGTTGTAGTAGTACCTGCGTGTTTGTTGCGTGAATGCGCTCAGCAGCTGAAAGGGTCACAGTCTCTAGAGGACGTGATTTACGGAACACTCTCACACTGGCATGGCATTCGCGACTGGATGCAATGTTGGCCGTACCCTGACATCCAGAGGAAGAGCAGAATGAGGTAATGGCACGCAACGAAGAAGAGTGTGAACCACGCAGCTCCCGGTAGCGCCTGCAGAAAGTTCCAGAGTCAGAAAGGGGAATTTTCTGCCAGCATAAGCGCGTGTGTGGGCTGACAAGGCTGCGAAACAGCGACAGCATGCACAGACGAACGAGCACCAACAAGATGGCGCAGAGGGCAAGACCTTTGGGTCATCAATGACGACAGTTTTCTTGCGGCTGCGAATCTGCAGCGGCGTACCGGGGGATTGCGGTATTGTTGTGGGCCGCGCAAGCGATCTGCAAGACACACGGGCGCGACAGTGAGAGGAAGCGCTGCGGCGCTGAATCGGCACGTGCCCTGCATTCCCACAGACGCATCGACACGAGGCGCACCGGTCATGCGTTGTTGCCAGCGGCGAATGGCCATCGGGAGGAGACACTTGCGGAACCGACGGATGCCGGGTGCCCCCCATAGGCGACCGAATGGCCAGGGGGGAGCCGATTTCCGAGTCTGGATGGCAGGCACACGCGGCGTGAGCAGCGAGGCAGGCGCCGGGCCGCGAGCTCGGCGCTCGGCGCGCGGCCTCCAGTGCCACCCCCCGGCTGCGCAGGCGCAGCACGCACGCGTCGCAAGCATGCGCACTGTCCCACTTTTACCGATCGGTGACGTCGGCGAGAGGAGGGGCGGCGGCCGGCGGCGCCGCACGGCGGGCGTTGGAGGTTCGGGGCTGTCGTGAGCCGGCTCGTCGGTGTCAAAGCTAAAGGAGATGGACCGCTTGATCTTTGGCCGGGTAGGACTCGTGCCTGGCTCGCCCTGCGCATCCGCATCGCCCCCAGCGTCGGTGCCCCCGGGCGTGGGGCCCGTCTCCATGTGGGCAGGCCGGGCCGTTTGGACGGGCGCCCTTCGAAGTTCGTTCGTGAGCCTGAGTTCGCGGCGGTCTTCCAGCAGACTGCATCTCACCGAGCATCACACACACCCGCCCCGGCCGGCAGGGCGCGCGGGCCGGTGCGCCCGACTGGCGGACAGCACCGCTGTCACAAGTGTGGATTCCGCCGATGCATCGGCCGGGCAGGCGCCCGCGGCGATGGCGCGATGGCGCGGGCGCAGCTCGGCATGCAACAAGGCCTGCCGGCGAGTCTCGACAGGCAGAAGCACCCGCCCGCGGTCGGGAGCCCAGCGCACAGCGACGCGCGGTTCGACGGCTGCCCGCTCTCGGCGCGCCCTGCGCCCACGCCAAAGTTCCCGGCCACGCTCGGCGATAACATGCTTGCGGGCTCGTACACGGAGCGCCTCGGCGAGCGCGGCCCGCGAAGGGCGCTGGCGCTGGACAAGTGCAACGTCCCTTCCAGCAGAGGCCCTGCCGCCTTTGCCCGCAAGGACCGCGTCCGCGCAGAGCACCGCCGCTGGCCGATTTCAGAATGTCAGCGTGGTGTCGGTCTGGGCTGTGGGATAACGGTGGACGGTGCGGCGCATCGGGCGTGGGTCAGAGAGTGTGTCCCATCGCTGCGCTGCGCCTGGACGATAACGGGATTGGAGACAGCGGGCCGGAGGGGCCGGGCGGGTCACTGGCTGTCAGCAGCGACCCCACTTGCCTGCGTCTCAGCTCCTGCGAGATCACGGCGACAAGCGGAGGGCGTGGGTGAGCGCGCCTTGACGTGGAAGGGGGTCGACCTCGGCAGCGTGGCATTGCAAGTGTGCGTCGGCTGCAACAGCAGCTAGGAGTGTTTGCTGCGCTCGGCCTGATGTGTGCCGCCGGGATGCAGAGGATAGCAGTCGCGGTGCGCAAGGCGGAGCGGCGCAGACGTGCTCAACAAGCGCGAACGAGATCTGTGAGGGCATCGAGGCCGTAAAGCCCTGCGCAACTTGCTGCGCAGTGATGATCGAGCACTGCACGTTGCGCTGGCTCGTGCTATTGCAAGAGCAACTCAACTCAGAAACTGAGTGGCAGCTGCCGGCGACTGGGCAGGCGTTGTGGACGCCAGCGACACGCCATGACCGAGCTGAGGCATGTGATAGTTGCCATATATGCGCCATCGACGCGGACCGGACACGCGGGGCGGGGCACTCGATGAGGTCGTCACACGAACTGCGCCTCATGCTCGCACACCGTAACCATCGCGCATGCGCAGCGAAAGAGCTATGGTTGGCCCTCGCACGCGCGTGCGCGAGCGAGAAACTTTAGTGGGATACAATGTCCATGACGGGAGGTCCTGAGCGCGGTCCGATGACAGACATTGCATTGCCATTCGTCTTGTAAGAAAACACATTCTGTAGGAAGAGAACACATTCTACAGTGACAGACGTTGCTTCGCCCTATGTAGCCTCCATGGGAGCCTGGGGTTACTAACCCCAGGCTCAAATGGAGGCTCAGGTGGTGAGGGCGTGCGTGCGTATGTGCATGTGCGTGCCTGTGTGCATGTGCGTGCGTGTGCATGTGTGTGCGTGCATGTGCGTGCGTACGTGTGATTCGTGTGGGGAGACACGTGTGCGAGTAAGGCATGCACGCGTGTATGGGTACAGCCACCCCCCCCCCCACACACACACGCAGTGCCTGTGCCTGTGCCTGAAACCCGCTCCCCCATCATACAATCTGTTTGCATGTATCTGTCCCTGTGCCTGTGCCTACGACGATCTGTGTCCGTGACCATGCCCGTGACGTCATCGATGCGCTCAAATAAAAAAATGGCCGAACAATTACGCAAGGCTTCATTAGGCTTCGACGAGGCAGTAGTGATTCACTACTGCCTCGTTCTATTCGATGTCATTGTCTGAAGCAGCTTGGTTCGGGCATTAGGCTTTAGAGGCAGCTTGGTTTGGGGATTAGGATATAGTGATATCGCCGCAGCGGAGCCTGGTCGCCGCCGTCAGGAGACACTACACCTGTCTGCGCGACGCGACGCAGAGCACTGCCGGCCTCTCGGGCGGCGTGACGCCGCTATGAGAAATGCCTGACGGGCGGATTCCAATGACAGCCGAGGTGCAGCGGCTACTGTGGCATCACGGTGGTCGGCGCCATGCAAATTGCAGAGGGCGTGGGCAGGAGTGCGTGCCTCGCAACGCTGGACCGAACATGCAACGGGGTCGGAGACCAGCGCATAGTATATGCTTCTGCAACCTGCGCACAATTGATGCGTTCATCTAGCGCTTAGCCTGTTGCGTTCTGCGGGACTACGGAAGACTGCGTGGCGCATCTGGTGGTGGGCGCAGCGCACGGTCTAGACACAAAAATTTTATTTCTTTTCGAGTTGACATTGGCATCACGACGCACTCAGATGATACATCAAGTGCACAGCAAAGCTCTGCAATAGGCATTCGTCCTCGTCATTTACCCCTTTCGTCATTTACCCCTTGCTTTCCTAAGCTTACACCCGCCATTACCTCCTTCAACGAAGTCCGTGCCTTTCTAGACTTACAACCACCATTACCCCCTCCAACGATTTGCACCTAACTTTTCTAATCTTACACCCGCTATACCCCCCTCCAACGACACGCATGCGCCGCGATCTTATCGTAACACTTATTCCTGTATCTAACCTAGATTCCATGCGACCGCGAGAGGCATGCGGGCGCCCTTTTGTCGTCAGACTCGGTGCGGAAAAGGCGATCCTCAACGTCCTGCGCCGTCATTTCGGCAGGCGCAGGTGTAGGTTTCGCCGCAGACTGCATCAGGGCTTCGAGATCCGACTTCTCCATGCAGCCTCGGATATCTTCGTCGGTGACGCCAAGGACGCGGAGATGCTCTTTCAGGGCCTTGACCGAGCATCCCAACTTGGGCTCAGGCCCTGTGATTTCTTCTGGCACGTCGAAGGCAGATTGCAGCTTGCCCAGCTCCCTGCGGAGCTCTCGCGAGGCCAGATCAGCGCGATATTTGCGAGACGAGAAGCTGCCATTGGGGCTGGATGGACCGGAGGTTCTGTTGTATCCCCCCAGGAGGGGGGACGTGGAGCGCGATCGATCTGAACGTGTTGGACTCGCGCAGACATCGTCAGCCGTGCTTGAAAACAAGCTGTCGCTGCGCATGCGCCAATCAAGGTCGAGGGCCAGGTCAATCTTGGCCTCTTCATCTGCGGAGGATCCCGGGCCAGAGGGCTTCGCCACGCCCAGCACCTGGCCCTTGATGTATGCAAAGCGCTCCGCAAGGATGGATGCCTTGCTCGTCTTGGCTGTGTCTGTTTCAGCGCTGGTGCCGCTACTCGTCTTGGTGTTGTAGACTGAAGAGTCGCGAGAGGCAGTGTCAGTTAGCCCTGAGCTAACAGAGTTGGAAATCAGCGCAATCTTGCGAATAGCGTCGCCGCTGGATGAGCGCTCCAACGTCGCCACGCCAATCTCCTGATCACGCATCATCTCTTCGTTCGAGTTACTGCGGCGCAGACGCACTCCCGGCCCACAAGGCGAACCAGCTTTGGCATTTGAGGTGGCAGCGGCTGAGCAGTCAGCCTCAGTCTCTACCTTGGAGAACTTCGATGGCTCAATATCAGCATCCTTCACCTTGCGCACAGCTCCTTTCCTCGTAGTAATAAAGACAGCGCCCGCCAACGAGGCCACAAAAAGCCCCGCTGCAGTGCATGCTAGCGCGGTCGAGATGGGGGCTGACTTTGGCCCCTGCGCGATGTCGGCCTCGAACGGAAGCGCGGGGGCACCAACGGCGGGAGGCACATAAGTGTCATCAATCGTGACAGCATGACCTGGGTCGGTGGGAGTAAGCGACAACATGCCTGGAATTTCAAGAAACGCCTCCTTGTTGATCACCATGTTGGTTGTGCGAAAGACCACTAGCATCTCGATTTTTGCGACGGTGCTTGCGGCCTTGAGAGAGCGCGATGCACGATGGAGACGCCGCTTGCACCCTGCCATGCTCTCTGCCGGCACGCTAAAGGACGTGACGAGAACGTTTTCGACGTCAGCAGCCCTCTGCATGCTTGCGAGCAACGTTTGGCCAAGCTTCTTCTTCGCTTCATCTTGGGGCAGGCACATGATTTCCTGAGGAAGCTCATATTCTACCTGCACAACATAATCGGACATCAACGGAGCGAAGGGGCTGCACAGTCGTGCGAGTGTGCGGGTGGGCGAAATGGACGGGTCAGGGCGGTGGGTGCACTTTTGAACTAGTTTTCGAGTGAACCTGGAATGTCGTAGATTTGGCCTTGTCGACGCCGAGAGCCGTCACCATTTGCTCGGCCGGGTTGACATTGTATTTAATTTGCGAGCTTGTTGCCGAATCAGGTGATAAGGAGGAGGAAGTTCCTGCTCTCTTCCTTGCCTGCCTCCTTGGTGAGATGGCGAGCATGTCTTTGGTGTGGTGGAAGCCGTCACTTCCGGCGGCCACCAGCGCCCGTCTGCGGGCATAGCCGTCTTCATTGATGTTCACCAACATCACAAGCATGATCCTAGAAGGCAGAATATACTTCTCAGATTCGGGAGACTCTGCATATCTTCTCCCCGGATTGATCCACCACGCGCGCTTGGAACGCGAGTTGAGAGCATACTTGGAGGCAAGAAGGGCAGAATACTGCGTTGCCAGACTGGAGGCCCACGCGCTCGTTGTGCTCAGCATGCGCTGCATGAAGCTTTTGGCCTCCTCTCCATTGTCAGAATTGATCTCCAGTGCACTCAGTCCATGAGTTGCTGTCGACCCAGTGACAAGATTCGACATGCTGCTGGCGCGTTTGAACACATCTCGGCGCGTGAAGCAAGACATATCGGAGGCGTCTTCAGGACACAGATCTGTCAATGCCATCGTTGGGTTGATGTTGGCCCTGGCACTTGAGCCCTATGAGAGATGAAAGACAGTTAGTCTGATTGGCAGGAAAGCGAGACCGAGACAGACATTGACTCTTGAAATTAGTTCTTACCTCACCATCGATGACAGTTTCAAATGCCAGACCATCACGTATCAAGGCATTGACGGCGTCAAATCTGGTCGTGGTTGTCTCTAGGAAATGAAGCGAAACAACATCTTCAAGCTCCAAGAAAAAATTCTTCGCGCGCGGCAGTTCGAAGTATGTATCTGCTCCTTTCAGCACCACTGAAATCAGGCCTGATTGAAGTGAGTTTGACGAGCTATCCGCACTGGCACCAGCATACAGCACGTTCTGCAGAACAGTAAGCTGCGAGTCCAGCTGTCCTTGGGAGGTTGCAGTGCCGATGATGATGTCCACATTCGCGACGTTCAACAGGTCCGTGGACGCACTTTCAGCCTGGCACCAATTCACGTGACCCGCCTGCTCCAAAGGAATGTCAACCATCACAGTAGAGCTGCTGAGCTTTGAATCGGTATCTTCAACAGAGACAACGAACTCCAGGAAGATGGAAGTTCCGGCAACTATATCTTCCGCTCCAAAGAAGTCGAGGCCGAGTGGGAACTGGTATGATACGAAGCCTTCAGCCATCGTCATGGGCTGAGAACACATATCAACGGGTGGGGCACATGTCGCCTGCAGAACACAAACCAAATTCAGTACTTTTGAATCAGCGCGTGTGTGCACCTGTTGAATGCGGACACATCTTACACAAAGCAAAAAAACACAGTTTCCTTGCCTGCGACAAGTCCTCGTAAACTGCGGCCATGCCTGCTTCACCGTAGATGGTAGGCACGTCGGCGGTGTTTGTGTCGCAAGGATAGAACCACTCTCCAACATTGGAAGAAGAGTTGCCTTTTCCGACTCGGACAGAACTGAAGGGGATAAGCTCCCCCCCAGCAGGTGTGTAGCGTGCAGGCATGGTGAAAGACACTTGAATGAATTGGGCGTTTTCATTCGCATGGACGCCATCGGCAATGTGAACGTTGTGCAGGACTGCACAGATTTCAATTTGAGGCACACGTGAGTTTTGGAAATGAAAGCACGCAGAACAAACCGTGGAAATGACAGCATATAGCTTAAAAAAGACCGCGACAAGTGTAAACCTGTGCCAACGTAGTTGAGGAAGGTCTGAGAAAATCCGCCGTTGACGACGACCTGAGCGAAGCTTTTCTTCATGAAAGAGATGGGCGTTTGCGTGTGGTAAGATTGCAGGAACGTCGACCATCCGCCGTCCTCATTGCGCGTCGGCACAAAGCTGGAACAGAGAGAGAGAGAGAGAGAGAGAGAGAGAGTCAAGGCATTTATCTATCTAGCGCGAAGCGTCTTCAGACACACACAGGGACGTAAGAAGGACGCAGACCTGGCCATGCCAATGAACGTGGTGAGGGTGTACTCAACAGAAGCATGACCCTGTATTTGTCCAGCCAGCGTTCGGACTTCCTTTTCGTCCAGTCTCAGCCTTGCAGAGCCTTGCCAGCCGTCTGAGGACTCTTCGATCAAAACAACCTGCAGACCAGAACTCGGATCACTGTGAACGAAATATGTCGTGCTCAATCTTCAAGGCTTCGCCTCGAACTTAAGACAAAGATGCATTCACATGAGCACAGACGCGCATTCTATGCTCAGAGCATCACCTCAGAGAGGGGCATGTCAGCAAACTTGCCCGCCAGGAATCTACCACTATGATCAGGGTGATGCAGTATGCCAGAAGACAGGGGCGAGCTGGGGCATGCGGAGAAGTCTGCTGTCGACATCTCCGTCTGGAAGTTGACGGGCGTACGGTATGATTGCAGCACGTCCTGGAGGCAACACGCATTCGCGCTGCCCGCGCCCATGACTCCACACGGGAAGTTTTTGGGCTCAAACGTTGCGCTAACGTCACCGGGGTACGTTCCTCCGTTCTCCAAGGCGTCGTCGCCGCTTGTTTTCGGAATATAAAGCACCTGCACAAGCATATTTTTCGCATGTGGTCGTTCAACATGCCTACCTTATTGCAAAGTCGGGATGCAATGAGCGCACACGCATGTATGTGTGCAGACGCGCGCCATCCCTCACCGTGATGGCATTTGGCGCGAGGTTATACTTGATATCGATGTTCCAACAGCCAGATGACATGCATGAGGAGTTGAAGGTAATTCCCAGGACCTCGAAGCCAGACGTTGCTTGCGTCTGGCCTTGCGTGTACTGGCGCAGGCCATGGCCTGAGAAGGAGTAGCAAACATATCAGATGGGAATCCACAGGGGCAGTGGATACAAGAAGTCGCATCCAGCAAGAAGAAGGCAGGCGATTGCCATAGCAGCTATCTATGGCTGGCTGTTGCCGCGGCATGTCGCCACGCGGATGCGCACACGAGCGCAGAAGGAAGAAGGACGTGCAAGACGTACCGTCTTTTTTCACGCCCTGATGCGCGGCATTGTTCTTGGCGAAGCTGCGCGTGGGAGTGTCCTTCTGCCACGAGCAAGCGGCCGGGTCGCAGGTAGCGAAAGGCGCGCGCAGGTCAGGCAGCCGCATAGCTGAAAGGGAAAAGCGCTTCGGCACAGACGTGTAAAGAGAAACGCTTCGCGTGAGACCAGCAGGCGCACGCACAAGGGGCGTCAGGGCGAGGACACATTGTACCACCTGGACGTGATGGCCGTGGCGCGCTGACGCCGCGGCGAAAGCAGCAGAAAGAAGGACAACGAGGGCAAATGAGCGCGCCATCCTGTCCCCAGCTCACAGCCACGCAGCCCCCAGCAGCCCCCGGCAGCGGCGGCCTTCGCGGCTGCGTCGACCGGGTCCGCGCCGCGCGTTCAACGCACTTTCGGGGCCGGGTCAAGATGCGTTCTCTTGGGGGCCGCCGGGTTGCGACGTTGCCGCGGAAAGATCTCTAGAATGACGCTCAGAACTACCAAAGGGAACTGAATTCGCGGGAAGTCCTCTGATATCCGTTCCCTTAGAGTGGAAAGCTCTGGTTTTCGACGCCACGGACTCAAAGGACACACATCACCTCAAAAAAGGGGGCATCTTGATATGAATCTCCCGAATCTCCTCCTGATTCACAACCCGAAAAGCCTGTGAATCAGGAGTACCCAGTCACGCCATGGAAACAAAGGGAACATCAACGAAAAGTGGGGCCATTTTGAATGAATCTCGTGAATCTCCTGTGGTTCACAGCCCGAAAAGGTCGAAAAAGGTTGAAAAACGGAGTGTTGCGACCCTCGATGAACCAGCCAAAAAATCCAAAAACGCGGACCTGATTGGTACGGGGGGGACGGCCGTTTGTTGGATAGACCACAAAACCA
>Ga0115006_10001379_pt1 | contig 15041 bp, 15 predicted proteins | sample ArcOceMetagenome_3_FD_88943 | JGI IMG/M metagenome (GOLD analysis project Ga0115006, IMG submission 88943) | Marine eukaryotic phytoplankton communities from Arctic Ocean - Arctic Ocean- Svalbard ARC20M Metagenome | ecosystem: Environmental > Aquatic > Marine > Oceanic | place: Arctic Ocean...
CAAGTGCCAATACGTGCGTGCTCAGCTGCATGTCATTTCGTGCGTACAGAGGACGCTCGCGCGTGCGCGCGCACACACATATTCACAAGTACACTCGCACGCACATATACACAATCACCCGCAAACGCACGCGCATACATACCGCAGCAGCAGACGTCCCCAAAGCGGTCCATGGCCAGCATCCGCCGCAGCCGCAGGGCAGCGGGAGCACTGATGCTTATGCCAGCGCTCATTGAAGATGAGGACACTGAGGATCCCGCTCATGGTAGTCTTGGCGATGCTGGCATAGAACTTGTACATGGGGAGGGAGAAGAGGACGGGGAGCAGGAGGAGGAAGAGGGCGTAAAGCAAGACGGAGATGTCGTTGGGAATGGTGGGAAGGAGGAGGAGGAGATGGATGAGGAGGAGGACCAAGGAGTTTCGCACACAGCGGCAGAGGGATGGGATTTCAGTGGCGATGAGTGGGCCGTGATTCAAGAGGAGAGGAGGAAGCAGTGGGAACAAAGCCAGGTACCCCACCCCGATCCCCAAACCCTGAACCCCATGTAAACAGCTGAAACCGAGGGCGCCCACCGTAAAACAGCAGACGGTTACAAATCCTTCGCAACCCTCTTCAACTTCAAGCGACCTTTCGTTACCGTCGTTGTCTGCCTCTGACGTTTGGCAGCCGTCATCACCGGCCTCCAGGAGGCAGCAGTTCATCATCGACATGATGGCGCAGGATGATGAATTCGCCCAGCCCAGCGCACAGGAAGTGGAGAAGGCAGCCGAGGCTTTCCACGAGACAAAGCCGTGTGAGGATGCAAGACAGGACCAAGGGCTGGAGGACACGCCCTTGGCGGCAAGCATAAGCGCACGCATGTTGGGGGCTGGGGATGACGAGGACCAGGACGAGGAGGGCGGAAGTCAATCTCCTTCGCAAGTGACGCCAGCTTTTAACCTTCCTGCATACTCGCCCTCTGCGCAACCCGCTACTGAAGCAGTACAAGACAATTGGGACGACGAACCTCTTGCGCCACTGCCAGGATATGTTGCTCGTCCCTCTAATTCCTCCTGTCTCACAACAGTCAGCAGCAGCAGCAGACCCGTGTATCAGGACGATGCAGAATCGCGGTTGGACCAGTCGTTGGAAAACATGGAGATCATGCGGATTCAGACACAGGCAGAAAGGGAGGCGCGGGAGGAGATAGACCTGTTGAAAGCTGAATGCGAACGCAGCGCCAGCGCGGCGGGGCGAGCGCAGGCAGACGCTGAAAAACTGTTGACTCGCCTGGAGCTTGAGGAGCAGGATTGCCGCAAGGCACTCCACGAGCTGGCGGTGGATCTCATGCCTTCTTCAGAGGATGACAACTTGGAGCACCGCCCGCAGGCTTGCAAGGGCGAGCAAGTAGACGCAGAGGATAACTGCGACGCCGAGATCTTTGCAGGGGTCCAGCACGGCGGCGTCTTGTTTGGGAGGACTGTTTAAAGCACATGATGCTCGCACCAGTGCACAGCGTCCTATTGCAGAAGGTGATGGGCATGTCCGGGGCGGGATGTGGGCCCGGGTGAGATGTTGGCTTTGTGTTCTTTGTGGGTGTTGTTTCCCTGAAGAAAAAAAAAATTTGTTGCTAGAGACATTTGTACCAAACGGTAATTTTTACAATTCTGTCCCATACTGTAAAAAAAAACCGAAAGCCCATAGGCGGGTGGGACTCGCGGGGCTTCAAAAAGCAGCAAGGCCAGCGCAGTTGCCCCAGAGCACCATCCACGTGCCTTGCACACGCACCTTCCGCGATCGTGCCGTAGGAGCCCGAGTGTGTGCAGTAGCATCGCGGCCCTACCTAGCCCAGAGTCTCTTCACGCACGCGCTTTTGGGCTTCGGAGGGCACGCACCGCAGGATGCCGGCGCATGTCTACATCCGGAATGAGCTGGTCGCTGCTGTGAACCACGTCATAGGTATCACTACTAGGTCAGGCAGATGATAGCTCTGGCAAGCTCTGGCTACAATCCAACGCGCAGAAGCGTGCAATGCGTGATGAACCGCGCATTGGTTAGTATCGTCGCGAGCGCGTGCCCGCGAGCGCGTGCCCGCGAGCGCGTGTTACGGCATGGCGAACGAAAAAAATGCTGTGTCGCAGACGTGGGACGCACGCAAAAGCCCTGCTACAGGCCGACCTCCGTCGCAAGCACATGCTTGCGGATACAAGGCCACCAGGCTTGGACACGGTAAAGGTCAAACAGTGTCTAGACCCACAAATTTGGTCGGCGCTCTGCGCATGAGCATGGGGTTGCGCGGCGCGCGCGCACACTCACAGCTCTCACCACAGCATTCGCGCTCGCGCAGCAGCGCAGGGAGCCAGCACCAATCCAGCTGGCAACTGACAGCGCTCGACAGATAGCTTGGACCATCGCTCTGTACGTGCGCACTTCACTCTGTTTGCGCGTCCGACATGACTGCCAGCAGCACAGGACATAGCGTGCGCGAGTGGAGGGGGACGATTGGTATATGTGCTAACAGGTGCCATGAGCCGCGGCCAGTATGTGCAAGTGTGCCCTCCACGCACTATTCAGCGGGGAAGAGGATGGGACGCGATGGGAGAGGAGGGAGAGTTGGGAATGGGGGGTTGGGAGGAGGGATTGGGCGCGGTTTGTTTGGTGGCCGGCGGCGCGGGGATGGACCGGAATTCTTCGCCAGTGCTTATCATCCTTTATTTTTTGTTCGTGCGCATCCTAATAATAAAAGCATGCTGAACGAACCTGTCTCACACGAAAGAGGATCATCCCTGGCTGTGTCCTGTTGTTGCCGTGTGCGGGCTTGCCGTGTGCGTGCGTGCACCATGCATGAACTATCACCGTGTTGCGCCCTGGAAACCCCCGTTATGGACATTGTTTCCTAATAAACTCTCCAAGTGTAGCAGCGCTCACACACACGAGCACTCACAGTACCATATATCTAAAACTCCTGCGCGTGTGTTTGCGTGTGTATCTGTCTGCGTTTGCACGTCTCCCTCCCGTCCCTCCCTCTCCGTTCTGCACACGCGCCCGTCCCTCCCTCTCCGTTCTGCACACGCGCTTCATATGCGTCGCCGTGGCCGCTGCGACTGCGCCAGGCCACACACGGCCCGCACAGCTGGCACGTCGGCAACACATAGTCTCCTCACATACCACTCGCAACCTTGAATGCAACACTCTCACTGCCTGCGTGCCTGCAGTAGCCACCCCGCTCCGGCAATGATGCCGGCCCCCGTCTCACCGTCAGGGCGTCTCTGTCGTGTTTGGTCGGATTTGTTTCACCAGCTGCCGCGAAGCGAGGCGGGGAGCGGTGGTGGGCGGAGGGGCGAAGCTGGCAACCGCTACTTCAGGGACAGGGACAGCGCACGCAAGGGCTCTGACAGGGTCTCGTGCTGCACTGCCCACCCCGAGCTTTTCCGCCGGCCAGATTGCGCGTCCAGCACAGGGGAGGGCGGTGCTGGGTGAGAGCCGTTCGCGGGAGAGAGCGGCACCCCGAGCGGCTGGAGCGCGTCTAGGGCGCGGGCGAGCCGCGGTGCGCTCCATTGCTGAGAGGCCGTGCCCGGGCCGGACCACGCGCGGGTCGGGGTCGAGCACGGCGCCTGCATCCCTTCGCCTCGCCCAGCGCCGATGCCCAATGCGGGGGGGCCCCGTGTGGACCGAGTTCGCGCAACTCCAGAAATACATATCGGGCAAAAGTGCGTTCATCGGCCAAAAAATCAGCATCGATGAATTTGGACGTCGGCACTTTTGTACCACAAAAGCGTTCCTTTTGTACCACCAAAGCGATGTGTAATGTATTTTGTTCCCGATTTGCCGATTTGTTTCGATGTCTCTGCCAATCTGGTCAAAACCCACAAACTCGCAAAATGTCGTTGACTCGGTACGAGCTGTACCGCCGGGAAACTTCCGGCCGGCGGCGCGTGTGCGGGCGCGCAGCTGCCGTCTTGCGCGCTGCGGGCGCTCTGAGACGCGGGGGGCGGTGCGCCCCACCCGGCGCGCGCGGTTACCGCAGCAGATTCGGGCGCCCGGCGGGGGGGGCGGGGGCCATGGCGACGGTGGCGGCCCTGCAGGCTACGGACGAGCGAGGGCGGAGCCCCACGCCAGACTATGAGGAATTTCAGGACATCCCAGAGGTGCCAGAGGAGTACGAGGACATCCCCGTGTTCTCGCATGAGAAAACGCCGGAGCCCGCGGAGGAGCCCGCGGGCTCCGCGACCCCGGCAGCGGTTGCGCCGCAGAGCGCCGACGTCGACGCCTCACGCAAAACGTGCGGCGCCATTTCTTCGCCGCCAGCAAAGGAAGTACGCGACGAAAACTTTAACGTCAACAGGGACGAGCCTGATTTTTGCGACCCAGACGGGCCTGAGTGTATGCACTCGAGTGTCGGTGTCAAGGCTCTGCGGGAGAAGCTCAACAAGATGGCGGGCGACTCGCCCAAACGCAATTGCACTCCGAGCAAAGTCCAAGGCGCAAAGACGCCAGTTGCGACACGGGAGGTGAGGACCCACGAAAAGCCGACAGCGCCCAGGACGTCGGTCCATGCGACGAAGGATGATCAGACGAAGGATGATCAGCCACAGTGCGCCGTTGAGGGCGCCGATGAACCGACATTTCCGACGACCCCGATTCAGCAAAACTTCGAGAAGCTGGTAGCGCAGGAGACAGACCCCGCTTCTGCAGATGCGATTAGCGGGCTACAAATGAGCAGTGAACACTGTTCTCTTGAAGAGGGGGAGGATGGAAAGTCAACATCAGGCGAGGAGAACCAAGGAGCTTTAGACCTGCAGGGGGAGGTTTGCCTGCAGGTGTGCGACTCTCCTGAGGCACCCGCCGCGATTGACGGTGAGGACAGAGAGCATGAAGAGTTCTCACAGTATCAGGATGGAGCTGTCGATGCTGCGCCAGCACAGTCGCTTTCCACAGTCGTCAAGGTGATCTCCGAGGGAAGTTTTGACAGCCAGGCGCTGACGCCCAACGACCACGCACGTGCTACAATTGCAGCTATGAAAGCGAAGTGCACTGCACGGATGCCCGCCCCCCCTTCAAAGGCCCAGACATGCGACGAGCACACGGAGGTGGAATACTCAAACGAAGAAATTGAGGCGCTTGCTGATGTTCTGCTCAACCCGATGAAAAAGAAGATTGCAGAATCGCAGCGGACCACGACTCCGTCCAAAATCAACGGTCACCTTCGAGAGGCGTTGACGGAAATTCACTACAGCCCGTCGGCTCGTGCATCGGTGATGCTGCAAAAACTGCGTCAAAAAGAGTTATTTTGCAGGAAGGTTCCAACACCCAAGGCACCAAAGGGCTCAGTTTTGGGTCTACAGCCCGGGCGGAGCTTGATGCCCGTGAAGGGGCTTCAGGCTGCCAACATGGCGGCACTCGCGACCGTGAACGCATCTATGTCGCCGCACCTGAAAAACAATACTCAGCATTCACGACGGAGCAAGATGCCCAACATGGGTCACGAAGCTGCTGATCGAGCTGCGCTTGCAGAGGTCAAGTCAGCCCAGATTCGGAAGCTTGCCCTATTTACCCAGCCCGAACTGTCGATAGAAGAGCAGGAGATGCAGAAGGCAAAGTGGGCCGAATACGTTGGCAAATACGGCAACAAGGCAAAGGAACGCTTCGAGGAGAGCTGCAAAGATGAAGATATTCCCGCTCCCATCTTTGTGCCAGTTGATGATTCAATGGACATGCACCATGGGCCTGTTATGATTGAGGGGCTGCAAGACTCGATCGATGGTCTTCAAGCTTCTTTCTCGAGTGAGGACGGGGAAGGGGATCACTCGATGCAGGTCTTGGAGAATGATGAGTCTGTCGAGGCTGTTCAAGCGTTACAGCAGGATGACTTGAGTGACGATGAAATCTGCCCTGAACTTGCTTCTCAAAACCTGACGGACTATGCAGTGCCAGAAAAGGTCGAAAAAATCCACAAGACCCAGGTATTTTACGTTTTGGTCGCTTTGCTATGTTTCTTACTGTACGCCCCCGGAACTGCGTCTCCCTGTCCGATTCATTGTTTCACATTCCGTGTTTTCCGCTGCCGCTTTTGTGCTGACGGTGCGTATGATATAGGGACAGGTGCAAGAGATTGGTCGCAAGGTGATGGTGCTGGGACAGCGCGTTGGCCAAGATCGGAAAGAGTCACAACAATCAGGCAAACAGTTGATGGGTGATGCTTTCACGATGCTTCAAGTGGAGGAATTGAGCAAGGTGCAAAAAATTCTTGACCTCTTCGACGTCATCACACAGACTGTGTGTGACTCTGAAGAGCACAAAGCAGACGACCTGGAGGGAAATAAGCTCATGGCTGAGATTGTCACTCTTCGCGCTGCACAGCTGGCGCTAATTCAGGATGACTACGACTACGCCATTGACTCTGTTGAGGACGTCAAGAATACATTCTCAGCACAGGGCTACACCAGATGCAACGGCCTCTTGGACCAGGCAGCAAAACTCATTTTCGCAGAAAAGTCGGCCCATGTCGCTCGTGAAGCGAATTTGGAGCAGGCAATTCAAACCCTGACGAAGGAGGAGGTTCAACGGTTTCACGGCACGAGGGGCGGGGCTATTCTACAGTACGCACGTGCCGCGCTCGCAAATTCTCGCTTTGACCACGCCTTGGCATTCATTGTCAAATCTAAGCGCGCCTTCTGCGCATCTGACCAGCTGGAAATGTTGAATGAGCTTGAGGACCTGAATCGCTCGGTCGTGATGGAGGCAACCTGCATGGCCTCAGATAGCCTCATCCTCGAGGCCACGCGTCTCTCTTCCTCCAGCACCCAAGCATCAGTGAACAGCACGGTAGCAGGGACACAGGCTCGGCAATTGCCAACTCGCAGTGCTGTCTCTGACGCTACTGAATCAACGATAGCGTCAGAGGCACCAACAGAGGCAAGCCATTTTGCACAGATTGTCCGTGAAGAGGACAGGTTGGAGTCCATTTTTGCGCCAAGTGATGCTACAAGCAAGCTGATAGCGAGAATAGAGGACGGTGGGCGAGTTGCCCTGAAACAAGATCATGATGAGATCGAAGAGGATATCCAGCGGCTGCGAGCAGGACTCGAGGCAACCAGGACCCATCTAAATGATGAAATTGTTCCTCTTCACCGCAAGAGCTACGCTGGAGATTGCAGAGCCCCTGGAACAACTCCTTCAAGCGTTTCATCTGTCACCGCTACCAGCATGTCACCGCATGCCAAAAGAGCTCAGCAGCAGCAGAAGCAATCCTGCACAGATAGCACTTCCCAAAGTGTGGCAAGCGACGAGCTGTCGCTTGATACGCTGCTTGGGAGCGGGTATGCGCCGCTAGACCGAGAGCTGGAACAGGTCCCTCCCATCTCTGCGCGAAGAGAAAGCCGCCAAGCATTGGATTCGTTCACAGATATTGATCCCGCCTTACTCAAAGCTACTAGCCCATACACTGGTGGAATGGTCGGCTGCGCCATGGTCTCCTATTCTTGACTTGTCTTGGGCCCTTGCGTACGCTATGCGTCTGGGTTGCAACCTGTGCATTTTGCATGTTGACTCCCCTGCATGTCCTCCGCTCTCTCACCAGACCAGTGACAATTTCTGCGTGTCCTGTGTGTATTCAGGTGTTGCCAACCATCGCAGCAAACCGCGAGTGGGAAACCTAATCCCGCTGACTGGCTGCAAGTACCGCTGGCCAGCACGAGTTGACAAGTGGAGCCGAGCTCTGGAATTGCTCGTGTGCTTCGGCGGCACCCACAAACATACATTCATAAGAATCAGAACGCACCGCAGCCATGCGCACCTGTACTTTCGCACACATTAACACACGTATGCATGATCACAGCGAGAAAAAGGAAGAAGACGGGGGAAGGAAGAAATGAGCAGGAAAGCGATCAATTTCGAAATTCTTTTGTGCTTGACGTGAGGAAGCATTTTACACTCCGTAACCAGCTGATGACAAGCACATTCTTGATTTTCCCCCAGCACTGATGTATTAAACTTATTTTGCACTTCTATCGTCAATAGTCACACTCGGAGCTCTGAGGCTGCACATTCTGAGCCTAATTCCGCACCAGCAGTACCATCTAGCTGTATGAAGCGATAAATCATCGCAACAGTTTTTCATGTCCTGTGCATGTGCGATCGACTGCAAATGCTTGCCTGTGCCTGTGCGCCCACTACCCTCATTTGCTTCAAGGTCGTTGATATGCCAGAAGAGCAACGGCGCAAAATGCGAAGCTCATCGCCCAATGGGAATTGTGCATCTTTACGCCTTGGCCAGTGCACGGCGCCCCTATTGTGAAAAACACTGCTCCACGGGATCCGGAGGCAGCGGCACGCCCAGCGCAGAAGGGGGCAGGGAGGCGGTTCAGACCCCAATACAGTCAGCGAGATGCAGATCTTCAGCAGTGCAGAGAAAAAATTCACTTTGCAGAGTGCTGGTCCCACTTGCGGAAGCTGCGAGAGGAGAGGGGCAAGGGGAATGTGAAACTCACAGAATCTGCCGCCATCGACGAGCTTGTGGTCAGCCTCGCAGATGTATGCCTTAGTCCATGCATCATACTGAATTTTTTTATACTGCTTGCCCCACGACCTATCTTCGTTGCCTGAAAAGCCAGGTGGGTAGTACATCCCCGGTGGCAGAATCGGCCTATCTGTTTGACCGTCCAGCTTTTGAGTTCAGACAACCGACGGCTTCCAGGGCATGCAAGCGGGGCACAGTGAAGGACGGCACGCGGCCACGAACCTGGCGTGCAGGTCCGGAAGCAGTCGACGCAGGTTTGCCTGCAGAGCGGCAATGGTGCATCCTTGAAAGATGTGCACTTCGGAAAATTCAGGCCGCATGCGTAATTTTTGCACCACGATTCTCCCGACAGCACGCTGCGGTAGCACGCACGAGCAGTTCGCATCAGTTTGGCGCGCCAGAGCAGGGGGGGTTTGTATTCTCGCGCCACCAAACGATGCACGCGGGCGGCCGACCCGCGTTTGGCGGCAGGGCCTACGCCAAGCACACAACGCTCACGCGGAATCAAGTGCAGGGCCGAGCCAGAGCAGGGCCTGCCTGCCGGCGCCGCCGGCACTGTGGGAGGGAGCAGGGAGCCGCAGGGGTTCGGGCTCCCTCCGGGCGCATACCTCTTGCTGCAGCCCATGTTTTCAGACCACTCTTCCGTGAGCGTCTCAGCTTTCTTGTCGAGATTGAACCTGGGAACAGGGGGTTGCAGGCGACACGCTCAGGGGCAGCACGGCCAACATTCGCGGCCAGCGGAACCCAGCTGAGTAGCAGGGCGGAGGCGCGCAGGGAGGGGCGCACACCAATATTCGGTGTCGTTCTGCATCGTGTCCGACGACACGTATACTTGGTGCCCGATTTCGCAGAAGGCCGTGCTGCCCTTTGGAGGCTTCACGCACTTGCCCGCCTCCGTTGGCTGCACAAGCAGCACGCACGCCAGCACCCCAAGGGCAGCGCCGAGCCCGCCCCAGGCCCATCTTCGCCGCCGCGACCACAGCGCCGCTGCCCACTGCGGCGCCGCCGCCACGGCGGGCCCGGCCCCTGGCCGCTGCGGCGCTGTGGTCGTGCGGCCAGGGGCGTCGCGCTCCGGCCGCCCCTGTGTGCGGCCACAGGCAGCGCCCGTGGCAGCGGCGGCTTCAGCATGGATGCCAGGGTCCTCGTCGACGCGCCTGCGTCCGCCACCCGCGACCTCCGCCTCCGTTCTTCTCCTGTGCATTGGATAAGCGTTGCTCGACATTGCAAGTTCGTTACAATTATAGCACTGCCCGTCGTTCGTCTTCGTCTGTATGTCGCATCGACCGCCGCTCGAGCCGCCGTTCCTGGGCCCCATGTCGGCCGTGCGGCTGCACACCCACGGACAGACGGGGCGGCTGCTGCCGGCCACCGCGGGTGCGGGGGGCGGCGGCGCACCGGGCGCTTGGAACACGGGCGACGCCACCCTTGCATACCTCAGGCAGCTGCACGGTAGTGCCCCTCCTTCCCCGCAGGCGGATGCGCGCGCGCCAGCTGTCTGCGGCAGGATGCCGGCGGCAAGACCGCCGCCACATGAGTGGGCAGCGGCGGCGGCGGAGGCCCTGCCGGCAGACGGCGCGAACGTCTCCACTGCCTGGCTGGAAATGGAGCAGGTCTTGCAGAGCATGCAGAGCGCTGTCAGAGAGGTCTCGGCGGCCAGCAGCATGCTGGCGGGGGGGGACTTCGCATCTTCAGTGCGCAGGGAGCGTGCCCCCGTGTCACGATGCCGGCCGGCAGTGGTGGGCGCTGCTTATGCGTGCGACCAGACGCACACTGCCCAGCTGGACGCGCTGGAAGAGAGCCTCGATCAAGTCGAAAGCGGCATGGGGGTCTCTCCTCTACCCGTCTCCCCGCCCGCTTCTCCCGCTCCGCCTTGTGTTTCCCACGTGCGGGGGCGCTTGCGCGTCTTGCGGTGGAAGTGGGGGGGGCTGACAGACGTCTGGTTCTCCCGTGCAGGCGCAGAGTCGGGCGCTGGCCGTCCTCGCGTGTGCCCTCGAGAACAGCCCTATGCGAGAGCGCAGAGAAACAGGAACGTGGGAGGCCAGGAGGTGGGAGGGGGCGAACGACAGAGTGGCGCTGCGGCTGCTGAATGTAGGGAGGTCTGCAGCGTCGCCAACGGCTTCAGGTTCTGCTCCCCCCATGATCTCTCACCCCGGTTGCCTCTGGCGATCACACCACGATTCTTCGCGGGCATGCAAGGATATTCTCCGGCGAGAGCAACACGACAGCGACGCATGCGGGAACGAGCATGCGGCAACATGCGTGTATGCGTGATGGAGGGGAGATGCATTGCGTTTGAATTGACTTGTGTTATTCTGCTGCTGCTCCTCCTCTTGCTGTGTGCTGCAGCGCTGCTGGCTCGCAGCAAAGCGCTTCTTGCTGAGGAAACATGAGACGGAGACACTGGCTCAGCGCCATCAAGGGCACGCCATCATCAAGGGCACGCCATCAGATCTGATCGCGTGCCCGTGAGGATGCAAGCACCGGCGCGGGGATGGCCTGGTTGGTTTGGTGCTGGTGATGGACGCGGGAAAAGTTGCGGCGTTGCCCTGATTGGAAAAATACAACACCATTTGCAGGTCCATTTATGTGAACTAGGGTGAACACCCACCTTGCACCCACCGTGGGCGTGCAGGCTGATGCCCTAACGTGCAGTGGCCGCGCCCGCTCTTGGCAGCGTGGGCCTCCCCCCCCGGAGGCGTGCCCTCCCGCCTACTCCCCCGCGGTCCGTTGAAACTTCTCCCTGCCTCCACCCCCCTCCGGCTCCCTCTGCCTCAGGCCTATCTGCGCTCTCAATTGCCGACAGGTTGAGCGAGGGGCACGCTTTCGAGCGAGGGTTCCGACCACTGCCGCCCCCAATCGGCGGTGTCGGTTTTCGTATCTCTCCCAGCCTGGCTTCTCCTCCTCCAGCGCTGCCTCCACCACTATTTGCACTGCTACCGCCACCGCTGCCGCGCGCTGAGGATAGGCGTGTCATCCCGACGGGGAATGGAGGAGGAGCGTGCGCCGGGGGCATCGCTGGCAGTTGCGTGTGCGCAGCGTTGGTGGCGTGAGTTCCGAGCTCATGCTCCAGCGCCTCCCGGGGAGGGTGGGAGCCCACAGTGCCGTTACCAGGGGCTTTGCACTTGCCGCCGCCCGTAAGGCGCTCGACGTCGGCGCTGAAGTCTTTGAATTCGGCGTGCTGCTTGCCAGCGCCCAGACGGCGTTTGAGACCGCCTGCCTGCTGCCGGCTCGACTGCTGTTGTTGCAGAATAATCTGTGACTGCTTCAGGAGCTCGTTCTCGAGGCGCTGCGCCACCTTTTCAGCAAACGCCTGTCCATCGCGCGCTGCCGAGAGCTGCTCGGCCATCTCGTCACGGACGGCAGCCAGTGCCCGCGCGTGCTGCTTCTCCTTGTCCTTGTCCCCCGTCGCCTTTTCCCGGTACACGGCAGACAACTGATCATTGAGTAGTGCCACCGCCGACTCTAGCTCGTGCACAAGCTCCTCCTTCTCCTGGCACTGCGCGCACGCACCGCCTGCCCCCCCCTGCCCCTGATGTGTGAACGCCTGGGCCTCGTCATGCTCTTGCTCTGCCATGCGGCGCCCGGCGTCCTGCGCTTCGAGCGCGCGCGCTTCTGCCGCGATGCGCGCGGCAACCTCCAATTGAAGCTGCGTCTGCATGAGCTCGACGTCGTCGTTCCACTTTTTGCTCACGCTCCGCACGGCGTCTTCCTGCTCCGAGAGGCGCTTTTGCAGCGTCGCCACCTCGTCGCGCAGCACGACTGCGGCGCGGCGCTCGCGGTCCGCCTCGCGGGCGACGCTCTCCGCCTGGGCCCGTGCCTCATCGAGCTCACGCCTGAGCGCAGCCATCTGCGCAGCCCAGTCCTTGCCCTGCTTCTCGTGCAGCACGGCGCGCTCCTTCATGGCCAGCGACGCACGCTCAACCTCCTTGAGGTGCCGCTCAAACTGCTCCTTTTCGGCCTGCAGAGAGTTGCACATGGTGTCGACGCGCGCAACAAGCGCGGCAACGCGCCTGTCCTCACTCGCCTTCGCCTGGGCCTTGAAGCCGGCCACGAGCTGCTCCGTCGCCTTAGAGTGGCGGTATTGCTCGCGCGCCAGCTCCTTCTTGCCCGCCTCCTGCCCGGCCTGCACGGCGGACTGGATGATGCGCTTGATGTACAGATTCATCTCGCGCTGCAAACCAGCGCGCCAGGCGTCAGGGCGTCGCGCGCACGTGCGCGTGCCGAGCATCGGCGCGGTCGGAGCGGCGCCGGGGGGGGTGCGCGGCCGCCACGGGCGGAGCACACACACACCTGCATGCCCGTAAACTTGTCCGGGGCTTCCGCCGTCCCGCACAGCGTGAGGAAGACGTGGCTGACGGCCTCGGCGGAGAGCTTCTCCGCTCGTACCACCACGTCCTCCACGTCCCCCCCGCCGCCCTCCCCGCCGAGCCCCATCCTCGGCGCCTAGGGTTGGCGCTGCGCTGCTCCGCTTTCAGCGCCCCGGCCCTGCTTTTGCTGGTGCCTGCGTGCTCGCCGCCCACGTGATGCCGTTGCAGATGACCACGCCCGCCACCCCTATCTCCATTAGCATCCGCCGCACACCCTCGCTAGCGGCACCCAACGGACTTGCAGTGATCTGCTCGATGCTGTTCGTGGCCTTCCAAGAAAAAAACAATTTGACACGAACTCAGCCATTCGAAATGAGCGGGACGTCGGCCAGGATGAGGCGGATGAGCGCGGCGGACCGGGCGGCGGCGGACAAGGCGTCCGAGTGGATCGCGCAGGTGAGGACGGGATGATGTAGGGTGTGTGTGTGTGTGCGCGTGCTGTGTGTGTGTATGCGTGTGTGTGTAAGTGTGTTTGTCTGTGTATGCGCGAGCGCGCGCGTCGAGTTTGTGGCCAGCTGACCCGGCGTCTGCGCGCACAGGGCCACCAGCTGGCGGCGCGCAGCAAGGCCGCGCACAAGAACGCTGGGATGTCGCTCCTGGCCATGCGCGGGGAGCTTCAGCCGGAGGTGACGGAGGCGGAGGAGCAGCAGCGCAAGATGTCGGCGCAGCGTAAGGAGGAGGTGAGCGCTGTCGCAGGCAGCGCTGCATGCGCAGCTCGCCGCGGGATGCCGCCGTCTGCCCTGCTGCCTGTCTCGTCCTGCTGCTGCCGGCAGCTGACGCTGTGACACGCAGGCCGCCATCTTGTTTGCTCAACTAAAGCAAGTCCGGGAAAACGTGTCTTCGCTCCGCGAGTTGATTGAATCTCGCGGCACCGGGCAGGTGTGCGTCGCACGTTCGCTCACCGCGGCATTTCACGCAGCGCGCCATGCTGCGACGCATGCGGACCCGTGTATGTGTATTTCATTGCATGCATACAAAACATGCGCGCTTACACAGCGTCACCCACCCGCCCACCCGCCCACACCCACGCACACGCACATGGCAACTCCGCTGCGAACACAGGAGTACGTCGACAGCCTGCGCAACACTATGGACACGGTCGAAAACGACATTTTTGTGGTGCGCCAGGGGCACCACGCGAAATTTGAGGCCCTCTCCGCAGAGGAGCAGCAGCTCAACGCTGCGGTGGCAGCTGTAGAGGCAGAGATCAACGAGTGGCTCTCCTCTTCTGGTACGCCACCGTGTCCCTTCATTTGCCCCCTTCCCGCTCCTCAGGCCCGCGCGTGCCGCTTCACGCTAGCAGCCCCTCACACACAAGTGTAGCTGAGAGGCTTACACTGGAAAATGGGGATGAGTTTTGCACGCCTCCGCACAAGATGTGTGACGCGATGCCTCATGCTCCAGAGGAGACGGGCAAGTCACGACCCGCCACGGCGGGTGCTCGCCCGTCAACCGCTGCTTCTGACGCCCACCAGGTCGCCTGCTCTCTGTCTCTCTCTCTCTGTCTCTCTCCCTCTTTCTCTGTCTCTTTCTCGCATCCCCCTTTCAGCCACCCCCGAAACCACAAACTCTAACACATGTACAACATGTCTGTGTGCACACATGTGCATGTGCATGCATCTCGCTCTCACTCTCGCACGCGCGCTCTCTGTAAAGTGTACGTCTCGACGTGCTGACGTGCCTAGAACGCGAGCGCGAGCAGGCGCGGAGCAAGATAGCGTCGATGATCCAGCAGCCACAACTACCTCCAGAGGTTGTTGCCGTGGATCGCATCCTCAGGGAGGAGGGCGGGTCCACGGGAGGCTGGGATGACGTCGATCATGAGAGGTTTTGTTTTCCTGTTTTGCGTGTGTCTGGGTGATGGTGCAGGTGCCTGTGATACTGAACGCGCGCGCGCGCGCTCTCTTTCTCTCTCTCTCTTTCTTTCTTTCTCTCTCTCTCTCTCTCTCTCTCTCTCTCTACGCGCGCGCGTGGTGTGTGTGTGTGTGTGTGTGTGTGTGTGTGTGCAGATTTTTGCGATACCGAACGCAGTTCAAGGGGCAGCCGCACATCTACTGCGCAAAAACTGCCGAAGTTTGTGACCACCCATACACACTCTCTCTCACCCTGGCCTCAACTCTCGCAATATGCACATGTGTACATACATGTACACACACACACACACACACACACACAC